>Ga0114972_10002756_pt1 | contig 13238 bp, 16 predicted proteins | sample M_140807_EF_Meta_FD_87354 | JGI IMG/M metagenome (GOLD analysis project Ga0114972, IMG submission 87354) | Freshwater microbial communities from Lake Montjoie, Canada to study carbon cycling - M_140807_EF_MetaG | ecosystem: Environmental > Aquatic > Freshwater > Lake | place: Lake Montjoie... | reverse complement strand
GGCGGGACAAGAGGAGCGAGAGGCGGAAGAGCAGGATTTAATGGTTGGGCAGTTTTCTCTGGCGGAGATCCGCGCCATGGTTCAGCGGGGAGAGATTGTGGATGCGGCCACCGTGAGTGCACTCTACCTTTGGGACAATTTTTCCAGTTCTAAATAATGAAGATTCGGTGTATAGTGGATTAGCCACCAGACATGTTGACAACCATTAACCGAAGTCCCGTCTACCAGCAGGTCATCCATCTGCTTACCGATCTCTTGCGGAGTGAGGACTATCCGGTTGGCGCACGCTTCTTGAGCGAGCGAGAAGTGGCCGAGCGCTTCGGTGTCTCGCGACCGACCGCAAATAAGGTGCTGGCGGCGATGAGTGCCGAGGGGCGGCTGGAACACCGGGCGGGCTTGGGATATTTCGTCGTGTCGACCGCGCTGGGGCTAGATCTCCGGCAATTGGTGAGCTTTACCGAGCAGGCGACTCAGGCGGGTATGGTGCCTTCGACCGAACTGGTGTCGTTTTCGTTGCAGCCAGCGGGAGAGCGTGACGAGGTTCCGCGAGATTTGTTGGGGCACCACGAAACGGAGTCCCTGTTTTTTCTGGAAAGGGTGCGTCGGGCCAATTCCGTTCCCGTGATTCTGGAGCGGCGCTGGATCCGGGCCCGGTTCTGCTCCGGTCTCACGGCCGCTCATGTTGCCGGCAGCCTTTACGCAGCCCTGACCGATTCGTTCGGGTTAGAAATTGTCGGCGCGCACGAGACAATTACGGCAATCAATTTGGATCCCAGCGAGGCGCAGATTTTGCAGTGTCCCGAGGGGAGCGCGGCGATGTTTGTGGTGGCCAGCGGGTTCGTCCGGCATCAGAACGAATCGGTGCCTTTGTGGTACGAAGAAACGGTGTACCGGGGCGACGCCTATGCTTTCCAGAATCGCATTGAATCTTCCACCCGCGGGCAAGGGCCATCGATGGCTCGACCGTCGGCGATCGGTGTCATCACCCCAACTATTGTAAACACTATCTAAATGAAAAGTTACTCGGATATTAGCGTCGCCATTGTTGGCACGGGGTTCATGGGGCCGGCGCACACCGATGCGCTTCGCCGTTTGGGCGTTCGGATTACGGGAATCACCGGATCGAGTCCCGCCAAATCTTCGGCCGCGGCGGCATCGTTGGGATTGCCAAAGGGATACCCAGATTTCGCGGCGGTGTTGGCGGATGATTCGGTAAGTGCGGTTCACATCACCACGCCCAATCGATGGCATCACCAGATGGTCACGGATGCGCTGACGGCGGGAAAGCATGTGATGTGCGAGAAGCCGCTGGCCATGAATTCGCAGGAATCGGCGGACTTGGTGGCCAAAGCCGCCGCATCGGGCTTGCACGCGGGCGTGAACTACAATTTGCGCTTCTACCCATTGGCACTTGAAAGTGCGGAGCGGGTGCGAAGCGGAGCGACGGGGGCCATTCATTCCATTACGGGCAGCTATGTTCAAGATTGGCTGCTGTTTCCGAACGACTATAACTGGCGCGTGCTTTCCGAAGAAGGCGGCGAGCTACGGGCGATTGCCGACATCGGCACGCACTGGCTCGACCTAGTGGCGGCGATTTCGGGCCTGAAAGTGACGCAAGTGCTGGCCGATTTGAAGACGATCCACCCGGTTCGAAACCGTCCGGTAGGAGAAGTGCAAACATTCTCGGGCACCCAGGCCGACGCTACCGAGCCGGTCGAGATTTCGACCGAAGACCAAGGGGCGGTGCTGCTTCGGCTTAGCAATGGTGCCACCGGCGTACTTTGGGTTTCGCAGGCTACGGCGGGGCGAAAGAATCGCCTGAGTCTGGAATTGGCGGGGGCAAAATCTACGCTAGCCTGGGATAGCGAGTTGCCGAATGAGCTGTTCGTCGGTCACCGGAACGAGCCGAATCAGCGGCTACTGAAAGATCCGGGCTTGCTGCAAGGAACGGCGCGGTACCACGCGGGCTATCCCGGTGGCCACAACGAGGGGTATCCCGATAGCTTCAAGCAGTGCTTCCGGGCCTTCTACGACGCCATTTTGGGCATCGAAGGGGCAGCGGCGTACCCGACCTTTACCGACGGTCACCAAGAGATTTTGCTTTGCGAAGCCATCCTAAAATCCCACCGGGAGCAAACATGGACGGCGGTCGCGCCCAAATAGGAGGATATATGAGTCAATTTAAACTTGGATTCGTTTCGGCCATCTTGCCCGATCTAACCCTGGAAGAGGTGTTTGCGACGGCGCAGTCGATTGGATATCAGGCGGTGGAGCTGATGTCGTGGCCGGTCGGAAAGGCTGAGCGACGCTACGCGGGCGTCACCCACATCGACGCCAACAATTTTGATGCCAAAGAGGTGAATGACCTCGCCGCGAAGTACGGAATCACGATCAGCGGCATCGGCTACTACCCGAACCTGCTGAGTCCGAATGCGGATGAGGCGACCACGGCGCGGGAGCACCTACGGAAGGTGATCGCCGCCAGCGCGGCGATTGGTGTGCACGTGACGAATACGTTTGTCGGTCGAAATCCAGCCCTGACGATTGACGACAACTGGCCCGAATTTCTGCGGATTTGGCCCGACCTGGTGAAATACGCCGAGGACCAAGGCGTGCGAATCGGCATAGAAAACTGCCCGATGTACTTTACGAAAGACGAGTTCCCGGGCGGAAAGAACCTGGCGATCAGCCCCGCAGTTTGGCGACGGATGTTTGAGGCGATTCCAAGCCCGAGCTTTGGCTTGAACTACGATCCCAGCCATTTGGTGTGGCAGTTCATGGACCACGAAGCTCCGCTCACCGAGTTTGCCGACCGCCTGCACCACATTCACCTGAAAGATGCGAAGATCGACCGCACGAAGCTGAACGATGTGGGAATCACGGCCACCCCGCTGGAATTCCACTCGCCGGTGCTGCCAGGCCGGGGCGAGATTGACTGGAGCAACTTCCTGGTGACCCTTTCTTCCACCGGCTACACCGGTCCGGTGGTGGTGGAAGTGGAAGATCGTGAATTTGAAGACTCGCTGGAAGGACGCAAAGAGGCCCTTCGCCAAGCCTATAACACCCTCCAGCCCTTGATTCCCTAACCTTAAAGCCATGGACTACACCTATTCCGACGTCGCCAAAATGATCGACCACAGTTTGCTGAATCCCACCCTAACGTGGGATCAGCTGAATGCCGGGATTGACCTGGCGCTGGCATACGATGTGGCTAGCGTGTGCATCTTGCCGTACGCGCTGCCGCACCTGTCGCGCCGATTGGAGGGTTCCACGGTTAAGTCCAGCTCCACGATCGGCTTTCCGCACGGCGGTCACACCACCGAAATCAAGGTGGCCGAAGCCCGCCAAGCGATTGAGGATGGCTGCCAGGAACTCGATATGGTCGTGAATATCTCCAAGGTCCTGAGCGAAGATTGGGAGTTTGTGAAAATCGACATTGGATCGGTGATCACCGTGGCGCACGCGGCGGGGCAGAAGGTGAAGGTGATTTTTGAAAACGCCTACTTGAACGATGCCCAGAAGATTCGGTTGTGCGAAATCTGTGGTGAGTTGGAGGCCGATTGGGTAAAGACCAGCACTGGTTACGCGCCCAGTGGGGCGACCGTTGAGGACTTGACCCTGATGCGCGCGCATTCCCCGGCGTCGGTTCAGGTGAAGGCGGCAGGCGGCGTGCGGACGCTGGATAAGCTACTGGAAGTTCGAGCCTTGGGCGTCACTCGGTGCGGAGCCAGTGCCACGGCGGCGATGCTTGATGAGGCACGCCAAAGGCTGGGATTAGAGCCAATTCAGGTAGCTAAGACGGTCGTCGCTGGCTACTAAAAACAACGCAATCGCATCGATTTCGGCCATTTTTGATGGCTAGACCGGGAAATTGGCCATAATTCGATTCGATCGTATCGATATGGCCCATTCTCCCATGTCTCCATTTGCCGAATTAATTAGCGTCCGGCGCAAGCATCTTGGCCTCACTCAGCGTCAATTAGCCGAGTTGGCGGGAGTTGGAGAAGTATTTTTACGTCAATTGGAACACGGTAAAGCTACGGTGCGACTCGACCGGGTTTTAGCGGTTACCCTTGCCCTTGGCTTGCGAATCTCGGCGGAGCCGGTTGCTGGGCTGCAGGAACCGGAAGGAATCTACGTTGGCCCGCAAAGAAGCTAGTCCGGTCGGAACAACGGCAATTGTCTCGCGGCAGGGCCTCCGGGTCGGAAGCATTGAGCAGTCCAGCCAAGAATCAATCTTCGCCTACTCCGCAAACTATCAGCCGAGTTCACTGCCGGGCGGAGGGATTGCAACAACGCTTCCGCTAGAAGCGGGCGCCTTTGTCACTCCGGGCAAGTCCCAGCACCCATTTTTCGCCAACCTCTTGCCCGAGGGATTTCGCCTGGAGGCGATCCGCCATCGACGCCGTTTGGCGGCCGGAGATGCGTTTGGCCTGCTGCTGGAGACAGGAGCCGACACGGTCGGCGACATTGAGGTGACCACCAACGGCAAGCCATCAATCCCCAAGGAAACGGTGCGATCGTTTGCTGACGTTTCCTTCCAGGATTGGCTGGAACTGGATTTGGAGTCGCCGAGCACAATTGCGGGCGTTCAGCCCAAACTCTCCGCCGCTCGACTCACGTTTCCCGTTCGGCTTGGCGGACCTTCGCTGATTAAGCTCGCGCCGGCTCGATTCCCGGGCCTCATTGAGAATGAAGCCGCCATCCTCAAATTGGCTCAGCGGTGTGGCATTGAAACGGTTCGTAGTTCGGTGGTCCAAGACCGGACCGGCACGAAAGCCCTTTTGGTTGCTCGCTTCGATCGCACGGCCACGGGAAAGCGGCATGTGGAGGATGGATGCCAGCTTTGCAATGTCTACCCCGAAAGCAAATATGACTTGCGAATGAGAGACATTGTTGAGGCAGTTCGACGGGTCTCAATCGCGCCTTTGGTGGATACACGGCGAATTTTTGAGCAGTATCTTTTTGGCTGGATTGTGGGCAATAACGACTTGCATGCCAAAAACTTTAGTGTGGTTGCCGATTCTAATGGGGGCTTAACCTTATCTCCGGCTTATGATATTGTTTCAATCTTTCCTTATCCTGGACAGACCACTCAAATGGCCCTGAAATTGGGCAGCAAAGACGACGCTTTTACCCGCGCCAGTTTCCAGACTTTCTTCTCCCGATATGGCCTCACCGAACGTATTATCAACTCAAGCGTTGATCGTATCGTCGGGAAAATCTCCCAATCGATGGACATCTGGGATGAGCTCTTATTTGACGAAAAAGTGACGGCCAAGATGAAGACAAAGTGCCAGAAAAACTTAGATCGACTTGGCTGAAAACGACACGATCATATCGATATTGACCATAAATTCACCAGAATGAATCAAAATGGCCAAAAATCAACGCGATCGAGTTGTTTTTCGCAGGTGCCCCGAATCAGAGCGGCGCAAGAAGACTCCGAAAACCATGGGTGTGAATGTTGGGAAGAGCGGCTAGGTGGCACACCAATAATTCGAATCTAGCGAGCCCTGTGGCTGGCGTGAATATCCGCAGAACGCTGGACAAAGTGCTGGAAGTTCGGGCCCTGGGCGTCACTCGGCGCGGAGCCAGTGCCACGGCGGCGATGCCCGATGAGGCAAGACAAAGGCTGGGACTGAAGCCAGTCGAAGTCGCGAAAAGTGTGGTTGCGGGCCAATGGGGCACGCCGGTAATCGGCACTCGGGGGGCGATAACCAGCCCCCCTGCCGACTTAGCGTGATTAACGGCTTCCCGGCAATCAACCCATCGAGTGCAGACCGACTTTATTGCCTTCCGTGTCCAAAAAGAGGGCGAAGTGGCCCATCCCCGGCGCAATCTCGGTCTTAGCTAGCAATACCTGCCCGCCGGCATCGTTTACTCGGTTGAGGACTACATCGAGGTCGTCCCCCGCAAATAAGTAAACCAGCGACCCATCAGCCGCGGGGGCCCGTCCCTCGGCGGCGACGATTGCCCCGCCAATTCCCTTGGTCTGATCGTGAAGGAAGATGCCCATCGTCACCTCTCCCATCGGTACGGTCGGCATTTCGAAGCTGAAGATCGAACTGTAAAAGGTGCGGGCGCGTTAAAAGTCCGTTACCGGAATATCAAACCAGGCCAAGGCGTGAGGGTGCATTTCCATAGCATCGCAATCTTACCAATCCTGGTAAAGACAATTTGCTTGCGAGGCGAATGCGTTAGATCGTCTTTAGACAACCAAGTTCGCTTGGTCAAGGCGTCCAATAATTTCGGACAGTGTGCCTTCGTACTCCCAGTACATCACCCGATCATGGCTGGAGGTAACCAGGATGTATTGCTCGGTAACCGATTGGATGCGGTCCACCGCGATCAGTTTTTCGGCAAAGGGCTGGTCCGAAAATTCCTCAATGATTTCCTGATTGTCGGGGGTGTAGCCATGAAAGGTAATGGCTGGGCGAACGACTAGGGAAATGAACTTCACACGATCATTCTCCCCTAGGTCTAGCTAGATCGATTCCAGAAGAATCGGATCTTGTCTTTTCCAAAGTAGAGCAAGACTCCGGTTACGACGCTAGCAACGTGAAGGGTGCCGTCCTTGACGATCATGTCATAAGTTGTTCGAGTGACAGTTTGTAGTGAATTTGGAATTGCCTCGGCTTTTGAAATCCAAAGCCACAGACTCGCCGTACTTACTAAACCGGCGATCCCCGTGGCAACCAGATACAACCCGAAAAGCGCGGTGCCAACCCTTACCCAATCGGCATCCGGGACGCGGAGGGCTCCCGAACTGGGGAACGCTTCCACGGTTTTCTCGGCCCAGGCGGGAGCCATGATCCAAAAAATATAGGCGAGGCAGAACGTTAAAAACACGCCAATGGCAGGACTGTAAGCCACCGAAGCCGCCCCGTACATGGAGTATTTCGGATCAAACGCCGCCAACACCGTAGGCAGCCGAAAAACTCCGTTGGCTAGGGTGGTAAGCGCCACCAAGCGGAAGATTGCGGCAACCAGAGCTTTCATTTCTTAAGAGCTTAGCCGATGCGATTCGGTGGCGGCATCTTGCCGGGAGACCGACCGCGCGATGCCCTCACGCCGGAGTTTCTTGGCTAAACTGACCCCATGAACGATGCTGTTTCTGCCTTTGCCGACTTCCTAGAATCTCGCGGACAAGACCCTCATGCCTTTGTCCTGATGCAGAACGGCGAGGTAAAAGCGCGGGCAGCTTGGCATCCGTATAGCCTCACGACGCCGCACGAGATGTATTCGCTGAGCAAGAGTTTCACCAGCATCGCAGCGGGTTTTGCCATTCAGGAAGGGAAGTTTGGGCTAGATGATGCGGTGATCAGCTTCTTTCCGCACGACCTTCCGGCCGAAGTTTCGGACAACCTAGCGCGGATGACGGTGCGCGACTTGCTCACCATGACGGCGGGACACGATAACGACGACATGGGCGAGCTGTGGGGAGATCCGGAAGGGAACTGGCCGCGGGCATTTCTGCGGCGACCGGTGCCGCATGTGCCCGGTACGCACTTTTTGTACAACACCAGCGCTACGTATATGGTCAGCGCGATTTTGACTGTGACCACCGGGGAAGCGTTCACGGACTATCTGAAGCCGCGGCTGTTTGAACCGCTGGGGATTCGGTATTGGTGGAGTCAGACGGATCCGAAGGGAACGCCAGTCGGGGGGACCGGGCTACGTATCTCGATTGAGAGCATCGCCAAATTTGGCCAATTGCTGTTGAAGAATGACGGCTCGATTTTGCCGGCGGAGTTTGTGAAATTGGCGACAAGTGCGCAGGTGCCAAATGGAGACGACCCCGCAAACGAATGGAACCAAGGTTACGGGTTCCAGTTTTGGAAATGCACCCACGGGGCGTATCGGGGCGACGGGGCGTTTGGTCAGTACTGCCTGGTGATGCCGGAGCAGAATGCAGTGCTGGCCCTGTTTAGCAGTTGCGGCGACATGGGGGCTACGCTAAACGCGGTCTGGGAGATTTTGTTGCCCGCGCTAAATGCGGGGATGACTGGGCCAGTCGTTTCTTTGGCGCGGGACAAGACCGAATCTTCGAACCCGACGGGGTCGGATTGGCAGGGAAAATTTGACTTCCCAGATCGGGCTGCGGGCCTTGAGGCGGTCCGCTTCAACCCGAAGCCGGACTCCATTGTGGTGACTCTGAGTCGCGACGGTCAGGAATATCCTATTGAGGCCGGTTACTCTCGCGGCTACGAGGGTGTCACGGAGTTTGAGCAGTGGAACGGGCCGGAGCCAATTTGGGCGCAGGCACGGGCGATGGGCAGAGATTTGGAGGTTACGGTGCGATTTACGGAGATGACGCAGTGTCAAGTGTTCCGATTTACCATGGGAGCCGACCTGACTTTGAATCGCACGGTGAAGGGCCGGTTTGCGCCGGAAACGTTGCCGGCTTCGACAGGCCATCGCCGGGCGTGATGAAGAGTTACTACATTTGGGCCATGTTGAGCGCGGTCTTCGCCGGGATCACGGCGATTTTGGCGAAGAAGGGAGTAGAGAACGTGCCGCCGAACTTGGCGGTGGCGATTCGCGTGGTGGTGGTAATGGTGTTTGCGGTCGGCATCGCGGTGGCCACCCGCCAGACGAAATTGACCGAGGTAGATGGTCGGGCCTGGCAGTTTTTAGTACTGTCGGGCATTGCCACGGGACTCAGCTGGCTCTGCTATTTTCGCGCGCTTTCACTAGGCCCCGTGTCTCGTGTAGCCCCGATTGACAAGTTGAGTTTTGTGATCGCGATGGTCCTGGGAATCTTCTTTTTGAAGGAGAGAATCACGCCAACTTTGGTAGGTGGGGCGACCTTGATTGTGGCGGGCGTTCTGCTGACGCTACGCTGAATGAAATGTTAAGAATCCCATAAAATATGGGTGGTAACCTGCCCGTAATGAAGCTACCGGGGCTCTTAACATTATCTGCGCTTGCGTTCGCGGCCACTTCGTCGGCCGACTCTTTCACCGACCGTCCACGACTGGTGGTGGTGATCAGCATCGACCAGTTCCGCGCCGATTACGTGAATCGTTTTGCCAGCCACTACCTTCCGGCGAAGTCGGGCGGAAAGCTGGGGGGATTCCGGTATCTCTCGGAGCAGGGGGCGCACTTCACCGACGCGCATTACTCCCACATCCCCACGGCCACCGGTCCGGGCCACGCCACCATCCTCACCGGCAGCATTCCGGCGCTACATGGCATCGTGGAAAACGAGTGGTACAACCGCGAAACCAAGAAAGTTGTCTACTGCGTTGATGACGAGCTTTCGAAGACCATTGGCGGGCCCAGCAAGCCCATGAGCCCACGAAATCTGCTGGTTACCACGGTCGGCGACGAGCTAAAGATGGCGACGAACGGTCGATCCAAAGTCGTTGGCATCTCGTTCAAGGATCGAGCGGCAATTTTGTTGGCCGGTCACGCGGCCGACACGGTGATCTGGTTCGATTCCCTGAACGGAGCTTGGGTGACCAGCGACTTCTACGCTAACAAATTGCCCCAGTGGGTGGAGCAGATCAACGCCACCAAGCGACCGGATGCGGAAGTTGGCTTGACTTGGACGCCGCTATTGCCTGCCGCCGATTACGCACTTTCCCGCAAGCCGCCGTTCGAGCAAAATTCGCCCGAACCGGTGTTCAGCCACAAGGTAGATGGCTCCGGCAAGGCAAAGTATCGCAATTGGACCACCAGCTCATTTGGGCAGCAGTATGTGTTCGATACGGTCAAAGCCGCCTTGGTGAACGAGGAACTGGGCAAAGATGAAATACCCGATATCCTGGCCGTGAACCTGGCCACAAACGATTACATCGGCCACGCGTTCGGACCAAATAGCCCCGAAGTTATGGACATAAGCGTTCGCACCGACCGCATGCTCAGCGACCTGTTCAACACCATTAACAAGCAGGTTCCGGGTGGTATGAAAAATGTCACGGTTGTGGTGACCGCCGATCACGGCGTGCTGCCCATCGTGGAAGAAGCTAACAATCCGTTCCGGCTGCCCGCAACTCGAATTCCGGATGGTGCAATCCAGAAATCGGTAAATGCGACCTTGGTCGCCAAGTACGGCGAAGGCGCATGGGTGGAATCGGTTCAGGGGCAACACCTTTATCTCAACCATGCCTTGATTGAGAGTAAGGATCTGGATCTGGCCGATGTTGGCGACACCGTCGTCAAGGCCCTGCCGTTCATTCCCGGTGTGCTCGGCGGGTTCACCGCCGAGCGCATAAGCGAAGGTGAGGTGCCGGATTGGCCGTGGGCAAAACTGGTCACCAACAACCTCAACCCGCGTCGCTCGGGAGATGTGTTTGTGCTGGAAAGTCCGGGCTCGTACTTCGGCGATGGTACTGGTACCGGCCACGGATCCGCCTGGTCGTACGATAATCACGTACCCATTCTGCTGGCCGGGTTCGGCATCAAACGCGGCGTGAATAATGAGAAGGTGCATGTGGTGGATATCGCTTCCACTCTCGCCCGCCTCCTTCAAATCGAAGCGCCGACCGGGAACGTAGGCAGCCCGCTGGTGAACGCAATCGCACCAATCAAGTAGAGCTGGACACGAAAAAGCCCGACCAGATATTGCATCTGGTCGGGCTTCTATGCAAGTGACCTAGTTGGCGGTGAACCTCTGGAAGAAACTGTCGGTGCCTTCTGAGAATGCCACGTAGACGTCGTGGGTGGTTTGGTTGACGGTCACCCGGTGGCAGTCTTTGCCGACCGGCACGGAACCCAAGACTTTGCCGTCGTCGCCCGCGATCTGAATCACCTGAATGACTCCACCGGCGGGGATGTAGACGCGCTGGTTTCCCCGATCGTAAGCAATCTGGTCGCTGCCGGTTACGACATCAATCGTGGATAGTAGCTTTCCGCCATCCGCGTCCAGAATCGCGAGTTTTCCATTCTTACCCACCACGAATAGACGACGCGTTTTACGGTCGAGGGCCAAGCCGTGGGGGCTTGTGAGCGCGCCGAGAGTGTATTCGCCGGTGACTTTTTTGGCATCGCAGTCGATGACCTGAACCGTGCTGGTGGACTTGATCGCCTGGAAAATGAGGCCCTTGCCGTTGTCGTACTCCATGTATTCCGGAGCTTCTTTGATGGCGACGGTGCCGGTGAGTTTGAGGGTCTTGGCGTCGACGATCCAAAGGTTTGTGCCGTCGTCGTTGTCGATGTAAACCACTCCGCGCTTGCGGTCGAACTGGACGCAATCGCCGGGGCCATCTAGCGGCAAGGAGCCGGTGACCTGCATAGTCTTGGAATTGAGCGCGACGAGTTTTTTACCAGGACCAGCCGCATAGATCATTTGATCGGCGGAATCGGCGCAGACGCCGTTAACTTCCGTTCCGACGGGAATGTCTTGGGCTTTCCCGGTGGACATATCGAGAACGGCGATCGAAGACTTGCCGGGATGGCAAGCCATTACCAAGTTGTTCTTGGTATCGATATTCATGAAATCGAAGTGACCGGCGCCGCCGGGGACAATGATTGGCTTTTCGGCCACGAGGGGCGCGGCTTGGAGCGCGAAGAGGGCAATGAGATTAGCAATCATGACGGGTGTTGTGCTCGCGACCGTGGAAATCTTGGTCGCGAGCGGGTTTGGACTACTGTCTGGTTGTGGAGGTAGTTGTACCTGCGGTGCTAGATGTGGTGGCGGGGGCAGCCACGGGCTGGCCACCTTTGGTTCGCTTATTGCCCGATGCCGTGGCCGGATTGGTGGATTCCACATATCCGCTGTCGCAACCGGCAATGCAGGCCATGACTACGACAAGGGTGATCATTGTGCGCATCTTACGGATTAACCACGGCGTGGGTGATGATGTCGGCGACGGCTTGAGCGCAGGTTTGACTGCCCGACTGAAGCGGGTAGTCCGACGGGAATGAGTTGCCGGTGAAGCTAGAATCTGGCACAAAATTCGGGTCGAAGCACCACTTATTGAGGTCGGCACCGTTAGCCGGGAGAGCGATGAGGCCGGCACTGAAGCCAGGGTATTCGGCGGCGCGCATCTGGACCAGCTTGGCGTGGCCATCGGCGAAGCCAAAGTTGTAGCGACCGCTAAAGCGGATGCTCTTGCTGCTGATCATGTCCGGGTAGCCGGAATTGACGTTATCAAGTGCGACCGAGTATCCGGGGTTGTCTTGGCTGGTGCCGAATGCGACTAGGTTCGCTGGCTCCTGAATCTGGCTGAGGTTACGGCCCTTGCGGACGGTCTTGTTGTTTTCGTCCACAGTCTGGGTCTGCAGTAAGCCATAGCCGCTGTCGCTGACCAAACCATCGTTATAGCCATAGCCAAGGCACTTACCGGTTGGGTTCACGTGGTCCACGCATCCGGTATCGCTTCGGCCCGGGGACAGAAACATCTGCCAGCTCTTTACATAGGGCTGCAATTCGTTGTACCAAGAGCCTACGGCACTGGTCATGACGCCGTCGTAACCTGGGTACTTGTACTTGTAGACGGTCGGGGAGGTGTCGTCATAGTCGCCGACATAGATTTGGAAGGCAAGGGCGATTTGCTTGGCATTACTAAGGTCGCTGGTTCGCTTGGCGGCTTCCTTGGCTTGGGCGAATACGGGGAAAAGGATCGCCGCCAGGATGGCAATAATGGCGATTACTACTAGTAGTTCAATAAGGGTAAATGCTCGTTTCATAGACTCCAGTTTCAGACTACGGGGGGCTATTGTAAAAACTTGCATTACTGACGCATACTTCAGCGGAGCTTATTGGTCCATTAATATTGGGAACTGAAGACCATCAAATCGCGGTAAGTTGCTACATGATTGCCGCCTGGCTGACCTTGATTCCCGGTTTGATTGCGCCGACGTTTTCTAAGTATCTGGTGGCGAACGGAGTGAGTTACGTTCCGGCTCCGCCGGTGTATGTGGGCTCAATTGGAGTTGGGTTTTCGTGGAGTCGGGATAGTCGCTTTTTGGCGGCGGAATGTTCGGGTTACCAACTGAAAGTGCCCGCAAAGCGGGCCAAAATTCGCGAGGGGGAAGACTTTGCCTACGCCAGTAGCTTAGTGCGGGTGGATGCACAGACGGGCGAAGTTGCAGAGGTGTTCCGCGAGCGGGATGGCGTGAGCGTTCGGTCGGCCCAGTTCGTGGGGCCATCCGGAGAACTGCTGATCACCGTTGATGAAATGGTGGATGGCAAATTGGGATGGCGGCTGTACTTTGCGCCGGTGGGGAAGGCCGCGACGGCAGTTGGGAATTTTGTACCGAGTCCGATCTCGCCGGCGATCTTGAGT
>Ga0114972_10002755_pt1 | contig 13239 bp, 9 predicted proteins | sample M_140807_EF_Meta_FD_87354 | JGI IMG/M metagenome (GOLD analysis project Ga0114972, IMG submission 87354) | Freshwater microbial communities from Lake Montjoie, Canada to study carbon cycling - M_140807_EF_MetaG | ecosystem: Environmental > Aquatic > Freshwater > Lake | place: Lake Montjoie... | reverse complement strand
TTAATCTATAAGCAACTGGCTTCCGTGCTCCTTTGCCTGAGTCCGGAAGCCATTCCAGTCCCAACACACAACCATCCTGAAATAAAATCATGAGCAACATGTCAGCCCGCGCCGCCGCCGTTGCGGCCATCGCCGCCCGTAAATCGCAAGACGCCTCCGTCAATTTCATCGAGGAGACGCCGGAAACCGTATTCGGAGCCAACACCTTCAGCCTCGCTGTGATGAAGGAAACCCTCAAGCCGGCCACCTATCAGGCCGTGCTGGAGACCGTGAATAACGGAACGAAGCTTCTCGAAGGCGTGGCCGATGAAGTGGCCGAGGCGATGAAGAATTGGGCGGTCAGCCGCGGCGCCACCCACTTCGCGCACGTTTTCTATCCGCTGACCGGAACCTCCGCTGAGAAACACGATTCGTTCTACGATCCGGGCACGGACGGCCGCACGACCATCTCGAAGTTCAAAGGCAAAACCCTCATCCAAGGCGAGCCTGACGCTTCCTCTTTCCCGTCCGGCGGCATCCGCGCCACGCACAGCGCGCGCGGTTACACTGCATGGGATGTGACCAGCCCGGCGTTCCTCATGGAAAACCCCAATGGCACGACGCTCTGCATCCCGACTTCTTTCGTCTCGTGGACCGGTGAATCGCTCGATACCAAGACGCCGCTGCTCAAGTCGATGCAGGCCGTCGACAAACAAGCCCGTCGCATTCTCAAGCTCTTCGGTCACAAGGATATCGCCCGCGTCGCGGCCACCGCCGGACCCGAGCAGGAGTATTTCCTAGTCGACAAAATGTTCTACTACGCGCGCCCCGACCTGCTGTCGGCCGGCCGCTCGCTCTTTGGCGCGCCCGCGCCCAAGGGGCAGGAGTTCGAGGATCACTACTTCGGACTTATTCCGGACCGCGTGATGGCCTTCATGTATGAGGTCGACCGCGAACTCTTCAAACTCGGCATCCCGGCCAAGACGCGCCACAACGAGGTCGCGCCGGGCCAGTTCGAGATCGCGCCGCTTTTTGAGTCGGCCAACCTCGCCGCCGATCACCAGCAACTCATCATGACGGTCCTCAAAAAGACCGCCGACAAGCACGGTCTCGCTTGCCTGCTGCATGAGAAGCCTTTCGCCGGCATCAACGGCTCGGGCAAGCACGTCAACTGGTCGCTGGGCAACGCCACGCAGGGCAACCTCCTCGACCCGGGCGACACGCCGCACGAGAATGCCCAGTTCCTCGTCTTCGCCGGCGCGGTCATTCGCGCGGTCGACAAATTCGCCCCGCTGCTCCGCGCGAGCATCGCTTCGGCGGGCAACGACCACCGCCTCGGCGCCAACGAAGCGCCTCCGGCCATCATTTCGATCTACCTCGGCGACCAGCTTGCCGACGTGTTCGAGCAGATCAAAGCGGGCGGAGCGACCACGTCCAAGCAGAGGGGTACGCTGAAGATCGGTGTCGATGTTTTGCCCGAGTTGCCGAAGGATGCGGGGGACCGCAACCGCACTTCGCCCTTCGCCTTCACCGGCAACCGCTTCGAGTTCCGCGCGGTCGGCGCCAACATGTCGATCTCCGGGCCGCTCATCGCGATGAACACCATCCTCGCCGACTCGCTCGAGTGGATGGCCTCGAAGCTCGAGGGCGCGGCCGATCTCAACAAGGCGATTCAGGCAGCTTTGAAGGAGGTCATGGACCAACATGGCCGCGTCATCTTCAACGGCAACGGCTACTCCGAAGAGTGGCACGCCGAGGCAGCCGAGCGCGGACTGCCGAACCTCAAGACATCCGCCGACGCTCTTCCCGCCCTGACCGCGCCGGAAATCGTCGAGGTCTTCGAGAAATACGGGGTTCTTTCCGAGACGGAGTTGAAGAGCCGTCATGCCATCCTTTGCGAGCAATACGAGAAGGTGGTCAACGTCGAAGCCAAGTTGGTCGCCGAAATCGCGCAGACCAAAATCTTCCCGGTGGCGGCCGCCTACGCGGCGAGCCTCGCCGAGGGCGTGGCCAAGATGAAAGCCGCCGGCGTTGCCACGAGCACCGCGACGCTGGAAAAAGTTGCCGCCCTCGTCTCCCAACTCGAGAGCGACATTGCGATGCTCCACGCCGTGCACGGCAAGGCGCATGAGGTCGGCGATTGGACCTTCAAAGTCCTGCCCGCCATGCTCAAAGTCCGCGGAACGGTGGACGAACTCGAGGGTCTGCTGCCCGACGACCTCTGGCCGTTGCCGACCTACCAAGAGATGCTCTTCATTAAATAGCGGGGCGACTCACTCAAACACTCAAACCAAGCAGCGCCGTCGGGAGAATGATTCCCGGCGGCGTTGCTGTTTCTATGCGGCGGGCCAAGTTCCGGTGGTCCCGGCAGGACGGTTCCCGGAAAAGTCACCGGGCTTCGCGTCACCCTCGGTGATGGTGGTCGGGGCGCATCCGCCCGCAGGATTTGCCGAGAGGTGCGGTGGTATGAGAGGGCACGTCCAGCCATCGCGAGACCAGCATTGTCGTTCATAGCGGATCCTTTTGCGGATCCGGCAAGGGAGATCGCGCAAGCCGCGCGCGGTCTCAAAAGTCCAACTGCGTGCCGAGGAAAATGACGTTCTGCGTGTAGTCGGCCTGCTGGTCGGTGTTGCCGGAAATCAGGGTCGTATAGTTATAGCCCGCTTGCAGTGACCAGCGGTCAGGAATGAGGAAGTAGCCGACATTGAGGCCAAGGTTCAGAATATTGTAGCTGAAGGAGGGGGTCAGATCCACGCCGTCGACTGTCCCGCCGGGTTGCGCGTAGCGGTTGTTTTGGATATTGGCAACCGCTCCCACCGTGAGGCGACGACCGAAGCGGTGCGAGGCGCTCAAGCCGAGAAGGAATTGCTCGTTGAGGCTGTAATTATTGACGCCGGTGCCGGTAGTCCCGTAGCGGCTGTTCAAACTGACGGATGTTCTTTCTCCGAATTCGTAGCTGAAGTTGAGTTCGCCAAACGGCCCGATGTAGTTGTATGTGCCGCCCGCGACGGGGTTTTGGCTGATGCGTTGCTCTGCGCCCCCGCGAAACACAAGTTCAGCGCGTTTGCCAAGTTTCTGGTTGATTCCGAGCAAGGCGTAGTTGCCCAAGCTGTTGTAGTCCGTCAACTCGAAGTAGTTCCTGATGTTGAACCGGTATTCGGCAACGAGTTGGGTGAGGGGTTTCCAATTGAAAACGAATTGTTGCCCGAGCGTCTGCTCGAAATAGCTCAGGTCATCCCCGGTGGGCTCGAGATAATATGTGACGAACGGTGCGTAACTGCTCACCGTGTTGAATTTTTCGGACCACTCGTACAAAGCAGTGAGAGTTGTCGAGCTGGTGACGTAGGCACCTTGATAGTTCGAGGGGCCGCCGGTGCCGGCGGAGAAGTTGGGCTGTGAGAGAAGCGCGGTGGAGTTGACGAAGGAAAGAACGAGTCTCGAAGTTGCGTCGTAGTTGGCATCCAGGCCCAGCGTGATCGTGGGGAACAAACCATCATTTTGCAGCTGCTCGTTGTTGTAGTAAAATTCGATCGCCGCGTCGAAATGGATGCCTAGCTTGAGCCGCGATGAACCGAAGGCGTAGTCCGCACCCGCGGCAATCGAGGTGTAAAGGCTCTCCACCTGGTCCGTGGACGTCCCGTTGACGTTGCTGTTGTATCCTTCGTTGACGGCGAAGCTGTAACGGAACGGGCGCTTTTCAAACCGGCCCTCGCCGATATCCGGCCACGGCTGCTGCGGCAGATTCTCCTCGCCGATCAAGGTCTCCTCGGCCAATTCCAGATCGACCTCGCTTGCCGATTCAGCGGGGGCGTTTGCTTCCGCGGCGGTTCGGGTGGGTTCAGCAGAAGGTGCAACCGTCGGAACGACCGACTCCGAAGAGCTTGGCAGATCTCCTGTGGCCGGCGGATTCGCCTCGGTGTAGATGCTGTTGGATTCGGCATCCCGCACCGGGTATGTGAATCGGAAGTCAGCGCCGTTCGTCTGGCCTGCGGATGGAACCGCAGGCTCTTCGAACCGCTCCACCGTCGGTGGTTTTTCTTCGGGAGCAACCGCTGCCATTTCTTGCGCGACCAAACACGCTGCTGAGCAGCAGGCGAGACTGGCGAAAGTCAGAATGAATCTCTTGGGGGCTGGGCGCATGGACTGACCAGTTAATATGTCCGAGATCGACCTCTGAAGAACAGAAGAAAAACCATTCCGCGAATTCCAAAAAAGTGTTGGTTAAAAAAGATTGGAACCGGCAACAGACCGGGAGCTTACGGGTCGAATCTGAATCTTAAAACACTGGCGGACAATTATTTGCATATTGTCCTGCAGGCTGTTCATGCCCTTCTGACCACCGTATCGCGGACAAAAATGTCCTGCGGTTCGGGGTGGTCGAGCGTGCAGTGCAGTCCGCGGCTTTCCTTGCGGCTGATCGCGCAGTCGACGATGAGGGCGGCGACGGTGACGAGGTTGCGCAGTTCGAGCAGGTCGGTCGTTACTTTGAAATTCCAGTAAAACTCCTGCACTTCCTTTTGCAGGTTGCGTAGTCGTGTCGCCGCACGCAGCAGGCGCTTGTCGGTGCGGACGATGCCGACGTAGTCCCACATGAGGCGCCGGATCTCGTCCCAGTTGTGGTAGATGACGACCAACTCGTCGACGTCGGTCACGCTGCCGGGGCGCCACTCGGGGAGCTGGATGTCGTCGGACGAACGGTGGTTCTTTGTCGCTTTGAGGAAGGCGCGGTGCGCGAAAACGAGAGCCTCGAGCAGCGAGTTGCTGGCCAGGCGGTTGGCACCGTGCAATCCGGTGCAGGCGACCTCGCCGATGGCGAAGAGTCCGCGCAACGTCGTTTCACCATGTTCGTTGGTTTTCACGCCTCCGCATTGGTAGTGGGCGGCGGGAACAACGGGGATGGGTTGCTTGGCGATATCGATGCCGAAGCGCCGGCAGGTGTCGTAAATTTTCGGGAACCGCCCTTCGAGGAATTCGCGGGGTTTGCTCGTGATGTCGAGGAACACACACTTTGCCCCTGTGCGCTTCATCTCCGCATCGATCGCCCGCGCCACGATGTCGCGCGGGGCCAAATCCTTGAGCGGATGGTAGCGCTGCATGAACGGTCGGCCGCGTTCGTCGACGAGCACCCCGCCCTCGCCGCGCACCGCCTCGCTGATGAGAAACGATTTGGCCTCCGGATGGAACAGGCAGGTCGGGTGGAACTGGACGAATTCCATATTGCTGACTGCAGCGCCCGCCCGCCACGCCATGGCGACGCCGTCGCCCGAGGCGATGTCGGGGTTGGTGGTGTAAAGGTAGACTTTGCCGCAGCCCCCGGTGGCCAGCACGATGCGGTCGCTGCGGAGCGTGACGACCGCTCCGGATTTTTCATCGAGCACGTAGAGACCGACAACGCGGTCTTCCGTGGCGTAACCGAGCTTGCCGGTGGTGATGAGGTCCACGCCCATGCAGTCCTCCATGACCGTGATCGAGGGGTGATTTTCCACCGCGGAGACCAGCGTTTTTTCGATCTCCAGCCCGGTGAAATCGTGGGCGTGAAGGATGCGGCGCTTCGAGTGGCCGCCCTCGCGCCCCAGGTCGAGTTCCGTGCCGCCGTCCGGTTTTTCGCGCAGGTCGAACGACATCCCGAGGCCGATCAGTTCGCTGATGCGGTCGGGTCCCTCGCGCACGACCATTTCCACGATGTCGCGGCGGCAAAGACCCGCGCCCGCCTCGAGGGTATCCTGGACGTGCAGTTCGAAAGAGTCCTCCGGACTCGTCACGCACGCCACCCCGCCCTGCGCCCATGCGGTGTTGGAGGTCGCCTTGGCGCGCTTGGTCACCACGGCAACGGTTCCGGTCTGCGCGGCTTTGAGCGCGTAGGTCAGCCCGGCGATGCCGGAACCGACGACGATGTGGTCAAACTTTTGCATGCGACGGTGCGATGCGCGCGTTGTCGATGAGGTGTGTTTCGCCGATTTTCACCGCGGCGGCAAGCACGGCGGGACGGTCGAGTGCATCGAGCGGCTCGAGCGTTTCGGCGTCGACTACGGCGACATACTCCGGCGTCGAGCCGGTCCCTTCGGTGATCAGCGCGGTTGCCGTGGAAACGACCCGTGCCGGCGTGTCCTCCGTGGCCGCGCGGGCCAACGCTGCCGCAAAATGCCGAGCGCGAGCGCGTTCGTCGGGCGCGAGATAGCGATTGCGTGAGCTCATGGCCAACCCGTCGTGCTCGCGCACCGTCGGGTGTCCGAGGATCTCGATCCCGAGGAAAAGATCCCGGGTCATGCGGCGAATGACGGCCAGTTGCTGGTAGTCCTTCTCGCCGAAGAGGGCCGCGTTGGGGCGGATGATTTGGAAGAGTTTCGCCACCACGGTGCAAACCCCGCGGAAATGGCCCGGGCGCCGCGCCCCACAAAGTCCGCGGGAGAGAGATGTCTCTTCGATGAAAGTGGAATCGCCTGGGGGGTAGATGTCCGTGGTTGTCGGCGCAAACACGGCATCCGCACCGTGCGCGCCACAGAGCGCGACATCCGCATCGAGCGTGCGCGGGTATTTGGCAAAATCCTCGCGAGGCCCGAACTGTGTCGGGTTGACGAAAATACTGACGATCACGGTTCCGTCTTTACCTGCGCGTTCTCGGGCCGCTTCGATCAGCGAGGCGTGTCCTGCGTGCAGCGCGCCCATGGTCGGAACGAGGACAACCGGTCCCGCGCAAGTGCCGCGGAATTTGGCGGCCTCCGCCACGGGGCCGAGCATGCGCATGGCTTGCGCCAGATGGTCAGTTGCCCTCGGGCGAGGGTGCGGTTTGGGCAGGAGCCGTTTCGGCGGGCTCGGTCTGCGTGTCCACCGTCTGGGCGGTCGTCTCCGGAGCGGCGACCGGTTCGGTGACAACATTAGACGGACTGGAAGCCGGCACGGGCGAGGGCGCTGCGGTCGCCGCGGGTATAGGCTGACTGAGCAGCTCCTTTTGGATGACTGTCTCGCCGGTGCCGCGTTTTGCGTAGAGGATAGCGAGGAGGAGAGTCAGGACGAAAAAGACGATGCCCAGCCAGACGGTGAATTTCTGGAGGACGTGCGTGGTTTGCGCGCCGAAAATGTTTTCCGTCATCCCGCCTCCGAATGCCGCGCCCAGACCCTCGTTTTTGGGGCGTTGCATGAGGACAACCACCACCATGAGCAGGCAGACCAGCACGTGGAAGGCGACGAGGACGTTGATAAGGACCGACATGAACCGGACAGCATGGCAGCCCCGCGGCGCCTTGTAAAGAATCCGCGGGGGTTTCCGCGTTGATCTTTGCCTGAGAAAACCCCTAACTCTCCGCCTGTGAACGTCTCCGACCTGAGGGAAATCCTGCAATACGTGCCGCGGTTCCGCGAAAAGATCTTCGTGCTGGCCGTGGACGGGGAAATTGCGGCTTCGCCCAATTTTTCCAATATTCTTCTCGATCTCGCCGTCCTGCGGTCCCTGAGTGTCCGGGTCGTCCTTGTCCACGGTGCCAGCCATCAGGTGCAGCAGGCGGCGAAGCGGGCCGGCGTCCAACCGAGTAACACCGACGGCACCGGCATCACCGACGCGGCCACTTTGGAGCTGAGCATCGATGCGTCCATGCGGCTGACGCACGAGATCCTCGAGGGTCTCGCCTCGGTCGATCTGCGGGCAGCCTACGCCAACGCGGTCATTGCTCACCCCGCGGGAATTCTCGGCGGTGTCGACCAAGGCCACACGGGCCGGATCGAACGGATCGACATCAAATGCCTTCATATGTTGCTCCACGAGGGAATTATTCCGGTTGTCGCGCCGCTCGGTTTCGACGGCGAAGGGCACACTTACCGGGTGAATTCCGACCATGCGGCGGCCGAGTTGGCCGAGGCGCTGCAGGCGGCGAAGGTCATCTATCTCTCCGCCGACACGAAGCTGGGCGGGGGAGCGGCGCTGCCGCGGCAACTCGGAATCTCGGAAGCGGAGGAACTTTGCAAAAAGCGGAAGACTGGCGAAGCGCCCAATCTTTACTCGAAGATCGACTATGGCGCGAAGGCGTGCCGCCAGGGCGTGCCGCGGGTTCACATCCTCGACGGCTCGGTCAACGAGGCCCTGCTCGAGGAGGTTTTCAGCAACGAGGGGATCGGGACGATGATCTACTCGAACGAATACCAGCAGATCCGGAAGATCTTCAAAAAAGATGTGCGCTCGGTCATGTCGCTCATCCGGCAGTCGATGGACAGCGAGGAGCTCGTGCGGAGGACGCGGGCCGAGATTCTCGACCGGATGCAGGATTACTGGGTGCTGGAGATCGATGGCAAACTCGTCGGCTGCGTGGCTTTGCATGCGTATCCCGAAGATCGTTGCGGCGAACTGGCCTGCCTCTATGTGCACAAAGACCACGAGAACGAAGGCCACGGACGGAAACTCATGGCCTTCACCGAGACGCTCGCGCGGGAGAAGGGTTTGCGGCAGCTCGTCGCCCTGAGCACGCAAGCCTACAAGTATCTCCAACTCAAAGGGGGGTTCCGCGAGGCCACGCCCGATATCCTGCCGGTCGGGCGCCGGAAAAAATACGAAACGGGCGGACGCCAGTCGAAAGTCCTGCTCAAGGATCTTGTTTGATCCGCGTGCTTACGCTCGCACATCCGCGCTTTTCTGGCGCGGCAGTGGCGGAAAAATTTCTCCGCGCGGCATTCCCTCCGCTGCGTTTTGCCTTGGCAAACACGCGTGCCGTTGTGTGTGTCCGACAAACACTGCCCCCGTTTTTCGCCCGCTTAGGTCAAGCGATTTTGACGAAAATTTTACGACGTGCGGAAAATGTTTGTGCGCGAAATTTCGCGACGATACGCTCGCGCTTGTGACGCCGCAGGACATGAATGATCGCTGTGAATAACTTGTGAACAAACGACCTTCCTTTTTTGTCTCGCGCCTCGCACGTCCGGCCAAGCCCGCTATTGCGCGCCCCCGCCGTCCGCTCAACCGCATGTCTGCCCGCGCGGCCATGTTCACCAACCATTTCCATCTTTCAACAGAAGTAACTTATGCCCCGACCTGCCACCCCAAGCTCGTCCTCCCGCACCGTTTCCTCCCCGCCGCGCCTCTCTAACCGCAAGCATATCCGGAAGGTTTCCGTGGCCGCGGTAGCCGAGGTGAATAACTCCTCCCGCACGGAAGAGTTGCCAGACCCTTGGAGTGAGATTCTATCGGCCTTGAGGGCCGAATTGGGCGACGGTATCTACGAGCGTTGGTTTTCCACATTGGGTCTCAAGGGGCTCGACGCAAAGACCTTCACGCTCTCCGTTCCCAATAGCATTTATCAGGTCTGGATCGAGAGCAATTACGCCCCGCAGGTCCAAGCGGCGCTGCTCAGCGTCCTCGGCGGCAAAAGGAAACTGAAATTCGTGGTGGAGAACGCGCCGCCTGCACCGGCGCCCGAGCCGGCCGAACCGGCGGCTGAAGAGGAGGCTGACCTCCCGGATCCGCGTCCGGACAGCCGCGGCCTCAATCCCCGCTACGTCTTCGATCACTTTGTTGTCGGGACCAACAGCGAATTTGCCCACGCCGCGGCCCTCGCCGTGGCCAAGTCGCCATCGCGCACTTACAATCCGCTCTTCATCCACGGTGGTGTCGGCCTCGGGAAAACACACCTGCTGCATGCCATCGGGCACCACATCGCCCGATCCAAGCGCGGCGCCAAAGTGGCCTACGTGCGCAGCGAGACATTCACCAACGACTTCATCCAGGCCATCCAGACCAACTCGCTGGTCAAATTCCGCAAGCGTTACCGCCAAGCTGATGTGCTCCTCATCGACGACATCCAGTTCCTCGCGGGCAAGGAGCGTTCGCAGGAAGAGTTTTTCCACACTTTCAATTCGCTCTTCGAAGGCCGCAAACAGATCGTCCTTTCCAGCGACCAGCCGCCCAGCGAGATCGCCCAGCTCGAGCAGCGCCTCGTCTCGCGCTTCGAGTGGGGTTTGACCGCGGAGTTGCAGCCCCCGGACATGGAGACGCGGCTGGCCATTTTGCGCAAGAAGGCCGACAGCCTGCAGGTCAGCCTGCCGCCGCACGTGCTCGAGTATCTAGCGCACCGCATCAAATCCAACGTCCGCCGCCTCGAAGGTGCGCTGCTCCGCGTCGCCTCTTTTGCTTCGCTCAGCGGGCGCCCCTTGAGTGACGAGTCGATCGAGCACCTGCTGCGCGACATCCTGCAGGAGGAGGCTCGCCGCGCGGTCAACATCGACCAGGTGCAGCGCAAGGTAGCCGAGCATTACGATGTCCGTCTGGCCGACATGACGAGCAAGCGCCGCCCGGCCAACATCGCGTTCCCGCGCCAGGTCGCCATGTTCATCTCGCGCCGCCTGACCAAAACTTCCTTGCAGGACATCGGCGAGGCCTTCGGCGGCAAGGACCACGGGACGGTCATCCATGCTTGCAAGACGGTGCAGAGCCGCATGGACAAGGAAGAGAGCCTCCGGCAGGTCGTGCGTTTTCTGGAGGCCGCGCTGCAAAGGTGATGCGAGGCGGGGCTTTGGCTTTGACAGAAGGCCGGAATTTTCCGACATACTGCGGTTTGTTGTCCGGTTCGGGCGGCACCTCCATCAGACCATGAAATTCACCATCTCCCAAGAGGCCTTCGCCGACGGACTGACCAACGCGGTCAGCGCCGTGAACCCGCGCAGCACATTGCCCATTTTGTCCAACGTGCTCCTGCAGGCTTCCGGCGACACTCTCACACTCACCGCGACAGACTTGGACTTCACTGTCCGGACGACAGTGCAGGCCAAGACGGGCAAGCAAGGATCGACCACGCTGCCGGCCAGGCGCCTCAGCACGCTGGTCAAGGATCTGCCTAAAACCGATATCGATGTGGAGGTCGACGCCAAAAGCGTGGCCACGTTGCGCAGCGGGGCGGGCGTTTACAAAATTTTCGGTTTGCCCGAAGCCGAGTTTCCCGGCCTTCCCGCGTTCGACGGTGCGGTGGAGTTCAAGTTGAAGGCGTCCGATCTCAAGGACGCGCTGCGCAAAACGCATTACGCCATCTCGCTCGACGAGACGCGTTACGTCCTCAACGGCATCTTCTTCTCTTTCAAGGGCGACAAACTCACGCTGGTGGCCACCGACGGCCGGCGTCTCGCTCTGGCCGAGGTCAACGACCTCGAGATCCCCAAAAGCCAGGAGCGCGATTTCATCGTTCGTACCAAGGCAATCCAGGAGCTCATGCGCGCGCTCAAAGACGACGGCGAGGTCACCATCCGTGTGGCGCAAAACATGGTGCAGTTCGATTGCGGCCCGACCACGCTCATCTCCAAACTCGTCGAGGGCAATTACCCGAATTACGTGCAGGTCATCCCCACCAAGGTGAACGAGCGGGTGACCGTCGAACGCGAGACCTTGCTCAACGCTGTACGCCGCGTTTCCTTGCTCAACAGCGAAAAGACGGCCTCGGTCCGTTTGAGTTTCGGCAAAGGCAACCTCGACATCAGCTGCAACACGCCTGAGGTGGGCGAGGCGCGCGAGACCCTTGCCATTCCCTACAAGGGCAAGGATGTCTCGATCGCCTTCAACCCCGAGTTCCTCATGGCGCCGCTGCGCTATCTCAGCGAGGACGAGGTGCACATCGAACTGATCGACGACATTAGTCCCGGTGTCATCAAGATCAACGCGCCTTTCGTTTACGTGCTTATGCCCATGCGCGTCGGCGGGGCTTGATCGATCGCCGGTGAGCGCCCTCCTGCTCCGCGCCCTCGCCTTCGTCGCGCTGGTCTCTGCGGTCACTGCGGCAGAAAGCGGTCTGCGGATCAGCGATTCCGAGGCCGAAAGCATCGGACGGAAAATCTGGCGCAACGAGTGTGCGGGAACGAAGGATGGCCTGACTTCATGGAACAAGGGCGAGGACTTCGCTTCACTCGGTATCGGCCATTTCATCTGGTACCCGCAGGGCAAACGCGGGCCGTTCAAGGAGAGCTTTCCCGCCCTGCGCGATTTCCTGCGCGAGCAGGGCGCCAATCTTCCCGGTTGGCTCGTGGCGGCGAAGGCCTGCCCGTGGCCGGACCGCGCTTCTTTCATGGCGGATTTCGACGGTCCGCGCCTGCGCGGACTGCGCGACCTGCTCGCTTCCACGGTCGGTCTGCAGGCGCGTTTTGCCGCGCTGCGCCTCGAAGCGGCCCTTCCGCAGATGCTGCAATCCGCACCGGCAGGACAACGCCAGCAGATTAGCGCCAATTTCTACCGCTTGGCCAAGGCGCCCGGCGGACTTTACCCGCTCATGGACTACGTGAACTTCAAGGGCGAGGGGACTTCGCCCGCCGAGCGTTACCAAGGCGAAGGCTGGGGATTGTTGCAGGTGCTCGCCGGCATGTCCGAGACAGTATCGCCCGCCACCGCATTTTCCAAAAGCGCCGACCGCGTCCTGACCCGCCGCGTCGAGTTGTCACCTCCCGCGCGCGGCGAGAGGCGCTGGCTGCCCGGTTGGCGCAACCGCGTCGCAACTTACGCTAACTGACATGCCATCCGTCACACGCGACCAAGTGGTCGACGTCCTCGAGCGCATCGCGCTGCTGCTCGAGTTGCAGGGCGAAAACCCGTTCAAAGTGCGCGCCTACCACAATGGCGCACGCGCGCTCGAGATGCTCGAAGGCGATCTCGGCACGCTCGTGCGGGAGAACGGACTCAAAGGTATCCCCGGCATCGGCGAAGCTTTGCGCGACAAAATCGGCACTCTCGTCACCACCGGGAACCTTCCGTATTACGAGGAACTCCGCGCGCAGTTTCCCCCGGACCTTTTCGAACTCTTCGATGTTCCCGGGCTCGGACCGAAAAAAATCAAGGCGCTCTACGAAAAACTGAAGGTCGCCTCGCTGGCCGATCTCGAAAAAGCGTGCCGGGAGGACAAAGTCGCCGGGCTCGACGGCTTCGGGGCGAAAACGCAGGAGAAACTTCTCCATGCCCTCGACACGCTGAAGCAGGGTGCCGGCCGCCATCTCGCGTCTGTCGCCGCGCACGCATCGTCCACTTTGCTCGACGATCTGCGGGCCCATCCGGCCGCCATCCGTCTCTCCGCCGGCGGCAGCACGCGCCGCCGTAACGAGACGGTCCACGACATCGACATCATTGTCTCGACCAAAGACCCCGCCGCCATTTCCCGCGCCTTCCGTGAACATCCGCTGGTCGCGAGTGTCCTCGCTGCGGGCGACACCAAATCGAGTGTCATGCTCAAGAACGGCCTGCAGGCCGACCTCCGAGTGGTCTCCGACGAGGAATACCCGTTCGCCCTCATGTATTTCACCGGAAGCAAG
>Ga0114972_10002754_pt1 | contig 13243 bp, 10 predicted proteins | sample M_140807_EF_Meta_FD_87354 | JGI IMG/M metagenome (GOLD analysis project Ga0114972, IMG submission 87354) | Freshwater microbial communities from Lake Montjoie, Canada to study carbon cycling - M_140807_EF_MetaG | ecosystem: Environmental > Aquatic > Freshwater > Lake | place: Lake Montjoie... | reverse complement strand
GTGTTCCCTGCTGGAGATTCCTGCGGCGTGCCACGTACGGAAGTTGCACGGAGGCTGTGAGCGAGGCCCGAGAACGTTACGTGGCTGCCCAGGAGGCGGCGGAGGTGGGAGGGGGGGGTGGGGACGACGATGACGGAGATTATGGGGGTGGGGGTGGGGGGGGCAAGGTGGCTGCCATGCGAGAAAAAATGTTCGCCCTGGTGACAGAGGAGCACCTCGCCCAGGAAAAGTTCAAGGAGCATCTTTCCCTCCTCAATGCCGTCAAGTTCGCCCGGGACTCTCGGGATATCGCGGAAGTGTGCGATCTTGAGTTGGCACTCGTCACGGGAGTGGACTGCGTGGTCACCACGGACAATTACGGTAAAACAGTGCCCAAAACCACGCGCGTGTGGGACGCCTCAAAGACCTACTTTGAGCGAGTTCGGGAGTGTCTGAAGGGCGAAAAACTGAGCGACGAGGACAAGGCGAGGCTTGCCTGCCTCGCGATTCTCTGCATGGACAAGGTGGACACGAAAAAGACGCACAAGGACTTGCTGGACACGCTGCCCTCGGACCTCAGGGAGGCCGTGCTGAATTTGGAAGACTTTTATGTACCCCTGGTCAGAAAAAACAAGGAGAGGTGTGAGGGGGCTCCTATCATCAACTCGGATTCCATCAAGGCACAGGAAACTAATTTCAGTGAGTGAGGTGGTTGAGGCTGTTTATTATTTTTCAGGGTGTGTGTGTGGTGCTTGATTGGAGGAGGCTCGGAACGACTCCCAGCTTCTCTCCTCTCCCCCCCCCTCCCCCCTTAGCGCCCAAACGGCTATAACTTTTCACCGCCACTTTTCTACCCCACCCCGCCCCGCTTTCGTCGCACCTGCAGCAAAAAAGGGGGCAGTGCTAGGCTACGTGTGCAAGGTGGAGGCAGCCGTGCGACGCATGATAGAAGCGAGCATTAGTGGGAAGGAAGACGTGTCGCTGGGTAAAGAATTTCCCTACCTGGAAAGCCGCCGCCCAAGCGCTAAGAGACCCGGCGCGAAGGATGCAGTGGAAGAAAAGGTAGTGGTGGACCCCGAGTCTTTGAATGTGGAGGAAGCCATGGATAACCACGGGGAAGTAATAAAGGAAGTCACCCTGTTGGGGGGTAAAGAAATGACAGTGGAGGGTAAGCACACGGTGGCAAAGCGGCGGTTGAATAAAAAAGGGGCGGAAGTGGTGGGGGGGAGGGGGGGAGGGGGAGGAGGACAGGCCCCCTCCACCGTCGCCGGAAGGCCAAAGACTTCCATTCTTGAGTGCTTCCCCAGGCCGTCTCTTGCACCACCCACAGAGGGTCCCCGGATCATCGTTTTCATCGCCGGTGGACTAACACTCACGGAGACCCTCGCATTGGAGCGCCTTTCTGAGGAAAAGGGGAGGGACATTGTGGTAGGTGGCACCAGCTTTTTAACCCCCAAGGACTTTCTGGGGCAGTTGGAGATGGTGAGGGCTGTGAGCCCCAGTGACGGGTTGAGCCCCATCGGCAAACAGAATGCCGGCGGCAGTAGTGGCTTCTCGGAAATCGAAATCCCCGACAGTTTTTAGTGTGACGTGGGCAAGGATAAAAGACGACGACCGAATATTTACATAATAAACCCTCTTTACATAAAGTCCTGTAGCAATACGGGGGGTAACGTGTGCGTGTGAGTGATGGCAACAAAAAGAACGAGCAAGAAAAAATAAAGCCGGTGGACTTTCGAGAGCGCTTGCCTATTCTACGAACCATTTCTTCATCTAGGTATGCAGGTCGTGCCTGCTGCTCTTCCTCCTCTCCACCCTCTTCTCCTCTTCCTGCCCCACCTGCTGCACCCCCTCCCCCCATCCCCAGCTCGGCTCTGTCACTGGCAGCTTTGATTATGGCGGCCTTAGCCTCATGCTGCTCCATGGTACTAAAATCCACCTTCCAGCGCAGCAAGCCGCCTATCCCGCCAAAGCCTTTCACAAACTGACTCCCCTCTTGACTTCTATTTGTAACATACTCGAGTGTGGCCCCAAATGACTTGTAGTTGTTTGCAAACCACTCAACAAGGGTGCACTTGTCCACCTCCTCCAAGTCTGTGCCCGTCTCCGCGTCCACGAACAAGTGCTGGTTTTTTGCCCTGTCCGCCTCTGTAGGAAGATGCACTATGGAAGTCTTACCCGACACGGATTTAAGCTCATAGCGTACTGTTTCCAGGTCCTCCCACACGATGATAGTTGCTAGGGCGGACATTTCAAGGGCGCTCATTGTGTCCGCTGTGCCAAAACAGTACTTCCCCGTGTCCAGGGCTATTTCGTCAAAGTACCTTGTGATGAGCTTTTTTTCCTGAACCAATTTTACGTTGGACAGCGTTTCCGCTGCAAGTTCTATGGCCTGGTTAAACCCATTTTCCCCACCGTAGGCTATGTCCACCACTTTTATCACTATTGCAAGAAGGCGAGGGTCCATAAGGTCTGCAGAAAGCAGAGTCTGTTTAAACTCGGCGCTCCCCGCCATGATCAACCCAGCTATATTTGGTCGATCATCAGTAATGAACATCTGTGTAGCAGTTTCCGCAACCTTTCGCATGTAGTTGTGTCGCTTCTCCACGCGCAGGCGCGCAAAACGAACGGACGACTGCCCACCACGCCCGTGCTTTTTTGGGAGGTCCACCGTGAACTTGTGCAAAATCTCACGCGTGTTCCCACACACCGTGCCATAAAGGGAACCATTTCCGTCCATAACCACAAAACCAAAGCGCTGGTCGTCATTGAGAAGAGCCGTGAGGGCCTGGGTGTGGAACTTGTTGTCACACATGTACAAGGATGTGTTCACGGGTCGAAAAGGCTCAAAGTCGATAGACACCTTTTTTACCTTCCCTTCATCAGTCATAACTTCACCACAATAAACTACTAGACCATTTGTAGGGCAGCGATTGTACAGCTTGAGCCGCTGCTGAGCGGAAGTAATGGCGGAAAGCACGGACAGACGGTTCACGCGAGACTTGATGTTTGATGCTGTACCGTACTCATCTGTCAACATTTTATTTGTGAGCGCAATCTGAGATTTTGGAGGAAGCACCAGAGAAATCATAGAGGTACCATTACTGCAGGGGGTTGGGAAAGTGTAAGAGGGTAAAAAACGAGGGGAAGGGGCAGGGGGTTAGAAATGAAAAGTGTTTCGGCTATCTTTCAGACTTTTGAGGGTAGCATCACGCACCCGCGAGCACGCTCGAGGGATTTTATGAGCCTCTTAATCTTAAACAACTCGATTTGAGCCTCCTCAGCGGCCAGTTCTTTCGCAGCCTCTTCATCCCCCATTTTCAAATTCAAAGGTGAAGGCCTCTCTCCTTTGGAGAGAGTTATCACCGAAACCGAAAAAGGTCACTCTTACTTAAAAAAAAAAATGGATCGTAGACGCAAGCGTGCGTTGCCTGTGAGTGAAGAGGAAAGTCGTTTAGCGAGCTTATTGTTTGGTCCCGGGGCTAGTGATTTGCCCGATCCATCTTCGCATGAACCAAGTGAAAAGCAGCGGGAGGTTTCTGTGGCAGCGTGGCACGACGAAGATGACGAGAGAGTAGAGATAGATCTTCGCGCCAGCGCGCGTCTTCGCAAATTACGCCAGACGCCAGACGAAGGGTTGGTGAGCGGTGGAGAGTTATCAAATAGACTGCGGGCTCGTTATGAGGCTACCGTATCTTTAAAGAGCGGCGCTTCCTGGGCTGCAATTCCTCGCAAGGCAGCGGGGAAGAAGAAGGCTTCAGGGGGCTCTAAAAAGAGTTGGGTGGTGGACAAGAGTGACAATAATTTCGGTGGAGGGGAGGGAGAGGAGGACGAGGAGGAGGATGGGGAGAAGGAAGGGGAAGGTGAGGTAGAGGAGGAGGAAGTAGAGGGGGCTGAGGATTTAAACTCCCTGCTCGCCAGCACGCGGAGCCTGACTCAGGCCTCACGTGCCCTCCCACCTACCACTCTAGCAATAACTCGCCTCAAAGATGCGAACCTGGTTGAGCCCTCCCGCTCCCCCATCCGAGCTCTGGCTTGGCACCCCCGTCCCGGCGTGGGAGTTATTTGCGTGGGTAGCGCCGATGCTCGACTGCGTTTTTTTCGGTGTGACGGGGCCAGCAACTCCCGTGTGGCCTCCGTGCACCTCCCGGACCTCCCGGTTACCTCTGCCGGGTGGACGGGTGATGGTTTGGAGGTGATTGCCACTGGAAGGCGCCCTTTCTACTACTGCTACGACGTCGGTGCAGGGGCCGCAAGCCGCGTGGGTAAGATGAGGGGTAGGGAGGAACGCTCTTTTGAGTCTGCAGTGGTGTCCCCCGCAGCCTACACCTCAGATACAGCCCTCATAGCTTTTCTGGGGAATGATGGCGTTACTATCCTCGCCAGTGCTCGAACCAAGCAGTGGGTGTCCAACCTTCACACTGCAGGTGGGAGCGTGCGCGCGGCCACGTTTAGCCGAGGCCCCACGGGCGGTGGGGGGGGTGCTGGTGCCCTCGAGTTTCCCGAATTTCTCTCCGTAGGAAGTCATGGTGTGGTGTCTCGGTGGTGCCTGCGCACGCACAAGTGCCTGGGCCGCTATCGTGACGAGGGGAGCAATGGAAGCACAGCCATCACTGCTCACCCCTCGGGAACCAGGTTTGCCGTTGGGAGTGGCATGGGTGTTGTGAATGAGTACGATATGAGGGATGTTGAAGAAGAGGGGGTGCTTGGTTCCATGCCTAAGGGGGGGGTGGGTGATCTCAGTCACCTCTTTTCTGCAGGGGTCATATTGAACCCAAAGCCCCGCCGGACCTACCTTCACCTAACCACCGCCATTGACCACCTTTCATATGGGGGTGGCCCAGGGGGGGACATTCTGGCTTTTTCCTCGCACAGGACTCGGGATGCCCTGCGCTGTGCGCATGCATCCTCTGGTACCGTGTTTTCAAATTGGCCCACCCAACGAACTCCTTTGTCCATTCTCACTGCTGGGCTTGCTTTCTCTCCAGGTGGGGGCTACTTGGCCACTGGGAACGACAAGGGGAGAGCCCTTCTTTACCGCCTTCACCACTATAAAGAAGCTTGAGTGAAAAAATATTTTTTAACACTTATATATTTTTTATCGGACTGAGGAGAACTACTACTGTTCAGTCGCGTCTGGGCCTCATGGTCGCCGTCGTATCGGAGGCCTTGAGCGAGGAGGACACACCCTTTCCAGAGGGAGAGGGGAGGGCGGGGGAAGATGCACCGGAAGACGAGGGAGACGCTTTAAGTGCACCGGCAGCCCCATACCTCTTCCCCTTGAAGTCTTGGAATAGAAGGAAGAGCGAGAAAATGTATGCAACGTAAAACAATGTCACGTTCTTGGGGTACGCGCACTTGCCTACCAAAAGGACGACGCCCTGAAGCATCATGGTTACAAACTGAAGGAGCTGGAGATTGGTGACAAGGCTGAATCTCTCGTTGATGCGTGACACGGCAGATATGTCCAGAGTGGTGGCCAGGTAGTAACTATACATGACTAAGTGTATGAATGAGTTTGCCACTATGGTATAGTACACATCTCCGTCATAGGCGACGTTGGCCACCATCCAGTACACGAGAAAGATGCTAGTGTGATGATATATGTGAAGGAAAGAGAACTGGGTCCATTTTCCTCGGACAATCATGAACACGGTATCTAAGTAGTCCAGGATCTGTAAGGGGGTGGTATGGGTGGGAAGAGTGAATTTTTGAGAAAATCGTCGAACTGCAAGTCAGGGAACAGAGCGGGTAGTGGGGCGCTTATGTGTACCCACCTTACTCAGATAGAAAATGTGAAGGACGTTGATTAAGTCTTTCGTGGGAGGTTCGCTCTCGAAGGCGTTACACAGTGGGCGGAATCCACGATTCAGGGCGGCAGCTGCCGCAGTAACCATCATGTAACCACACAGGCCCACCTGCACTGCATTGTAAAATGCTTGAAGGTATAACACGGGCTCACCACTGAGCTTCTCAGAGAGGGTTCGCTTGCGCCAAAATCCCGTCTTGGAGCTGACCTTGGGGTCCACATCACTGGATGCACTCAAGGCGATAGCGATTCCGTACCCTTTACGCGCCACCACATCACCCTTTTTATAGGCAACGCCGCTACTCCATTGCTTTTCCTTTGTCTCCTTACCAGATAGCAAGAAACCACCACTCACTAGGAGTAGGTAACCAAATGTAAATAGAAGTGCTATGTCTAAATCCATAAAGGGCAGCCCAGCAGTAACCTTTTGCCGCAACCTAGCCGGAAGGTCTGGATTCATATAAGAAAGAAAAATTTCACCATAGTAATTTACCGTGTCACGAATCACGAGGTAGTTATCCATTACCATTGTGTGGGAGGAGGTGTGCGCGCGGCCGGCTCCATGATCCTTTTACATGTATCACCGTTTTTCCTTCGTTTTTTGGACCAGTCGATTATATTATATCCCTCGATGTCTTTGTTAGACGACGATTTTGAATTTCCAGATGAACCATGGCACATTGAGCCTGAAGATCTCAATGACACGCGCCTCGCTCAGGCAGCACGGGAACGCCGAGTGTTGATGATTTCAGTACCTGAAAATCGGCTGACGCGTGAGCTTTGTTTGATTTTTATTTCCGCAGCTGGAGCCAATTTGCGCTTTGTTCCCTGTGCTATACGCAACGCTGCCTTCGATCGAGAAGCCGTGATGCTAGATGCGGAGGCTTTTGGGTACCTCGATGCCGGTGAAAAGACGGAAAAATTACTGATCGAGGCAATCAATGAGTCAGAAAATTTTGATTATTATACGCTTGGTGAAGAGTGGGCCATTGATCGCGGACTGCTGACGACGGCCGTGATCGATGCTGCAAACGTCAAATTCGGTGCTGTAAATGTGTCCAAAATAATTGGGAAACGCAAAGATGACCGGTAAGGTAGGTAGTATTTAAATGTTTAGGTGACTTCCGAAGCAAAAAACGCCGTTTTTTGGCCCTCTCACTGGGATCCCATCGCCACCCGAAGGGTGGCAGGGGGGTCTGGGGGGTCACCTAGGTAGAAATCCCATTACGACCCCCCCCCAAAATACCCCCTTTCACCAGCCTTTCACTGGTTTCTAAAAATCCCAGCCCCCTAATTTTTCATAAATTACCAGCGAAAAATGGGGTAGGGCCGGCCAAAAAGGGCATCCAGCTGGTCATTTAAAAATGACCAGCTAGAATTACCCCTGTTACCACCCACCTGAGGGAGTCGGGTCTGTATCTCGCTCCGTGGCCTCGGCTCTCTTATGGAACACCGACCAGAGGAGGATTCTGACCCGCCGGGGAGGCTGAGGCCCCCCTGGTGAGGTACAAACCGCGGTACCGATGGGGGGGGGGTGCCTAGGGCGCAAGGCCCTGGTACCACTCACTGGTCCTTTCCTAACGAGTTCACCAACTAGCGTTTATTTTATCGACCTGGTAATCAGCCACTTGTGCGCTTGTGGTTGTTCACTTGGATGTCACTATTTATATAGATATATTACAACAAGTTTGTTTTGAATTACACCAGATTACCTGCTGGCACGATGGCAAATCGAATGCCTCCGTACTTGGTGCCATCGGTTCCCAGAGAATAAGTCATGCAGATTGCAGGTGCACCAGCATAAGTGCACTGATGAGCCGTGGGGTAGCCGAAGCTGTTTTCCCCGTCCCCGTCTACTTCCACGTCATAAAAAGGCCCCCACGAGCCACCGCAGTCTCGAGAAACAGCAAGGGAAAGTGGCGAGCGTTTGCAATATGGTCGGCTTGCGTTGCAGCTTGGGCCCCAGTCTGCGTTGGGATTCAGGGTCAGCACGAGGTCACCATCGGAGGGCGAGCTGCCGCCTGCACCGGAGCCCCTCCACTGCAGCAGGTTGACCTTTGAGTCAGGGTTTCGAAAGGGGGTCTTGTAAGCCACAGACCAAGAAGCCCCAGAGTCAGTGGAGCGCGCAGCCCACAGTTCCCCAATGTTGGTGCGCAGCAGCGCGAGGAGCTGATCATCCAGGGGGGGTGCACACGTAGATACAGCAGGCTCAATATAGGTGGAGATGTTTATGAGGTTGGAGGGCATCACACCCAGTGGTGTCCACTGCTCACCATCGCTACCCACGAGAACCAGGCCCATGGTGACGGGACCTTTGTCGTCTGGGTTACCAGGCACTGTGTTGACTGGGAGTGCGAGCGCACCGTTACGCAAAAGCACCGGGGGATTTATGTTCGACATTATCCGTCCCCAAACGGAGCGAGGGAATACTAGCGTGGGAGCGCTCCAGGTGACACCCTCGTCACCAGAGGAAATTGTAAAAAGGTCTCCTGCGCTCTGCTGTTGGTAGGGGCTCGTGACAAACACGTAACGTAGGGCGCCCGTAGTATCCAGAAATAGGGTTCCATCCCAAGGTAACGTCAATTTTCCCGAAACATTGGTCCAGGGCACAAGCACTGAAGGTTCTGACCAAGTGATACCATCGTCTGTGGAACGCACCAGAAATTTAGTTTGCGTGGGCCCACCCTCGTGGCTTTGCGTGGATTGAAACACAGCTAAAATCGCGCCTGACGAGGGCACTCGAACAAATGAGGAACAATGGGAATAGGTCCATGTCGCGTTCTCACGAAAAGCCCATGAAACAATCACACCTGGCGCAGGTAAAGTGAAGGAGAATTTTAAAAGAGTAAAATAAAGGGCCAATAAAAACATAAGGGAGAAAGAAGGAAAGGGAAGAGAGACCCGGGAAAGACCTGTTTTTTCACGGTTTTTTCCCCGTGGTTTTTTCCTGTTTAAAAAAAAAATTTTCTCACGAAGCGAGGAAGCCAATGCATTTGGCCACACACCCCAAGAGCTTGTGGATGAGCTTGGTAAATGCACGGGAAGTTACCTTGCTTTGAAACTGGGTGTGTCGGCTCGCGAGTCTCTTCTACGTGCCTTTCCTCCATCGCACCCTCTCGTCACTGCTGATCACGTCACCGTGAAGTATGCTCCGCAGAAACTTCCTCCTGGTCTGGTCACAGAGTACGGCCGCAGCGCTTTGATATCCGTGTTAGCCGTTTTTGACGACGGCTGTGTGCAGGCTGCGCTTGTCGCATGGCAAGATGATGATTTTGATGGCGAGTATGCCGCCAACCAGGCATGGACTCTTCAGGCGGATGAGGGTGAGGTGGGCACGGATAGATCAGTATCTTGCACCGCTGTGCGCTGTGCGATCGCCAACTACCTGGAAAGTAGCGGTGTCGGACAGCTCTCTCGTAACCGCGCCGCCCACATAACGCTTTCGATCTGTCACGAAAATAGACCCGTGGACTCAAATGTGCTTCTTGAACACGCAATGGGCGGCACTAATTTACTTGAGCGCCTAGTGCGAGGCGAAAGGCCTTCCACAGACGAACTTCTCGCCATTTCTATGTCTACTCCGCCGCAGTACACCAAAGAATCCCCTCTGGTTGCAGACAGCGCAGCCTCGTCCCCCAAGCAAAGTATGTACCCTGAGGTGTGCTGTGACCCAGCGCTGCAGAGGAAAATAACGGTTTCTGTGCCTTCATCGCCTTTGCTCCTCCGCGTCTCTTTGGGGACACCCCATGCATCGGTGGCTCAAATAATAAAGTGCGACGAAGAATATGCCGCAACAAATCACGCACGCGTTCGCGGCTGCTTGATGGCTGTGCAGAGAGCAGATAAAGCGCGCATGCAGCTATGCGAGCGCTATGAACCATCCATCATGCGCGTACTCTACAAGGCCCATGGGGATCTGCGATACTTGGAGGATTTGATGGAGGAGGTGAACAAGTTGGATGCTATGAGAAATGACCTTATGAAAATCATGCCAATATACCGGGCTGTAAGGGGCATTTTTTTGCGGTCTTTGCTACGCTGCACTTTAGGGTCACTGTTCTCGCCACCTTATCTCGTAATGGAGCAACCCTGGCTTTTGTTTTTTCAAAATTGTGCGGCGATACTCGACACCCCGAGGGCCCCCTACTTAATAAAAAAATGAATCAAATGTTAATACCTTTACCTGCAAGTGAAGAGCTCTGCACTGGCGTTGGGAATGGCTGCCTCCGGTACTTTGCTGCCAAATGTCGCCCTCGGGGAGGGAGGTTCCCGCGGAGGAAATCTTCCTGTTTCCAGGGTGTGAAAGAAAGTGGGGATTAAGTTTCATAAATCGCGGTGATTTATTTTTGTAATCTAAGTAGTGTAAATTCACCCGTCCGACTCCCCAAGACATGCTTTTTGGTGTCAGTCGTCAGGAACTTGGGTTCTGGAAGAAAGCCCCTTAGCGCATCGTTCGGAGAAAACAAACAATCACTCCTCGCCACTGGTTGCCGCAAAAAGCAATACTGGCGTATCATCACTTGGCCCACAAATAAGAGGCTGCTGCAGCTCAACAGCGTGTAAACTTGTTACACGCCCAAAGTGGTGGTACCGACAGAGGAAAAGAGCGCATAAAAGTAGGACCGCTGCGGTCGCACATGCCACACATATAATGAGAGTGGTAGAGGCAGTGGAAGAGGCAGAAAATGTAGAAGAGGAGGCAGAAGGTATAGGGCTCGGCGTGGGACTGAGGCTTGTACTTGGGCTAATGATTGTGCAAGGCTGCCACCAACGGGGTAGTTGACTAATGAGGATAAGGCCGTCTGCTGAGTGCTGGCCAGCACCATTACTGGGAAAGGGTGTATACAAAAAATTGCCAATAAGAGTGTCCGCTAAGTAGGGGCAGAGTAGCATGGATCTATTAATGCCGTAATAGGATGATCCACCTCCCCCACCCAGCCATCCACCACCATCACTAGCGAGGCCGCCGCACCATCCGCCACCTCCAGACCCGATACCAAATTGTCCTGGAGATCCGCCGCATTGTTGCTGCCCGATAACACAGACACCGTTGATGGTGCTCTTACCTCCCAAATTTCCAGCAGCGGCGTAATCGCTGGAGGCTGCACCGCCGTTTCCTCCTGGCTCAAAACCAGCTCCGCCGCCACCACCAACAGAAATTATATCTTTAAACGTGCCGTTGAACATGCGTTGAATTGCAGAGCGTCCACCCCCAACTCCGCGGTAATCAGCAGGGCCTCTGTTTGATGAAGCACCGCCGCAGCCTCCCGTCTCCGATGCCGACGTGCTTGACCCTACAATGACACGCAGACTCTCACCAGGTATAACAGCCACGGCACCTGCAGCAAACGCAGCAGCCCCACCAAGGTAGGATTCATCATCGTATCCACCTGCTCCCCAAAGAGCGACATAAATGAAGCTGTAGTCGGCAGCAACGGGTACTTGCCACAATTGCCAGCTAGGCTGTGGGGTAAAGGCGTACTGGGAACAAACAGACGAGGGGCAAAGAACAGGCACGGGTACAGGAGTCTTACTAGGCGTTGGGGTGATTGCAGGAGTGATGGATGTCGTAGGCGTTGGTGATTGGGATGCTGGCTGTGCTGTGCAGCAGAGCGCCAGCAGCGCAAAGAATACGTAAAAAGCCATGGGACGTGCAAAGGAAGCGAGCGCGAGTGCCAGAGGTCCAGTCCTAGGCCTGGCCTAGGCCTAGTCCTAGGTCAGTCCTAGTCCCAGACAGGAGCATGGAAAAAGCGGTGATAGGTCCTTGCCTGGTACACCTTGCTTAAAAACGTAAACTGTACACTGTTGCAGTGCATTTAGGTGGATTGCGTCCGTTTTGTGGGTTTTTAAACTTTGGTGACTATTAAAATGCTATCTTCGATAAATTGTCTGTTGAGAGTAAGTGTCAAAATCGACGTTCAAGCGAGAAAGAGAGCTTTCTAGACTTGGCTTCCGCGTTCTCACGTTACTCCGCCTGATCTGATGTACACCCCACACCACCCGCCCTCATAAACCCCAGGCTCATTGTCCTACGATATCAGAGGAAGAACTATCTCGGGCGGTTCAGTTTGGGACGCTGAGAGGTCTCAGTGGGATTACATGTACCCGGCTGCCTCTGGTTCCCGCCTTCCCCGCCTTGCTGCAAGCAGAGATCTCAAATCGGATGGTGCCAGCCCCACCGGGCTACAGTCTGTTGGCTATAGCCACTGGTGTGGAATCCGGGGTGTTTGTTTTATGCTCCCCTCTCATAAAGAGCTCCACAGTGAGTGGAACCTGCCTCATAGTGGTTCAGCTTCTTCGGGAGGCAAGCGGAAGCGTGCTGGGGCAGAACTCCACGCAAGACCCCCTTCAAACCTCCTCCCCCAAACGGTCTTACGTCTCCTCTCTAACCAATCCCAATAACTCGAGTATGGCAGTGGCTTTTTCACCCCCCGCTCTTATCACTATCTTGGCCTCCTTGAAGAACGACACCGTCCGGGATGTGTTTCGAAGGGCCTGCGACGCCTTCAGTCTAGCGCCCACCATGCCCCACGACAACCTCTCCCGAATATCTACACTCTTCATTAAGCTCCCTCAAATGCACAAGCAGAAGTTAACTGGCTCTGTTGCTGAGGCCTCGTTGCGGGTTTCTACCACGGAGGCACCCGCACTCCCCAAGGCCGCACCCCTCTTCACTATCCTTCCTGACCCAGGGCAAGGAAACTACTGGGAGAGGTGTAGCCTTAGCACACCCCTTTCAGCATTAGCAGATATTCTCTCCCAAACGGGGAGTGAGGTTATCCTTGTGGCTCACGGTGACAATGGGCGTGTTGGGAGCCCTTTCCCAGCACCCCCGTCCCCGTCCCCTTCCTCCCACTCTCCATCTCCCTCTCCCTCTCCCCACAAGTTTTTCCCTGGGGGAGTAGTGGACAGTAGTGATGGGAGAAAAAGTGAATTGTCCTCAGGTCTACCCACTATTTCCCCTCAATCATCATCCACAGCCCCGAGTACCCATGTTACTCCCCCTTCCCCTCCTCCTCACACACACTTCACTGGTGCCTCTCCCTCAGAGGATGCCACCATTAGTGCTACCACTCCCCAAGCTGTTCATGAATCCCGCTTGAATTCAGAAACCCAGCAGCACCCAGATGCTGCAAGGGCCTATTCTCCCACTCTTTTCGCACCTCCATCCCCTCCCTCCCTTTTCGTTCGAAGGCTGAGGAGGGTGAGCGAAAGCGCCCTGGAGGGGTTTGAGGGGCTGCACGCGGCGGGGGATGGCTCTGAGGCTCAAAGGGGCGAAGTTGCAGGGGAAAAATCAACACTAACGACTACCACTCATTCAGATGCAGCGGAAAGGAGTGAGGGGATTGATGATGCAAGCACACCTGCTCCCTCCACTCCATCTAGACGCGGGAGGAGTGAGGCGAGGAGCGCACCAGCCTCACCCTCTCACTCTGTAGCCCCAGACTCCCCTCC
>Ga0114972_10002751_pt1 | contig 13257 bp, 13 predicted proteins | sample M_140807_EF_Meta_FD_87354 | JGI IMG/M metagenome (GOLD analysis project Ga0114972, IMG submission 87354) | Freshwater microbial communities from Lake Montjoie, Canada to study carbon cycling - M_140807_EF_MetaG | ecosystem: Environmental > Aquatic > Freshwater > Lake | place: Lake Montjoie... | reverse complement strand
TTTAACACTTTCCAAAAACAAATTTCTTAGTGTCAATGTCGCCTCTTTGAAAGAAATGGAAGGATTAACTTTAATAGACGGAAACCACCAGTTTGTAAGGTTAACTGAGAATGACTCTTTCAAAGAAATCTCTAAAAAATGTGCAGGCGGTACTTGATTAATTTCTTTATAAAAGGAATTTTCATTACTGTCATAACTGCCCCAAACCAGATAATCATAAGCACTTTGATCATTGAGAGAAAGCTTAATATTGGGAAGAAGTGTTTTTAAAGCGTTTATCTCGGAAGCAAAAGCAAGCTTATTTTCATTCAAGAAATAAAAAAGAGGTTTAATCCCAAAAGCATCTCTAGCCAGGGTAATTTTCTGATTAAGAGCATCATAGATAGCAAAAGAAAACATACCTATCAATCTGGGTAAACAATCACTTCCCCATTGCATCCAGGCATTTAAGAGCACCTCAGAATCGGACTCGGAATGAAAGGCGACGTTTAAATCCATTAATTCCCTTCTCAGCTCCTTAAAATTATAAATTTCGCCATTAAAGACTAATGCAAATCTCCCATTTTCAGATAACATAGGTTGACAACCAGCGGGAGAAAGATCGATAATAGATAACCTTCTAAAAAGCAAAAAAAGATTAGCATCCTGGTAATTTACAGAAATCTCTGCGGCAATAGTGGTTGGAGCAGAGGTATTAAAAGCAAGAAAGCCCTCATCATCAGGGCCTCTATGCGACAAATCCTTTAAAGCCGTTTTAAAATCGGGTAAAGAAGAAGGAGAATTATTAGGAAAAGCGAATCCGGCTAGGCCACACATGGAAAAATGTTACCTTTGCAAAAAGTCAAATGGAAAAAGGATATATTCTCATGATTCCTAGCTGGTACCCCAACAGGGAAAACAATCATGCTGGCATTTTTATAAAAAAGCATATTCAAACTATTTCTCAGTTTACTGAATGCTTTACTTTATTTGTCTTACCCACAAATAAGTTAAGTGCGTTGAAAATTGAAGTTGAAAAACAACCTTCTGCTAAAATTATATATTTTGGGACTACAAAGAGTGCGATGATAAATTCTTTTTTATACTTTTTATTATATTTTTTAAGCATATCTCAGATATTAATCAAAAAAGGGAGACCTCAATTTATTCATAATCATGTGATTTTTCCTAGTGGTTTTGTCGCTATAACTGTTTCTAAAATACTAAATGTGAAATTAATAATATCAGAACACTGGTCAGGATACCTAGGTGGTGACAACCGTTTTCTCCATTTAAGTAAAACAGTACAATGTGGAATCAGATATATACTAAAAACAGCTTTCAAAATAGGTTTGGTTTCAAATTTCTTGAAAGACAAACTTGTAGAAGATCAATTTTGTGCGAAAGATAAGGCTATCATTACGCCGAATACTATAGAACCAAATAATTTTTCTCCAGTTAAAAAAGAATTAGGTGAGGAAATCAACATATTGACAATTTGCAACCTAAATAATTTTGAAAAAAATATTACAGGAATGATAGAAGCCATTTATATTGTAAATAAAACTTCATTAAAACCTATAAAACTTAGTATTATTGGTGATGGCCCTGATGAAGAAATGTTGAAACAAAAAGCTGATTCTCAGTATTTATTAAACTCAAAAATTTTCTTTCTCGGACGTATTGAAAATAAATTATTGACAAATTACTATTCAAATTATGATTTTTATCTATTGAACAGCAATTTTGAAACTTTGAATATATCAGCCATAGAGGCACTCATGCACGGTTTACCAGTTGTGGCATCAAAATGTGGTGGGCCTGAAGATTATCTAACAGAAAAAAATAGTATCCAGGTCAACACACAAGATACCAATGATTTAGTAAGAGGAATAAAAGAAATGATTGAAAAACAAGAAACTTTAAATCGAAGAGAAATCAAATCAGAAATCGAGAAATTGTATAATGAAAAGGTGGTAATTGAGTCTTTGAAGAGGTTATATGATTAGAATTAAATAGGAATATTTAGAATATTATTAATACCTCCAATCCTAGCATTTAAGGAATTTGAATCATCAATTTCGTTAACAAAGTATCTAGGTAAACAAAATATTTTATCAAAACTTGCCATATATCTATTTGTAGAAAGCCCAGTTTTAAAGCCCAAATCCCTCACAAAATCATATTCTCTTTTTCCAGCATCTATAAATCTTCCGTAAGGATATGCAAAATGATCTATTTTGTGATTCAGTATCTTTTCAAGCTTTTCCTTAGAAAGGAGAATTTCTAGATTTGAATTAAAATCGTCCTCCATACTAAGAGTCGCATGTGAATCTGTATGAGCTCCAATGGTAATTAAAGGATTGGCATCTAATACTTTAAGATCATCAACATTTAATACAAGTTCAGGATAAAACTTCCTCTCATTTGATTTGGTTAGTAGTGTTAAAAAATCAAAAATTTCATTTAATGTCAAAGTAATTATGAAAGCATTTAAAACGTGATAAGCTTTAATTTTATCTTCAAATGTAGAAAAAAACAAATTAAAATCAGTATGATTAAATTGGAAATTAATGTGACTATTGTTTGCTATAAAATCCCAAAGTTCAAACCACCACATATTAAAATTACCTTCTAAACCCTTAGTAGTCACATATACTGCAGCAGGTACTCCATGATTCTCGAGAATTGGTAAAGCATTTGATAAATTATCTTTATATCCATCATCAAAAGTTAGACAAACGACATGTCCTTTATTTTTATTCTTCAAATGTTCATATAATTCATCAATTGAAACAACAGTATAATGGCTATTTAAAAAACTTATAAGTTCGTGAAATTTAGTTTCTGAAACCCCTAAACTCTTAGTTGGCGAAATAAGATTGTTCATTTCTAAATCTTTCAAGACTCTATGGAAACAAAGTATTGAACAAGGTCCTTGCCAATTATTTAGGATTCTTGAAAAAGGAAAAGTTGTTAAAGAATCAAAAATAATTTTTTTTATTTTTTGCTTAAAATATTTATTTGTCATAATACTTTCTCTTAAATTCCAGCGTATGAATAAAAATATAACCTAAAATAGAATTCCATTTGCATATCTCAAACATTTCAATTGACAAATCAGACCATTTTTTTTTGTATATCTCCTCTCCTTGTGTAAAATCAAAAAAACCTAAATTATTTTGGATTGAATTATTTATCAATCGTTCCATAAGTAGTCTACCAGGGGAATAATTTTCATATTTGTGGTTATAAGAAGGTAATATATAATAAAACGATTTTTCATCCACAACACCCCAATGAGCTGCAATTAATTCTTCATTTAGTTTCAAAATAGATAAATGAGTTTTAGCAGTTTCTTCATTCATTCTAAACCTAATATTCTTATAAAATTCAACATTTATGTCGTTTTCAAAAATATCCTTTACACCTGTATATTTATACCTAAATCTTTTAAAAGTAATCAATTTATTAAAATAAAACTCATACTCCGTATCCTCAACTTCTATTATCTTAAACTCCACAGACCCTAATTTCAACAATTTATTTAACTGCCTCTTAGAATCCATTAATAAGGGTTTGATTTTGGGTTTAAAGAATAAATCATCAAAAGTAGGAGGTAGTGTTAATAAATAGGAAGGTCCCTGTTTTATATTTCTAAATTGCGTCAATTTATAACTAAAAATAAATAATTGACTTTCGGGTAATTTATCAGATAAAAAATAATCAAAATGCTTAATGTTAAATAAAATATTTTTCCATAAGGAATTTATATCTTGAATATTTTTATTAAATAATTCTTTATTAATCAAATATGCTTTATAGTCTGAGTTTCCATGCCCTAAAAATGTCAATTTTTTTAATCCATATTTTTTTGTAATACAAAATGGTAAAATTAAAAACGGACAATCCTCAGATAATAGAACTGTAATTTGTAAAATCACCTTTTTACCAGAACCATAAATCTTATACCAATATTCTAGCCAATTAAAGCTTTCAAAAACGGAGAACCTATTGTTTTTTGATATCGTTAACCAATAACTCTCTAATTCAGAATTAAAAGTATCATATACTTTAATTTCCATTATTTCGTAATTTCAAATGATTGCTGTCGGGCTATAAGCCTAAGAACTTTATTATAACCACCTAAAAATGAATCTATTTTGCCAATAATACTAAATTCTTTTCCTGAAAATGTGGATAATTCAGGATGAAATAACAATTCCGTAAATCTAGATTTTGAATCCCTTAAAAATATACTTTTTATAATTTCAATCTGATAAGCTGATGCTTTATTTAGTGTGATTCCTGATATTTCACCATTTATATGATAATATCTTTTAAATAATTTATATATAAAACTAAGTAATAAAACGTTATTTAATGAATAATTAATGAATAATCCATTCTTCGATAATACACGATAGGCCTCCGAAATACAAAGCCTGAAATCCGGAATATGTTGTAAACACTGGACAGACCAATAGCAATCAAATGATTCGTTATCAAATGGCAGATTTGTTGCATCACCATGAATAAGAAAAACACTTTTATTTATACAATCCAATGGGATTACTTTTCTAACATTACTTAGATTTTCATAAACAAAATCTAAAATATATACCGTAACATCAGGCCTAATTTGGGACAAAAAGCGCCAATGCCAACCCCAGCAACCACCTACGTCAATGATTTTAGCATTTAAAGGTAACCTCTTTAACATTCTTCGAACCTCATAATCCATAACTGGAATAGAATGGTTTTTCGCAATTAATTTTAGGTGATCAGCAATAGCTAAATTTGCAACACCCTCTCTCATTTTTATTTCATTGACCTGATCTTTATTACTAAAGTTAGAACAATAAACTCCATTCTTATCAAGAGTAAGTTTGCTATTATTTGAAAGTATCATTTAGAATATTTTTAACATACTTATCATTTGTAAGTGGAATACATATCAACTTATTCCACCTTATTATATTTAACGGTTTTGTGAAAATAACTTCTTTTGGAAGGGTAGGCCAAGACATGAATCCTAATTTATTTTTCTCTGAATGAAGTAAAATCGCATTTCTGTGCTCTAAATTTTCGCAATACATTGGGAGGCACCACGGGTTAGAATCTGGGAATGGCTTTAACCAAATTGGATTAAGTCTATATTTAGTAACTAGAATAGGTAATAAAGTTTCCCATCTATCTCTGCTATTATTTAGTACTGCATCCCAATCTGCATTTTTAATAATATTTATTTTTTCATTATTTAATTTATAATATCCCTGTATATTTTCAAATGAATATAGGGGATTAGAATAATTCGTATTTGTTCTAATAAACCTCCTCCTAATAATACTAATAAATAATTTTGGATTCAATAAATATTTTTTCAACTTTTGGAATAAAGTAGTTTTACTTTGTTTTAAAGTTATCTCGCTATTAAACTCTTCTCCCATAATATATAAAACGCCTCCTTCACTCATTTCCAGGTTTTTCCTAGGGGAAGAAATCCCTATAAAACCGAACGTACCTAATAATTTATTATTTAATTGGCCTCTAAAACCATGTGCATTATCTTCAATCAGTTTAATTTGGTGTTTTTCACAAAATATTAATGTATTTAATAATGAAGTTGGTTGTCCAAAAAAATGTACTAGCAAAAAATAATCAACCTTATGAACCTTTAATATTTGATCCAGTTCATTCCAAATTGGCTCAAAAAAATCATCCATTGAATAATAAATAATATTAAAATTTAGATCAATTAATGGATGGGTAACAACATCGCAAACATATTCTGGAACTAATATGCTGGGTTTTTCGGCATGAACAATATCTTTAAGAGCATACCATAAAGCAGTCCTTGCAAGATTAAACATTTTAATTTTTAATTTTCATTAAAACTATCGCTATTTATCTCTAATTAACCATAACGAACCAGGTTCTCTATTCTTTTGCATAGCTAAAATAGGAAATTTTTCTGACAACAAATTATTATAATTATGATATAAGAAATTAAGTGCACAGATTATTTTGAAATCAGTATTAAAACTTAGAAATGCTTCAACTAAATACTGTTCATTCCAAAATAAATGTTCTTTAAAAATCCAATCATCCAAATAATCCTTTGGTGTAAAGATATCATGAATATGTATTAGTACACCTAGCTGTAAGTTTGGTAATATTTCTAAATATTCAAAAAGAATATCACCTTGAGGCCTAATTATATGTGTTGAATCAATAAACAAAATATCATTAGCTTCTAGTTGATTGAAAAAAGATAACGCTATATTTTCTACTTTGTCTCTGATTAACTCTATTTCAAGATTTTCAAGCCAAGGCTGTTCAAATGGTTCAATACAAATATGTCTGCAAAAATAATTGGCATCATCTAATTTATTAGAAACGATAGCATTTCTTATCATTAAGGTTGAGTTCCCACATCCAATCTCAATTATTTTTTTAGGCTTAAAGTATCTTATAGTATTATAAAGATACTCTGAATCTCCAGATTCAAAACCACCATTATTGTAAAAATACTCATTTTCGTTAGTAGGATTTAATGGAAATTGTAATAATTCATTGGAATAATTAAATTTTTCTAACAATTCTAGTTGACCTTCAATATTAAAATCTATTCCTTTTAAAACCCTATCCTCCCTTAAAGATTTAGTTAGATATTTCTCAGGATTAATCATTGGATTGTAATAATGATCAATTAAGGGAAGTAAACCTATTTTCATGAAAATTTTATCATTAAAAAAATTTGTACCAGTTTTTTTTACAACTTTTAACCACAAAGTTGAAAAAAATGTAATTGGTAGGAACAAAAAATTGAAAAAATTGAAAAATATTTTTTTGAAAATATAAATAAACCTATTTAATTTAATCAATTTCGAATATGGTAATGAGGTTTTAATAATATTTCTAAGATAATTTTGTTTCATGTTTATGAATTTTACATTCTAAAGTTTCTAAGCGAATTAAGCAGCAAGTTTATTTGAGTATTTTAAAAAATTCAAACTAGATCAGATTTCCTTGCGTTTTAAACTTGACACCAGATTTGGCATTTTTTTTACCATTATTAATCATAAAACTGCTTGTTTTTATGAGCTCAATAAAACAAAGCTTTTCTATTTCCATAATGCAAAAACCTAGTGTTTAAGTCTCTAAACAAGATTGATGGTCATATAAATTTTCATTTGGCTCAAAGTACCCATTTGGCAAAATTGAGAATCTCCAAGAATGAAACAATAGAAACTATAAATCACCATCGAGTCCCCTTTGTTTTTGGTAATTTTCAGTAATTTAATAAAAAGAATAATCAGAATTCACCTACCCTATCTACCAACTCAATCTTATCAAAGTCATCAAAGACATCTTTACCATAATTTAATTTTGTTGTATATCAAAATACATTAAACCTCTCATATCTATTAAGATCACTAAAAAAAAATTAAACCAAAGTTTAAAAATATTATCCTATTCAACTATATTATATTATTTTTTTTAGCCAATTAATACATTGAGTAAGATGGAACCAACCAATAGTGTTTACAAATGATTTTCATAAAAATTTAAATCTGATGCATATTCACCTGCTGGGTTTAAGTCACAAATGCATCTTTTTTATCATTTTATTTTGCTGGTAATCAGTTTTTTAGCACCTCCGAAACTTTAGTTATTAACTCAAAAACTTTAATTATTTATTAGCATTTTGAATTTGAAAATATAAAAATCAATATTAACCAATCAAATACCAGTCATTACCATTTGAATTTTCATGTTTTGGAATATCATTTGTGTCAAGTCTAGGTAATTCATATTTATTAAATTTTCCAAGGTCTGCAATCCTAGTTTTAGTTGTTAATGCAAGTTTGCATTTATATTCCGATAATAGTTCCAACGTTATCCTGTCATAATTTCCATATGGATAACACATCGTCCAATTTTTTAAATCAACCCCAACAGATTTTAAAAATTCAAGAGACTTTTCAATCTCATTTCTTTGATTTTCTTTTGTTAAAGTCCCCAACCAATAATGATCATAACCATGGCTGCCAATGTGCATACCATTTCTTTGCATACATTTTATTTGTTCAATATCCATGTATAATTCCCTACTAAATGAATTCTCATCCATTTTAACTATTTTCTCAAATAATGTGCCTGTAATGTTTTTTCTAAGGTTTTCATCCAATTCAACTTGCAACAATCTCTTAATATATTGAATATCTGCAGAATCATAGCGATCAGCCTGAGCCAGTTTTTTATAATAATATAAATCACTTTCTAAATTATATTCTTTTCTATACTTATTTAATTCCGATTTTATTTCGGCAATAATTTTTGATTTATTTTCTTCCTGCGCTAGTATAAAATGAATTTTATTTACATCTAAAACTAAATTATTTGTTATTGCTTTCACAGGCGGAAAGAAAGACCCTTGAATTTGATTTTCATTTAATACAGGGAACACATAAGTGAAATGATCAATATATGCATCATCAAAAGTTAATAATACAGATTTATCTGGCAAAACTGAATTATTATCAATTGAATCAATTAGCATTTCCATTGTAATAAATTGATAATGCTTTTTTAGATATTTAATTTGCTCTTTAAAAAGTAAAATATCTAATCCTTTAATTTTTGGGTATCTTCCATTTTGTAAATCCCTTACATAATGATACATAATTATTGTAACCTTTCTATTAATCATAGAATTTAAAATTTTATAATTATTCAATTAAAATTATATGGTTTACATCAAAAATTAGCTTGGTCTATCTTGATCTCCATCTGCTTTAAAAAATCTTAACAAATGAACATCTTTAGTATTTGCAAAAAAATGAATTTGAATGTTTTTTTGAACAAAAGGATTAAAATAATTCGGTATTATCAATTCATCTGAATTTGATTCTATTAAGTGAAAACCCGAATTTTTTAAATTATCCTGATCTAAGCCAAAACAATAAAAATCAGCATATTCATAATTCTCTTTCAGAATTAAGTCGGTAAGAAATTTAGCTAATATGCTAATATTGTTTTCAAGTCCTAAAAAATCTACTACTCTTATAACCCTTGCCTCATTAAAACTATCAACTCTTAAAACAAAAAGCGTTTCAATTTCATCCTTGTTATAGACGCCAAGTACTTCATATTTATAGATGGGATGTCCAAAATATCTCTTTAAATAAAATTCTTTATTTTTAAATGGAATATAATCGCGAAAATTATCAAAATTAAACTTGAAAAGTTCTTTATCATCTTTTATGCTTTTTACCGCCTTTAATCCAGTTGTAAAATTAATTAAATTAATTTTTGCTTTCAAATCCCAAATTTTTGCAATTTTGAATTCATTTAAATTACTATTTACTATTGCAAAATGTTTCAAATAGTTTGTGTACATTCCTAAATAACTATAAATTCCTATAGTTTTATAATTAATTCCAATACTAAAAATTGTACGTATATATTCTGTTTTTTGCAAAAAATTAAGTAATTCAATGCCTAATAGTGGATTTTTAGAATCTTTGATTACCTTCCAAATTACTGTAGAAATATCTGAAATATTAGTGGAAGAATACCTTATAAAACCTAATATTCCAATTATAATTTTTCTTTTTTTATCTCTTGCAACAACAAAGTTAATTTGTTTATTATTTTGATGCTCATATCTAAAAAAAGCCTCGTCCCTTGCTAAAATGTGCCCCTCTTTCCATTCTAAATTTATAAATGCCATTATATCTTTAATGTCATTTACATTTGCTATCGTAATTATCACATTGTCAAATTTAAAATATATTACCACCTGTTATTGGCATATTAGCACCACTAATAAAAGCTGAATCCTCAGACAAAAGTAAATGGATTACCGGTAGGATGTCCGATACAGTAGCATTTCTCTTTAAGGGGTGAGATTCTGCCGTCATTTGAATAATTCTTTCATCAATATTAGATAAAAATTGTGTTTCTACCATGGATGGAGAAATACAATTAATTGTAACTTTTCTATTAGCATATTCTACTGCTAATGCTTTCATTAAACCTAATAAAGCATATTTCACAGTTGTATAATGGGATAACGCTTTTGGCGGAACGCCAATTGTTACGCTGGAAAGCATAGTTATGACTCGTCCAACTTTCTCGTTTCCCATTTTGGGTAGAAATCTACTCAATATTTGAATAATCGACATCAAACTTAAATTCAATTCATTTTGAAAATTTCCACAATTAGAATGATTAAATCTGATATATTCAAACTTGGATCCCACTAAATGAATAATTTTATTAGGTACTCCAAATTCTGCCTCAATTTTATCTAACATGTCTATTAAGCTAGAATTTATTGAAAAATTAGCCTGTATTGGGATAATCTTATTTTTAGTAAACTCTTGAACATTCAATAATTTTTGAATGTTTTCATTGTAGTGAGCAATAATGATACACGGCTCATCAATACTCTTAATTAATGAAACTCCTATATCTGATGACGCCCCTGTGATAAAAATTATATCAATCATTTAATACACCTATTTTAATTTTTGCCCTTGAAATTTTTTCATTTTTATAGTTTCTTATTGTAGCATTTACTTCAATTTGATGAAAAAGTTCATGTACTGACGATACAACCCCTTCAACAACAAGCTTATCACCAATAAATACAGGCTTTACAAAACTTATATCTATTGAATGGAGTAGTGCATATTTACCAGGTATATAAACTCCAACTAAAGTCGAATAAAAAGAAGAAATAAGCATTCCAAATACAATTTTATCCTTCATACCCTTAGATTTGGCATAACTTGAATCTAGATGCATTGGGTTTATATCACCTGAGATTTCTAAAAAATATTGCATTTGTAATTCAGTTATATTAACTTCAAAAGAATGCTTTAACCCAACTTTTATATCTTTAATCAAGTATTCTTGCATTTAATTATTTAATTTAATCAAAATTAATTCAATCATTGAGGCGACGTCTTTAAGTGATGAAAGCTCACCAAGATCAAACTTAATCCCAAGTTCATTTTCTATTGCAACCACTAAATTAATATGGTTTAGCGAATCCCAATCGTCAATATCGGAGGAATTTGTTGAATCTTGAATTACAAGTTTATCATCGTCAAAAATATCTCTAAAAATTTCTTGAACTTTTCCAAATACTAATTCTTTAGTCATATTTACTAGTTTTTATGTTAATTTTTTTTTTGCAATAATCCAATAAATAAAGTTTCCATTTCCCTTCTTCCTCATTATTTTCAATTACTTGAAACCCCATGTTATCAAATAAATTTGCCACAATCTTATTTTTTGAAGTACGCTTATAATAACCAATTATCTCGGTCAAATTTCTTTTTTTACACTCCTCAACTATTTCATCAAACATGGCAAACTCCATATCCCTTTTAAATACCCTGCAACTCATTAGCCAAGTATCAATATGACAACTTTTCCCTTCAATTTTCCCAATAATTACTGAAATTATCCCATTATCCCCAAACTTATCTGAAAGCTTCCCAAATAGTGAAATAAAGTCTTTATTATTGGCCATGGCCTCTACTTCTAAAATTGTATAACGCTTCGTTGTCAAGTTGAATTGATTAGTTTTATTTATTAATTGGGTGATTCTTTCAAAATAGATATCTTTAAAGATTTGAATTTTTGCTTCCATTTTCAATGATATCAAAAATTCATCATAATTCTTAAAAACAGATTTTTCTTGCTCCCTTCTTTGATTATCAAAGTAAAATGTATTTCTTTTGAAATCATCAACATTTAAACGAGAAACTGAAAAATAACCATTGTATTCTAAATGATCTATGAAATTTAGAATATTTTCACCCACATCGGGAACAGCTAGTGTGTTTAGGTGTAATTTTGCTAAGTTTCTTTCCATTGCATTATCATCAACAAGAACTAGACTATTTATATCAATATTTATCTCTTCGGCTATTTTTTCAATGTTTTCATACTTAGGTTGCCAATTTGCATAAAATGAAGTGAAATCTGAAAATTTTAAAATACTTTCTGAATGTTTAAAACCTTCTATTGCATTTTCTATTTCATTTTTAGAACAAACAGCAAGTATTATCCCTCGCTCTTTCAACTCTTTTACATATTTTTGAAAAGCAAGATATGCTTCCCCTTCTGGAGTTTCATTTCCGAGCTTGATGCCATTAAGTCCGTCATCACCAATAACACCACCCCAACAAGTATTGTCAAGATCTAATATAAGACATTTTTTTGAAAGGCCAAATATTCCAACTATTATATTAGTCAAGTTATTAGCAAGATAAGGTATTGCTTCAAAACTAATTGCATATTTTGCATTAAACCATAGAACTTTATCAAACCATTTATTCAAACCCATTGAAGCAGATAAATAATTGATATCATTAATAAATAATGATTTATTTACTTGCGCTTCACTTGAAAAAAAAAGGTTTAATCTATTCAAAAAAAATGTTTTACCGTGTATATCATAGCAATCCAAATTTCCAAGACTCCTATTAATTGGGAAGTCAAAATTATTCTGAATAATTGGGCAGGAATAAATTTCTAAAGATTTCCAAATATTTTTAAATTTGTTTATTTCTACCTGAAATAATGACTCCACTTTCTCATTATTTGAGTCAAAGGTAGGGAAACTTGTGATGTTTAATTGCGTAGTGTGAATATATATTATATCTGGTTTAAACGACGAAAGAAATGAATTCCCAAAAATAGCATCCTCGTAATATTTATTGTATTCAGATTCATAAAAATTTGGGAACAACCCTAATTTAAGTAAAAATAATTCTAATACATTTACAAACTCACTAGTTGTTGATCCTCCTAAAACTGCAATGTTTATTTTGCGAAAATGAGTTCCTACCATTAATTGTTTTCGAAGAGCTTTTCTTTTTCGCAGAATCATTTGACTATTAAAGGGATATTCTAAAAAGCTAATCATTTGATAAAACTTTAAATTGAAAAATCGATAAGTTACATACTGAAATTTTTGCGTTGACAAAGATATAATAATCAGCTAAATATAATAAACAAATTACATTTTTGAACATATTTTTTTTTAATTTGAAGTGAGCAAAAGTTAAATTTCCTAAAAAACAATATTAAAAATATCTCTGAAGTAGGTAAATATTAATTACGTTTAAATTTTATCATTGTTGTCCGGTAAATCCGTAAAATGGTTAAAAAATTGGCATAACATTCTGATAATGAATACCTTTTTTTTGGCTTTTCAAAAGTAAGCCCCCTCATTCTGGGAATAGCGAATAT
>Ga0114972_10002750_pt1 | contig 13260 bp, 7 predicted proteins | sample M_140807_EF_Meta_FD_87354 | JGI IMG/M metagenome (GOLD analysis project Ga0114972, IMG submission 87354) | Freshwater microbial communities from Lake Montjoie, Canada to study carbon cycling - M_140807_EF_MetaG | ecosystem: Environmental > Aquatic > Freshwater > Lake | place: Lake Montjoie... | reverse complement strand
TCAAACCTGCGCCCTAGGTGCTATAGGAGACTGTATATGATTTTTATATGATTTTAGTCCGACGCCCGACGGTTACTTTATAGTTCTGTACGGAGAGCGACGGAGTAGGTGCACAGGAAGTAGTAGTTAATCGCGTCTGGTGCATACGCTAGTACTTACATTGCGATACCTTATGCCAGGTTTGAAATGTTGAGATGTGTGGGGTTCGGGTTGGCGACTTGGCGTTGGGGACAATGTCAATGATGCCGGGCAGCCGCGTTCGGAGAATCACTCAGTATCGACGCTCAAGAGCCCCCGAGTCCCGTGGTGGGCCAGCTGGCACTTGAGAGTTGTTTCTGATTTCACATGTCGACATCATTGACATTTATGTCTGACTGCATGATGCATGTGCATGTCATCGTTCAGTGTCTTGACACTCATGTACAACGGTTTCGGGGTTCGTCTCCTGCTTCGTGAATCGAGAAGGTACGTCCACACCATATGACCAAAGTCCTCAAACCATGCAAAGGAAAGAAACGGTGAGCTAGTGGTAACCGCATCTGTATGTACGCCGGTCCGGTGTCTTGGGTGCCGAATTAAACCATTGGCTGTGATTTTAACGGAGAAGCCGTGAAGAGTGATTTTAATGGAGCGTGAGACGGTGAGGAGTATCTGAGGCAGTCAGGAGGGTTGGTGCCATGTCCTCTTTCTACGATACGATACGCATGGCGGCGACGGCGGGTGCTACCTGCTACAACAGCACACATTGCTCGTTTCCAGATCGTTGCATCGTCGAGACTGGGTATCGGCGCTACTGTGGGGGAGCCTTCATTTCGAGGCCAGGGCGCACCCTCTTTGACCTGAGCGGAGAGCGCGAGCCAGGGCGGTATGGCTGCGAGCGCTGCGGCGCCCCGCTCGCACTTGCTGACTTTGGCCTGCTCGCTGACTTTGGAGCATATCAGTGTGGATCGCGGTGCGCGCTTCCCAGCAATGCGAGCACTTCAGATACAGTGGTTGAGTCCTACCAGACCAGCCTGTGCCTCACTGAGTGCACGTTCGTGCAGGGCCTGCTGCACGGCAACGCACGGCTAGATACCAGCGCATATGTCACAGGTAGTGAACCTGCTGACCGCCTGAGCGCGGCGCGAGCTCATGCGCGCAACGCCACTTTGGCGGCAATGCGAGCGTCTCGCACTGCACAGGCGGCCGCCCGGGTCGCCGAGGAGGTGGACCGAATTGCCGCCGAGCGGTCCTCGGCGCATGTGAGGTTGCAGGCGGAGCTCGCACAAGCGCAAGCGGCGCTCGGTGTAGCTCGGTACTTGCTGGGGCGGGCGCGCTCGGCTGCTGCCGCCGCTGCCGCCGCTGACACACCTCTCGCCGCGCCAGAGAACGTGCGCTCAACTGCCGGCGCCGTGGATGAGGCACAGGCGGCCGTCGTGGATGCAACTGCCAATCGTGATGCGGCCGTCGCGGCGATCGCTTTGCACGAAGCGTCGGCGCCATTTCCGCCTATTCTCCAGGCGATCGCAGAGCATGCGGAGGCCCTCGTGGCAGAGAACGCCGCGGCTGCAGCGCGCGAATTAGCGGACGTCGCCGCAGCGGCGGCAGACGTCGCGGGGCTTCAGCGCGTACCCCTGGGTGATGAGATGAGAGCTCTTTGGGGGCGGGACAATGTTTGGGGCGGATCGGCTGCTGCGCGTCCTACCGGTGGTCTGCTGCAGCTGACGAGCAGCACTGCCTCAGCTCAACGGCGGCGTCCATCGGTCGGCTGGGCGCAGCTCGAGCCAGGCCGGTCGCTGCATGCCTTCCGCTGTGAGCTTGACTTATTGATTGGAGGAGGCGATGGCGGCGACGGGTTCGCTATCTCGTACGCGCCGCCGAGCGCACCGGCCATCCGTGCCTCCGTCGAGGAGAGCCGCTGGAGTGGCATCGACGAGGCTGCCTTTGCCGACGGCCGGGATCCCACCGCTTCCGACGACGTATCGTACGGCTTCAGTGGTCTAGCTGCCGACGAGGCAGCCGGTTTGGATGCGGCCAGCGGCGACAGGGCGCCGCCGGCCGAGCCGGTACCGGCAGCGTCGGCAGCCCATGGGCTAGGCGCGAGCGTAGATCGTGGACCTCTGCAGCAGCCAACGCAAGGAATCGGGTTGAGCGTCTCCCTCGCTACGCGCCCTGCACATGCTGCGATGGTCTGGTTCAACGGCACACGCCTCGCGTACGCACCGTACGACGGCTGCCCGCCGCCCGCGACGGCGGCTTTTGGAAGCTCGTGCTTGCCATGCCCCGTGTGCTCGGGATGCCCTCCGTGTGTGCAGTGCACCTCGGAACAGCAGTGCCCGCTGCGACCGGGTCGCTTCGTGAGGCTGGTCGTGCAGCTGCGCGCTGCCACCGCCGAGCAGCCGCCAACGGTGCAGGCGCTGCACGATGGTATCGAGCTTTTCCCACACCCCGTCCCCATCCCTGGCCTGGTTGTCGCCGACAATTGGCAACTCTTCCTCTCGGCAGCAACCTCGGCAGATTTCGACGACAACCACTGGGTCGACAATTTGCGACTCGCGGCCGCGCCTGCCCAACCGGTGCCACCTTCACTCGTGAATGTGACGGCGACGAGCATCTCGCTTGCGTGGTTCCCACCCCATCACGGTGGCGAACCGATCACGCTCTACCGCCTTCAGCGTCGTGAGGCGCCAGGCTGGCTCACGCTGTATGTTGGGCCGAGCACCACGCGCACCGTCCGCCAGCTAGTGCCCGCGACCACCTACCTTTTCCGAGTGCAGGCGTACAACTCGATTGCGTGGAGCCTCGGCTCGCACGCCGCCTCGTACACGACAGCGGTTCCGCCGCTGCTCACCGACGCCAAGCCGCCCCGCGCGCCGAGGGTGGCGGCTGGGATGGTGCGGTGCGGCGGCCGCCTATACTCTGCAGGCGGCCAGCATGTGAGCCAGCCTCCGGGCGTGTCGGGGGGTGGCCGGCGCTTCCTGCGCACGTTCGAACAGTACGACACTGCCACGCGCACGTGGCTGCGCCGCGCCGACATGCACGTGCCGCGCACGCACCCGGGGCTTGCCTGCGTGCGCGATCGGACGGTCCTCGTCGTCGGCGGCTACGGGACCCTCGGCGAAGCTCCCTATGCATATGAAGGACCACTGGTGTCGTCAGAGGAGTACGATCCAGCATCCGACACGTGGTTCATGCGCACCGACGCGCCCTCAGCGCGCTACCACTTTGCGGTTGCATCGGAACCACGCGGGCACGTCTTCGTCGCGGGTGGCTTTGGGATGGCACAGGGGCTCGCGAAGGCTGCCTACGGCACCGAAAGTGTGCTCAACGCCTTCGAGCGGTATGATCCATACTCAGAGGTGTGGGTGAGGAAGGAGCCGCTGCCCTTTGCCGTGTTTGGTCTCGGCCTTGCCGTCTTCGATTGCGCGCGCCAGTGCCGCGTCCTTGCAGCTGGCGGCCAACGCGCCAGTGGTAGCATCAGCGACCAGGCCGCCATCTACGAGATGCGGTCGGGCACATGGCGTCTGGTTACGCCGCTCCCCGAGCCACGGTATGGCTTGACGATGCTCACGCACTACGACGAGCCCCACGTCTACGCGACGGGTGGGTATGAGCTGCGCCTGTCGGTGCCGCTCGTAGCCGAAGCAGCGGCGGCCGCCGCAGTCGATAATGCGTCGACGACCTCGACGAGTAGGCCAGGAGCAGCAGCTGCGATGGCCGCTGTGGCCATGCACGCGGCTGCACTGCGGTCCGTCTACCAGTACAGTGTGGCCACGAACCAGTGGTGGCCCGTGCCTTCGGATCGGCAGTGGCGAATGGTTGACGCCTTCGACTGGCGGCACGAGCCCACGATCGCGGCCACGACCGCGACAGTTGCCAATGGCATTGTGCACCACGCCAACGCGCCCAACCGCGTCCGGACTTGGCAGAATGTATTTCAACGCCCGTGGTCGGCGCGCTACAGTATCTACGTCGGCGTGCAAGAGTTTTCGCGTCCAGAGCCCGCGCGCTGTCGGCACGGGCGCACGCACCGTGGCTGTCTGACAGGTGTTGGCATCCAGCGCGACGAATTTGGCGATGAGATCGCCCTCGAGAATCGAACGCTGCAGGCGCGCATCCTCTACCCGCCTGCGTGGGAGCCGCCGCTGCAGCTCTCGCCGAATGCATGCGCCGACTGCATCAACCTCGCGGCCCCCAATACGGTAGTCAACGCCGATGGCTCAATCTCGGCCGTCTTTGAGCCGGGCGAGCCTCCCGGGCTGCTCGACGACCCCGACGAGTATGCCCTCGTCCAGGAGGTGAACAGCACGTACACGCTGCAGTTTTCCGAATATATGCGATATACGACTCCGTAATCTAGTCGAACGGGCCATGTGTAGTTCGGTATATAATCGGAGCGGGACAGGCCGGGAGGCCGGGAGGCTCCGCTCGGCTCTCCGACGCGACACGCCGTCGCCGACACACCCCGCGCCGACCCGGCGCCGCGAGTCTTCGCGAGTCGTCGCCGGGACCGTCCGTGCATCGCGCAGGTGAACCTCCGACGCGCCGGTCACGTCAATTACACGGCCGAAAACGAACTCCCGGCTCGTCGACCGGCTCGTGAAAAGGCTGCGCGGTACGATAATCGATAATGGCTGTAACGTGTACGGCTCAAAGCATATGACGTCGACGTGTTACCTCGTAAGACGAACATGCCGTCGATGCCTTGCGCCGCCCCATGCTTGCGCCACCAGAGGCAGTCGCGGCGCCACGCGATCGACGCGTGGCGTCGACGCGTGGCGCGTGGATTGGCTGCCGCCCTCGTCTGTACAAATGTTCTGAAGCTAAATTAATATGTAGAACTTAAATGTTGAACCCATACGGATTCGCGTCGCGTGGAACAGCAGCTGAACCAACGGCCACCCGGTCATCCAACGCGGACGTATGTGTCCCCTACATTGTAGATGACTTGTCATGCGCGCGCGCGCCGCGTCGTGTCGAGGCGTCGTGTTGAACTTCAGGCCTTGACGAGTTTCGCGCCGCCTCGCCGAGAGTCAGTGCGCGAGCGTGTGCGCGCTATGAAAGTCGTCAAGCGCGAGATTGCCACTGAGCAGAGCGATGCCGGCAAGCGTCTGTCGGCTCTCTCGATGTACTCTGATCCGCCCGACAAGCAGATATCCATCACCGAGTTCGAGGAGTATGCATTTGACCGCCTTCGATGTATGCCGCTCTGTGCTCCGACTTGCTGTTTGTTTCCCCCGCCCACTGACGCATCGCGTGCTCGTGCGCAGTGCTGACCACCATCGAGACGAGCCGTGCCAAGGGTCTCAAGGGCAAGCAGCTCGAGGACGTTATTCGTGCAGCGCGTGACCGCTTCATGCCACTCTCCTTGACGGGCCTCGCCAAGGACTACTACTCGCACTTCATTCTTCGGCTGGCCTACTGCCGCTCCGAGGATCTGCGCCGGTGGTTCCTGCAGAACGAGGTTGAGCTCTTCAAGTGGCGATTCGTCAACAACCCTCCCGAGGAGTTGAATGCCTGGCTCGCACGCAACGGCCTGCGGTACGAGGCTATCTCGCGCGAGGAGGCTTCAGAGTTGCAGGAGAAGCTGCAGGAGATGGCTAGGTGCCGTGCTGCGTGGTACAAAGAGGACGCAGTGAGCAGCGAGGACCGGCGCGAGCATTACAAGGTTCCCTTTGAGGAGGTTATCGACCTCATCCGCCAGCGGCGCGTCTTCGTGCGCGCTGGCTTCGCGTACGTGCCGCAGACGGATCTCGTCTCGATCGTGGCGACTCGCGTGCGCGCCCACCTCTCAAAGCAGCTCTCGATGCATGCACGCGCTTGGCCTGCACTGCGCGAGGAGGAGCAGGAACGGCTCGCAGGCTTTCTCGAGAGCTTGGCCACGCAGTACATCGGCACGGACGATTACTCGGACGCGAAGGCTGGCTCCAAGGCGAGCGTCGCCGATCTCCCGATGCTGGCCAAGCGCTCGATGCCACTTTGCATGTCCAACATGCACACCAAGCTCGTTGAGACGCACCACCTGAAACACAAAGCGCGCAACCAATTCGGTCTTTTCCTCAAGGGCATCGGGCTCACCGTCGAGGAGTCGTACCAGGTGTGGCGTAGCAATTTCACCAAGGACCCGGCAATGAACGCCGAGAAGTGGCAGAAGGAGTACGCCTACGGAATTCGGTACAACTACGGTCTCGAGGGCAAGCGCACCAACTGGACACCGCACTCATGCCAGCGCATTATCATGGAGCCTGGCACTAATGCCGCCTCTGGCGAGCACCACGGCTGCCCCTTCAAGACATTCGATGAGGTGCAGCTCCGCGCACAGCTGCAGCAGATGGGAGTGGCTGGCACGGAGGCGAACTTTATCCTCGACAAGGCGCGCGGGCAACACTACCAGGTCGCGTGCGGCAAGTACTTTGAGGCGAAACACAAGGGCACCACGCTCATTGAGACGGAGATCAGCGGCATCTCGCACCCGAATCAGTACTTCGAGAAGTCGAACGAGTTTTACGAGAAGCAGACGGGAACGTCATCCGAGATAAAGGCGGAGTCCTCGTCTGCCGTGCCGGCGGCCGAGGCCATGGCCACGAGCTGAGGCGACGGAGATGGCACGTTGGGCTGACTAGTCGTGGCAAGCGGCCTCGAATGCGTCTTGGATGCTGCTTGGCGTTGCACGTTTGAGCGACGTGACCTCCAGCACACACGAAGGAAGAAGCGCCCATGTTATTATGATGCGTGCCGATGCTGGGTCCCTCCTCCGCGATCTGGATGGGTCTGTTTTGCAAGGAGGTTAAACCCGGACAGCAAAGGGAGGATGAGAACGAGATGACGCAGAGAATGCATCCAAGTTGCACGGTCGGGCGGGCCGGGCGGGTCGGGTTATCGTCGCAGCCGTTGCGAGTGCGTACGACGTAACGGTACAGGTTATTACAGCGTAGATTGTGCGTCGTCGTGGGCCGTGGTCCTTCCGTCGACCTACGAGCCCTCAGCGCCATTCACGACGGGTCAGAGGCCACACAGCCCGCACACGACGGGGCCGCGTGTAATCCACCGTTCCACCCTAAATCCACTAAATCCACCCACCCGACACACAGCACACCCCGTCCGAGACACCCGAACCAGAAGGGACCCGCCGGGGACCACGCCCCGCGGCCGCCGCGTCACGTCACTCGAGCGCGCACAGTACGCACAACACGCCGGCACAACACGCGCAAAACACGAGCCGACAGTCACAAGTGCACATGCAGATCCCTTTGGGACGAGGTGTGATGCCTTGTCAACCTTGCTATCCGAAGTCGGTGCGCTGTGGAGTGGCGCACTCAGTCGCCCACTGACGCCCCCTAGAAGCAAGCTCCGCTACAGCCAGCCCCGGGGGCGTGCGGTCGAGTCCACGCCCACGCATCGGAGATCCACACTACCACTCGGGCGCGCGTCCGCTGCTCAGAAGCTGCTTGAGCTGATGCAGCTGCTCGAGGATATCGCCATTCGTCTTCTGTAGCTGCTGCAGCTGCAAACCCTGCGCCTCAAGCAGGGGCTCAATGTCATCACGCTTGCGCTTTGTGTCGCGGCCGCCGCCGCCGCCGCCGCCGCCGCCGCCGCCGCCGCCGCCGCCGCCGCCGCCGCCGCCGCCGCTGCCGCCACCGCCGCCGCCGCCGCCGCCGCCTGTATAGCAAGCGCCACTCTCGTCCCACTCTTCGCCCTCGCCCTCGCCCTCGCCTTCGATGCCCTTGCTGCTGCTGCCCCCTGAGCTTCGGTGCGACAGCTTGGTGACGCACTTCATCGGTGTCGTGACAACTGAGAGGCCGGGTTCGTGTAGCAGCAGGTTGGTATCGATGGGCGAAACGCGGATTCGGAAGCGCTGCTTGTCACGGTGCGACGACAGCGAAGTAATACGCAACTTGAAGAGCGCGATGCCCTGCATGGCCACCACTTCTGTCTTGCCGACGAGCAGTGGCTCGCATGTTGCGAGCTGCTCGACAAGCTGGCCGTTCTCATAGAGCAACTCTGCCTTGAGTGGCAGCTCCGCGTCCCGCCTACCAACTCGTGCGTCGAGCACCCCGATTTTTAGAGTGAAGTGCCGCAGGTTGGAGACCACCATCTCCTTCTCCTCCTCACCGTTGGCCTTTGTGTGGGCATCGATGCGGTGCACAGTGTGGTCAAGGATCTGCAGGTGGCGACCGGGGCCGGGCAGCGCCGGGACCGTATTCACGAGGCCGCGCATGGCGGCAACGCCGCCCGTCGCGCCGGCCAGGAGGCCCGCCGCCGTCATGCCCGACATGGAGAGGCCCATAGCCTGGTACTCGGTGTCAGAATATGGCACGCCGTAACTCGCGCCGTGTACTTCTTGAGACGGCATCTCGGGGCGCGAGAGAAATGCTGCGTCAGCGAGAGCGTTCATACTCGACGTCGCGGCGTACAAAGAGGCCCCGCCGTCTAACACGAAGACGACAAAGAGGCCCTGAGGTTATGGTGCGAGAACATACCCGGAAAAAGCCCGTCGCACTTCCACACAAAGTTCTCTCATGGGGAGAGCGAAAGTATCCATGTCCCTTGGACCGAAACTCCTATTCCGCTTGAAGACCGGAATGGAAAAGCTGGATTAGCGCACAGCGAAACCGTTCGTCCCGCGGAATGGCGTCTTCTAGTAGGTTTGAGCTACGGCCGGTGAGCGTGAAGCTCGCACGCCCGAGCTCTGCGCCCGCGCTGACGGCCATGCTCACTCGGAAGCTCAGTACCAACGAGCTTCTCACGCCGACACTCTTCAATCAGCATCCGCGTGCGCAACTGCTGGGCATAGTGCCATCGTCCCCTTCACTCGGTGCATTCAACGGCCACCGTGCACTGCGAGCGTCTCTCACGCGTGCGTCGAAGGCGCTGAACCATGGACAGCCCGCCTTTTCGCTGCTCGACCATGCTACGGCCGGTTCACAGCTTGTGCTCGAGGCAACTCGACCAGGCCACCAGACAGCTGCGCGGCCTGCTGCAGCACTCCCTCGCGCGACGACGGCGGAGCAGCCTCCCGACGACGAGGCAAAGGCGAGCAGTGCTGTGAAGCTCGCGACGAGGATCTATTATGAGGGATGTCTGCTTCACGAGCCGATGCCGGTCCTGCTGCCAACCATCGTGCGACTGTGAGAAGCCACGAGGCGAACTACCCCTCATGCGATGCTGCAGCTGTGATCGGCCCTGATGCTTCGTATCGAATCTCTCGTGCCTCGCAGGCTGAGCGCCTTGCCACTGCTCCGTGGCGTTTCCGAGGCCGATATTGCAGCTCTCGCTGGCATGGCCGTCATACGTGTGGGTGACCGCTATCAGAGGCTCTACTGTGAAGGTAACGCGCTGCAAACCGATGGAGGTGACATCCACGTGGTGCTACACGGTACGCTCGAGTGCTCGCCCGGGGCTACGTTGGAGCTACAAAAGGGCGATCATGCCATGAAAGTGCAGGCGGCCGACTGCGCTGGGGCGGAGATGCTCGCATGTCCGGTCGAAGCGCGGCCTCTGCTTGCCAGATCGCACACGGCCTTGTGGGCCACCAATGGTGTCGAGCTGACGCTCCCATTTCGCGCGATCGACGCGCTCACGCTCGATGCCAACGTGCTCCGTTGCCTCGAGACCACCCTCTGCGCGCAGCTGCTAGCTCCGCTCCTGCCCGATAAATTCGCTCGCGTGCCCCCCACGGCTGCCGTGGCACAGCTCGCCTCGGCAGCGCGCCTTGTTTGGCGAGAGCCCGGCGAGCTCCTCTTTCGGCGAGGCACGCGCCCCGAGAGTCTGCTCTTCCTCGTCGGTGGGGCCGTTGAAATCAGACCCGTCGCGCCAGATTACCCGACCATTAGGCGTGAGCTCGGGCCTCTCTGCGCATCAGAGCTGCTGTCGAACGGTCAGTACAGCGTCGATGCGAGCGTGAGCTCGTCACACTCCGCATTGCTCGTGGAGGTCCCGGGGATCGAGGCCATCAACATCTTGTCAAGCCAGACAGTACTGCGACAGTGCATTGCAAGCCATGATGTGCGGCTCAAACTGGCAGACAGCACCTCTGCACCCTTCCAGCGCGCGCTCCCGAAGCCGGACACGGCGCCACACACCGCGCGCGGAGGGAGCGCCAGTGCGCCTGCGCTGGTTCGGCCAGCCTCCGCGGGGCCCGCAGCGAACGCGCAGCTCGTACTCGACACAGCCCAGACGACACCAGACTGGTGGCATTCACGTGGCGAGGCGAAGAAGCGCGTGGCGCTGCTGGAAACTGCCAGCAGCCGCAAGGGCGAGGATGCCGAGATGCCTTGGACATATGTCATCTCCAAGGCACGGTGACGCCGGGGAAAGCTGCGCCGGGTCACTGCTTAGTGCAATAAGTGTGATCGCATGATCGGACTCGCCGCGCGGAGCGTGCAGAGCGATTGCCATCCCAGGGCACTCAGAATAACCGCCGCGCTGAGGCTACATCAACGGCGTACGCCGTCGACGCAAAAGGCATTAAGCGAGAACAAGGCCAGAAGGTAGCGCAGAAGGCCGCTGTCTCGACGTCCCGCTCCCGGAACGCGAGAACGCGAATCCGCATTGGAGTGTCCGTGAAAGATTCAGAGAGAGAGACAAGCCTCAAGCGCGTTCGGAACGAGCACGCGCGTGCCGCGCGCGCGTCGCCGCAGTATACGTCGGAAAGTTACGTCGTACGTCCTCGTTTATATTATAGTTTATACGTCGTTGCGAACTATACAGGCCGTCTCCGCGAACTACATGATACGACGGTCGCTGTGTGACCCGCGATGCGTATCGGGCGGGGCGCGGGACCCACGACGACGGGATGCGCGAGACGCGTGACGAGGCCGACGGAGGCGGGAGGCGCGCCCCGCCGCGGCGGCACCGCCGCCGGGACGGTCGCGCTCGACGCGCCGGAACGGCTTGATCTTGATCTTCGCCCGTGGTAACCGGCGCGCCCTGCCATCTCCGTACCAACCGCGTACGCGTCCGCCGTGTGACATACACTCCTTCAGCGCAGAGGGGCGCGGGCGAAAGTTCAAAGTAACGGTCCGCACTCTCGGTCTGAAGGCGACTTGGTGATGCGTGCGAGAACTCGGGCCATAAAAAGCGGGCTACAAAAAGCGCACCGAGCACTTAGGGGATGTGCGTCCTTCACCACGTTTGGCTGATCACCGACCAGGTCAGTCAAGCGGTGGCGAAGCGTCAGGCAAGCTGCCGGCTGATGACCCAAGGCGCTCAAGGCGCCGGCGCCGGAGCTCCTCGCGCTCGCCGGATCTCGAAGGAGAGATAGGTGTCGATGCTTCCGGCGCTGCCGCAAAAGAAGATTGGGCACCAGCATCGCTCATGCTGCTCGCGCTCCGTCGAGGTGGCGTCGAATGCACAGCATCGCTCGTGCTGCAGGCGCAGCTGGCAGAGCAAGGCCCGCCCACAGATGAGCCCGCTGCCCCCCCCACTTGAGGAGGGCTGCCCACCGCAAATACGGGCGAAGCCGGCGCAATGGCTGCGGGGGGCGACCTTAATGCTGACGGCACTGGGGTCGGAGCCGAGCCGCTCACAGGCGGCGTGATCGCGTCCAGACATTGCTGCAGCCACGCGATCTGAGCTTGCAGATAGGCAGCTGTCGCCGACGTTGCCGGCGGTGCCTGTAGCCCCGCTGGTAAGAAGAAGGGAGAGGCGAAGAGGTTGGGCGCGAGCCCTGGCGGCAATATGCCTGGCGGGAGTACGCCTGCCGGGATGCCAGGCAGTATGCCCATCCCAAGGCCGCCGATGCCGCCGCCGAAGCCGCCGCCGAAGCCAGCGCCCATCGGGCTTCCGAAGCCTCCCATCGCCATGTGCGGCATGTTTGGCGGCGCGGTGGTGATTCCGCCCACGGTGAAGGGCGCGAACGGAGGCGCGCCCATGGCCGCCGTTGGCGTGCCCATGGATGGCACGTTCCCAGGCATCATGCCTACACCCAAGCCTGCACCCGCACCGCCGTCGGCACCTGGCCAGTGAGCACCACCGAATGGGACGCCACCCAGTACGCCGCCCATGAAGGGCATCCCAGCGGGCGGTGGCATCCCGCCGAAGAGCGGCGCACCGGCTGCGACGGAGGCCGCCGCGCCCGCAGGGTTGTTCACAGACGGAAAGGCCTGCGGGATGGCTGGTAAACCCATGCCGCGCGGCGGCGTTCCCAACAAGACAGCTGGGTCTGCAGGCTGCCCCAGGAAGGGCTCGGCCACTGCGTGCAGTGGCGCAGCGGCTGTGGCCGCGGCTGCTGCCGCCGCCGAGGCATTGGCAGCGGCGGTGGCATCTTGAGGATGGGCGTGAGGATGGGCTTGAGGATGCGCGTCGGCCGCATTGTTGGCTGCTCGACCAGCGGCGGCCGCTGCACCAGCTGCTGTCGGTCGCTCGTCCGGCGTCTCGATGGGGGCACGACATGTCGGGCAAGTCTGCTGGCGCTCGAGCCACGAGCGCAGGCAGTGGAAGTGGAAGATGTGGCCGCACGCGAGCTTCTTGCCCGAGTCGATATGCTCACGGCAGATGATGCAGATGCGGTCGGTGCGTTCGAGCTCCTCCTCGGTCGCGTCGGGGAATCGCTCGTGCATGTTGTGCGCGATGCGCCGGTAGCGGATAAAGTCGGCCACGCGCGTTCTGAAGGAGCGGATGGTGAGGTACAGGTCGCGCATGATGTGCAGCGGCAAGCCGTAGTACGTGCAGATGAGCACGAAGAAGGCGAGGTACACGAGCATGTGGAAGAGATCGGTTACCAGTTCGAGGTAGAACAGGTAGACTCCCTTGTCGTCCCACCGGCCGCCCAGGCGCAGATCGTTGACGTGCAGCGCGTACTTGGAGAAAGTTGAGCACACAGTCGACGCCAGGATTAGGTACTCGAATGCGAAGAGGAGCAGCACTGAGGGGCCGCGCTGGAGCGACGTGCCAATCGCGTGGTGGAGGAAAGCGCAGTCGAGAGTGAAGAGCAGCGCCATTAGGCAGAGCATGCGCGCGTGCGTCGCGTAAGACGTGGCCGGGCTCTGCTCCATGTACGAGACACGGTCCTGCATGAGCCAATGGAAGATCTTGAGGAAGAGCAGAGCGGTGAAGAGTGCCACGAAGCGGAAGTTGAGCTCCTCGCGAAAGATCGTCATGGCAAGGCACGTCTCCGTGATCGCGTACCACGAGCGCTCGTACAGTGATTCCACCTCAGCATCACGAAGCCGGCCGAAGAAGAGCCGTTTACACAGCTTGCCAAACAGGAAGGTGATGACGAGCGCCTCGTTTCCGAGCACCATCAGCGAAACCTTGGAGGAGGTGAGGTGTATGACCTGC
>Ga0114972_10002747_pt1 | contig 13264 bp, 12 predicted proteins | sample M_140807_EF_Meta_FD_87354 | JGI IMG/M metagenome (GOLD analysis project Ga0114972, IMG submission 87354) | Freshwater microbial communities from Lake Montjoie, Canada to study carbon cycling - M_140807_EF_MetaG | ecosystem: Environmental > Aquatic > Freshwater > Lake | place: Lake Montjoie... | reverse complement strand
TGAAACCACAGCCACTCCGTCGCCGACAGCGACCGATGCCCCACCCTTCACCACCCAAGACTCTGCACCCGCAGATGCCAAGGGTGCCCTGCCACCGACAGCCTCTCCTGCCGATAGCACGCCGATGCGTACACAAACCTTTGAAGAAGTTCGCGAAGCCATCGCGCGGGAATCCGCCGCCGGACAAGCCTTCAAGGTTTTAGAACAACGCATTTCTGAAATCCGTGACCAAATGGAAATCTATTCGGTCAATCGACGGGCCTACGACCGAGCCGTCGCCGAAAAAGATAGTTCTGTTGCAGAACCCGAAAAGCCGAACCTCCAAGAAATCGCTGATAAGTACGGTTTCCAATTCGGCCGTACCGGATTGGCCGATATCCGCAAGGCGAGCACCCTGCCCATCGGTAGGTCGCGCGTCGCTCGCGGAATCCGAATGCAACCCTTTGAGTTCATCCAATTGATCGGTGTCGAACCCGATCCGTACGACAGCGAAAACATCGGCAACCTCTACGTCCCATTGATCAGCTCGTCGATGTTGACCCGATTCCTGTTTTGGAAAGTCGACCAAACGTCCGCATCGACCCCCTCGTATGAAAGCGCGAAAGAAGCTGTACAAACCGTCTGGCAAACGCAACGAGCTGCCGAGCTTGCCGAAGCCAAAGCGAAAGAGCTGGCATCCCGGGTCGGCGCCTCCTCGTTGTCCGAGTCGCTCGACTCCGAATCCGATCGCGCTCTGGTTGTTCGCCCCACTCCATTCACCTGGCTCAATGCCATGTTCGCAAACTTCGACATCCAATTGAGCAATGTCGACGGCCTGAAACCCATCGGCAATGACTTCATGGATAAAGTATTCGCAACGGCTCCTGGTCAAACCACCATCGTAGCGGACCTAGCAAAGGAAGTTTACTACGTGATCAAAGTCAACGGTTTCGCGCCGAGCGAAGAAGATCTCTTGGCACGTTTCTCGACCGCCCCAAACACAACCGGGGTCCAAAATGCAGCCAACCTGGAATCTGCCCGAACCCTGCCAGCTTGGTTCTCCAACGTGCAAAAACAACTAGGGTTCCAGCAAAAGTAAATCGAGAAGCAGTTCAGCACTATGATTCGGCTTCAGAAAGCCGCTCCCAGCGGCACGATCTTGCTCGATGCTCCCGCGACTCGCAATGCCTTGTCGCGGGAAATGATCCAGCAGCTGATCGATGCTTTTTCAGATTTCCATCGCGATAAAAGTGTTCGCGCGGTAATCCTAACTGCCAAAGGAGATGCATTCTGCTCGGGGATCCATCTCTCCGAGTGGCATGAGGCATCCCAAGATGCCGACGCTCTCGACGCATGGCAGGAAATCGCCGACGAACTCCAAGAGCTGATCGAGTCGATGCTGCGATTGCCCAAACCGATCATCGCTGCCATCGATGGACCCGCCCTAGGGATCGGTTTGGGATTGGTGCTCGCAAGCGACCTGGTTATCGCTTCGCCAAACGCTCGATTTGGATCTCCTGCACCACGGTTCGGACTGGTTTCGGGCTTGGTCAGCCCGCTCCTGGCTTATCGATGCGGAGCATCACTCGCCGCCAGAATGCTCCTCGGTGGTGATACCATCGACGGAAATGAAGCCCACCGCGTGCAACTAGTGCATCGCATCGTCAACAGCGATCTGATTTGGGCTTCGGCCAATGAATGGTCGAAAGAGATCGCTCTGAGTTCCGCGGAATCGATCCAGTTGACCAAACGGCTCATCAACGAAATGATCGGGGAATCGGTAATGATGCATTTGTCGAGCGGTGCCGCCGTGATGGCGACAGCGTGCAGTACCGAGGCAGCCACCGAAGGCCTTCGAGCATTCATCGAAAAGCGGTCACCGAAATTCCCCTAGCCCTCATCGTTTGATTCCTATGGACTCGCTGGATCTCTGGATTGCTTGGCAATAACGCCATTGAAAAAGTCGATCAACGCGTTAACCATCCGACCATGTTCTTCGTGACTGCATCCGACGCATCCTGTTGAACAAAGTGGTCCGCTCCCGGAATAGTGATCAACGTAAGATCCTTTTCGAGCCAATCCCACGTTCCATTGAGCCCGCTTGCCAGCAATGCCTTGTCCTTGAGCCCGTGGAACATCAGCACTGGGCATTGAACCTTGGCTTCGATAGCTGCGGTATCTGTATAAGGCTCCCGCGGATAGTTCGCCTTGTAGTAGTTCAACATCCCGTCGAGCGACGACCGATCCATCGCTTCCAGGTATTTCATCTTGGCTTTAGGATCCTTTACCCAACCCACCAGAGTCTCTTTCTTCACAAGCTGACTCGCATTCTCCGATTGGAAAAATCTCGCGTAGGCACTGTTCTTTTGCTGGTCTGGATTGGTCGCCAATTCACGGCGCAATCCGTTGGGATGAGGCAGATTAAGAATGATCAGCCGATCGGTCATCTCCGGATGCTTCAGCGCAAAGGACCATGCCACCATACCACCCCAATCGTGCCCTACAACAACCGCTTTACTCGTATTGAAGTGTTTAATGACTGCAGCGATATCGGACACGAGGTAATCGATCCCATAATTCGCCACCCCCTCAGGCTTGTCACTGTAGTTGTAGCCCCGCTGGTCGATCGCGACCACGCGAAAGTGCTTCGAAAGCTCGGGCATCTGCTCGCGCCAGGTGTACCAATAGTCCGGGAAACCGTGAATCATGATCAGCAGCGGACCATCGCCGAGTGCCACATAGTGAATGCGAACCGATCCGGATTTTGCATAACCATGCACCCCGAGGCCATCCTCCGCCTCACTCCCCGAAACAGGCTCAGACGTTCGATCACTTTGCTCCTCGGATCCAGCTTTGTTGCCCAGCTTAGGTTCTTGGCCAAAGCCGACCAAGGAACAACAAAATAGTATCGCTGGAATCGCAAACCAGCCGGTGCGAACCATCGAACCCAAAGAAAGAAACATGCCCATACGATGATCCCCTCACGCGATCGATTTCAGAGTAAGATGTCCTTATGCCAGCAAACAACAATCATGTTATACCACCCTCTCGGTACCCCATGCCGAGTCGGTTTGTATCCTTGCGTATCCATTCGCGGCCGATAGCGATCCCCCTCGTTTCATTCCAGCGGTAAGTTCCATGCGTTTTATAACCTATTCGATCCCAGCGGCTTTTGTTATTTCCATGGCATGCTTTCTCGGCGGTACCGTCCACGCCCAAGGCCATTTGCCTGATGCGAATAGGATTGTATTTCTCGGTGATAGCATCACCCACTCGGGCGGCTATATCGTGAGCTTGGAATCGGCAGTCCTCGCTCAGCATCCGGAACGCCACATGGAGTTTCTCAATCTCGGACTCCCCAGCGAAACTGTTTCTGGGCTATCCGAACCAGGACATGCTGGCGGCCAGTTTCCTCGGCCAGATCTCCATGAGCGATTACAACGGGTCCTCGAACAAACACGCCCAGATCTCGTGGTCGCTTGCTACGGCATGAACGATGGCATCTATTACCCGCTCAGCGAGGAACGGTTCGAAAAATTCAAGTCAGGGACGGAGCGGCTTCACGAGCAAGTCGAAAAATCAGGCGCTCAGATTCTGCATTTAACTCCGGCGTTTTTCGACGCGTTGCCGATCCGCGATCGCTTGCTGCCAGCAGGCCTAGAGGAGTACCGCCAACCCTACCAAGGTTACGATGATGTCCTAGAAGCCTACTCCAAATGGCTTCTCAGCAAAAAAGACGACGGCTGGGTGGTACTAGACACGCACGCGGCGATGAAACAATCTGTCCTTCGCAAACGACAAACCAACCCGCAGTTTACCTTCGCAGGAGATGGGGTGCATCCCGATGCTGCCGGCCAAGCCGTTATCGCGGAACCGTTGGCCAAAGCATGGGGACTGTCGCTCGACGAAAAAGGCCTACCGCCCCGCCCTCAGTCGCAATCGGTCTTCGACGCGATCAGCAAGAAGCAGAACACCCTGAAACTCGCATGGCTCAGCGCGACTGGCCATACCCGCCCAGGCATCGGACCAGGCTTGCCCATCGATCAAGCTCAAGCACAGGCAAGGGAATTGGATCGCCAAGCACGTGAATTGCTGGCGGCCAAAAACAAATAGTCAATGACACCTTTGCGATTTATCCTCGAGGAGGACTATTGCACGAGTCTCGCGGTTATCGTGGCTTCCACTTCATCACCCGAACTCGTCAGGATCGTCAACCGTTGGCGCACCGACAGCGGCGGCTCGCCTGAGTTCAACTCTCCCTTGAATGAGAACGGGAGGACGTGTACCGTCTTCTCACCGCTTGGCACCGTGAATTGAAATCGCTCGTCTTCACATTGAACCGAGGCGATCGAGAATGGTTTCTTCGATTTCACAATGACCTTCTGCTGCCGCGGCTCACCACTGTGAACATCCCCTAATGCAAGGAGTTCAGGCGTTACTGTGATGGGCGGTCGAATTTTGGCGGTGACAGGCAAAGTAAACTGATTTTCTTTGTCATCGGCTTCATTCGTAACCACAATCATTTCGTCAAGAAAATCTCCGACAGGATTGCTGTCCTTGAGAGTGATATGCATCATGTAGGTGATTGTGCTCCCTTGCCGTGTGGGAGAATCCAATCGCACCTCAAGGGCATCGGAGTTTCCTCGCACGTCAACGATACGCCACTCCTTGCGCCCAGCATACGCGATCTTAAGATCCATCGACTTGGAGGTCCCAACCTCTGTTTCGCCAAACTTGATCTCCCCCGGTTCAACGACGATATCCGAACGGATGGTACCGCCAACCGTCAGTTGAACTTCTGCATAGTAAGGCCGATCGATGACAACGGTGATCATTGCACTTTTGGTACCGATGAACGACCGGGTATTGAACTGGGCGAGAATCTCCCCTTTCTCCCATGACTTCAGTGTCGTCTTTGTAGCTAAGGGTGTCGTGCAGCCACAACTACTGCGTACACTGGCGATGTGAATATCCTCTTCAAAGCAATTCTCGATGACGAAGGCATGCTCCGTCTTTGCATTCCGACCCACGGTACCGAAATCGTGGTGCGTCTCCGAAAACATTTTCAAGGCCCACGCATCCGCATTGGCGAGTTGGCATGAGCACACAACTATCAAGGCCACGACTATCCGGGCCACTACCAAAACGAAACTGTGTTGGAATCGAACTCCGTTCGATGCGATCATTTCCGTTACCTTCATCTCAACCGTGATACTCTCGTTCGTCAGTCGAATTGCTGTGCTTCGCTGAAAGCACTACCTTTCACGCGAACGGACGCGCACTCCGGATACTTCATCGGCAATTGAGGCTTCTCGATTGATGAGAAAAACGATTTTGATTCTCACAGGCTGCCCAGACATCCCAGTCACCCCAAGGCATTATTAGATTGGCTCCCGTAAAGAATGCATGCATTAGCAACTAACGCGACATGCAAAGCGACTATAGCATCCACGCGAATTGCTAGCGGGACATTTATTGCTAGCGGGACATTTGTCGAAGGGATGGTAGGAGCGTTGATTCCGGAAAGAGGATGAACGAGTACTCTCTCGAGTTTAGATTGCGCAGTTCGTGGACACGTTGCTCGATTCGCTGAAGCTTCTCTTCGTTCTCCTTACGAATAGCTGCAACTCGCTCCAGAATCCTTGCCTTAACATTCGTGATTTCGCGATGCCAACGTTTCTTGGATCCGCGCGGCGGTACGGTTGCGATCAGATTGTCTTGATGCATTCGCAAATCAGCATCCATGGCATCGTTCGGATCTAAGAACAACTCAGGTCGAGAACGGAGCAATTGCGATTGCCGATGCAACGCCTCCCTTTGGCCGTGCAGTGCTTTGGTATCCAAGTCCGGTACCTCGTTCATGGTCAACCATTCGGTAGCGGTGCAGGTCAAATAGTATGGGGCGGGCATTTGCAGGAATCGCTGGATGATCGTATCTGTTAAGCGATCGTAGACCCCTCCTCCGATACCATGCACAAATAGATCCGCCATAAAGCAGCGCAGGAACATCGTGGTCAGGAGGGCCCTCGGACGAACGCAGATTCCATCTCGTAGATATCCAACCCATGCTTCTTTGGAGCGATTGGGATCGGTTGACCAATCGATTACCCAATCGAATACTGATGGATTAAGTCCCGAACCTAGACACCAACGATTGCCGCCGGAGGGATCGGGTTGAGCCCACAACTTTTGCCGCACGTTGCTGTCGCTTTTGTACAACCAAAATGGAAGCTCAAGCCATCCGTCACGGCTACTCAATGGTGGGACCGGTTGCGTGGGATTGCTGATCTTCTCCCGCACGCGGTACTCTTGAAGAGATGCATTGTAGATTTCGTGAAGGTTTTCTCCGTGCACAATGCAGTGATGGAGGAAGGCCTGCCATGGTTCACTCTTTGCGAGTCGGCTGAAAGGGATTTCGAGATTGCTCAGGCCATGCTTCATTTCCAGCGAATGCCGAAGCTGTGAAAATGCGATGGCTGCTTCTGTCCCAACGTGCATCTGTTCCATGTGACCCCAAAAATCGACTGCAATTGGATTCTGAACGCCTAATGAACTCAAACTATCAGTGATTTCTCTAAGGGTTCCGCGAAGCATAGCGCGATCGATTCGCACTGAGTGCCATGGCGTTTGGTGGACCATCCGAGCCGCATCGCTTCGGCATATTGGGAGTTCACATGCTGTCTGAACCAAGCGTCCGCTGAAAGCATCCCGTTTTGGCACACGTATCGATGCTGCCCGAGCGAGATCATGATCGATGATGGTATGCAGACCGATACCTTCGGACTCCTTCGCAATGGAATCGATCACAAAGTTCTTGAACCAAACCCCCGGATGAAACAACTCAGGCTGGTGCCCACCAACAATCCATGGGGACTCCAAATCGGATCCCTGAGAATTGAGCTCCGACGCTCGTAGACCATGATTGCCGTCACGATGAAAAAGAGACGCCGAATACTCGGCGAGATAGCTTCGCGCGGTCTCTAGCGCCGACGCACGGACTTGACATCTCAACTCACGTATCCATGCAGGAGTATTGCTGCTGCGAAATAGCTCTAGGTTTTGAGCCAGTACAGACGCAACCTCCGCGCGAGCAGGATGAAATACAGCCGTATGATTATCGCGAGGTGCTCGAATCCATTCTCGACCCTTTGCAACCTCAGCGGTCACTAGCAACACTCTCCACCGCAACTGGCTGCAACAGGGGACGGTAGTCCGAAACCTCGCTCTTGCATTGCCAGAATGCTCTCATCGATCACTTGGTTGTAGTGATTGAGCCGAACCCTTCCGTCATCCAGCGATCCACCGAACGAGCGCGACAAATCGAGGTAGATCAGCGGGACGGGTATCTCCAAAACACGCAGACCCAACATGGCTACTTGTGCCCAGAGTTCGAGCGGCATGGCATAGCCATCGACGGTGATGCGAAGTTGCTCCAAGGCCGACGTTCGATACGCTTTGAAACCGCAAAATGCGTCGGTCAGATTCATGTGGAACGTATCGTTGATCCGCTTGGTCACCGTCCGATTGATGAACAATCGCTCGGCTGGCGGAACACTATCTCCAGAGTAGGTTTTCAAGTATCGCGATCCAGAGACGATATCGGCGTTTTGACACGCGGCCACAAATCGCGGAATCCGCTTCGGCTGATGCTGGCCATCGCAATCCAACGTGACCAAAATTTCGTACCCCTCTTCGATGGCATAGTCAAACGCCGTTTGGAGGGCCGCGCCGTAGCCTCGATTTTTCGGATGGTGAATCACCGAAATATCGGATCGACCATCCAGCACCTCGCCGGTACCGTCGGACGAACCATCGTCGACCGCGAGCACGTCCGACGCGTACTTCACCACTTCGTCGAGTACGCTCTGAACCGTACCCACTTCATTATAAACTGGGATTGCCGCAAGCCATCGCGTCATCTTGGAGTCGCCTATTGGGATGAAAGAAATCGAGCACTGCATTGTAGATGCGGTGTTCCCAAGGTCAACTTTCTATCCCTCAAGAGTCATTCGCTAGCGGGATGACCGTGCGGATCTTACGGCCTACGGGGTCTTTCATGGCCGCAATCGAGCAATTCCTCGTCGTCGCTCCAGGCCGCAAACACGCGTCATTTGCTAAGGTTTATTTGTTTCGGTAGTTGTTACGGTCAATCTCAACCGGCTTGAACTCGTGCCGTGGGAGGTCCGCTGCGGGAAGCCAATAGCTCGGGGCTAAACAGGCATCATTGAGTCCACGGCCAACCCCTTGCTCGAGATCCGCGTTCAAAAAGGGATGATCGACCGCGAGATCTTGGACCTGATCTGGAATTCGAATCCAATGCGTACTTCCGTCGCTGTAAAGGATATTGGCTCCCCGGTCACCGTGCAAAACGACAGGCGAGCCTACGTTATCAATCGCACCCAACGTCTTCGGCCACATGTCCCCTACCAACGCAACGCGAACGGGTGAGTCGCTCCGCGGAGCTTGGTACTTGCCATTCACCAAATTTCCCAAATTGTATGCGTAGTTACCTCCCACCACATAGCGCCAAATCCGCTGCTGGTCAGGAGCAGCGGCGAGGAACTCCGAAGAAGTTGGGACCGGCATCGGAAAATCGATATAGTCATTCGACGGGCAGTGCAGCCATTTGGACGAGTCCAAAAGCGACGCATCCTGAAGCCGGATGGCATAAACCCCTGCAAACGTCAACGGACCAGTGGTGTTGATCGCCGGAAAGCGGTGCTGGGGACTGAAGTCGGCAAAACCGGTGAGCGCGACCCCTAAATTCCGAAGGTTCTCGGCACATGAAATCTGACGAGCCGATTCGCGCCAACGCCAAATGGTGGGCAATAAAAACGAAAGGAAGATGATCCCAGCCGCCAGTGCGACTAAGCTGTCGAGCCAAGCCAAACGAGTCCCGATGGGGGCTTCCGACCAATCCAAATTGGACGCACCCCCAAAACCCACAGGCCGCTGCAACTCGCTCGATTGCTGCTCGATGATTCGGCGCATCGTGTCTGAGACGAGCCCCGCGCGAGGCTCATAAGCCGGCTCCGAACCCTCCGCTCCAATACCACTTGCCAGCGGCTCAAGCATGCTCCGCAAATCTCGCAATCGCTGACGCAACGATCCATCGCGCTCAAGCATCGACTCGATACGAGCGTTCTCGTCGTCGGAAAGACCGCCGATCAAATACCCGAGCAGGGTTTCGTCCGAGGGTTTTGGCGCGTCACCACCCATAAAAAACTGCTTCGCCGAAAACTACAAAGCCACCGAAGATGCCCATCCAATGCTGACGATCGAACCGTCAGCTCGATCGCTTATCATCATTCATACGCAACCAAATCTCATTTAGTTTGCGTATCGCCGTAAAAACTCGGCTCTTCACGGTTCCAAGCGGTATTTGGAGGATCTCGGCAATGTCAGCATATTTCAGCCCTTCGTAGAAGGCCAACTGGATCAATTGCTGCGTCGGCTCGCTCAACTCGCGAACCGCCTCGCGAACCCGAGCCCCTGTTTCATTGGAAATCGCTTTGTCGTCAGGGCAGATTTCATTGCTGGCCAAACGCTGCACAATCGATTCGTCCGAATCCCCCAACCGGCTACTATGGTCCAAACTCGCCATCTGATGCCGCTTGTTCCGACGCATGAAATCGATCGCTTTGTTGCTCGCGATCGCGTAAAGCCACGGACGAAACCGTTTGCCGGGCTCAAATTGCTCAATCCTAAGATGGACACTCAGAAATGTCCCTTGGAACACATCCTCCGCATGCTGCGTATTTCCCAAAAACCGCCGCAGGAATGTGTACATCTCCCGCTCGTAACGTCGGACCAGCATCTCGAAATGCTGCGGCTGTCGAGATTCGAGATAACACGCCACCAGCTGCTCGTCCGTCAACTCGGAAGTCGACGCTTCCCCCACAGAAAAGAGGGATTTGGAGGAGGTTATGTCCATGGGGAATAAGTCCCGTTCTTCTAAAACCCAACGCAGTACCTCTGCCAACTCGCAACGGCCATCCAAAATAGCCGTCGATTGACAAGGTCGCGGTCCGAGGCGAGCTGTGTGTGCAAGCTCGAATGACTTCTTAAGTCTAGCGACGAAAGCCCCATAAAGTCAAAGGTTTACTCCCAATTTCCCCTCGGAAGAAACCTTGCCACATCCCCTCGAAACACCCGCTTGAATCAGGAGGACTAATCACAATTCGCACAAAAACAAAAGGATTAATCTTGACTCGACACGGTTTTAAGAAATATCCTTGATTTGGGTAGAAATGGTTCCTGCGGTTCTGTGCTTAGGAGCTTTTCAATATGCAATTCGAGGGTGCTTCGATGCCCGGGGACAATCGGGTCCTCGAGCGTTACTTTGCCGGTCTTTCCGAATACACGTTCTTCACGGTCCTCGGGATCGCGGATACCCAACTCGTGCACTACATCAGCCACTTGCTGGTCCGCTTTACCAAAACCGATGCGATGATGCGTATTCGTAAACTGAATGGATTGCCCGCGACCGAAGTCGTTGCTATGGTCGCCGAAGCACAGCACCGGATCGGCTTGGCAAGGCGCGAAGTTCACCGACATATCGGGGACTTCACTCTGTTTTGGACCGGGCTCTACCCTGAATCGATTCGGGCCTTGGGACCCATTGAAGGTGTCAGCGCTCGGGACCCCTTCGTGAGCTACTGCCAACAAGGCAAATTGGCTTATGAGATCGCGAGCGAAATCGAAGATGAGGCAGACCAAGAAGCCCCAAGCGATTTACTTCACCGACTGAGTGAGCAATTTGATCTGTGCGCGTATGGACTCAGGGAGGTGCGGCGGCAATGGGAAGAAGGCCCCTCCGAAGGTTCGGGACCCATCCTTCTTTGACGACAACATTTGCCAACTAGTAGACTTGCCGACTAGTAGAACTCTCAAGCGGAAGGATTGCTTAGCCAAGCCTTGAGTTGGGCAACCCGGGCGGCTCGATTTGCTTCCGGCTGGTAAGACAACCTCTCTCGAGCCGAGTCGATCTTAAAGTAATGATCGACACCCAATTGAGCCGCTACAAAGCGGGTCATCGGTGGCTCTGCGGAGATTCTCAGCAAACTATAGACAACCTCGAGCGCCGCCCCGATCCTGGCTGCCCTCTGCAAACTGATGCGTCGATCGGGCGCTCGAAGTCCCGCGCACTCCAGAATGGTTCGGATCCAATCCCAACAACCTTGCGGCTCACCATCGGTGATGAAATACGCTCGACCGGATGCCCGCGAATCATGCTCGAGCAACCGCTCCAATGCCAAACAATGGGCGAGAGCCGCGTTCTCGACATGCACCGTATCGATCAGGTTGCTGCCGTCTCCGACACATCGAAGCCTCCCCGTGCGGCAACGCTCGATGACGCGTGGTATCAAGTGGGGATCACCCACACCCCAAATCAAATGCGGTCTCAACGCGCACGTGCTCATCGTCCCCGAATCGTTCGCCTCGAGCACGCGCTGCTCCGAGATGGCTTTGGTTCTCGGATAATCACACATCCATTTGGTCGGGTAGGGAACCGATTCGTCGATCCCCGACTGCGGAGAACCATCGAAAGTTACTGAAGGTGAACTGGTGAATACGAAGGCTCGGAGGTTATGCCGCCGCGATGCGTCGATCAACGCATCGGTCGCCTCGACATTGGTCTGTTCATACGCTCGCTTCGGCCCCCATACACCCGCCAACGCGGCAGTATGAATAATCGCATCCGTCCCGCGAACAGCTCGATCGCAAACATCCGGATCGGTCACCGAGCCACGGATGACCTCAACGCCCAACCGCTGCAATTCGGGGTAGTCACCTCGCGCGACGCCTCGAACCAAGTACCCTCGAGCCACCAACGATCTGCAGATCGCCGCCCCCAAGAATCCGCCGTAGCCAGTGACCAATACGCGGATACTCAAGATGCCGTCCCAATCGTGGCGATTCCAACAAACTCAGTTACAATCCAAACACCGATCGCAACCAGTTTAACGTCGATCCCCGCGTCTCGCTCTCGCGGTCGAACTCACGAAGCGTTCGAACGACTTCACGTCGCTCCTCGAGCTCGAGCTCGGGCGACCCGAAATCGGACGCCGCCACCCACGAGTTCGACGAAACCGTCGCAGCCACAGTTCCCGGCGCCGATGCCTCCTCCTGGAACACTCGCTCCAAAACAGGTAACTGCATCAGCCCCGATAATTCCCGAATCTCAGATTCCGAAACAGCAGGCCCTTCCAACGTCGGCTGGTCGAGCAACTCCTCGCGATCCAGCGGGAAACACAAATGAATCCGCTCCAAACGTTTCCTCCGCCGACGCGGGTCAAGCAACCGGTATGCGGCCAAGGCGATTTCAAAGCGTCGCTTGGTTAACGCCTCAGAGTCGTACTCTGGCTCACTTTCCGTGAGCAACGCAGCCATCTCCTGGGCAGCTTGCCGAATGATAGCCACCCGCGACTCCCCTCGCTTGAGACCCAGGAATCGGAATTGAGCGATGTTCTCTCGCACCAGTTTGCCAGCCTCTGGCGACAAAACCTCCATCCGTCGAGGTTTTCTGGTTGCGGTTCTATTTCCAGTCATGATCTTTATTGCTTGCTTTTCGTTGATCTGCGTCGACTTCCATTGCATGCTACTCACGATATCGGCAAGGCAAACCACTACGCCATAGCAACTCGAGGCACATTTTTTGTCGCTTCTAAGACGCAGAAACCCGAAGAAAGTTCACGTTTTTCTCTTGGGTGGAGATATCTTCCCTTGCGAGGAGCTTGCGATGGCCACTGGTCCGCAATCCCGTAGAGGACGCTCCCCTGAAAACATCACCGCGACGAAAAGAAATTCGTTCGCACCGACAGGAAGTTGGACGAAAAAAGAGAAAATTCCTGCTGGGGGGATTGGACAGTCTATCGTTGTACCGCCGCGTCCCCAGTTCTTGCCAAACTCAGTTCTTGCCAAACGCTGTAGCGACCGGCCTGGAGGGCTCATCGGAACTCACCATGAGCGGAACGTCCGTCGATGTCACAATTCCCATCATGAATCGGTTGGCAGCGAGCAGCATTTCCGTATCGAGCGTATCCGTTTGCGCTGTACCCGAAGCACAAACGGGCATATCGCCAGCACCGAAACCTCGCTCGCCTGCCTCGAATCGAACAAACCTGTAATCCAAACTCGCAGCATGCGCAACCCGCATGGTGTCGATGACGTCGTCATCCATGCACTGTCGCGAATCTGAGCCTTGGGCAAACAAAACTGGCAATGCCCGGGATTGCTTCCAGCCTGCCATCGCTCGCTTGGTTGTGGGGAAAGGACCGTTGAT
>Ga0114972_10002743_pt1 | contig 13275 bp, 4 predicted proteins | sample M_140807_EF_Meta_FD_87354 | JGI IMG/M metagenome (GOLD analysis project Ga0114972, IMG submission 87354) | Freshwater microbial communities from Lake Montjoie, Canada to study carbon cycling - M_140807_EF_MetaG | ecosystem: Environmental > Aquatic > Freshwater > Lake | place: Lake Montjoie... | reverse complement strand
CCCTATGAACGCACCAGTGCCTTGATCTCCTGTAACACCTGGGAGTTCGTTGATAACTTTTCCATCACCAGCGAGCATCTGAAGAGCGCGAGTTCTAATACTCTCCACTCGCTCCAAGGCCTCAAAAAAGGCACCCCCTCTTGCCTCAGGGCCCTCCTCCAGTGCCTGGACGTACTCGGCTTTCAAAGTGTACTGGGACGATATTTCTTTCAGTCTCTCCACGTCACCCTGCACTACGGCCTTCCTGCGCGCAGTATCCGCTGCAGCTGCAAGGAAGGCGGCACTTACCTTTTCGTCCTGCTCAGCACGATCCAGGGCCTCATGGCAAGCTGACACCACTTTATCCACGGCTTCGCACACAAAATTCAGCTCTGAAACCACAGGGGACAATTGATTCAAAAATGTCTGTGCAACATTTAGCGATCGGCGGTCTATCTCCGCGCGAAGACCAGCACCTGTACGAGGGATCATCTGCGGCTCACTTATCTCTCCATCGCCACCAGAAAAAACGTGCGCCAACGTGGAAAGATGATCTATGACAGAAGAGTCAAGGTGAATATCGAGCACCCGCTTCACGCGGGCTTCAGAGGAAGCCATCTTTTTTGTGATTTTTTTTGGCCCTCTTCGAATTTGTGCGGGAAAAAAAAAAAGTTTTGGGAAAAGACGGCCTGACCGAGTTAAAACCTAAAAGTCGTTGTTTCACACAAAGCTTAGTGAGGGGCCATGGAGCAAGAAATAGTTGCTTGCTTGTCTTCAACTTTGAGCTTAGATGGATCTAGTGGTGCTACCGCAAAGATGAAGGCTGCAACAGAAAAGTTGAAAGCTCTGGAGAACTCTCCTGACTACATTCCTTCATTGATGAGAGTCCTGGGGCGTCTGGAAGGTGATGCTGCAGTTCTACAAGCTTGCTCAACATTATTTAAAAATTTAGTTAGGCTGCACTGGGTGAGTAATTTGCTGATTCATCGAAATTTTAAATCTCTCGGTACACTCTAACCACAAGAATTTTAACATTCCACACACTAACACTACAATTATTTCTTGTTGAATAGGACGAGAATGAAACTTTGTTTTCTGGTCCCGTGCGCACCGCAATAAGATCTAGCATAATACCTCTTACTTGTGCCTCCCCCAAGCTGATTCGCCTCCAACTTTCGGAAGCGATCTCTATTATCTCTAGAGTTGACTTTCCAGACCTCTGGCCAACTCTACTGGTGGAACTAGTAACTCAAATGCAGGGAGCTGCTGGGGCGGCAAACATGCAAGCGATGTTAGGTGTATTGGAGGTGGCGTCTTCCGTATTTGAGCGCTTTCCCAGTGCCCCAGATACGGAAGATAATGAGTTGCGCTTGGCCCTCCTCAAGGCCCTTGAATCCTTCGCCGCTCCTCTCACCCAGGTGTTTGTATCCCTGAGCGCAGTCGTTCTCCCTGCCTTGGATGTAGGCACCCCTTCTGACCCAATAGCCCTCCGCTGCTTAAAAGTAATGTGCCAATGTTTTTTTCAGCTCAATTGGGTGGACCTTCCAGAGTTTTTTGAGGACAACATGGTTCCTTGGATGGAAAACTTTCATCGTTTTCTTCTTCCTCGACCTGCTTCTCTGCTAGCTTCCCCGGAGGACCCTGAGGAGGGCCTTTTAGAAGCTCTTCAAGCCTCTGTGCTTGAGTGTTTGGATCTTTATGCGGAAAAATACGGGGAGGAGTTTGAACCTTATCTGAATGTCCTTGTGCAAGACCTTTGGAATCTCCTCTCTACTATACCGCCTGCCTCAATGCTGGCCCCCAACATGGACAACCTTGTGAGTCGTGCCGTGAGACTTCTTTCCACTCTGATAGCAAAGCCCCAGGTTGCAGCGCAGTTCAGTGAGGAGTCCTTAGTGAGGGGCATCATTCAGCGGATAGTAGCGCCCAACAGCGCCCTCCGGCAGTCAGACCTAGAGCTCCTCGAGGATAATCCTGCAGATTTCATAGCCCGTGAAATTGAGGGGAGTGACAGTGAAACACGTAGACGGGTGGCTTGTGACCTGGTCAAGTCTTTAATTAAGACTTCCTCTGCTCGAGTTATCCCCATCGCCATGGAGGTAATCACCTCCGCTCTCTCCGAGTACGAGGGTAACAAGGAGAAGAATGAGGTTATGAAGGACACTGCTGTCGCTCTTCTTACCGCTGTCGCCGTCAAACAGTCCAGTGTGTCCATAGGGGTGCTGTCCCTGAACGAGGGTGTGCCACTAGCTGATTTTTTGGGGCTGCATATCATTCCTGAACTTCAATTTGCGGACATAAATGCAAGGCCCATCGCGCGTGCAGCCTGCATCAAATTCATAACTACCTTCAGGGGGTTATTTGGAAAGGGTGAGCTCAGTGCCCTCCTCCCCACATTGGCACGATTGTTGGACTCCAAGCACTACCTCGTGCACACCTACGCTGCTGCCGCTTTGGAGCGCATTTTGACGATACAGGACAAAGAAGTGAGAAGTGATGGGGGAAAGGAAGTTTGTGGTAGCACTTTGAGAGTGGGAATGGATGTCATCAACCCTCTCGCCACCCCTATTCTGGCCTCCATTTTTTCTCGCATGACAGCCCCGGGATACTCGGAGAATGAGTTCCTTATGAGGTGCGTAATGCGTGTGGTCACAAGTGCCAAGGCAGGCTGCGTGGAGGCAGTTGGAAGCATTGCGGGTGGTTTGTCCAACATCCTAGCGCGGGTCTGTAAAAACCCCTCCAATCCAGTGTTCAATCACTTCATGTTTGAGTCCTTCGCCTCCCTCATGCGCTCTTCCTGTACCGTCAGACCCGAGCTACTGCGGGAGTTTGAGAGCATACTTTTTTTGGCGGCGGAGGTAGTGTTAACAAACGATGTCCTAGAGTTCCTCCCTTACATGTTTCAATTACTGGGGGAGGCTTTAGACCTCAGGGCTCTCCCCGCCCCGGGATCCGAAAACCTCTCAGAACCCTTCAAGGCACTTCTTCCCAGACTGCTCATCCCAGCTACGTGGAGCCGTAAAAGTAGCATTCCTGCTCTCACCCCCCTCTTGAAATGCTACTTGTCCAAGGGCTCCGTGGTGTTTTTACGCACGGAGGGCATGCTGGAAACGGTGCTGGGTATATGGAGGATGCTGATGTCCACTAAGGGTCACGAAATTTGGGGGTTCCAGTTGTTCGACGCCCTGGTGGCCAATATCTCTCATGAGGTCCTAGGGCAGCACTTGACCCCCATGTTCCAAGTAATGCTGAGCGTTGTGCAGGCAAGCAAAGCTATACGTATTGCCAGTGTGTTCATACACTCAATCTCCCTTCTCTGTGGGCTGTACGGACCAGAGGCCTTCACCTCCCGAGTGGCAACCTTTTCACCCGGGCTCCTCTCACAGTTGTTAACGGTGGTCTTTTCTCCCCTTGCGGGGCGAGTCACTGGGGTAGCGCACAGAAAAGAGACTTCCGTGGGCTTGACGCGACTTTTATGTGAAACTCCCTCACTTCTGGCTGATCCTTCTTCCGTGGCTAGTTGGGAAAGTCTATTAGTGGCCATAGTAGGCCTGCAGGGATCTAATGAGGGTTCTCCAGTGGAATCGTCAAAGACTGCTTCTCTGGGAGGCTCTCTGGTGTTTATGGAGAATGAAGATATACCGAAGGATGAGGAAGGCCCTGCCATGGAATACACATCCTCTTACAACCGCCTTGTCTACTGTGCCATCCCCTATGTCTACGCCTTTCCCTCCATCCCTGGTCCCTCCGTGTTTCTATCGCAATCCCTTGCAAGATTGGCCGTGGCATCCCCTCTAGTGGGGCCCATAATTGCAAAAAGTACTGTTGCAGCCGCCATTGAGCTGCTCCCCAAGGCATAATTAATGGGGAGATTGCGAGTAGCCACCTTCTCTCCTTCCCCTCTCCCTTTCCTCTCTCTCCTTCCCTTTCCCTCTCCTCCCTCCCCTAGGGAGGAGGGGGACTTTCGCCCAGCGCAAGCATGCTTAATAAAAGTAAAAGATACACTTGTATAAAGAACAATGTTGTTAGACGAGGCCCACTTATTTCCTCCCTGTATTTATTGAGATGCGTACTATATGCCTTCATTTATCATTTCCTTGTACACCGGAGGATGGTGTAATCCGGAAGACGTCCGTTAAAGGACCTGGTGGAGGAGTTTTCTCGCTCCAGGTGGCATCAGATTCAGATTGCTCATGCATATTCCTGGATGCCACCCTCCATTTCTTTTTTCCTCGGGATATTCACTGTACTATAAGGGGAAACGCAACAGTTATAATGGTCCCAGCCTCCACCTCGAAGGACCAATGCGCCTTCATTGATACGAAAGTGTTGCGGGAAACAACCCCAGTAACTATGCGCTACGAGGTGGAGGGCCCTTTGCGTGACTCTTTCATGAAGAATAAAGGCAGTTTAGACGTTATTGCCTACGTGATGATGAGTAAAATTGAACCCTTCAAAGGATCTATACCCCGCCTAGTGGGGGATTTTTCTGGAGAAAGTTCGTTCTTGGACTTTGGTGTGATGGGTCTGGAAAACCAAGGCGCTACATGTTACCTTAACAGCCTTCTACAGGCTCTTTTCCACCTCCCACTGCTTCGTAGACTTATATTTGAGGCCCCTATTGAGATAGAAAGAAAATCTGACTTGATCGTGGTGGGTGATGTGGCACCGAGGAGCGGAGGTGGAGGTAATGTTATAGTCGTAGGTGACAGTGATATGGAGGACACCCCAGATCCACCCAAGACTGTGCTGTCCCAAGAAGAAGCCTTAAAAGGGCTCGCTGATGGAAGTTATTGTATATCTGAGCGTAGTCGTATTCTTGATGGCTTTCAGCGACTTTTTTCCGCCCTCCAGTGCGGGAAAGAGGCCATGTCAGTTATTGAGAGGGAAAACGCTGCGGTGAGCACGAAAGGCCTCACCAGTGCATTTGGGTGGGACAAGGACGAGGTTTTGCAGCAGCAAGACGCGATGGAGCTATTTGTGAAACTTGTTGAGCGACTGGGTAAAGAGTTGGGGGGGGATGAATCCCCATTGGGATCTGCATTTAACTCACTTCTTCACTTTCACACGGTCACAACTCTCTCTGTCCCTCAAAGAGGGATCACAAGAATTGGCGCCCCAGACAAGCAGAGTTCTCTTTCTCTGTACCTTTCCCGGATGGAAAAGAAAAAATATTCTTGGACAAGTAGCGTGCACGAAAGCTCAAACGTTATGGATGTAGATGCGCTGGATAACGGGGATGAGGGGGGCAACCCCTCAAAGAATAGTAGGGAAGAAGTAATCGATAATTCCCTGGTTGGACTTCTTCGAAAACGATTTGTGACTGCAAAAACATTGGAAGACTGGGAAATCGCTCCAGGGGATAGGGTAAACGCAGAAGAGCGAGAGTACCTTCATAGTCTACCCCCTATCCTGTGCGTGTCTATCAATCGTTTCACCTTTAACCCCCTCACTGGCATGCGGGAAAAGCTTTGTAACCCCGTGGAATTTCCTGAGACTCTGGACATGGGCGAGTTTTTTTCCCCATCAAGGACAGCACCAGCCGCCAATTCAGGGGGTGTAGAGGTGGACGAGGAAGGAGGAGAAAGCTGTGTCTTGGGCGAGAATGAGATAGGGGAGGAGCACTGGATGGATATGCCTGTCACCACGCAGGCAACACTTGAAACCGTAAAGTCAGCGGTTGCCTCTGTGGGCAGCTACAACAAGAACAAAAGAAAAAGCGCACCACTCACGGAGGAGGGATCCCATAATTCTGGTAAACCCATGCTTTACCACTTGTCTTCTGTACTTACCCATAAGGGCTCTGCAGGGAGTGGTCACTATTATGCGCTTGTCCGCCCTCATTTTTACGGCGAAGGTAGCAGCATCAGTGGTAAGGCTGCTAAGCCTTGTGGGGAGGACAGTAGTGCTCCCTACCGCTCAGCAGGAAGTAGGTTTTCACTCGCTGACGGGGGAGTGGGGGAGGCAGAATTTATTGTGCCTTCCAGCACCTCAGAGTGGGTGAAAAATAGTTTTTTCGATGATGGCCCATTCCCATCACTAGCCCTTCACCAAGAGGCCATGCGGAGGATGCCGGGCAGCGTAAAAGGGGATGCCCCCCCGGGAACTTACAATGTGGGGGATTGGTTGGACAGAGAGCGAGGCGAGTGGGGGGGTTGGTTCAAACTGAACGACGCAGAGGTATCACCGGTTTCAAGAGGGGAGGCTGTGGAGGGAAATTGGGGCTCTGGGGAGACGGCAGATCCTACCGCCTATGCCCTCATCTATGTAGCTCACTCGGCACTCACCCAAGTCTGCATGGCTGACATCCCTGCCGCTAAGGGGCCTGTTGCTGCATCAATTTCAGTGAATAACCCCATGTTGTCCGCTCTCCAAGTAGCCTGCAGGTCTCAATTCGGGACTGCTGCCGCTGCTTCAACTGCTGCCTGCAACGTGGAAGGGGAGGAGCCCACGGTCATCAATTCCTACTACGTAGACGTCTCACTTCCCATTCCTCTCACGGTAATTAATAGAATCACTAGCTCACTCAAATTTTTAGCTGCTGCAAGAGAGATCCGAGATATGAAAGAAAAGGAAGCACGAACTAACAGTAAACTTCTTCTCCATGTTGTCACAGACCTTCACCTCGCTGCCAATACTTTCCCCATCCTTTCTGAACTCCCCTGCAAGAGGCCCCACAAGGCAATAAGGTGCGAAGAAGAACCCACTAAAATTATCATGGACTGCCTCAGCCTGGAGGGGTCTATTCCTGTTGAGATTTCTTTTGGTGAACCCCTGGACAAGGTGCAGGAGGCCATAGGGAAGGCACTGGGACTTCCCCCGGGGAGCTTTCGGGTTTTTTCCACCAAACACTCTGCTTGGGGGAGCCTACGTCCCTACGAACTAATTCCTTTCAGCCCTGGGTGCCCCTGGGCTTGCTATTGCCCACCGAAAGAGAGTGAATTCAATGAAGCCCGCCTGCAGCCCTTCCCTTGGTTGGATGAGTGGAGCTGTGGCGAGGAGGATATTTATGGAAGTGCTGCGCAGTACACCCCTGGAAAATCCCTCCCCCCTGTATCCGTGGATGAGTACTTTTTGGGGGGTTCACTTCTGGTGTGCCCCGAGGCGCATGGGAAAGCTAGCGACGGTTTTGTGAGGGGAAAGTCACGAACCGCTATGCTCAGTGCTATGAAGCCTGGTGAAAGAAGAGCCACGGAAGTTTGGAGAGGTTTGGATAGACTTTGGGATGGGTGGTCTGCGCTGGAGGCTTCAACAAGGCTACCACCTCCTCCCCCCTCCAATGCACTGTTTGGGGCGTTGGAGGTTGCAGCTGCTGCTTCAGCGGTTAACGGTGAGTGCAGCAGCACCGAAATGAGTAGTGGTGACCAAGAAGTCAAGGCCAAATTTCCCTCTTGGAAACCTGGACCGGCAGAAGACTCCTGCGATGCTATGGCTCACGCAGCCTTGTTTGTTCAGCTGTTACCCCATCCACATCTTATTGCTGCATGCTCTTCAGCGGCCCTTCTTCACCCCCTTCCGTGTATCAGGGTACCTCTGGATGGGGCAATGCCGCAAGCTGAGCAACCAGAGTTAACCCCCTCCATGCTTCAAGCCGCTCTGTCGCTTCACCCTATTCTGAGAATCCTGTCACCCCTCGCCCACTCCGTACTTCACAACACCGCCGTGACCACTTACGCAAACTGCCATAACTATGCCGTCCAGCAGACCTTTAGGCCAGCTCGTACAGGATTAAATTTTCTTGAGCTGGACGAAAAGAAGACCGGAAAGTGGGAAACATCAACTTTTGCACACTGCCTTACTCCGTTGCAGCTCCCGGAACTCTACGGTCGCATCAACCACGAACTCTTGCCCCCGGAAGGTGGTTCCTTCAACTCCACGCCCGTTCTTCTCTTTCGACTCCAGCGAAACAAGAGGGAAGGAGAACTGGTTACCTTCAAAGGAGCTTTTCCTCCAGCAAACTGCTTTCAAGTGGGGCCTTGTGGGTACATTGGCGTTATAGCATCCCACAGGCTTCAGACTGTGGGGGAAACCTTAGTACTCGTAGCAAGAACTGTAGGACTGCTGCCCAACAGTTTAGACTGGGTAAAGCTTATGCCCAAAAAAGTTATTGCTGCGGCAGAGGCCCTGCAAAAGGAGAACTGCCCTGATGGCATCCTACTTTACGTTATAGGTAGAGAAATGCACACCATGGATGGACTTTCTCCTTTGGATGACCTCCCTTCGATAATTTTGCGATGGGTTCTCCTGCGACTCCCCCACTTTCTTCGTCTGAGTTCCTGGCCCAATTCTAGATCTAGTCGATCTCCAACCCCGCAATTTACAGCTAAGATGCTACCGTGGATTTTCCACCATGTAAAATCTAATCTAGTGGAGAAAACTGGGAGAGATCTCGAGGCAGTGGGTAGGAACCTGAGAGGAAGCACACTTTGGGCGTCGTATGATAATTGTGACATTGAGTGGTGGAACAAAAGTGATTCCGTGGAGAGATGGATTAACAACAATGTTTCGGCTTCTGCAATGGAAATAGAGGTCGAAGAGATTGAAAATCCGTCAAGGATGAAGAGGATAATCGAGAACTCCAAAGAGGGATTCTATAAAGGACTTCCAACTCAATGGAGGGACAGCCCTATTGAATGGGGACTCTCTGCTGAAAAATACATCCCCGCAACGATCTCTATGTTAGGCTGGCGAAAATTACTACGCGAAGAGCAGGAGTTAGGCAGTCGATCGCTATGTTTGCACACGGCTCTAACGTTTGTCGCTCCCTCCGATATTTCTTGTCCAACATGGATCAGGCATGGCGAAAGCCAAGAAAAAATCTCGCTGGAAGTGTTTCTTGGAGAATTGGTTTCTAAACTGAAGAAAAATATTGAAGCACACTCCCTGCTCGCCGTTGAGGAGAAAAGCTTGACGTCATTTTCAACGGAGCTTAAGCTAGGATCTAGGAAAAGGGGGATAACTTTAGATGCAGATGATTGTAGCCGTGCGAAAGTCGCGGTAGAGAAAGTATGTGCATCATTTCTCTCACAGATAGTACTGGAATCATTCTGGGGTGGATCTTCTGGAAAGCCCTTTACGTGCCCTTCTCCGCTTTTCGACATGAATATCCATGCAAAGTTGGGCTCTAACAAAAATGATCTATGCACAACGGCTAACGTGGTTTTCGCCATGCGCCTCTTCACATTTGTAAGAATCTGTGTCGCGCGCTGCTTGTGGCTAGCCTCGTACTCTTTGGACTCTGAATCTGTTCTCCCTAATCTACTGCGACGGCTGGCTAATTCAACTGCTAATTTTTCTTCTCCTCCGCCTTCTCTGCTCCCTTATGTACTGAGTGAGAATTGCTTTCAGTTGTGGGTTGGTGGGAGACCTTTGCAGTCTGAAAAAGTTTCCATTTCTCATCATGCAGTTAACCTTACCAAAATAAATCCTTTTCATCGGCCCCCAACTATACTTCCTTTTTTACCTGCCTGGAGTCCACTCTCGATTTCGCTGGTACTTCAAGATCCACACAATGGTTGTCTCACCAACTTTATCAGTGGAGAGACTGCCGAAACCTTGACCTTACAAATACATTGGGCTGGATTGTGTTCATTAGTTACCTCAGAATCTAATTGCCCTTTTCCTCCTCGTTTAGTAGCTCCATCTACCCTCCTCTGCTCTGCAAGTAGATCCGACACACTGGGAGATTTGTTCTCAAAAAAGCTGCTGAATCCCCTTTCATCCTCTACAGGCGAGCTTATTATGTTCGATTCAGGAGATTCCCGTGAGCCCCTTCCCTTTCATATCCGTGCCTCTCTATATAGGACTGTTTTCAGGAAAACTTCTTCTACTACCCCTCCTAAGCAGTCCTCGACTCTCTATCAATATTTCAAAAAGAATCTATTCCCAGCCCCACCATCTCAACCCTCCCCTTCCCCTTCCCTCGCGCGCTCAAGCGTGTCTTGCTACGCTGTCGCTGATTTTCCGCTCTCTACTTCACTAGAAAAGGTCAAGGAACTCTTTGACTCGTTAAAATTACGCGAACCTCCTGTGTTTCATCCTGAATGGGAGCCGCCTGGCGTACTTCCCGGAGCTGGTCAGGGAAACGCCGAGGAATTGGTTAGTATGCATATTCTTTTTGAGGCTTGCCCAAGTTGCGAGATTGATTTCCCTGCTGGAGGAAAAACATCATCACTGTCCCAGATTTTGGCTAGGGGATCTGGAAGTTCCTCGTCTGTCCCTGACACCTGTGGGTCCCTGTCACGTTTTTTGCTTGTAACCCCAGGTGTGTGCACCAAAAATGGGGCGACTCCTGTGGGTCGCACTATCCGCGTGCCCGTGCAACCCTCGAGTACATTTGACGAGGTTGTCGCTTATTCCAAAAAACGGTTAGGTATGCCTTTTGGTGCAATTGATACGGGTGCCCTTGGTTTAGGTAGCACACCACTAGCGCAAGTCTTTGAGTCTCAATTTTGGTGTTCAGCAGTAGAGGACGTTATTTTGGTAGACGACAATCAGACTAGAGGAATTACTACTCATACCCCTACGTTTTCCGTGTCCAGCCGTAACGGAATACCTTCTAGCGCATTGGGTCTCCCAGTCCATGATGCTTCTCAAAATCCTGACTTGTGCATTTATCAGACGCCCCTTGAGGTCGGGAGTGGTACAAAGACATTTGTGAACCTCTTTCTTCCGCTGTCTGCCGAATTCTCCCCATTTTCTGATTCAAATGAGCTTTGGTGCCCCTTAAAGGATGCTACGGGAGGCTTAATGAGTGTTGAAGTGGCTGGAAGTGGTGGTCATGTAAACGGCCTACTTCCGTACTCGAAGGTAGTTGAAACTGTTCTGACTAGCCAGGTTTCGACAGCAGCGGCAATGGCAAAATCCCTTGACGACCAATTGGAAACAGTTACCACTTCAACTTTTTCTCACATTGGGGGAAAATTCGTGAAAAAGGGGGAGGTCGGTATAAAGTTATAGATATATATTTTTTACTGTTCAGAGAAGTGCCCCAGTGCCTCAAACCTAAAAAAGTGTGAGGAGAGTGAAGTTGAGGGTGTGAGGGGAAAGGTGTCGAAAACAAAAAGAGAAAAAGCGCACTGACCTGGACTCTAACGCCGAGAACTCTTTTTTCAGTGTTCCGAGCTGTGAGGTAAAGGCAGAGGACAAAATCTTAACATCTGGGCCCCTCTTTCGCACACACGCATCCAGCTGTTTAATCAGGGCCGTTCTCACTTCCGCTGAAGCATTTTCCTCCTCAGTCGACGCCGCTTTTTTGTGTGTGTCCACCCGCGCCCTTATTCCCATTCCTCTTGCATCATTGGCCAACGGTTCAATGTCCTCAAGAATATCAGACACAGCCTGAGTAAATCGCAGAATGGAGGCCAACACGCCATCCAAGGAGGCTCTAGTGGTGGGTGAAGCGCCTCTCTCTTCCTCGTCTTCCTTATCTTGTTTTTCGCGCCCTATGAAAAGCACCCTTTCCCGAAGGGTATTAAGATACTGCTGGTGTGCTTTGAGCACCCCATCAAAATCACTACTTTCTCCAATGGACTCCTCCAGCTCCGCCCACGCGGGTGCCAAAACCCACAGCATAAGATAGCTTCGTAACCCCCCTATGAAGTGACTCATTCGCATTCTGGAGAGAGACGCTGCGTGAAGCAGTCTAGCAAGCCCGGGGTGCCCCAGCCACTCAATGCTGCTACTGGCAACTTTGCAAGCGTTCCATAGGGCAGATAGTGCAGCCTCACATCGACGCACCAGCCAAAGAAAAGAGAAGAGAAGTCTGTAAGAAGCCAGTGAGCGCTTAGTGATAAGCGAGTCCAAGGGCGCTTCCACTCGGTATCCTAGTTGAAACACGTCCCAACCCTTCGCCCCAGGCCCAGCACTGGCAAATTGAACATATAGGCAGTCTGTAAGATCCCTGTCCTCCAAGGCTGCATTGCTACCCCTTACTGCAGTCTCCAAAATACCCACCAAAGCGTGCTGCTTCATTACCAATCCTGCAGCTGGAGCTTCTAACTCAGCCCCCATTCCCGCTAAAAGAACCGTCACAAAATCCCCTTGCGTGAGAAGCACGTAGCGATGCACTACCTGAAGGTGTGCGAGAGCTCGGTGTCGCCCTAGCAGCTGCTCGATGAGGCGAAAGTTTATGAGAGCTGTGGCAGAGTTAACCAACGATCCCAGGAATGGAAGTCCAGTTGCAGCCAGAGCGGCATCTCCTACACGTTGCGGCGCACCAGATTTATCAGCACTCTTACCTGCCGCGGTACCCAGAGGAACGATGTATTCTCTCACCCACTGCCCATCATCATTGGCATCTCTAAGAAAACGGACAGCCTTACCCACACGCACTGCACTTTCTGCTAGAGATAGTGGAATGTAGGTAGGAAGACGGGAAGGGCAGAGGTGGGGTCCAGCAATCCAGGGGCCGTCTTCGTTGACTGAGCTGCTGGAGGGCAACTCCACACATAACTCTACCTCACCCCCTGGCATGGTGCCATGAAGCACCCAAGATAAAAGAGCATCATGAAGAGGTGCACTGGTAGCAGCAAACACGCGTATCATGCTTTTCTGTACACGAGAGTCCCCCTGGCAACAGTGCGCGTAGGCGATGGAGCACAGGGTCGCCCCACGCTGGTGCTCCGCGGCCCGTATCAGTGCCACCAAAGCACGCACGGCGGGAATGCTCTCCACCGCCCAACTATGCAGCCGATTCAATAACCATGACGTAGATGCTTGAGAACTTAAGGCGACTCGTGCCTCTAGATCTAGAGGTAGAGCCATGGAGACACCCAAGATTGCCTGCCGTAAGGCCCCGCCTCCCGCACTCCCACCTACAGACACTCCACTCGACATTTCTTTCAACTCTAAAGTCAATCCACGTTCCAAATTGGAGAGGGTTCCTAAATACAAACTCAACTCTTCCCTTATACCACTCAAAAAAGAGTCGCGAACCATGTCCCCACGAGAACTAGGCTCAACACTCGTAGTCATTTCACGAACTAACTCACACAAAGCCTGGAGTTCCTTCGTCCCCAAGCTCCAAGCTTTTCCTCCATCGGACAGAACACCCTGCAAGTGAAGCGTCCACTGGGACAAAATTTCATGGGCAGTATCCATAATATTTTAAAGCTCGGATTGTCGACAGGATCCTTCTAAACTGCTGTTATCCTTTTTTTTTTTTTTCCCAAATTTAAAAGAATATTTTGTTGAGGAAAATTTTTCCCAGGTAACTAGATGGGTACACGAGGGGGAAAATTTATTGGATCTTTTTTCCAACTTGGATATTCGCCCGTGGGTTTTCTTTCTTTATTT
>Ga0114972_10002741_pt1 | contig 13289 bp, 13 predicted proteins | sample M_140807_EF_Meta_FD_87354 | JGI IMG/M metagenome (GOLD analysis project Ga0114972, IMG submission 87354) | Freshwater microbial communities from Lake Montjoie, Canada to study carbon cycling - M_140807_EF_MetaG | ecosystem: Environmental > Aquatic > Freshwater > Lake | place: Lake Montjoie... | reverse complement strand
GCCGCCCGCCTGCCGCGCGGCGCAGCCCTGCCGCCGCCGCCCGCCCAGCCCGACATGCCCGCGCAGGCGCTGGACGTCCTGCCTGAGGAACGCCCCGCAGGCCCTGCGCTAGCGCGCAACAACGCGCTGGACCGCCAGGTGCGCGACCGCGTGGCAGAGGGCCAGCCGGCCCAGGCGCTGGTTGCCATCGCGCGGGCCAATATCAGCCCTGCCTATGCTGGGCAGTTGAAGGCCGAAATTGCCCAGGCGTTGTTCCGCATGGGCCAGGATGAGGATGCGCTGCGCATCGCGGGCGAGGCGCTGCAGGTCTCGGCCCATAATCCCAATGCAGCATTCCAGGCCGGCCTCGCCGCCTGGGCGCTGGATAGCTACGAATTGGCGCTGGGCTTTTTCGAGCGGGCGGCGCGCTCGGACATGGCGGCCCCCGCCCTGCGCTCGGCCGCCGCCTTCTGGACCGCGCGCGCCGCGGTGCGGGCGCGCCGGCCGCAGGCCTATATCGGCTGGATGCTGCAGGCGGCGCAGGAGCCACGCACTTTTTATGGCATGTTGGCGCGCCGTACCCTCGGGCTGCCCAATGGTTTCGCCTGGGAAAACCCGGCCGCCGATGCTTCGGCGCTGGCCGAAACCGCGGGCGGCTGGCGCGCCATGGCGCTGGTCCAGGCCGGCCAGCGTAACAGGGCGGAGGCTGAACTGCGCCTGCTCTATCGGCGGGGCCGCGGCAATCCGCTGCTCACGCAGGCCATCCTCACCTTCGCCGGCCAGGCGGGCATGACCGCGCTGGTCACCCAGGTGGCGGCGGCCAGCCAGAGCGAGGATGGCCGGCCGCGCGATTTCGCCCGCTTCCCGCTGCCCAGCCTGCTGCCCTCGGGCGGCTATCGGGTGGACCCGGCCTTGCTCTATGCGCTGGCGCTGCAGGAGAGCCGCTTTGACCCGATGGCGCTGTCGCGCTCCGGCGCGCGGGGGATTTTGCAGATCATGCCGGCCACCGCCAGCTATATCGCCAATGACCCCAGCCTGAGCGGTGACAATGCCGAGAGGCTGCATGAGCCCGGCTTCGGCCTGGAACTCGGCCAGCGCTACCTGCATTATCTGGCGCGGCATGAGACGGTGGCGGGCGACCTGATCCGCCTGCTCGCCGCCTATAATGCGGGGCCGGGGAACCTCTCGCGCTGGCTGCCTTCGGCGCAGCACCGGCAGGACCCGCTATTGTTCATTGAGAGCATTCCGGTCAACGAAACCCGCGCCTATGTGCAGCGGGTGCTGGGTTTTTCCTGGATTTATGCCTCGCGCCTGGGGCTGCCAGCCGTGAGCCTGGACGCGCTGGCCAGCGGCAGCTTCCCCCGATTTGCCCAGCCCGGGGATGTGACGGCGATGCTGCGGGTGGGACGACAGCCGCGGCTGAACTGAGGCATACTGCGCCAATGCCAATCAACGAAGCCCTCACCTTCCTGCCCATCCAGATTGCCGTGCTGACGGTGAGCGACACGCGCGATCTGGCCACCGACACATCCGGCGCCACGCTGGCCGCACGCATTGCGGCCGCGGGGCATGGGGTGATCGACCGCCGCATCGTGAAAGATGATGCCGGGCTGATCGAGGCGATTTTGCGGGAATGGATAGCGAACCGCCAGGTGGATTGCGTGATCACCACCGGCGGCACCGGCATCACCGGCCGCGACGTGACGCCCGAGGCCTTCTCCCGCGTGCTGGAGAAGGAAATTCAGGGCTTTGGCGAGTTGTTCCGAATGCTGAGCTACCAGAAGATCGGCACCTCCACGATCCAGTCCCGGGCGATTGGAGGCGTAGCGGGGGGGACCTATCTCTTCGCCCTGCCCGGCAGCAATGGCGCGGTGAAGGATGCCTGGGACGATATCCTGGTGCATCAGCTCGATAGCCGGTTTCGCCCCTGCAATCTGGTGGAGTTGATGCCGCGGTTGCAGGAGCATTTGCGCTGAGGCTTGGTGGCCAGCGGAGCCATGCCATGCGACATCCGATCCAGGCCATGCCATAATGCCGCCGCCCGCCGTTTTTCGCAGCCAAGGAGCGGCCATGTCGGACCGCACCACGACCCGCCACCACAGCCACACCCATCGGCGCCCCGCGCGGCTGACCGGTGAGGTGCAGGTCGCGCTGCGCCGGCTGGAACGGGCCCTCAGCCGCAAGGGGGCCCATGTCGTGCCGCGACGGGCTGCGGCGGATGGCGGGCTGATCGCTGCCTCCTATAACATCCATAAATGCATTGGGGTGGATCATCGGTTTGACCCGGGTCGCATCGCTGATGTCATTGCCGAGCTTGATGCCGATATCCTGGCCTTGCAGGAGGTGGATCGCCGCTTCGGCCGCCGCACCGGGCTGCTCGACATGGCTGATATTGCGACGCGCTGTGGCCTCACTCTGATCGCAGCACCGCAGCACAAGGGGGGGCATGGCTGGCATGGCAATGCGCTGCTGGTGCGCGGCGCCACGGCCAGCCGGGTGCGCTGCCTGACCCTGCCGGGGGCAGAGCCGCGTGGCGCGCTGGTGGTTGATCTCGACTTTCCGCATGGCCGGCTGCGGGTGGTGGCGGTGCATCTGGGGCTGCTGCGCCGCCACCGGCTGCAGCAGACCAGCGCCATTCTGGCGGCCTTGGCCGAGGGCCCGGCCATGCCGACCCTGCTGCTGGGCGATTTTAATGAATGGCGGGCCGGCGCGGCCTCGGCTTTGGCGGTGCTGGAGCCGCGCTTTGGCCCCTTCGGGCCGCATCGGCCTAGCTTTCCCTCCCGCCTGCCGTTTCTCGCCTTGGACCGCATCCTGGGCCACCCGCATGGGCTGGTGCGTGGGCCGCAGGTGCATGACACGGTGCTGGCGCGGGTGGCCTCTGACCATCTGCCGATCCGCGCCCGCATTGACCTTGCGGCTGGTCAGGCTGCTGGCGCGTTGGAGCCTCGGGCGGCGGCGTGACGATCTTTCCCGCATTGCCGGTGCAGGAGGCGCTGCCGGCGCTGCTCGACGCGCTGCGCGCCGGCGCCTCGGCCGTGCTGGTCGCGCCCCCTGGTGCGGGCAAAACCACCCTTGTGCCGCTGGTGCTGATGGATGAGCCCTGGGCTGCGGGGCAGAAAATTCTGGTGCTGGAGCCACGCCGCGTGGCCGCCCGCGCCGCCGCGCGGCGCATGGCGGAATTGCTGGGCGAGGCGCTGGGCGAGCGCATCGGCCTGGCCACCAGGCTCGACCGTGTGGCCGGCCCCGCCATGCGGGTGGAGGTGGTGACCGAGGGCCTGCTGGTCCGGCGCCTGCAATCCGACCCCGGGCTGGATGGCGTGGCGGCGGTGCTCTTCGACGAGGCGCATGAGCGCAATCTCGACACCGATATCGCCATCGCGCTCTGCCTCGATGTGCAGCGCAATTTGCGGCCGGAACTGCGGCTGCTGGCGATGAGCGCCACGCTGGATGGCGCGGCTTTTGCCACGTTGCTGGGCGCGCCGGTGATCGAGAGCATGGGGCGGGCCTATCCCGTCGCCATCTCCCATCGCGCGCGCGAATTGGCCGATGCGCGGGAATTGCCGGAGGCCATGGCCAATACCATCCGCGACGCGCTGCGGGCATATCCGGGCGATGTGCTGGCCTTTCTGCCGGGTTGGGGTGAGATTCGCCGCACCGCTGAACGGCTCTCGGGGCTGGATGTGGAGGTGCTGCCGCTGCATGGCGAATTGCCCCCGGCTGAGCAGGACCGGGCGCTGGCGCCCTCGGCCCGTCGCAAAGTTGTGTTGGCAACTTCTATTGCCGAGACATCGCTCACCGTGCCGGGCGTGCGGATTGTCATTGATGGCGGGTTTCGCCGCGCGCCGCGGCTTGATGCTAGTTCCGGGCTGAGCCGGCTGACCACCCAGCGGATCAGCCGGGCGGCGGCGGAACAGCGTGCCGGCCGCGCCGGGCGCACAGAAGCCGGTGTTGCCATTCGGCTCTGGACCGAGGCGCTGCATCGCGGCCTGCCGTTGCAGGACCGGCCGGAGATTTTGGAGGCTGAGTTGGCCTCCTTCGCGCTGGACTGCGCGGCCTGGGGGGCGGCACCGGCCTCGCTCGCGCTGCTTGATGCACCACCTGCCGGCGCGCTGGCGGCGGCCCATGCCCTGCTGCGGGCGTTGGACGCGCTGGATGCGGGCCACCGCATCACCGAGACTGGCCGCCGCATGGCGCGGCTTGGCACCCATCCCCGCTTTGCCCGGATGATGCTGGCGGCGCGCGATGTGGGCGAACAGGCCCTGGCCGCCGACCTCGCCGCCCTGCTGGAGGAGCGCGACCCGATCCGCGACCGTGAGGCGCCGGCTGATATCAATTTGCGCCTGGGCCTGCTGCATGGCGCCGACCATGCGCAGGCGGACCGGCCGACGGTGGCGCGCATCGCCCGCAGCGCCGCGCAGCATCGCCGCCGCTTAGGACTTAGCGCCAAAGCCCTGCCCGGCGGCGATGCCGGCCCATTGCTGGCGGCGGGTTTTCCGGACCGGATCGCCGCCCGGCGCGGCGCGCTGGAGGGTGCCTTTCGCCTGGCCGGGCTGGAGGGGGCGGGGCCGGGTGCGCGCACTGCCGCCACCGACCCGCTGCGCCGCGCGCCCCTATTGGCGGTGGCGCAGCTTGACCTTATCGGCACCGAGGCGCGCATCCGCATGGCGGCGCCGCTTGATCTGGCGCTGCTGGAAGCGCGCTTCCCCGACCGGATGCGCTGGGTGGAGGGTGCTGTGTTCGATGCCCGCACCGGCAGCGTCACCGCCCGGCGACGCAAAATGTTTGGCCCGCTGATTCTGGAAGAGGCGGCGCCGCAAAACCCTGACCCAGAGGCGCTGGCCCTGGCGCTGGCCCAGGCCGCCGCCGAGCGCGATTGGCGCGACCTGGATTGGACGGAGGCGGCGAAACAGGCGCAGGCGCGCATCGGCTGGATGCGCCGCTCCGACCCGAGCTGGCCGGATGCCACGCTGACGGTCATTGCTGTGGCAAGTCAAATTTATGGCCGCAGCAAGCTTTCGGAACTGCGCGCGATCGACACCCATGGCCTCATCATGGCGCTGCTGACGCATGAGCAGCGCCGCGCGCTGGAGACCGCCCTGCCCGCGCGGCTGGCTTTGCCCAAGGGCCGCAGTGCGGCGGTGGATTATACCGCCGAGGTGCCCCGGCTCGAGGCCCGGGCGCAGCATCTTTATGGCGTTACCACCACGCCGCGGCTGGCGGGCGGCGCTGTGCCGCTGCATATCGCCTTGCTCTCGCCAGCTGGGCGGCCGATTGCCATCACCGCTGATCTGGCAGGCTTCTGGAGCGGCGGCTGGCGCGATGCGCGAAAAGATATGCGCGGGCGATACCCCAAGCATGACTGGCCGGAAAACCCAGCCATGGCTGAGGCGCCGGCGGAGCGGGTGCGCGGTTAGAGTTGTTTCACCACCCCATGCAGCGCCGGCAGCCGCACCATGCGGGCAACGCCCTCGCCCATCGGCACCGCACCCAGCACATCCTTCACCGCCTCGGCCATCACCACACCCGACAGGCGCGGCAGAGCCATGCGGCCCAGGCCTTCCCACATGGCAGCGCCGGTCAGCGCCCAGGGCCAGGGCAGCGGTGGCACGAAGAGTGCGGGCCGCACCCGCGCCACGCGAAACAGCCGCCCCTCCAGCAGCCGCAGCAACTGCCCGCGCGACCAGGGCCGGCCTTGGCCGAAGGGCGTATGGTCGAAGAGCGACCAGGCGCCGAGGCGATTGGGCACCACCACGATCAATTTTCCATCATCGCGCAGCACCCGCCAGCATTCGCGCAGCAAGGCCTCGGGCGCCTGCACCATCTCCAGCGCATGCACCAGCACGATGCGATCCATGGAAAGGTCGGGCAGCGGCAGCAGCGCCTCGGGCATCACCGCGGCCGGGGGTGGGGGCGCGGGGCTGGCGATGGGTGCCGGCACCAGGGCGAGGCTGCGCGCCGTCTGCCCTGACCACAGCGTCAAATAGGGCATGGCCCAGCCCAGCCCCAGCACATTCATGCCGTGCAATTGGGGCCACATGCCGCGCAATCCGTTCCTCAACATGCGCTTTGCGACAATGCCAGAGGCGCTGGCATAGAATGCGGCAAGACCGTGGACCTCGTGGCTCATGCAGGGGATATAGGGGCTGACCCGCTGCTGCGGGAGTGATCCATCGGAGACGCGCATGACCATCGCCATCAAGGCCATTCCTTGCCTCAGTGACAATTACGCCTGGTGGCTGCGTGACCCCGCAACCGGCCAGACCGCCGTGGTTGATCCGGGCGAGGCCCGGCCGATTTCGGCCATGCTGCGCGCCGAGGGCACCGGCCTGGACTGGATTTTGCTCACCCACCATCACGGCGACCATGTTGGTGGTGTGCTAGCGCTGGCGGCCGAGTTTGGCGCCCGGGTGGCCGGTGCCGCGGCTGATGCGCATCGCCTGCCCGCACTCGACGAGGCGCTGCGCCCGGGCGATAGCTTTACGCTCGGCCAATCTGCCGCCCTAGTGCTAGACAGCCCGGGCCATACGCTGGGGCATATCGCCTTTTCCTTTCCCGAGGCGGTGTTTTGCGGCGATACGCTGTTCTCCGCCGGTTGCGGCAGGCTGCTGGAGGGCACACCGGAGGATATGTTCGCATCCCTCGCCACCCTCGCGGCGCTGCCGGATTACACCCTGGTGTGCTGCGGGCATGAATACACAGAGAGCAATATCCGCTTCGCGCTCACGGTGGAGCCGGACAATGCGGCGCTGCGCGACTGGGCCGAGAAAGCCCATGCCATGCGCGCGGCCGGCGAGCCCACACTGCCCACCACCATGGGGCTGGAACGCGCGATCAACCCCTTCATCCGGGCGAAGACGGTGGATGATCTCGCCCGCATCCGCGCGGCCAAGGATGGGTTTCGCTGATACTCTCGGGGCTGGATTGATGATGGCGGCCTGGCGCGGCATGGTGGCGGCATTCAACGCCAGGATAATCCCATGAAACTGCATCACAGCCCCGCCAGCCCCTATGTCCGCAAAGTGATGGCCTGCGCCATTATTCGCGGGCTTGACGGGCGTATCGAACAGATCCGCACCAATCCCCATCTCAGCCCGGCGGAATTGCTGGCTGATAACCCGCTCAGCCGCATCCCGGCTTTGGTGACCGATAGCGGCGACACGCTGTATGACAGCCCGGTCATCGTCGAATATCTCGACACGCTGGGCGATGCGGCGCCGATGGTGCCGCCGGCTGGCCCCGCGCGCATCGCTGCGCTGAAGCTTCAGGCGCTCGGCGATGGCATCATGGATGCCGCCATTGCGCGCCGCATGCAGCTTGCTTTGCCGCAGGATGAGGGCCGCGTGGCCTTCGCCACCCGTCAGGCCGGTGTGGTTGAGCGCGCGCTGGCGGTGCTGGAGAATACCGATCTCGCCGGGCCGATGGATGTGGGCCGGATCACCATTGCCTGCGCGCTGGGCTATCTGGATTTCCGCTTCCCGCATGAGCCCTGGAAGGCGGCGCATCCCAAGCTGGCCGCCTGGTACGAGACGGCGCTGAGCAATCCGGGCCTGGCCGGGACCATGCCGGTTGGCTGAAACGGCCGCGAGCCTGATCACCCGCCTCGGGCTGCAGCCGCATCCCGAGGGCGGGTTTTTTCGTGAGACATGGCGCGACCGGCCCGCAAATGGCGGGCGGGGCGTGGGCACGGCCATTCTCTTTCTGCTGCGCGCGGGTGAGGCTTCGCATTGGCATCGGGTGGATGCGGTGGAGTGCTGGCATTGGCATGCCGGCCTGCCCTTGCGGCTGCGGCTGGCGGCGCCGGGCGGTGCGGCCTCTGAGGTGATTCTCGGGGTGGATTTCGCCGCCGGGCAGATGCCTTTCGGCCTGGTGCCGCAGGGCTGGTGGCAGGCGGCGGCGCCCATTGGCGGCGCGGGCGCCGATTACACCCTGGTGGGCTGCACCGTCTCGCCCGCCTTTGAATTTGCCGGCTTCGAGATGGCGCCACCTGGCTGGGAACCCCAGGCGGGAGGCCCGGCATGAGCGACAGCACCGCCTGGAATGCCCGCTATGCGGAAAGCCCCGGCATGTTCGGCGCGGCGCCGAATGAGTTTCTGCTGGAACAGGCGCATCGGCTGCGCCCGGGCATGGCGGCGCTGGCGCTGGGCGATGGTGAGGGGCGCAATGGTGTCTGGCTGGCCGGTCAGGGGCTTGATGTCACGGCGCTGGACTGGTCGGCCACCGGCATGGCCCGCGCCGAGGCCCTGGCCGCCGCGCGCGGCGTGGCGCTGCGCATAGTCGTGGCGGATGCTACGGCATGGGACTGGCCGTGCGGGCAGTTTGACGTGGTCGCTTGGATTTTTGTCCATCTGCCGCCGGCGGATCGCGCGGCGGTGGCGGCTGGGTTGCGCCGCGCCCTGAAGCCCAGCGGGTTGCTGGTGCTGGAGTGTTTTTCACCGGCGCAGGAGGGCCGGCGTTCTGGCGGGCCGCGCATGGCGGAATTGTTGCTCACCCGGGCGATCCTGGAGCAGGAATTCGCAGGCTTCGAGGTGCTGGTGCTGCTGGAAGGCGCGGTGCGGCTGGATGAGGGGCCCAAGCATCAGGGCCTGGCCGAGGTTGTCCGCGCGGTGCTGCGCAAGCCGGTAATCTGAGCTGGGCTGTGGCAGGCGCCGGGCACCCGCCTAGCCTGGGCCATCAGCACCTCGCCGGTTTGCCCCGGTAGGGCCAGAAAGGGCAGCCCCGCCCGGGCCAGCGCATCGGCCAGCCAAGTGTTGCAGTTATAAGCCAGGGTGTAGAAATAGGCGGCGGGGTGGAAGCTGCGGTCAGGCCGGGCGCCATCGGGCACCTCCGCCTCCTCGGCGGCGATGGCCTCGCGCAGGAAGGCCAGCAGCGGCGCGCGGCCGGCCTCGGGCAGGCGCAGCCTCACCGCCTCCTCCGGCATGGCGGTGATGCTGGTGATCTCGACCACGGCGGGCCCTGGCAGGCCGGAGGCCAGGATGGCCAAGATGCTGGGCTCATCCACCCCCACCACGCCCTGCTTGCCGAAGCCGAAGGCGATGGTCGTGGCTGCGGGGTGGCGCTGGGCGATGGCGGGCAGGCCCTGCTCCACCAGGCTGCGGGGCAGCATCAATTCGGTGTGGATGCCACGCTGCAGCAGGGCGATAGGCTCGCTCTCCTCGCCGCAGGCCGGCGGGGTCGGCGCCGCGCAGCCGGTCAGCAGCAGCGCCAGGATCGCAATGGCATGGCGATACCGGATACCACGCCGCAGGATGCCTATCGGTTCAATTGTCATCCGTATTCGCCATCACGACCAGCAATTGGCGAATGGGCTGGGGAAGTCAACGCGTTGAGACTAGAGCCGTTTCAACGAAAGCGAAGAATGTGAAACGGCTCTAGCTGCTGTTTTGCAGCATTTTCCGAGTCGGCTGGCGTAGCCCAAGGCTTGAAAATGCTCTCGACCATCAGGCGAAGACGACGCCCTCGCCATGGTGTACCCACCTGCCAGCTTGGGCCTCGGCCAGCAGCGCCTCGGGGCTATCCCACCGCGATGGCCCGTGCTGCGCGGCCTCGGCGCTATAGAGGAAACCTGCCGCGAGTGCGGCCTCACAAAGCCCATCATCGCAGGCCGCCATCCAGTGCTGGTAGCCGGTTGGGTCCGGATTGCGGCCCAGGCAGACGGCATAGAGTTGAGCGATCAGCAGCCCGTCCGAATCGGGCACCCATAGACCTTGGCTGAACAAAGCGTCGGTGTCGGTCCGGCTGGCCAGCCCGGCCAGGGCATCACCATCGAGCGCTGCGGGTGGCGTCTCGCCGCGCAGCAGGAAGCGGGCGGCGAGACCGGGGCCGGCCTGAAATTCGACACTGGCCAGGAAACCCTGCGCGATCTGGCCCGGCGTCGCGCCACCCTGCAGGGCATGCCACCAGAAGGCGAGGCCGCCGGCATCGGGGGCGCGGCCCAGGGCGGCGGCATAAAGCCCGGCCAATAGGTCCAGACCAGGCGGCGCGGTGAGATAGGTCGTGCCATCGAGGCTGCGCACCGCCTCGATATCGGCAAACCGGTCCCGCCCCTCGGCGCTTTCAACCGCGCCGGCAGGGTTGAGGCGCATGGCGGCGCGGGTGACGCCCAGGGCCAAGATGTCGAAGCCGGCGCCACCCTCCACCACATCATCGCCCTGGCCGGGGGTGAGAAGGTCATTGCCCGCGCCACCGCGCAGCAGGTCCGTGCCGGCGCCGCCGAACAAAGCGTCGCGATAGGCGGTGCCGGTCATCACATCATTGCCGGCCGTGCCCTCGCCGCGCACCGCGCCCAGGCTGGGGTCGAAGGACCAGTGCAGGGTCTCCGCCTCCTGCGTGCCATAGAGGCTCTGGATCGCCGCGCGATCCCAGGCGAGGGGGGTATTGACCGGCATGGTCTGGCCGAGTGTGGCCACCATAATGGTGTTCTGCGCCGCGCCGGGGGTATTGGCCGCGGGATGGGCAAGGCCGAGGCCATGGCCGATCTCGTGCAGCAGGGTCTGGTAGCCGATGCGGGTGGCGCTGGGGGCCAGGCTGTCGTAGCGGAAGATGCCGATGTTCAGGGCCACATCGCCATCCGGCGCCAGGTCGGTCTGGCCCAGGATGGCGACAGAACTCATGGGCTCCAGCCGGAAGCGCAGGTCGATGCCAGCGCCGCCCGGAGCATCGGGAACCTCGACGAAGGACAGGCCGGATATGCTGTCCCAGGCGGCGAGCGCGCTGCGGGCAGAGGCCTGCTGCTGCGCCGAGAAGGGCGCGAAGCCGGCCGGCCCGTCGGCGGCGAAGCTGTAGGTCACGACCGCGGGCTTGCCCGCCAGATCGTTCCAGCTGGTGAAATGGGAGAGTAGGGAGGTGAATGTATCGCCGGGCATGAATCAAGGGTTAATTGCAACTCAGGGTTAAGTCAATGCATTTTTTAGATCACGTTAGGGTTTCATGCGATTTTACTCGGGTTGGAAATTGGCCAGCCGCAACAACGCCTCCGACCGGGTAAAATCCGCCTGGATGAAGCGGGCGAATTCCGCCGCCGGCTCAGCCGCCGGCTCCACGCCCATATTGTTCACCCGCGGCGCGATATCGGCGTCGAACATGCCGCTGCTCAGCACCTCACCGATGCGGGCGATCACCTCGGGCGGGGTGCCGCGCGGGCCCCAAAGCCCCCACCAGGACTGGATATCGAGGCTGGGGAAACCCTGTTCGGCGGCGGTGGCCAGTGCGGGTGCCGCGGCATTGCGGGCGGTGGCGGTGATGGCCATGCCCCGCAGCGTGCCGGCCCGCAGCGTGGGCAGCGTGGCCAAAATCGGGTCGAGCATCATGGCGGTGTTGTTGGCGATCACATCGGTCAGCGCCGGCGCGGTGCCGCGATAGGGGATGATGGGGATGTCGGCGCCGATCAGACGGATCAGTTCAATGGTGGCGATATGGCCAGCGGAGCCCAGGCTGGAGGTGGCGATGTTCCAGGCGCGCGGATCGGTCCGCACGGCGGCGACGAGTTCGGCCAGATTGGCCGGCCCGCGCGTGGGGTTCATCACCAGGATCAGCGGCCCGCGGCCCACCCGCATGATGGGGGTGAGGTCCACCAGCGGGTCATAGCCCGGGTTGCGCATCACCAGCCGCGCCATGGCCTGGATCGAGGCGGAGAAGCACAGCGTGTAGCCATCCGCCGCGGCATTCGCCACCGCCTGGCCGCCCACCGCGCCATTGGCGCCGGCGCGGTTCTCGACGATGAAGCTCTGGCCCAGCTTCTCGGCCAGTTTGCCGGCGGTGACGCGGGCCATGCCATCGGTCGAGCCGCCTGGGGTGAAGGGCACGATCACCCGCACCGGACCGCGCGCGGGCCAGGGGGCCGTTTGCGCCGCAGCGGGGGCGGCAAGGGCCGCGACCTTCAATATTGCACGCCGAAGCATGAGGGGAACTCCAAAACTCAGGCCGCTTGGATGGACAATTCATGGCCATGCCGCAAGTTTTTTCGGCTGGCGCTATGCCACCCGCTTGCCGCATCTGGCGGGCATGGAAGCAGTGGATGTGGCGCTATGTCTTGCGGTGGATTGTTCGGCCAGCGTCGATTACGACGAATTCGGCCTAATGATGGGCGGGCTGGCCCAGGCCTTTCGGGAGCCTGATATCGCTGCGGCCTTGGCGTCCGGCCCGCGCGGCGCGGTGGCGGTGGCGGTGCTGTTCTGGTCCGGCCTGCGCGAGCAGGCGGTGGCGCTGGACTGGGCTCGGCTGGATGGTGAGGCAGCGTCGCAGGCCCTGGCCGATGCGATTGACGCCACGCCCCGGCTGATGGCCGGCAGCACCACGGCGCTCGGGGCCGGCATGGCGGCGGGGCTGGGGCTGCTGGGGCGCTGTCCTGCCGAGGCCACGCGGCTGGTGCTCGATGTCTCCGGCGATGGCCGCAACAATAGCGGCCGCGCGCCGGGGCCAGCGCGCGACGTGGCGGTGGCGGCGGGGGTCACCATCAATGCCCTGGCGGTGGTGAATGAGGAGCCGGACCTGCTGGACTATTATCGCGCCGAGGTGATCGGCGGCGCCGGCAGCTTCGCCATGGCCTGCGCCGATTATGCGGATTTTGCGGAAGCCATCCGCCAGAAGCTGCTGCGCGAATTGCGCGGCGCGCAGGTGGCATGAGGGAAACACTGGGGCGATCGACGGGGCTCGAACCCGCGACATCCAAGACCACAACCTGGCGCTCTACCAACTGAGCTACGACCGCCGCACGAGGGACGCTTTACGAGCAGGCGGGCGGGCTGGTCAACCGCCCCGCCTGCAATGGCTGTCATCGCCGCGACATCTACCTGCCGGCGCGCGCTTTCAGCCAGGCCTCAATCCGGCCCAGCGCCTCGGTCAGCAGGGCCTCATTCTTGCAGAAGGCGAAGCGCGCATAATGGTTCGGCGCGCCGGGGGCGGCGTAAAACGCGGTATTGGGAATGGCGGTCACCCGCGCCTCTTCGGTCAGCACCCGGCAGAAGGCCACGTCATCCTCCATCCAGCCCAGCGGGCGAAGATCGGTGGTGATGAAGTAGCTGCCGCGGCTCTCCAGCACGCCAAAGCCCAAACGGGCCAGGCCCGCGCCCAGCAGGTCCCGCTTGGCCTGCAGGCTGGCCGAGAGATTGGCGAAATAGGCGTCATCCTTCAGCAGCCCCACCGCCACGCCGCGCTGGAGGTTTGGCGCGGTGGTGAAGGTGAGGTTCTGGTGCGCCTTGGCCACATTGGGCTGCAAGGAGCGGTCACAGGTGACATAGCCCACCTTCCAGCCGGTCAGGTTGAAGGTTTTTCCGGCCGAGCCGATTCGCATGCAGCGCTCCCGCATGCCGGGC
>Ga0114972_10002740_pt1 | contig 13290 bp, 10 predicted proteins | sample M_140807_EF_Meta_FD_87354 | JGI IMG/M metagenome (GOLD analysis project Ga0114972, IMG submission 87354) | Freshwater microbial communities from Lake Montjoie, Canada to study carbon cycling - M_140807_EF_MetaG | ecosystem: Environmental > Aquatic > Freshwater > Lake | place: Lake Montjoie... | reverse complement strand
GTAATGAACTGGACCGCCTACTACAAAGCCACTCGGTGGGGTCAAAAGGTAAACAAGAAAGACTTTCTCGAGGAGTTCACCCTTGAATACGCAAGACTTCCCGGCTACGAACATCTCTCCCAGAGAGAGTACGCCCTATTGATGACCCGTCGCCTCGAAGAGCGCCGTCAAGAGACTCTCAAAGCCCGAGACGCTGAAGGAAAAGGATTTCTCGGACGAACCGCTCTCAAACGAGTTGAGCCGGGCTCGCTCCCAAAATCCACAAAAACCTCAACCCTAACCACCCATCGCCCCCGCGTCCTATCAAAGTGCGACGCTCGCCGCGCTGAAATGAATGATTGGTATTACGATATCTACTTCCGCTTCAAAGTCGCCTCTGAGGAATATCGAAGTGGCAACCTGACCACAGAGTTCCCACCGGGCACTTATCGTCCCTATGTTGGACCAGTGACCTGAGGCGCCTCTTTCGGTAAGCGATTCTCAAAACTCCCTCCCCCACCCGCGACTTTCAGCCGCATTCGCAGAGCTACGTATCGAAAGCACTTTTTGCCCAAAAAACCCCCGAAATCCGATGTTTGGCACTCAAATAAATCCTACTTTCACCCGCAACCTACAAGCATTTTCAGACAAAAATTCTTAAATCCCACCCCCAGCAGCTGTTCTTGTTTGGGGTAACCTCTATAAGTCTGAGAAAAAGAGAAGGAAAAAGAGAAGGAGATATCGGGCTTGCTTCTGCTACGTTTTTGGTTTAATGAACGGGTGTCTATAGTTGGAGTCGCTCTACGGCGGTGAATTTTCAACGGCTAAGTACTTATTGATTAATGAGGAGCTGCCTGTGGTGTCAGATGAGGTAAAAAACCACCGCTCAATGATGTAAAGCAAATCCAAGGAGCTGTTCCAATGCCAGATACTCTTTCACCCTGCCATCTCAAAGAGACACCTGCCCCGCCAAATCTTCCACTCACAGCAATCGATGGACAACGGCGATTGGTGGCGGCAGAGCGTAATAGTACGACCTGTCCTGTCTCCCTAAAAAATGTCGGATTGAGTGGCGTCATTCTCTCCGGAGGCTCTTTAAGCAACGACACAATGGAGGCCGTCAACGCCGTGGCAACAACAACCCGTCGTTTTGTAGCCTATGAGGATGTAGTTAAGGTGGGGGCTCGCTCTCCTGGCGTGCCAATAACCCCGGCAACTTGCGCGATGCCCCGACTAAGATCGGGACCGTTCCTGGCGGGATCGGCACTTTCGCCGTCTTTGCGACGCTCGATGATGGACGAGCTGCGCAGCGCGACCTTTATCTCTCAAGATACGGCAACATAAACGTTCGTGATGCAATTGTTAAGTTGACACCACCGAGCGAAAACGACACAGGAGCCTATCTAGTAAATTTGCAAAAGGTCGGCGTGAAATTAGACCAAAACGTCAAATCCCAAATCGACGTCCTCATGCGAGCGATAGAGAAGTACGAGGGGCTGGTAAGGGGAATTGAGGTAAAACGGCAACCATGAATCGTGCATTACTCATGATTGCTCTGTCGTTAGTCGCGCCTGCTCTTGCGGCCGATGAGGCCGAGGCGACCTGCTCCCAGGTGATCCTTATCCTCGATCCCCGATTGGACGGAAAAAAGGTCGAACTGATGTGGGGCAGCGGCACCGCGCTTGTTGAAAAGAATGCCGTGCTTGCCCTTCGCGACTGTTCCGGAGAAATCGTCGACCGAGAGCCTCTTCCGGGACCACTTGCCCGTTTGGATGCCCAACCAGTGCGAGGGGCACCGGTTACCACTTATCTCGTTACAGTCGACTTGACTGCTGAAGCAGGATCATACAATGGCCCGGTCACCCAGCCATTCGAAGTGCGTGGCACTAACCTCCAGCCGGTTGCTGCGCATGATGCTACCGGGAGAACTGAGCTGATTCGTCTTCCCCTAACCGAAAAAGCGGCGTGGACAAGAGTTCTCGTCGGCGACACAGAGGATCTCCTATCCGTCAATTGCCAACCCGCTGACGAAGACTTTGTAACGACTTACCGGCGCTTTCACCCAACCTCGGAGGGTTGGCAGCTCTCTGCGCGAAAGGAAAAGGGGCTTTGGGAATCAGATAGAGGTTTCCCCGAAACAGAGTCATTTCCCTGACTCCTCTTGGCTCTTTATCTCAAAGGCAAGAGGTCCTTTTGCTACTCCTATTTTTACCTCGAGCCTCTCTACCCCCTTTCTCTATTTCTCAGAGGAATAGAGCGGAAGGGTTTGGACCATCGCATATCTGCCATCGGCTAGACAGAGTCCGTTGAGCGAACTCCAAAAGAAGACGCTTGTGAATTCTACGGAATGCGCTTAAAGCGGACAAACTCTCCTGCATTATTAGGAACGACCACCTTCCTCTATTTCTCAGAGGAATAGAGCGGTGGGGAATAGAGCGGTGGAATAGAGCGGTGGGAATAGAGGGGTGGAATAGAGGGGTGAGGAATAGGCCTCTATCTCTCAGAGCCATAAAAGCCCCCGCCGAAGGCCCATCCCCTTCAACCAAGCCGGATTCCTCACAATCTTAGCCCAATCTCTTTCAATGCCACCCCCTCTGCCTCATTGTTGTTCCCCTTCTTTTACGTTACCCTCTACCGATAATTTTTAGCGGCCTAATCACCCGTTCTGCTCTCTTAAACCTCACAGTAGCACTCCCACCATATCTCTAAATGGGGATCTTCATGGCTGTAATTATCGACGATATATCGCGGACATTCGATGAGTTTCTCCTTCTTCCGGGATTAACTGAAAAAAAACATATTCCTTCTCAGGTGTCTCTACGAGCGCCTTTGGCGCGGGGTGTAGCCGGCGGGAAGCCGCTCATGTTGAATGTGCCGTTTGTTTCCGCGGCGATGCAGGCCGTTTCGGGGCCGGAGCTTTGCATAGCGCTCGCCCGAAAAGGAGGGGTGGGATTTATTTATTGCTCCCAAAGTATTGAATCGCAGGGCGCGATGGTGCAGCAGGTAAAGGAGCATAAGGCTGGTTTTGTCAGATCCGACACAAATTTGAGGCCATCAGACTCGCTAAGAAAGGCGGTTGAGCTGAAAAAAAAGACGGGTCACTCGACAGTTGCGATTACCGAGGATGGGACTGGGCGTGGTGTGTTTCGCGGACTTTTACTTAGCGATGATTATTGGGAATTTAAGGATGACCTTGATGCACCGATAGAAAAATATTTTCGACCTGTTTCCGCGATCCAGTGTGGAACGATTGGTATAACGCTCGCTCAGGCGACCACTCTTCTGTGGCAGAATAAAGCAAAATGTTTGCCGGTGCTTGAGGCCGATGGCCGATTGAATGCGTTGGTTTTTCGTAAGGACTTTTTTGATCATCAGCTATTCCCCGATGAGGTTACGGATGAGCAAAAGCGGCTCGTGGTTGGTGCGGGGGTAAATACTCACGATTATCGAGATCGAGTTCCTGAGCTTGTAAAAGCGGGTGCCGATGTGTTGTGTTTTGACTCATCGGATGGTTACACCGAGTGGCAAAAGGATGGGATTCGGTTCGTCAAGGAGGAGATGGGAGCCGATGTGGTTGTCGGCGCTGGTAACGTAGTTACAAAGGCAGGTTTTCGCTATCTTGCTGATGCAGGATGCGACTTTGTTAAGGTTGGAATCGGGGGTGGTTCGATCTGTATAACAAGAGGCCAAAAAGGAATTGGTCGGGGCCAAGCATCAGCAATTTTTGAGATCGCCGCTGCTCGTGATGAGTACTGGCGTGAAACGGGTGTTTACGTGCCAATCTGTAGTGATGGAGGGCTCGGTAACGATACTCATATCATTATGGCGCTCGCTCTTGGGGCCGATTTTGTCATGATGGGTAAATACTTTGCGATGACCGCTGAGAGTCCGACACCAACGATTCGCCATCGAGGAAGCCTCTATAAGCCGTATTGGGGAGAAGGATCGATTCGGGCGCGCAACTGGCAGCGGTATGGTGGCGGTGGTGGATTGAAATTTGAAGAAGGGGTGGATGCGTTTGTTCCATTTAGTGGGCCGCTTTCCGATAAGGTCGATTTAACGACCGCAAAATTGCGAAGCACTATGTGCAACATAGGAGCATTGTCTTTGAGGGAGTTTCAGGAGAAAGCTGAACTTACCTTGGTATCTCCGATGACCTTTGTCGAAGGGGGCACCTCAGGAGTAGAGCAGCTCGATCGTCACAGCGTAGATGGAGAGCGCGCGTAACGTGTGGTTCAGAGGGTAAGGAGTAGGTGATGAAACCGATAGTCGTAAAAAAATTCGGGGGTACCTCGGTCGGCGATTTAGGAAGGATCCGAAACGTTGCAAAGCTGGTGCGGAGCTTCAAAGAGGAAAACCCAGACAAGGAGGTCGTTGTCGTCGTATCGGCGATGGCGGGGGAAACAAATCGCCTCGTTTCTTTGGCTCGCGAGTGTGTAAAACAACCTAATCCACGAGAGCTCGATGTTTTGCTCGCGACGGGAGAGCTCGCTAGCTCTGCGCTGACTGCAATGTCTCTCCAGGAGGAGGGGCTCTCCGCCAGAAGCTTTGATGGTTACCTTGCGCGAATAAATACCGATGAGCACCACACAAACGCCAAGATTCAGAGTATCGATGGTGAGCTTTTACAGCGGTTTCTTGCAACAGGCGGCGTGCCAGTTGTTGCTGGTTTTCAGGGTGTAACTCCCTCGGGCGATTTTACGACGCTTGGTCGTGGTGGGTCGGATATTACGGCGGTTGCGCTCGCTGCCGCGTTATCGGCAGAGGCGTGTTACATATACACAGATGTGGAGGGGGTATATTCGGCCGACCCCCGAGTTTGTCGGCGAGTGCGTCGTCTCGATAGAGTGTGCCACGAAGAGATGTTTGAATTAGCGAGTTTGGGGGCAAAGGTTCTTCACCCACGGTCGGTGTACTTTGCGATGCGCTACGGAGTGCCGTTGGCGGTATTGTCAACCTTCAACCCAACGCGAAAGACCTGGATTGTTAAGGAGGGTGAGCTTATGGAAAAACCGGTGGTAACAGGGGTAACGTATCGACTTGATGATATTAAAGTAACTGTTTCCGGAATGCCGACCGGCGGAGACGCTCTCAGCACACTCTTTACTGAGCTGGCGGACGCAGATGTATTTATCGATGTCATAACCCAGAGCGAGGCGGTAGGAGAGCGGATGAACATTTCGTTCACCGTTCCGGAGGAATCATCTGACCGCGTTATTGCGCTTCTGAAGAACCTCCTCCCTCGTTTGGGAGCGAGTGATTACTCGATAGATCGAGATATTGCGAAGGTTTCGATCGTAGGGGTGGGTATGCGATATCATGCGGGAGTTGCTTCGAAGGCGTTCGCTGTGTTGGGCGCAGAGGGGATCGCGACGAGGATGATCTCAACGTCTGAGATTAAGCTGTCGGTGGTTATTGACCGCAAATATTGTGAGGTTGCTGTACGGGCACTGCACGATGCTTTCGTCGAGCTTGAACCTGGCACTGAGATTACGGTCGGGGCTGAGAAGTAGTGGGGTATTGATCGCAGTACCAATAAATGCGGTCGAAAAGAGCGCACTTCTCGCTGATCGAACTTCAAACAGTGTCAGCCAGAGAAAAATTGTTTCGTTCTCCCCTCTCGGTGAATCTTATCGAAGGGGAGATGCTCTATTAGAGAGCGGTCCGCATGGCGGTCTCCCGAGCTCCTCAAAGAGGGGGCTTATCGAACTGACAGTTTGATGGGAGTGCGAGGATCATGGCGACCGGTGGGTCTGATGGGGATTGGTTAGGAGGAAGATCGGTCCGGCTCCGTGATCTTATGGAGCACGAGACGACCGGTGGTTTCGCAGAGGGTCCCGAGAGGGAGCTCTTCGCGGCGGTTTTGTACGATGCGATCCAGGTTTTGATACACGCCCGTCCTCACGGCGCGGGGGATGAAGCCCGTCGATATCGGGAGGCCATATGGTGGGTCGAATCCTCTGATAGTGATTATCTTTTCTCCTACGAATCGGTGTGTGAGGCTCTCGGAATTGATCCGGAATATCTCCGAGCAGGTCTAAAAGATCCCAAAACGACACGATTACAGAAGGCTCGAAAAGGATCGACTGGATCTACACACTCCGATTATCGATTTTAATCCAATCGAATTTGATCAAGCGATTTTTGATCTCCTGCGGAAACTCCATCACCCCTTTGGTCGATATTACGGATGTATTGTTCCGTTTCTATCGTGACCGTTTTTTAAGGGGGGCACTATGCGACGCTTTCCATTTGGGGTGTTACTAAAGATTACCGCATCGGCTGTTGTTTTCTCAGCATCATTTGTTCGGCCGATTCGCGCAGAGAATTTGCCTATTTCGAGCTCTCGCTCTCCGATATTTTCAACTCGCGCTCCCGAACGATTGACAATTTGCTCTCAGAATCTTGCCAATTACGGTCTGCCGGAAGAAGTTGCTCAACGCGTAACCTCAAAAAAAGGATTTTCGTTGGAGGAGCGAGAGAAGCTGCTTGTTAGAAGATTTCAGGAGGCAGAATGTCAGATTATTGCGGTACAAGAGGTTTTTGGCCGAACAGCGGAGTCAGCGCGTGCGGGGCTTAATCGGTTAGCTGAAATTCTTTCAGAGATGAGTGGAAAACAGTTTGTCCCGATTTTAGGTGGGGCAAATAAAGGTGATGTTCGGATTGGATTTCTTGTCGCAACCGAAAATCTCATTGTGGAGCGAGTGGTGTCTTATGCAGGAGCACTCCTTCCTCCACTTGAAAAGGGTGAGCAATTTCAGCGGTTGAGTCGGGGGCCACTGGTGCTACAGGTTCGTTGGGGGAAACAGCGATTAACCCTTATCGCCATACATCTAAAATCAAAATACGGAGGAGGACGAGACCCGTATCGTCTTCAATTCGAGATGCTTCGGATGCAGATGGCAGAACATTTGCGAATACTTGTCGAGGCTCATTTCGCGGAAAATCTTCTTCGTGATGACGAGTGGGTCATTATTCTCGGCGATCGCAACAGCCGACAGGAGAGTGCAAGCAACCGTATCCTGAAAGGTGAGCAATCGCTGGTAGATTTTCGAGGTAACGGAAGTTGCATCGTCAGCAAAGCTGGGGAAAGTGTCTGTGTAGGTGGAGTTGCTGAAAGGGAGCCCCGCTTTGACTCGCTATTATCAAAACGTTTTCTCGAAGGGAAGCCTTCAGGGACGTATCAATTCGGGGCTCGTTTTGAGTGGATTGATGATATTCTCGTGAATCGGTGGAGCTTGATACTGGCGTTGATGCGGGGTGAAACGCCACGTAGTCGAGTCGTGGCGGAGCCGAAAGGTGCTTCAGATCACGCACTGGTCGCAACAACATTTTTCCGATCGCGTGATGACGGGTAACTTTAGAATAGAGGGGCTACCGAACTAACGCTCTGCCAAATGCTCGATATTTTTTTCAAGCATCTTTGATGATACCCCTGACTCCTGAGCGAGCGCGGTTTGAGCCTCGATCATCAGTTCCGCAGGGACCCTCAAGCGATACCCATTTGCCGCCTTTCCTCCAACATATACCGTTCGAGTCTCAATAGTTGCGGATATTCCCCGATGATTAAGCAGATTGCAGAGACGAGTTACTTCTCGTCGATCGGGGCTCGCTACGATAACAATTGTTCCGTTCATAAGAGGAGCTCCAGCACTTTTCCGAGGGGCGCAATACCGCACATCCGCGCTCCCTAGAGTTAATCAACTTCTGTAAGGTGCGTATTACCGATTGATCACCACCATCGGATGAAAATGGTCATCGAGAGGTTGCTCAAAAGCTAAAAAAATCGTACCTATCCACCACTGTGTAAATAACGGTTTCTGAACGACTCATCATTCGGTCATCTAAACACTGCTACTATCTAGTCCCCCCTGATTTTGGGTGACTCGATAACCGATTTTCGCTGACCTTGTCTTCTCTTTAACTCTTTACTGAGAGCTATCGCATGAAAACGACATCTCGCTTTGTTACGGAGAAGATCGCCCATCGTTTCGTCCTCGGGGGAGAAGTTAGGGAACTCACCCCGATTACGCAAGGGCATATTAACGAAACATGGTTGTCTATAGTTGAGTCTGACTCTCAAATTGTTCGATATATTCATCAGCGGATTAATCCATCAGTATTTCCTGATGGATCTCTCGTGATGCGGAATATTCAAAGAATAACGGATCATCTCCGGGGATGCGCGGCGTATCCGTATCAGATTCTTGAGTTGGTATCATCTGAGGATGGATCATTCTGGATCTGTGATGAGGAGGGAGGATGGTGGCGCACCTATCGATATATTGAGGACTCTGTTGCCTACGATTCATGTCCGAGCGAAGCGGTAGCCCGCGGGGCGGGTCTTGCTTTTGGCACATTTCTAAGAGAGGTCGCCCCGCTTCCAGCTTCATCGGTAGTAACCCCATTAATTGGATTTCAGGACCTTGCAGGCCGGTTTCGGGCTCTCGCAGAGGTGCTACAAGATTCGCCGGATGCAAGACGAGATGCTTCAGCTGCTGAAATAGAATTCGCATTGCGGAATGAAGAAAGAGTAGCTGTGGTCAGTGGATTAATGAAGGGCTCTAATTCGCTCCGAATTACTCACGGCGACACTAAGCTTAACAACGTACTCTTTCGGCGCGGAACGGCGAGTGCCCTTTGTGTTATCGATCTCGACACAGTGATGCCTGGCTCACCTCTGTATGATTTTGGTGATTTTTCCCGTCAGATTGGGGTTGCATCTCGTGAGGATGGACCAGCAGATATCCCGTTGCCGATGCGATGGGATTTTTTGCGTGAGGCCACGAGTGGTTTTCTTGAGGGGATTGGGGAAAATTATCTCAGCAAGACGGAAACCGAGGCATTGTGTCTCATGCCTGGGTTGATTAGTCTCACGTTGGGAGTTCGGTTTCTCACCGATTATCTTGGCGGTGATAACTACTTTCGGGTGCAGTACGAGGGGCAAAATCTTTCGCGGGCTCGTTGCCAGTTCGCGATTGCGCAGGCCTATTTTCAGGAAAAGGACCAGCTAGAAGAGATCATCGGCTCCTCTGTGGCAAATTGGGGGTCACAAGCCCCCAGATTCTAGCAAAATTGGCATTATTCGGAGCCGATTGGATTCAAAGACGGTCGTTCGGTATACTATTGCGGTTCTCTCCGTTGGTCGTTAGTCTGCGCGGCACCATTCATCTTTTTATATCAGTCTCGTCGAACTTGTCCCAACACAACCCTTAATTCTTTGGCAGGTACTCTATGGTGGCATTTCAATATTCTCAGGTGGTTGTTGAACAGTGTGGATTCGTTCAACCACCAATAAGAGTCACCTCTGCTGAGATTGAGGAAGAGATAGGCGAAGTGTACGAACGGTTCGGCATTCCAAAAGGGACGCTTGAGCGGTTGTCTGGTGTAGCCTCGCGATTCATGTGGAGTCGTGAAACTCTGCCAAGCGATGTTGGCGTTGAGGCGATAGAGCGATTGCTCGCTGAGCAAACATTTCCAATCGATAAGCTCGACCTTCTGATAAATTGCTCCGTTAGTCGGGATCTATTTGAGCCTTCAACCGCCTGCATTATTCATAAGAAGCTCGGATTATCACCCAAAGTGATGGCGTTCGATGTGACGAATGCGTGTATCGGATTTTCGAATGGATTAATGATAGCGGCGAACATGATTGAATCGGGTGTGGCTCGAGCTGCTCTTGTTGTATCGCCGGAGGTCCCGAGCCTGATAATCGAATCAAATGCTCGGATGTTGCGTCGCGAGATTGACAACATTACCCGAGATGATTTGCTCAAGGTGGTGCCGGTATTTACCCTCGGTTCAGGTGCGGTGGTCTTTGGGGTGTGCCACGAGCGATACAGCCGTGGAGAGGGACACCGATTCCTCGGCGGAGCGGGGCTCTCGGCCACAGAGCATACCGACCTTTGCACCGGCAACGGTGACTTTTGCGTTACTGGAACTCTTGAGGAGCTTTTCCCGAGTCAACCGCTGATGCATACGGAGTCGAGCAAATTGATCGCAGCGGCATCAAAAATTGGGGGACAAACCTGGCCGATGGCATCGGAGGTTTTGGGGTGGTCGCGTGATGATGTTAATCACGTTTTCTGTCATCAGGTAGGGCGTCAGGTGAATGAGGCATTCTATCGAGAGCTGGGTCTCGATTTTAGCAAAGAGTTTTCGATCTATCAGGAATACGGCAATATGATATCTGCGGCGTTGCCCGCTGCGTTTGTCATGGGGGCAGAGAAAAAGGGGATTCAGCGGGGTGATAAGGTTGTGTGCACTGGGTTTGGCAGTGGTTTGAACTCGCTCTTTTGGGGGGTTGAGTGGTAGCAGGAAGTTCCGTGTTGAGGATTGGTTCAGTTGTAAATAGCGATGATCAGCATTCGGTTCAGGATCAAGTATCCTCCGGTGAGCGAGTGCTAGAGGGGCTTAACTCGCAATTTCGGGTGGTCGGCGGGTATCGGATGCATTACCTCGATGAGGGGAGCGGTCCCGTGGTCGTTATGGTTCATGGTAATCCGACTTGGTGCTACCTATACCGAAACCTGGCGAAGGCGTTGCGGGATTCCTTTCGCGTCATCGTTCCAGATCACCTCGGTTGCGGCCTCTCTGAGCGTACACCGGGACACCCCTTTAGAGCTCGTGATCGAGTAGACCATCTTGAAGAGCTGCTCGACTCGCTAGGAATAAAGCGGTTTTCCCTCGTTATGCACGATTGGGGGGGGTCCATAGGCACCGCGCTTGCGCAGCGTCGGGTAGATGATGTCGACAAGCTTTTTTATTTCAACACAACTCTCGGCGAAATAGACGAATTACCTCGCATAATTCGTCTAGCTGCATCCCCTTTTATCGGGGAAATTCTGACAAAATACACCAAAACATTCATTCGATTAACGACCTCAATCGGTGCGTATCGAAAGCTATCGGATGAGGTGCGGCGGGGCTATGAAGCTCCCTACGAGACGGCATTAGCGCGTCAGGCAATTTGGGATTTTGTCTCCGATATTCCATTTTTCGCTGCGCATCCCTCTTTTGGTCAAAAACTCAACCTAGAGCAGGGTCTGGTGCAGTTGGCTAAGAAGCCGGTAAAAATTATGTGGGGGCTTAAAGATCCCTGTTTTCATCCCGGTTTTTTGAGAAAAATGCGGGGTTATTTTCCATTAGCTGATATTGAGGAGTTGCCGACTGCATCGCACCTTGTGCCAGAGGATGAACCTGAGCGTGCAGCGTCGGCAGTTCGGGAATTTTTGCAGCAGTCAGGTGTGGTGTCTCAGGCGGCACCCCAGCGCAGCACACTGTATGGCGCTGTTAGGGCAGGGGTGGCTGCTCATAGTGATGCTGTCGCCATCGTGATGCCGGGTAAACAATCGGACAGTGCCACCGGATCAATTACCTTTGGTGCGCTCTGGCGGCTCGTTCAACAATATCGGCGTGGATTACTCTCGCGTGGAATGGTGACGGGAGATCGGGTATTGATGCTCGTTCCCCCGGGTATTGATTTTATCGCCTTTACTCTTGCGATTTTGGGTAACGGCGGGACACCCGTTTTTGTTGATCCTGGAGTAGGAACTGAGAATCTGAAGCGGTGTATTGATAATGCGGGGGTTATAGGGGTTGTCTCAGTACCTCGCGCTATTCCGCTTAGAGCTGCCTGGTTTCGGCAGTTTCAGACTGTCCGTTATCATTGCATCGTATCTGACGCGATCCCACTTCCGAGTACCTCTGGCGTGTTTCGCGCTCAGTTCGAATCGGATGAGTTTCCTGAAATAGAGCGCTCGACTGTTGAGATGATAGCTTATACCTCAGGTGGGACGGGTGTGCCAAAGGGAGTACTGTTTTCACCCGAAATGGTGAGTGAACAGTTAGAGATTTTCCGTTCAACATTTGGGTTCATGCCCGGCCAGGTCGATCTTCCTCTGTTGCCAGTATTCTCCCTCTTTGATGTTGCACTTGGAGTTACTGCGGTAATACCTCCGATAGATCCTGGAGCACCACTTGATTTTGATCCCAATCGATTAGCGCAGGTCATCGATACACATCAGGTCACATCGTCTTTTGGATCTCCGACCTTGTGGAAAAAACTTGCTGATTGGGCAAGAGGAATCGAAAAACGTTTCCCATCAATATCGCGGGTCTTTATCGCGGGTGCGCCGGTCAATGATGAGGTAATTGCGGCGGTTCGATCCGTTGTGCCGGATGGCGAGGTGTATATTCCGTATGGAGCAACCGAGGCGTTGCCGGTATCGATTATATCCGGTGCGGAAAGGATTGCGCTTCGAGACAAAAAGAAGCTTGAGGAATCTCCCGACGGACAGCAAGGTCTGCCAATCGGGAAAACGGTTAAAGGGCTTTCAGTCCTGGTGATGCCTCTTGGCACTGCAGCGAGCGAATCCGAATGGGGCTCTCCGTGCAAGCGCGGAGAGATCGGCGAGCTTTGGGTGTCGGGCCCAACGGTCAGTCTTGGATACCTCCATCGGACAGGGGAAACTTGCTCGAAGCGGCTCGTCGATGGCACGTGGTGGCATGCGCTCGGAGATGTCGGATACTTGGGTCGCTCTGGAATGGCCTATTTTTGCGGTCGAATCGCGCATATCGTCAGTGGCTCACGGCTTTGGTGCCCAATCCCCGTCGAGCGAATTGTTAATCAGGTAGAAGGTGTACGAAGGAGTGCATTGGTTCATCTTGGTGCGGGTAGGGCAGGGATCGTTATCGAGCCGCACGACCCGGCCGCCAACCTTGAAGGGACTAATCAGGGAGAGCTGCTTGCAAAAGTATCAGCTACACTCAAGGTAAATAAATTGACCGCAGAGATTGATAAGCTCTTTGTGCATCCTTCGTTCCCGGTTGATGGAAGACATAACGCAAAAATTTTCCGAGATCGACTCTCTGTCTGGGCTCAAAATCACGGTCGTTCCGCGAAGGGGTAGTGGTGATGAAAGAGAATGAGTTGGCCCTTGGAGAGGGAAAGGGGGTTGTCGTCACGGGAGGGAGTGGTTTTGTAGGAAAAGCTCTATGCCGCTCTCTCCGACGAGCGGGATTTGAGGTCCTCTCCTTATCCCGTAGACCGGTACCCGAGCTTGAAGCGGAGGGAGTGAGGTCTTTTTGTGGCGATCTTACGAGAGAAGATTTTCCCTTTGACGAGCTCCTTGTTGGAGTTAATGCGATATTTCATACAGCAGCGCACGTTCAGATGTGGGGGCGGTATGAGGAATTTTATCGGGTGAATGTCGAGGCGACTCGCAGACTTCTCGATGCTTGCGAACGGGTTGGGTGTGATTTTTTTATCTTCACGAGCTCGCCGAGTGTGGTGGCTCATGATGGCGATCT
>Ga0114972_10002731_pt1 | contig 13316 bp, 9 predicted proteins | sample M_140807_EF_Meta_FD_87354 | JGI IMG/M metagenome (GOLD analysis project Ga0114972, IMG submission 87354) | Freshwater microbial communities from Lake Montjoie, Canada to study carbon cycling - M_140807_EF_MetaG | ecosystem: Environmental > Aquatic > Freshwater > Lake | place: Lake Montjoie... | reverse complement strand
TCCTCGCACCCCGCCGGCCGCTTGTCGGGATCGGCGGCGATGGCGGCCATGATGGCGTCGGCCAGCGGGGATGGGATCTCGGGCCAGTGATTGCGAATGTCGTCGGGGAGGATCGTGTCGTGTGCCAGCGCCGTCCGGCCGGTCGTGCCGCGGGGCCAGGGGAGCGTGAGCGTGCAGATCTCGTAGGCCGTCACGCCGAGGGAGAAAATGTCGATCCGCTTGTCGGCCTGACGGCGGCGGACGACCTCCGGCGCCATGTAGTTGGGGGTGCCGATCCGGTTTCCGGGTTGGAGGAACACCGGCTTGTCGGGCACCGTCAGGCCGAAGTCGAAGAGGACGAGCCGGCCATCCGGATCGAGGATGAAGTTCCGCGGGCAGATGTCACGGTGGACAAAGCCGGCCCGATGAACGCACTCCAGCGCCGTGGCCGCCTGACGGACCAGCTCGAGCCGCTGGGCCGGGGGGAGCGGCTCCCGCTTCGAGATGATCGCGTGGAGCAGCGGCCCCTCGATGAACTCCTCCACGATGAACGCCGCATCGTCGTTCGCCACGCCCCAGTCGACGGTCTTGACGATGTTGGCGCCGAGGATCTGCTCGCCGATCTCCCCCTCGGGGGGCTTGTTGAGCCCCCTGTAGCGGCCCTCGATCGGAGCGCACTTCTTCGGGTCGAGGACCTTCAGCCCGACGATCTTCCCGGTCGCCCGCTCGCGGGCCTTGTAAAAGCTCGACATCGTCCCCGAGATGCTGCTGTGGAGCTTCTCGAAGCGTTTCCAGATGTCGACCTTCGATCGCAGCCGAGCGGCGCGGGTCTTCATTCGCGCCTTCTCGGCGGCCTTGTCCGCCGCCGTCGGAGCCGCCGAGGCGGATGAAATCGCCCCGCGCCCGGCCCCCTGCGGAGGAGTCGCCGGCTTGGCGGCGGGTTTCTTGGGGCCGAGGCCGAAGAGTGCGAGGAGTCCGTCCAGCCCCATGGGCGCGTGGTTCCTTGGAAAGTGCCGCTGACCACCCAATCGTACCCCAAACCGGCGGGAAAGGCCCCACCCCGATCCGATTCGGCGACTGGCACCCCGGCGCCGTCAGGCGGAGTGGAGCACCGGGTTGAGCGGGTCGGCCATCACCTCCCCCACACCCGTCGACGGGGTCCAGGCCCGATGGTCGGCCTCCTGCGAGGCGTTCTTCGGCTGGGCCAGCCTCATCGCCTCGTCCATGTAGATCACCGTGTGCACCCGCCGGGCCTCGGTGGTCGTGTTCGGCCCGGCGCGGTGGAGCGTCCAGCCGAGATGGAAGGAGACCTCGCCGGCGGCATACGGCTCGATCACCTCGGTGATCCCATCGGCGGCGATCGCCTCACGGATCAGCCGTTCCGATTCGTCCGAGATGACGAGATCCCGACCGATCCGCTTGAGGTGGCTGCCAGGGGCGAACGACAGCGGCCCGCGCTCGAGCGGCACGGCGTGGAGCGGGATCCAGGCGGTGGCGCAAAGCGCCGAGGCCATCGGCCAATACTGCTGATCGGCGTGCCACGGCGTGAAGCCCCCTCCGGGTTCCTTGAAGAGTGCCTGATCGTGCCACATCCGCACGCCCGCCGTACCGAGGAGCGCGGTGGCGATTCCAGCCAGCCGCCGCGAAAGGCTCACGGCCCTGGCTCCGTCCGACTTCAGCCACAGGTTGAAGACCTGGATGAAGGCCTTGCCGTAGGTGTCGCGCGACTCCATCGGCACGCCGGCGAGGGGGTTGTTGGTCTCGACGAGCCGGCTGATCGTGCCGTCGATCCAGGCGAGTGTCGCGGCGGAGAACACGCCCGGGACCTTCAGGTAGCCCTGCTCACGAAACCGCCGGCGCTGATCGTCGGTGACGAGGAACGGGGCTTCGAGCTCGGCGGCCACATCGGCAGGCACGACATTCACGGGCGACTCCTGGCCATGGTTCACGCAACGCCCCGACGGGCCGGGAGCGCGCCGGGACGCACCGCCCCGGACCCGATCATCCCTTCTTGAGATTGGCAAGTTCTGCGTGGGCTGCGGCGAGATCCTGCTCCAGCCGCGGCACCTCGGCAGGGTCGTCCGGCTGCTTCTTGGCCCCGGCGAGAAGTTGCTGCAGTTTCGCGATCTTCTGCTGCAGCACCTCCATCCGCTTCTTGTCCTTCTTGTCCATCGCAAACGCTCCTGAAAATGGCGGGGAGACGCGTTACTTCGCGGCAGCCGGCGTGTCGGCACCGGGCTCCGGTTCGCCCTCGTCGGGCGGAGGCACAGGCTCACTCGTTGCGGCCGCGGCGGGGTCGTCGGGCGTTGCCGGCGGCTTGGCCTCCGGCTCGGGGTTGCCCTCGTCGGGGGGCGGGGTGTCGCCGCCGCGTGGTCCACGGCCGCGGCCGCCGCCGAAGCCCCCGCCACCGCCGAATTCGTCGTCCATCATTCCCCCCCCACCCATCATTCCCCCACCGAATCCGCCCCGCGGGGGCCCCTCTTCGCCGCCACCACCGAGGCGTTCGCCATCCCCGGTCGCGGCAACGGTGTTCGGGCCGGTGTGCATCTGCCGCAGATAGCCGGAAAGGATCACCACGGCCAAACCGAGGCCGAGGGTGATCGTGAGCCACTTCTTCCGGTCGTCCCGCGCCCACTGGGTCGCTTCGCCGCGGCCAATGAGGGCGCTGGCGAGATAAAAGAGGACGAGGGCAAAGAGAATCTTCGCCCCCATGAAGGCGTGGTAGCCATGGGCCTTCATCCACATCCGTCCATTCCCCCCCCAGGCCTCGGTGTTGGCCCGGCTGATCGTCAGGAGGTAGTTGGCCAGGCCGGTGAGGAGGAGGATCGTGATCGATCCGATCACCCACTTCAGCCATGAGCGGCGAATCCCGTCATGCACGCGGTTGCGTGCCTCCTCGTCGAGGTCCTCCAGCGCAGGCAGGAGGGCGAACCGCGAGAAGATCAGCCCCCCCAGGGCCGTGATCGCCGCAAGAAGGTGGCTCCAGCGGAGGAGAAGGCCGATTGGTTCCTGGAACTGCTCGAGGATCTGCATGGGGGCGGGCTTTCCCGGGGCCGGGGTCGTTCGGCCGGTGAAGAGTCTGGGTGGGTGAGGGGATTCCGTCGACGCCGGGTAGCGGCTCGGATCGATCCCCGCCAGAATCGTACCGCGGCGGCGCCGGGCGAGGAAGCCACGGCGCCAGCCGCCGGAGCTTCCCGATGGACGAGATCCTGCTCCCCGGCGACTCGCTCCACCGTCGCTGGATGCGGATGGCCCTCGACGAGGCGCGGGTGGCTGAAGCGGAGGACGAGGTCCCCGTGGGGGCGATCGTCGTGGCCGCCGGCCGCGTCGTGGCCGCAGCGCACAACCAGCGCGAGCAGCTGGCCGACCCCACCGCCCACGCCGAGATGATCGCATTGACGCAGGCCGCCGCGGCCCTCGGCTCCTGGCGGCTGGAGGGCTGCACGCTCTACGTCACCCTCGAGCCCTGTCCGATGTGCGCCGGGGCGATCCTCCAGGCCCGGGTGCCGATCGTCGTGTGGGGCGCTCCCGATCCGAAGGCCGGGGCCGTGGAATCGCTCTACCGGCTGTTCGAGGATCCCCGTCTGAATCACCGCGTCGACCACGTCGGCCGGGTGATGGCCGATGACTGCGGCCGGATCCTCTCCGACTTCTTCAAGCGGAAGCGATTGAAGCCGGGCTGAGACGGTGGCCGCAATTGGGTGGGTGGAGTGTGGGTGGCGAGCCTGTGGATGGTTCGTCGGCGGGGCCGGCAAAAGTTTCGTCGTTTCTCGGAGGACCTCGTCACTCCTCAAGCGTTCGCCGATCCCCGCCTCGCCTACGCGATGGAAGGAAGTGTCAAGCGCAACGCTCAGCCCTTTCTGCGACCCCGAAGCCACGCTTGAGCCAGAAGCATCGACGCACCTTACGGTGCCGAGCGCGGGCCCTCTAGCTCCGCTCGCCGATCGGGGCGAAGTCGCGGAGCTTCTCGCCGGTGTAAACCTGCCGCGGACGGCAGATCTTCTTCGTCGGTGAGTGGTGCATCTCGATCCAGTGGGCGATCCAGCCGGGGAGCCGACCGATCGCGAAGAGCACCGTGAACATCTGCACCGGGATCCCCATCGCCCGGTAGATCACCCCCGAGTAGAAGTCGACGTTCGGGTAGAGCTTCCGCTCGACGAAGTACTCGTCGGCCAGGGCCACTTCCTCGAGTTGCTGGGCGATGTCGAAGATCGGGTCGTGGCGGGCGATCTTCGCCAGCAGCCGGTCGCAGGTGGCCTTGATGAGGCGGGCGCGCGGGTCGTAGTTTTTGTAGACGCGGTGACCGAAACCCATGAGGCGGAAGCCCGAGTCCTTCTTCTTGGCGAGGGCGACGTATTTCTTCACGTCGCCGCCGTCGGCGACGATCTTTTCGAGCATCTCGACGCAGGCCTGATTGGCGCCGCCGTGGAGCGGTCCCCACAGGGCGGAGATGCCGGCCGAGATGCTCGCGAACAGGTTCGCGTCGCTCGAGCCGACCATCCGCACCGTCGACGTCGAGCAGTTCTGCTCGTGGTCGGCATGGACGATCAGCAGCATGTCGAGGGCGTCGGCGAAGTCGGGGTCGACGTGATACTCCTCGCACGGCACCGCGAACATCATCTGGAGGAAGTTCTCGCAGTACGAGAGATCGTTGCGCGGATAGATGAGCGGCTGGCCGATCGACTTCTTGTGGGCATAGGCGGCGATCGTCGGCAGCTTCGCCATGAGGCGGTGGACACTCACCTCCACCTGCCGCGGAACACGGACGTCGAGCGAGTCTTGGTAGAAGGTGGAGAGCGCGCCGACGACGCTTCCCAGTGTGGCCATCGGGTGCGCGTCGCGGGGGAAACCCCCGTAGAACGCCCGCATGTCCTCGTGGATCATCGTGTGGTGCGAGAGCGACTTGCGGAAGGCGTCGAGCTCGGTGGCGTTGGGGAGCTTCCCATAGATGAGGAGGTAGCTGACTTCGACGAAGTCGCACTTCTCGGCCAGGACTTCGATCGGGTAGCCACGGTAGCGAAGAATCCCCTGCTCGCCGTCGAGGAACGTGATCGAGCTCGTCGTCGAGCCGGTGTTGACATACCCCTCGTCGAGGGTGATCGCACCGGTCTGGCCGCGGAGCTTCGAGATGTCGATGGCCCGCTCGTTTTCGGTCCCCACGATCAGCGGCAGTTCGAACGACTTGCCGTCGAGCTCGAGCCGCGCCGTCCCGTCGAGCTTCGTGCCTTCCCAGACGGGGGCGGCGGGCACGGTGTCGGCCTTCGGGGCGGGGGAGCTCATGGATGGGGGTTCCAACAGAGGCGACGGGAGAGGGCCGCCGCGGAGCGGGGGGGCGGAAAGAGACGGCAGTTTATCCCGCCGAGAGGGTATCGGCAATCAGTGGCGACCCGCGCCTGGGAAGTGAAATGCCGGCCGGCGCGGCGATCGCCCGTCGACCGATCCGGTCGTGCCGGTCGGTGGGCCGTGGGGGCCCGTCGGCGGCGTGGGTCGGGCGATCAGCGCGGCCTGGTCGCGCCGCCCGACGCGGTGGTGCCGGAGGCGGTCTGCACGCTGTGTCCGCCATCCGCATCGAAGATCGTCCACACCGGCGTCCGCTCACGGAGCTTGGAAAGGTAGTCGTCCAGCTCCTTCTTGCGGCGTTCGAGTACGAGCTGGTCCTTGATACCCACCTGGGCCTCGATGAAGGGCGTCCGGCCGGCCTCGACGCGCTCCACGACGCGGACGATGTGGAGCGAGTCACCATCCTCGAGGATCGCCGAGAGCTGTCCGGTGGGGAGCGTGAAGATCGCCTCGTCGATGACCTTCGAGACGAGGCTCCCCTTCGTGGTCCAGTCGAACTGCCCGCCGCGGGAGGCCGCCGGCCCCTCCGACCGCTCCTTGGCGACGTCGGCGAACGAACGCCCTTCGAGGACGTCGTTTCCCATCTCGGCGAGCTGGTTCCAGGCCTCCTGCCGGGTCCGCGTCCGACCGACTTTCACCGTCAACTGCTCGAAGCGGGCTTTCGCGGGGAAGTCGTAGTCGGCGAGACGAGCCTGGTACAAGGCGATCATTTCGGCATGCGGGATCTCGGCGTCGGAGTTGACCTTCTGCTGCACCCACTGCTGGGCCAGGGCGCGCTCGAAGAACATCTTCCGAACGCGGTCGATCGACTGGCCGCGCGACCGGAGCTGGGCCTCGTACTCGGCCGCCGAGTTGAGGCCGGCCGCCTTGACCATCTGCGGGAGTTGCTGGGAGTCGAAGGCCTCGTTGACCTTCTTCTCGATCTCGGGGAGCCGCGCTTCGGGAATCGTCCGGCAGGCATCGACGAACACGATCAGCGAATCGACATGCTGCGGCAGGACCTGCTTGCAGATCTGGACTTTCAGCTCACGCACCTGCTCCGGCTTCATGCCCGGGGTGACCTTCGCCAGCCACTCCAGCGCCGTCGGCGTGAGGAGATCCCCCTCGAGCACCACCTCCGGCCCGACGCGGGCGATGACCTTTGTATTTCCGAGCGATTCCGCGCCGGGCACCGGCGGGCCATCCTCCACCGGTTCGTCGAACGACGCCTGGATCACGCCCCCGGCCTCCTCGGCCTCTCCGACCCCGGAAGGTTCCTCGCCGAGCAGCGAGAGGGGGGCGCCGGGACGATTGCGGATGCTCGAGAGAACGTGGTTGTCGCCGGCCGGGCCCCCCGGCTTCCCGCCCGGCCACGATTCCGGCCGTGACACCGGGCGGGGAATGTGCGGGGTGAGATTTGTCGTCGTGGTCGAGGTCGGCGAAGGACCATTGGCCATCGTCATCGGGGCCTGCGTGGCCCCGGCCGACTGCTGATCGAATTGCTGGGCGATCCGTTGCGCAAAAGCCTCGGGCTCGCATGCCGCGGCGGCGGCGAGCGCCAGCAACGCCGCCAACGGTGCGGCAAGGCTCGGGTGGCGGCGGGGACCGGTCGGCGGCATGGACGTCCTCCGGCCACCGGGCAAACGGTGGCCCTACGATCCCTCCCGGCTCCGCTTGATGCGGGCCGCGAGGGGTTGCCGCGGTGGGGGCGGCGGGGAAGGGGTGGCAACGGGTTTGTCGGACGGGGGCTCCTTGGGGGGCGGAGTGTTAGATGGCTTCGTCTTCCGCCGCAAGACCACCCCCAGGGCCGCGATCAGACTCTCGGGATTGGCGAGAACGGAGGGGTCGAGGGGAAGATAGGCAGTCCGATCGTCGACCAGCCGCAGCCGCCCTGCGGCCCCAGACCCCGTTTCCTTGATCGCCTTCATGCGCCGCAGGTCATGGTGGCGGATCACCACCATCCCCGCCTCGCGGCCGATCGAGTCGACCCCGGAGGCTTGGGCGGCGACCCGAAGCCTTGCCCGGGCCAGAAGTCTTCCCACCGCGTCGGGGGCGGGGCCGAAGCGGTCGGCCAATTCCGCGGCCAGGTCGTCGACATGGCTGTCGGTGGTCGCCCGGGAGAGCCGGCGGTAGATGTCGATCTTGGCCCGTAGATCGGCGACGTACTCGCGGGGGAGAAAGGCGTCGCCGGGGAGATCGAGGGTCACCTGGGGGGGATCGGCGGAGGGGATCCGCTTCATCCCGCGCACCGCCTGCTCGAGGAGGCGGCAGTAGAGCTCGTAGCCGACGGTGGCGATGTGGCCGCTCTGCTGGGTGCCAAGGAGGTTGCCGGCGCCGCGGATCTCGAGGTCGCGCATCGCCAGCGAGAACCCCGCTCCCATGCTCGAGAATTCCTGGATCGCCCGCAGGCGCCGCGCGGCGGTGGGGGTGAGCCGGGCCGATTCGTCGACGAGCATGTAGCAGTAGGCGCGGTGGTGGGATCGGCCGACACGGCCGCGGAGCTGGTGGAGATCGGCCAAGCCGTAATGATCCGCCTCGTCGACGAAGATCGTGTTGGCGTTGGGGATGTCGAGCCCGCTCTCGATGATCGTCGTCGCCAAGAGGATCTGCGTCCGCCCCTTGACGAAGTCGATCATCACGTCCTCGAGCTCGGTCTCCGAGAGCCGGCCGTGGCCGATGCCGATCGAGGCGTCGGGGACGAGCTGCTGGATCCGGTGCGACACGAGGTGAATGTCGTGGATCCGGTTGTGGACGAAGAACACCTGGCCGCCGCGGGCCAGCTCGCGGTCGATGGCATGGCGGATCATCGCCGGATCCCATCGCGACACGCGCGTCTCCACGGCCAGCCGGTTTGACGGCGGTGTCGCCAGGCTGGAGATGTCGCGGATCCCGAGCATCGACATGTGGAGCGTGCGCGGGATCGGCGTCGCCGTCATCGTCAGCACGTCGATGCTCGCCCGCAGCGTCTTGAGCCGCTCCTTGACGTCGACGCCGAAACGCTGCTCCTCGTCGACGACCAGGAGCCCGAGGTTGTGGAAGTGGATGTCGGATTGGGCGATTCGATGGGTGCCGATGACGACGTCGACGGTGCCCCGGGCGAGGCCCTCGAGCGTCTCCCGTTCCTCCGCCGGCGAACAGAACCGCGACAGCGACCGGACGGTGAAGGGGAACTCCGAGAACCGGGCGGCGAAGCTGTGCCGGTGCTGCTCGCAGAGGACGGTGGTGGGGACGAGGACGGCCACCTGATGGCCCGCCTCGACCGCCTTGAACGCCGCCCGCATCGCCATCTCCGTCTTCCCGAAGCCGACGTCGCCGCACAGCAGCCGGTCCATCGGGCGGGCCCGTTCCATGTCGGCCCGGATCGCGTCGGCCGCGGTCTTCTGATCGGGTGTGGGATCGAACGGGAAGGCGTCGGCGAACTGCCGCTGCCAGGTGGTGTCGGGAGGGAAAGCGATGCCGGGGCGGCTCTCCCGCTTGGCCTGCAGCTCGATCATGTCGGCGGCCATGTCGGCGATCGCCTCACGGACCGCCTGCTTCTGCTTCTCCCACAGCTTGCCCCCCACCTTGGCGAGCTTCGGCGCGAGCTTGCCGCCGCCGACGTACTTCTGCACCAGCTCGATGGCAGAGGCGGGGACATAGATCCTCGTCGCCTCGGCGAACTCCAGATCCAGATACTCCTCCGTCCGCCCTTCCTTCTCGAGCAGCCTCAAGCCCTTGTAGCGACCGATGCCGTGGGCGACATGGACGACGTAGTCGCCTTCGTGGAGATCGAGGAACGTGTCGATCGTCCGCGAGAGTCGTTGCCGGGGAGCCCGCGCCGTCACGTCTTCGCGGCGGAACAGCTCGGCGCTCGAGACGAGGACGAGCTTCTCCGGCACGAGGCGGAAGCCGCCGGAGAGGTGACCGCGGGCGAAGTGGAGGCGGCCGCTGCGGGCCGGCGCGCTCGTGGCGAGGAGCTCGGAGAGCCGCGCCTCCTCCGCCTCCGACGGGCAGACGACCCACACTTCCTGATCGCGTCCCACCGTCTCCAATTCATCGCGAACACGGTCGAGCACGCCGGTGAAGCGCTCCACACTCTCCACCGAGAGATTTGCGCTCGCCTCGAGGCTCGACGGGGCGACCGCCGCGAGCGTCACCGACGGGAAGCGATAGATCCGCCGGAACACTTCCTCCGGCTCGGAGAGCCCGACATCGGCGCCGAGCCGCTCGAACGTCCGCCGCGCCTCGTCGGCGAGCTCGCCGGGCTCCACCAGCGCCCACCACGATCCAGCCGGCACGATATCGGTCAGCTGCGTGCGGCGCTCCGGGACGGGGGCCGGGGCCGGTGACGCATTCCCTTTCGCGCGGCCGCGTTTGCCGGCCGGCGCCGGGGGGGGCTCGGCCGGTGTCGGCCGGGGCTTGGTGGAGAGGGCGGTGACGTCGATGGCGTCGAGGGTCGCCACGCTCCGTTGGGAGACGATGTCGAAGGTCCGCAGCGATTCGATCTCGTCGCCGTCGAGCTCGAGGCGGACGGGTCGATCCCAGTCGAGGGCGAACAGATCGACGATCCCGCCGCGGCGGGCGAACGTCCCCGGGGCTTCGAGGGCGTCGACGGCCCGCCATCCCCGGGAGCCGAGCCAATCGGCAAACTCCTGCGGATCGAGCTTCCCCCCCATCTCGAGCCGGCGGGTGCTGGCCTCGATCTCGCGCGGATCGGCAAGTGGAGGAAGGAGCGCCTGGACCGACGTGACGACGATCTTCGGCCGCTCGCCGCCGGGCATCGTGAGCCGTTTGACCAGCAGCAGCCGGCCGGCGGTGGCGGGATCCTCGGCGACGTCGTCATCCCCGACGGCGAAGGCCTCGAGCGCCGGCAGGTGGGCAACGGGAAGATCGGTGAACAGGGCGAGATCGTCGACGAACCGCTCGGCATCGACAGCATGTGGGAGGACGACGACGAGGATCCGTTCGTCGCCAAGTTCACGCGCCAAACTCGCGGCGGCGAGCGCAGAGCTCGAGCCCCAGGTTCCGCCGATCGTAGCGCCGTGCCCCTCTTCGAGACTTCCGACGACGTCGGCGAACCCGCTATGCGAGCGCAGGAGTTGGGCCAGCCCTGCGAGCCGCGAAGACGACCCGGGATCGGGCGGCCGGGAACCGGAAGACTGGGCCACGGAAGAAGTGTAGCAGGGACAGGATTCGAAGGAACCAAGTTTTCCCGGGGGGTTCCAGGTGTGCTGGGAAGCACCAGCGCGAAATCCAACGCTGTGCCCCCGGACCTGGCGGAGGTGGTCGCTGCATGGGGCCGGCTGTCCTGCAATCCGCGCGGGGGTGCTGGCGATGGTGCGGGCCTCGGGAGGGTGAAGCCTGGCTGGGCGACGAGCGATCGGGAACTGCCCCCGAGGATTGATCGGCAGGCGTCATCGCTTATTGGCAATCCTGAACCTCTTCCCCGTTCCCTCATCACCCGGAGAAGGGCCCTTTCCCGGGGCTGCCCCGCGGATTTGAGCACTTCCGTCGCCCCGGGAAATCCCACCTCGAACCGATTCCTTGACGGAAAAGAGAGCCTTTCCTACGGTGAATCCCAAGAGAGGCGATGTGCCGTCTTCTAAGAGGTCCTCCGAGGAGAAGTCCAGTGAAGCGGCGAAACACCAGAAAACCTCCCCGCGGTTCTCCACTGCGCATGGTGATCGAGTCCCTCGAAACCCGGGCGATGCTTGCCGGCGTGGGGCCCGAATCGTGGAGCGCGCCAGGGCTTGCTCCCGCCCCGCTCGGCACCGGGGTGCTTTTGTCCAGCGGAGTCATTCTGACTTGTTCGAGCCCCACGCCCGGCTCGTCTGGCACCGCCTCGCCTCCTGCCCCGACCTCAGGAACTGTTGGTTCCCAATCAACCGGACTGGCACTCCCGAGCAACTCCGGCTCTGGGGCAGGCTCGTCTTCCACCGGCAGCTGCATTTCCAACTCGGGTGGCTTGGCGTTGCCGAGCAACTCCAGCCCTGGGACAGGCTCGTCTTCCACCGGCAGCGGCGGTACCAGCTCGGGTGGCTTGGCGCTCCCGAGCAACTCCGGCTCTGGGACAGGCTCGTCTAATTCTGGTACTGGAGACAACTCCGATCCCAACAGTCCCGTGCTATCGTCGCAGAACACCGGGGGCTCAACCGCTGGTGGGCAGGGCACCGGTACGAATAGCGGCAGCACATTCAGCGGAAGCGATCTTTGGCTCATGTACGGCGCCGGATTAGGGGCTGGTTCCTCTTCTCCTGCGGCCAGAAACGGTGATTTGATGAACATCCTTACGCCCCTGGCGCAGTTTACCGGTGGCCCTAACACTGGTGGGCAGGGCGCCGATTACCGATCCGAGTCATCCAACAGATTGGACTCGAACGGCCCGACGTTCTCGTCGCAGTTCAACGGAGGATCAAATGCATCCGGCGGGAGCGTCGGCACAGGCACTGGCAGCACAGTGAGCGGTGGTAATGTTGGGTTTATAGATGGGTCAGGATCAGGGGTTGCCTCACCTCCTTCTAGAGCCACTGACGGTTCTTCGCCGAACAGCGCGGCGATCTCCTCCCAGCGGGCAACGCCAAGCCTTGCAGACCTGCTTCCCGCCGGCTATCAGTTCGGCCCAAATTCAGCCTCAGATCCGGTGTTCCAGCAGGCTTACGCGAAGTGGATGGCGACCGTTGCCGCCACTGCACCTCCGAACGGCGCACCGCAGTCTTCGTCTTCCTTCGCGAGCTGGCTGAATTACGAATATAACACTGCAATGGCAATGGTCCAGAATCCGCTTTCGACCATTGGTGGCTACTATGTCGGTCTTGGGCAAGGAGTCCTAAATGGAGCGAACGGCTTTCAAAACGCCGTCATCGCAATCCCCAACCTCGTGCCGACGATATGGAATAGCACAGCAGGGCAAGCCGGAGCACCCGCAATGGGCTACATCCCTTCCCCCGACTGGAGCGAGAACGTTCTGGTCCAAGATGATCCATACCACCACGTCAGCATGTTTCTCGGAGGCCAGGGCGCATTTACCTTAGTCACTTTGGGGCTAGGCCAGGTAAGTCAAGCGACTCAATTAACCCATTTTACTTCACAAGAAGCTGCGGCCGCCATCCACTCCCAAGGATTGATAAATGGATCGCAGGGCGTTTATGCAGCGTCAACAACCTTTTTGTCCCCGACACTCAATCAAGTTGCCACGCTCACAACCAATGCCACCGGGCAGGTTGCCATAACTGGGCAGGCGGCAACACTGTTTCAACCTGCTGCTGTAGTCGGTCCCATTTCAATGTGGACGAGATTAATGTCCGGCGCACATTACGCGCCCTACTCCCAAATCAATCTAGCGAGCGGCACTGGGGTTCCTCTGGCAAACGTGTTCCAATGGCCAATAATGGTTGACTACGCGCTATGGCTAAGCCTTCAAACGGCGTCCCAGGGACACTCGGGGACTCTAACTGGACAGGGAACGCAGCAACCATAATCCAGAATTACAGATATCGGACTGCGTCATGCAAGCTGGGCGAATCAATCTAAGGCACGCGCTGCTCTTGTATCTTTGCGTTGGTGCTGTCTGCCTGTTGTTGGCAATGCCCACCGGCATTCCGGCACTCAGGCTTATCGGCGGCGCGATCCTTGGCACTGTACTCATACCGGCGATGGCTTTCGGCCCCATCATGCTGCTAATGCGACTAACGGGCTGGGGTCTCACGAGATCCAATGGACGCGACTCCGCCGCACCAGACGATACCGCAAAGACGGATGACCCGGATACTTATAGGCCCTGGCAAAAACCCTGATTGGCATATGATTTGCGCGTGGCACCTCCATGGTCTTCGCGGTCCATTGAGGGAGCCGGGATGGCAAGTGCTCGGACGTCGGATAAAGCAACTCCTCTTCTGTAAATGCCGGAATGAGCAGGTGGGTCATCTGGCTTTCATGTTCAGGTAAGACCTTTCTGTTTCCCAGTCGTCACTGATCTCACTGAGGACTGCCGAGACAAGCCTCAGCACCGAAGCCTCATTTGGGAACAGGGTGGCGACACG
>Ga0114972_10002728_pt1 | contig 13330 bp, 9 predicted proteins | sample M_140807_EF_Meta_FD_87354 | JGI IMG/M metagenome (GOLD analysis project Ga0114972, IMG submission 87354) | Freshwater microbial communities from Lake Montjoie, Canada to study carbon cycling - M_140807_EF_MetaG | ecosystem: Environmental > Aquatic > Freshwater > Lake | place: Lake Montjoie... | reverse complement strand
GTTGATGTAGTTGAAACCCTGCCAGTTGCTGTGACTGAAACATTCCATGAGTAAGAAGCCGTATTCCCGTCTGCATCAGGCGGATCCTGCGCATTCAACGTGAATGGAGATGCAGCTAATGTGTCCCCACTGAGAAAAGCGGGAACTGTTGTCACCGTCGTATTACCCCAGCGCACACCATCTTGGTTGGAGAAATCCAATTCAGTAACTCCTGTTGAATCTTGCGCGTCGTTAAAAGCGAGTTTCCCGCCCGTCTTGGACACGTAACTGGCCTGTTTCTCTAATTTTCCGGGTAATGTGTCGGAACCAAAATTACTACTCCAACTACCAGACGCTTCCGGCTCTAAGCTCCGACCTTTTTTGGAATAATATAATCATGCGCCACCGCCTTATCCTCCCGCCCCTTGCCGTATTTGCTCTCCTCGCGCAACCTCTGGCTGCCGCTGACTATGATGTCGTCGTCTATGGCGCCACCTCCGCTGGGGTGATTGCAGCCGTGCAGGCTAAAAAAATGGGCCGTTCCGTGGTCGTCGTCGGTCCGGACAAGCACCTTGGCGGGCTGTCCAGCAGCGGCCTTGGCTTTACGGATACCGGCAACAAGGCGGTCATCGGTGGCCTCGCCAGGGACTTCTACCACCGCATCTGGGAAGAGTACCAAAAGCCGGCGACTTGGAAGTTTCAGAAACAGCAAGAATACGGCAACAAGGGCCAGGGAACCCCTGCAATGGATGGAGAGAATCGTACGATGTGGATTTTCGAACCCAGCGTCGCAGAGAGGGTATTCGAAGCCTACGTTCGGGAATTTGAGATTCCCGTGTTCCGCGACGAGTGGCTGGACCGCAAAAGCGGCGTCGCGAAAACGGGAGAGAGCATACGCGAAATAACGATGCTCTCCGGCAAGAAGTTCGCTGGGAAAATGTTCATCGACGCCACCTACGAAGGCGACCTTTTGGCGACTGCCGGAGTTTCCTACCACGTCGGGCGCGAGGCGCAGAGTGTCTATGACGAACAATGGAACGGCGCCCAAGTCGGGGTGCTGCATCACACCCACCACTTCGGCAAATTAAATATCAGCCCTTATCGCGTTCCGGGGGACCCAAAAAGCGGCGTACTTCCGCGGATCAGCGTGGAACCTCCGGGGGCCTACGGAGCGGGCGATAGCAGGGTACAGGCTTACTGTTACCGCTTTTGCGTCACCAACGCGGAGGAAAACCGGATCCCCTTCCCTAAACCGGCTTCCTACGATGCGGGACAATACGAACTTTTACTGCGCGTCTTTGACGCTGGCTGGCGGGAAACGTTCCACAAATTCGATCCCATCCCCAACCACAAAACGGACACCAACAACCACGGTCCATTCAGTTTTGACAACATCGGGATGAACTACGAGTACCCCGAGGCCTCCTACGAAAAGCGGGCCGAAATTCTCAAGGAACACCGTACCTACCAGCAGGGGCTTTTATATTTCATCGCCAATGATCCTCGGGTTCCCACCGAGGTGCGCGAAAAAGCGGCCACCTACGGCCTGCCCAAGGACGAGTTTCTCGATAATGACCACTGGCCGCACCAAATTTACGTGCGCGAAGCCCGGCGCATGACCGGCCAATACGTGATGACCGAAAACGAGCTGACCAAAAAGCGCCCGACTCCCGACTCCGTTGGCATGGGGAGCTACACCATTGATTCCCACAACACCCAGCGCTACATCACCCCTGAAGGCTTCGTCCAGAACGAGGGGGATATCGGAGTACACATCACTCCCTACGAAATCGCGTACGGCGCCCTAGTGCCCAAACGCGGCGAGGCAAACAACCTCTTCGCTCCAGTGTGTGTGAGCAGTTCGCACATCGCTTACGGAAGCATACGCATGGAACCCGTGTTTATGATTCTGGCTCAATCAGCCGCAACGGCAGCCTCGATGGCCATCGAAAAACAACTGCCCGTTCAGGACGTCCCCTACCCGGCCCTCAAAGAACGTCTTCTCTCCGACGGGCAAGTGTTGGGGTACACGCCTCCTGAAAAACCTGCGAAGTCAAAGTAGTCTTTTAAGCGGCGAAAAGAAGCCGCCGCTCAAAAGCCTCACCGCCTCCCCATCAGGCCAGAATGTCCTTCACAACACGACTGGCCGGCTTGGTCACATTCGTGAGCCGCTGATTGATCCCCGACACGGGGTACGTAAAGCGCATATGGTCAAACCCCAGTAGATGCAGCAGCGTGGCATGGAAGTCTTGGGGTGAGACTTTATCCACGGCAGCCTCGTACCCAAGTTCATCGGTGGCTCCGTGCGTAAAACCGGCCTTTACCCCGCCGCCCGCCATACAAACGGTAAACGCCCCGGGGTTGTGATCGCGCCCCGCCCAATCCATCTTTTTGCCACCCCGATTTTCCTGCATCGGGGTACGGCCGAACTCACCGCCCCAAACCACCAGTGTGTCGTCCAGCATGCCGCGTTGTTTGAGGTCGGAAATCAACGCCGCAAGCGCCTGATCGACGCCTAGGCACTTGTCTTTAAAACCCGCATTGATCGCCGTATCTTTGTTCGTTCCGTGCGAATCCCATCCCCAGTCAAAAAGCTGGATGAAACGCACGCCCCGCTCGGCAAGACGACGCGCGAGCAGGCAATTGTTGGCGAAGGATTCCGCGCCCGGACTCGTTCCATAGAGTTTGTGAATGTGCTCGGGTTCCTGCTGAATATCAAAAGCGTCGGTGGCGCTGGATTGCATCCGGAAAGCCATTTCGTATTGCGCAATGCGAGTGAGGGTTTCGGGATCACCGACTTCAGCCGCAGTGCGTGCATTGAGTTCCGCCAATGCATCCAACGTGAATCGGCGCTGGGAGCGACTGATTCCCTCCGGATTCGAGATAAACAGAACAGGATCGCCATGGGAGCGACATTGGACTCCTTGGTAAACGGAGGGTAGAAAGCCGCTACCCCATACGCTCTTCCCTGCATCGGGATTATTGCCGCCGCTAGTCAGCACGATAAAACCTGGGAGATTTTGATTCTCTGAGCCCAACCCATAAGTCGACCAAGCGCCTATACTGGGCAACCCAGGACTCTGGCTGCCTGTGTGCATGAGCAGCTGGGCCGGCCCGTGGTTAAACTGGTCGGTGTGCATCGACTTGATGAAACAAAGCTCGTCGACAACACCGGAAAGGTGAGGCAAACGGTCCGAGAGCCATTGCCCGCTTTGTCCATACTGCTGGAACGGATACTGCGGCCCCAGCATCTTGGGAACACCTTGAATAAAGGCAAACTGCTTCCCTGCTAAAAGCGACGCCGGACATTCCTGGCCGTCCAATTTTTGCAGCACCGGCTTGTAGTCAAAAAGCTCAAGCTGGCTGGGAGCGCCCGCCATATGCAGATAGATCACGCGTTTGGCTCGGGCCGGAAAATGGCCCGGGGATGGGAGAAGCGGCGAAGCTGGATCTTTGTGTAACGGTCCGCTTGCACCCCAAGCGCGTCCTGCAGTTGCGGCCAGCCAAAGGGCGCCGAGCCCGCTACCGCAATCGCGCAAGAAATGCCGGCGGGTATGATGGTGGAGCAACGACGTGGTGGCGAAGCTAGAGGATTCGTTCATACGGATTAAAGCAGGCGTTGCTGGCGATCAGCGGACAATTGCGGCGTCCATGTTAAGGAGCGTGTTCGCAACAAGCATCATGGCGGCCTTTGGTTCGGTGCTGGGCTCGGCAAGCGCTTGGCCATGCAGTTTGAGCAGTGTGTCAACCATACCGGCCGGAGGTGCGGAAAGCGTAAACAGCCGACAGCCATGCGCGATTTGATCCCGAACGCTGCCGCCGTTGGCAAGCATGCGTTCAGAGAGAGCAGAGGCGACCTCCAAAAAAGCTGGGTCGTTCAACGTAACCAGCGCCTGAAGCGGCGTGTTGGTCGGAATGCGGCGGGCCGTGCAAGTGTCGCGCATCGGTGCGTCAAACGTGAGGAAACCTGGATAACCGCTGGTTCGCTTGCAGTAAGTATAAACTGCCCGCCGATAGCGGTCCTCCCCCGTTGACGTCTCCCACTTTTCGCCATTATAGACAGATTTCCAGATGCCCTCGGGTTGCGGAGGATAGACAGGAGGACCGAAAAACTTAGGGGCCAACAGACCGGCAATCATCAGCGCTTGGTCACGCACCATCTCCGCCGTCAAGCGCACGCGGGGACCACGGGAGAGCAAAATGTTTCCGGAATCTCGCTCGAGGGCCAATTTTGAGATTTTGGAGGTCTGGCCGTACGTTGCCGACAATGCGAGTTCCCTGAGAAACGACTTAAACGACCAACGGTGCTCTTTCATCAAACGCAGGGCGAGATGATCCAAAAGCTCCGGATGGGTGGGGAGCTCCCCCGATGTCCCAAAATCTTCTAACGTTGACACAATACCTTGCCCAAAAAGTTCCGCCCACAACCGGTTTGCCAACACCCTAGCCGTGAGTGTGTTTTGTTCCCCCACGAGCCAGTGCGCCATGTCCAAGCGCGTCAGATCGTCTTTCTTTTCCGGCGGACGCGCAACCTGAGGAATTCCGGGCTGCACAAGCTTGTCGAGGCTCATGCGGTTTCCCCGCACGAAAACACGGGTGGGGCGCAGCGCTGAAGCGGACCGCTCCACAATAACGGGCACCTTCACGCCGCCAATCCTGCTCAATTCCTTGGAAACTTCCGCGAATTTTAGCGAACGAGCCCGGTGGTCGGCATCCTGAGCCAAACGGGTCCAGCGTTCGTCATTGCTCGTGGACCACTGAAAACGCCGAAGCGGCACGCCTTGAAATCCACCGTTGGAGCCCGCTTTCTGCTCCATGAGCAACTCCAGAGTCGCTTCCGGCTTCAGAGTCAAAGGGCTCTCAAGCGTCACAACGCACCAACGGGGGCCAGTCTGCACAGGATAACTGCCGAAGCCGTCCTTGTCCTCGTTCAGCATCGACTGCGGATCGTAAGGGCCAGCAAGGTAATCGGCGATCACTTCACGCAACTTCACAGGCTCTCGAGTCCCGTCGGGCAGCACTTCATTCAGCTTCAAATGGGACAACACCGAACCACGCTCCGCAGCCTTGGTCGGGTCGTTGGAATCCATAAAAATCTGCAAGCGCAGTGCCCGCATCCCCTCTCGGGCCGGCATATTCAGCGAGTAAACGACTCCTATAGGCAAAGTGCCCCCAGCCTCCACCAACGCCTCGCCACTGACACTCAAACTCGCATCCGACAAACTCTCCATATTGTTAGAAGCTGGATTGTTGGAAGCTGGAGCCGCTTCCCCCTTCTTCACCGGCTTCGGCGCCAAGCCCACCCGTAATTTCGTCGGCTTCCAAACTTCCCACGCTTGCTCCACAGTCCGAGCAACCGCCAGACCGTCCTCATTGATAGCTTCCCGAAGCGCGCGGCGTTCACGAGTCAGCCGTGCCGCCTCATCCCGACTCTGAGCCTCCTCGGGAAAGGACATTCTGGGGAAATCATCATTGAGATCCGTGTCCTCGGCGTTATTGAAAAAGGCGGCGAACCGGTAGTAATCCTCGTGGGGAAACGGATCGTATGGATGGGAATGACACTGCACACAGGCAAACGTCGTGGCCTGCCATGCCGTCCAAGTCGTACTCACGCGATCAATTACCGCCGCAGTACGGTACTCCTCGTCGTCGGTGCCGCCCTCGGTGTTGTTCTGCGTGTTGCGATGAAAAGCGGTGGCGAGCAGGTCGTCGCCCGTAGTGTTTGGCAACAAATCTCCAGCCAGCTGTTTGACGGTAAACTCATCAAAAGTCATGTCAGCGTTAAACGCACGAATGACCCAGTCGCGCCAAGGCCAGATGACCCTGTTTTTGTCGGCTTCAAAACCGTAGGAGTCGGCGTAACGAGCAAGATCCAGCCACACCGTCGCCCAGCGCTCTCCATATTGAGGCGAGGCGAGCAACCGGTCGACAACACGCTCCCTTGCTACCTGCGGGGTGGCACGAAATTCTCTCTCGAAGTCCTCGAAGTCCCCCAAAGTCGGGGGCAATCCAGTGAGATCCAGACTCACTCGACGAAGCCATTCCTGAGGAGTCGCCTCCGGCGATGGCGCGAGCCCTTTGGCTTCGAGTCGGGATAGAATCCACGCATCCAACCCGCTCTTTGGCCACGCCGCCTGCTTCAAGGCTGGACGCGGCTGATCCTTGGGCGGGACGAACGCCCAGTGCTCGCGCCAAACTGCTCCCTGTTTAATCCAATCCTTAAAAAGCGCCACCTCCGCCTCGGTAAGACGCGGCCCGTGGTCCGGCCTGGGCATCAACTCATCCTTATCCTCCGAGGTAATGCGCCGGATTAACTCCGATTCCTCCGGCTTGCCGGGAACAATACACACCTCGCCCGACTTGCCTTCAGCGAGAGCTTTTTCACGGTAAACAAAAGAAATTTTGCCCGCCGCTTTTACTCCGCCATGGCAGGACGTGCAGTGCTTGCTGAAGAGCGGGCGGATATCCCGGTTAAAATCAACGTTCCCAGCCGAGGCCGTAACGGCAATAGACAGCGCGGCGGCGGTGAGAAAAATCAACTTTGGCATAAGGACATCGAGACAACCGAGAGAGCGGTGCCTAAGCAAAAGCGCGGAGCCAAAGTTTTCTTAGCCGACAATTAAGGGCTGGCCTCAGTTGGCCAGACTTCCAAAGCGCACATCACACGGAGGCAAAGTGCGCTCTATTTCAGACAAACGGTAGCCCAGCCCCGAGCCGCGGATACTAGAGAGATCCACGCAACCGCCCCGCCGCTGATAAATCCCAGGGAGCGCCCCACGCTCCGTGAGATATTTGAACACAGGCTCAGGGCTGATTAGTAAACTCCCCAACTGTGCCTGGAATGAGATAAAAATGTCCACGTCCAGGGTGGCAACCGGTTCGAGATAGAAGGTTGCTCCGACAGCACCCCCGATAGCGTAACGGTCAATAATTCCGTCTGCCTCCATTGCGTTTATCTCCAAGAGTACTGTTTTCAAATTCATCCGAAGCCACAGCTTAGTCTGATTTCGGAGGCATTGCAAAGTATGCTGGGCTGATCTTTGACGCCGGCCGCTACTTTCTCAAAGGCTGAACAAGCTCGACCAAAGGGTTCTTTCGAGGCTTCCGGACCACATTGAAAATACCGGCCCCCTCCCAATATCTGAGGCCGCGTTCTTTCGCTTTCCGATTGAGGATGCCGAACTTCTCACATAGTGCGGTCGTTAGGCTGATTTGAGCACATTTTGTGACAGTCATTTGGTGCTGTACGGCCAAGAAGCACTTGATTGCAGCGGCGTTATTTCTTGCTGCCATTAATGCAGCCCCCAAGGAATCCGGGTCAAGGTGCAGATACGGGCGCTTACCCGATCTCGCTGGCATGGTATTGTTGTTCGCAGATAACATACGAATGAGGGGACAAAATGGCTGTCTACGGGCACACGGGTTTCTTGTCTGGAGACAAGCCCGGTACCAAGGAGCAGATTTTTTTCCACATGAACATCGCGCCGAACAGCGAGAACGCGGCAAAAAACGATTTGCGGCATTCCATCCCCAGCGTGCGCGTCCTCGTACAGCTCATTCTGGGGCTCCAAAAATCTGATATTTTCCCAAAGAAATTCTACGGGCAGGGGTGGTTCTGACGTGACACCCAAAGAACATGTTCCAAATACGGCACACCAGAATTCCAAGAGCGGGGCAGGCGCGATCATCGAAGCACCAGCTCTTGATCGCGGGTTGGCCATTCTGGAGGCTCTGGACTCAAGGCCGGAGGGGATGAATTTATCGGAACTGAGCCGGATCATCGGCAGTCCAAAAAACTCCACTTCACGCTTCCTGCAGACGTTGATCGGGCGGGCTTATCTAACGCGAGATGACTGCACCCAGCGCTTCCGGCTGACAGGAAAGCTGCTACGCCTGGGACAGCCGCAGGTGGCGGATGTGAGCTTGGTGGAGTGCTCGCTGGATGCGATGCGGGCGTTGCGGGATGCGGTTGGGGAGACGGTGCAGATAGGCATTCCGATCGGCGACGAGGGAGTCATTATCGAGAAGATCGAGAGCACGCTGGCGGTCCGTATCGGTGTAAACATCGGTTTGCGCTTCCCTCTGCACAACAATGCGCCGGGAAAGGTGCTGCTGGCATTTCGTCATCCAAAGGAGCGCGAGCGGACGGCCAATCGCATCAAGCTGCAGCGATTCACGGCGCGCACGATCACGGACAAAGACACGCTCCAGACGGAGTGTGAGAACGTGGTAAAACAAGGCTATGCCACCGACTGGGGCGAGGCGGATGAGGGCATTCATTGCGTGGCGGCTCCCATTCGAGACCGGTTCAATGCGCTGGTGGCGACCCTTTGGGTTTCGGGCATCGCAGGTCGGATGCCGAAAAAAAGGTTCCCATCCGTGGCTGGCGAAGTGACGAAAGCAGCGGGCGAAATCGAAAGGAGACTGCGCGCATGAAGCGAACTCTGACCCTTGCAGTCCTCTTCGTTGCATCGCTGGCGAATGCGGATGAATTCTTCAATTCCAAAATCGAGCCGCTACTGAAGCAGCGCTGCTACGAGTGCCATTCCCACGAAAAAAAGATGAAGGCTGGGCTAACACTCGATTCCAAATCGGGTTGGGAGGAAGGTGGCGACTCGGGGCCGGCCATCGTCGTGGGTAATCTGGATGATAGCCTGCTCATCAAAATGGTACGCTGGTCCGATAAGGAGCACCAAATGCCGCCGAAAGAAAAGCTGCCGGCGGCGGAAATCGCGCTGCTGGAAGCGTGGGTAAAACAAGGCGCACCAGACCCGCGCGTGCTCGCAAAGACTCGCCCCAGCGCGACGGACTGGTGGTCGCTGAAGCCGCTGGTAAAACCTGCGTTGCCAGTCATCGCAGGCGCGACGGTCGAGCATCCGGTGGACCGCTTCATCCGGGCTCGGCTCGCGGAGCGAAAGCTGACAGCTTCGCAGGAAGCGGACAGGCGCACTCTAATCCGGCGTTTGTACTTCGATCTGCACGGGCTGCCTCCGTCGCTTTCCGAAGTGGAAGCGTTTGAAAAAGACAGCGATCCGCAGGCTTACGACCATCTGGTGGATCGGCTGCTTGCCTCACCGCGCCACGGGGAGCGCTGGGGCCGGCACTGGCTGGATACGATTCATTTCGCGGAGACGCACGGCTGCGGTCACGATCTCCCAAGAGATCACGCGTGGCGGTATCGCGACTATGTCGTCGAATCGTTAAACAACGACAAGCCGTGGGCGCGGTTCGTGCGAGAGCAACTCGCCGCCGACCGACTATTCCCCGAGGAGCCGCGTCTCATCGCTGCGCTCGGATTTCTCGGCGCGGGAGTGTTTGACCACAGCGCGTTTCAGACAGCACCGACAAACTTTGATTACCTCGATCGCGATGACCTGGTAACGCAGACGATGGCGGCCTTCACCAGCAGCACGGCAAACTGCGCCCGCTGCCACGCGCACAAGTTCGATCCAATCACGCAGGAGGACTATTACGCGCTCCAATCAGTTTTTGCGGGCATCATCGAGGGCGATATTCCCTTTGATGAAGACGCGAAGGTCGCGCAGCAACGGAAGCGCTGGCAGTCGTTACTTACGGCAGCCAACACACAAGACAAAGTTGTGCTGCTCACTGCGGAAAATGAAGCGCTCGTCGCCAATTGGGAAAAGCATCAGGGGCCTGCTGTGAAATGGACGATACTCGGATACGAGAGCTTTATCAGTACCGAAGGCGCGACGCTCTCGCGCAGCGGCGAGGCCATCATTTCCGGCGGTGCCAAACCAGAAAAAGACACGTATGTCATCACCGCCACGGCGCCGCTCGCGAGCATCACCGCATTGCGACTCGATGTCATCGCCGACAAGTCGCTGCCCAAGGAGGGTCCGGGCAGACAGGACAACGGCAATCTTACCGTGAGCGAGTTTGAGGCTCAGATCTTCGATGCCGGAGCAACATTGCCGGTGAAGTTGAAGTTTTCTCGCGCCACGGCCGACTTCAATCAAGCAGGCTACGCGGCACCTGCGGCGATTGACGGCAATCCAGCCACAGGCTGGGGCATTCATCCGGCGGTCGGTCAGTCGCACCATGCGGTGTTCGAACTCGCGACTCCACTTACCTTGAAGGCTGGCGCCAAACTCACCATTTCGCTGAAGCAACTCGCACCGCAGTCGCATCTCGTGGGCCGATTCAAACTCTCCGCGACCGATGAGCCCGCAGCGCGTTCTTCAGCGATGCCTGCACTCGCCTCCGACGCGCTCGCCATTCCCTCTGACAAGCGCACCGAGCCGCAACGCCTAGCGCTTGGCGCCCACGCACTGCGCATTCGTGCTGCCGATGAAATACAAAAGTTGCCTGCACCCGCGCTCGTCTATGGCGCAGGCAAAAAGGCCGATGTGCTGCTAGCCGTTAGCAAAGGCACGCCCACCACCGTGGCTAAGCCGAAGGTCGTGCACCTCTTGAAACGCGGTGATTTCGACAAACCCATTGGCGACGCCGAGAGCGGCGCGCTCAGCGCAGTGAAGGTGCTCCCCGCACGTTTCAGCAAGGCACACGCAGGCGATGAATCCGAGCGCCGCGCAGCGCTCGCGGATTGGATTGCCGATGATAAGAACCCCCTCACGTGGCGCAGCATGGCAAACCGCGTTTGGCACTATCATTTCGGTCGCGGCATCTGCGATACGCCGAGTGATTTCGGGCGCATGGGTGGCGTGCCTTCGCACCCCGAACTGCTCGACTGGCTCGCGTGTGAACTGCGCGACAGCGGCGGCTCTTTGAAGCATCTGCATCGCCTCATCGTGACCAGCGCCGCCTATCGCCAGAGCAGCGAGCACCGCGACAACGCGGCGAATCTCGACGGCGACAACCGCATGCTCTGGCGCATGAACCGCATGCGCCTAGACGCCGACAGCTACAGGGACTTCGTCCTAGCCGCTGCGGACAGACTCGACCTCACAGTCGGTGGTCCCAGCGAACGGCAATTCATTACCGGCCCCCCCGTCCAACTCACGCCCACGCTCGACTACACCGCATACGACTGGTCTGCACTGCCGAAACACCGCCGCAGCATCTACCGCTTCGTCTGGCGCGGCGTGCCCGACCCATTTATGGACACGCTCGACTTCCCCGACCTCGGCCTGCTCGCACCCAACCGCAGCTTCTCCGCTTCATCGCTGCAATCCCTCGCGCTCTACAACAACAGCTTCGTCCTGCACTTCAGCAGCGAACTGGGCAAACAAATCACCACGCCCGCCGCCGCCATCCGCCGCATTCTACTGCGCGAACCAACGGAGGAGGAACTTCGCGAGTTCAGCGCGTATGCGCAGAAGAACGGCCTCGCCGCCCTCTGCCGAGTGCTCATTAACAGCAACGAGTTTCTGTTTGTGAACTGAATCCCTAATCCTCATGAAACTCATCCTCACCCTCTCCTCCCTACTGCTCGCGCCGCTTGCCCTGCTGCACGCAGCCAATGCACACATTTCTCACCGCGTCCTCTGCACCGACTACAAGGGCAACCGCGTAGCCATTCTCTCGGCAAAGGGTGAGATTGAATGGGAGTTTCCGGCGAAGACGCCGCAGGATTGCTGGTTGCTGCCAAATGGCAACGTGCTCTTCAGCCAGATTACCGGAGCGGCGGAGGTGACCATGGATAAGAAGGTAGTCTGGGAATACAAAGCGCCGGCGAAGGCGCTTGTGCATTCCTGCCAGCCTTTGCCCGATGGCAATGTGCTGGTGGCCGAGTGCGTCACGGGCCGCATCGTGGTTGTGGGTCGCAGCGGCGAAGTCGTGAAGGAGATGTCCGTGAAGTCATCGCCCAAGGTGGTGAGCCATCAGTTTCGCGGAGCGCGGCGCACGATCGATGGTCATTACTGGGTCTGCCTGATGGATGAGAAGAAGGTGGTGGAACTCGATGCAGACGGTGCGCAGTTGCGCGAGGTTGCCTTTGACGGACATCCAAGCGAAGTCGTGAAGCTGCCGAATGGGCATCTCATCGTCAGTCTTTGGGACAAGACGAGTATTGTAGAACTCGACGAAAACTTGAAGACCGTCTGGCAGATTGCGGAGGACGAAATCCCCGGCAATCCGCTGCGGATCCCAATGGGCATCCATCGCCTACCCAATGGAAACACCGTCATCGGAAACTATATCGGCCATGGTTTCGAGGGTAGGCAGCCGATGGTCTTCGAGGTTACGCGCGACAAGAAAGTCGTATGGGAATTCGCCGACCACGCGCGCTTCAAGACCGTGTGCCAGATCCAAATGCTCGATGTGCCTGCTGACGCAACAAAAGGTGAAGTGCTTCGCTGAACCCTATGAACGCATCTCCACTTCACAACCGCCGCGATTTTCTCGCAGGAATCAGCAACGGCTTCGCGGGAGTCGCGCTTTCGCAACTGCTCGCTCGCGATGCCTCCGCCAGCGTCCCGGTACCGAGGCATGAGTTCAATGGAGGCATTCATCATCCGGCAAAAGTGAAACGCGTCATCCAGCTCTTTATGAATGGCGGCGCCAGCCCGATGGACACCTGGGATTACAAACCGATGCTCACGAAACAGCACGGGCAGAAGCTCGGCTCAAAGGTGAAAATCGAAGGCGCGACCGGCATGCAAGGGCCTCTGATGAAGAGCCCGTTTGAATTCAAGCAGCATGGTCAAAGCGGACGCTGGGCAAGCAGTCTGTTTCCCGAGCAGGCGAAGCTCGTGGACGAGATGGCTTTTCTCATGGCGATGCAGGGCCGGTCCAATGTGCATGGCCAGAGCGCCTATCTCATGAACAACGGCTTTCTCCTGCCCGGCTTCCCCTGCATGGGCGCCTGGATTTCGTATGCGCTCGGCAATCTCACCGACAACCTGCCAACCTTCATCGTGCTGCCCGATGCGCGCGGCCTGCCTTATAACGGGCGCGGCTGCTTCACCTCCGGCTTCCTGCCTGCGGTCCATCAGGGAACCGTAATCAAAGCGGGCGCGGCACAACCGATCCCCGACCTATTTGCCGGTGATAAGTTCGCCTTTGCCACACGCGGGGCCGATGGCGAGGGGCTCGCCTTGCTGAACCAGATGAATCACGCACACGCAGCTCAACATCCAGGTGATTCACGACTCGATGCCCGCATCGCGGGTTACCAACTAGCCGCGAAGCTTCAGCTCAGCGCGCCGGAAGCCTTCGACGTGATGAGGGAACCCGAGTCCGCACGCCAAGCCTACTGTCTCGACAGTCCTGACAAAGCCACCGCCGACTTCGGTAAACGCTGCCTGCTCGCCACGCGTCTCATCGAGCGCGGCGTGCGTTTTGTTCAAGTGTGGAGCGGCCCCGAGGGCGCAACGAACAATTGGGACAACCACGGCAACATCCCCACGGAACTCCCGCCGATGGCCGC
>Ga0114972_10002726_pt1 | contig 13331 bp, 6 predicted proteins | sample M_140807_EF_Meta_FD_87354 | JGI IMG/M metagenome (GOLD analysis project Ga0114972, IMG submission 87354) | Freshwater microbial communities from Lake Montjoie, Canada to study carbon cycling - M_140807_EF_MetaG | ecosystem: Environmental > Aquatic > Freshwater > Lake | place: Lake Montjoie... | reverse complement strand
GAACGCCGTTTTCTGCGCCGTCCCGTTGATCGTCATCGTCGCGGTGGCCGGCTGGTCGGCCGCCACATCCCGGCGGTACACGCCGAAATTCTCGAACGTCTTGTCGTTGAGGGTCGGGTTGCCGGTGCGCACGGTGACTGCTCCAGTGCCGAGGGAGGGAAAACGCCGGCGGTTCAGCCGCCACCGTCGACCCCGAGCATAGCACAGTCGGGGGGCGGCATTCGACTTCCGGGGATGCCGGCCCGGGACGATCGGCCTGCGAACGCGCGGCAAAGGCACGCTGTGTCGAGGAGGTCAGCACGCCGTCGACGAACGCGCAGGCACTCAGCCACTCTTCGAGCAGGACGCCGTGCCCGCGTGGCCGCGCCGCATCACGCGTGGGGCCGCCGCATGCTCAGTGTCTCTGTGCTGCCGCCGCTGCGAGTGCCGACGCCGGATTGGTCGAGACGACCGTGATCACCTCGGCTTCCGAAAGGCCCACGGCGTTTCGCAGCACCTGCCGGACGCGGGCCATCGAGGCCGTGGAGCCGACGAGATGGGAGCGGTCGGCGGCCCACGCGGCGCCGTCCGCGTTGACGACCACCTCCTGGCCGGCGAGCGTGAACCGTCCCGCCCCCATGCCGCCGGCGGCCGTCGCGTCGGTCACGGCGATTACCCGGTCGATCCCGACGGCACGGATGATCGTGCGGACCATCGAGGGCGGTAGGTGCACCGCGTCGGGAATCAGCATCACCCACCGGAGCCGGTCGGCCGCCAGCACCCGCTGGATGACGTTGTCGTGTCGGTGGAGCGTGAGTGGGCAGCCGTTGCCGAGGTGGGTGAACGCGGCGAGGCCCGCGTCGATCGCCCGGTCGAGCAGGTCGGCCGGCGGGTCGCAGTGGCCCGCCGAGACGAGGATGCCCCGCTCGGAGAGCCAGCGGATCGTCGCCTGCCCGTCGTCGTGCTCGGGGGCCAGTGTCACGAGCCGGACGAGCCCGCGGCCCGCGGCCACGAGCCGCTCGGCCGCGGCGGGGCTGGCGGGCAGCACGTGCTCCGACGGATGCGCCCCGACGTAGCCCCGCTGCGGGCTGATGAACGGGCCCTCGACGTGGATGCCGGCCATGACGTCGGCCACGAGCGGGTCGGCGGCATGCAGCTCCGCGAGCCGGGCAATCCGCGCGACCATCCGGTCGAGCCGGTCGGTGATCACGGTGGCCAGCATCCGCCCGCCGCCGTCGGCACGCACGGCCTCGCATGCCCGCCGCAGCGCGGCCGCCGACAGGTCGTCGCCGTTGAAGTCGACGCCCTTGTAGCCGTTGAGCTGCAGGTCGAAGGGAGCCATGCATCGTCTCCGCAAACCGTGGTCAGACTACCGTACCACGGACCGGCCGGAAGTGGACGTGAGGTCGATACCGAATGCCAGATTCCATGGCCGCCGTCGGTTGCCGCTGCAGCGGTCCGTCGATACCCTATCACCCGCAGTTCCGCGCACGTGCCACGACGAGGTCGACGATCCGTGAATGGGGCTGCACCCGCGCTCGAGACCGTCCGCCGTGCAGCGGGGCATCCCTCGCACGCCGTCGCGTGGATGCTCTGCGGAGCGATGGCCACGGCGGCGTGTGCGGAGCCGGCCTGGCGGGTCGGCATCGCGAAGGTCGACGTCACTCCGACCACGCCGGTCTGGCTCGCGGGCTACAGCGGCATCCGTGAGCCCGACGGCGTGCTCCATCCGCTCTGGGTCAAGGCGATCGCGTTCGAGGCGGCCGACGGCGGCCGGGCCGTGCTGATTGCCAGCGACTTTCAAGGTGTGCCCGCCAGCATGAGCGACCGGGTGTTCGCGCGGCTCGCGTCGGAGCATGGCCTCGACCGCAGCCGCGTGATGTTCGCCTACTCCCACAACCACTGCAGCCCGCGGCTGGGCGACGATCTCATCGACTACTATCCCGTCGATCCAGTACAGGAGGCGGTCGTCGCCCGGTACACCGCCGAGTGCGTCGACGCGTGCGTGAAGGCCGTGGGCGAGGCGCTGGCGGCGCTCGCCCCCGCCACGATCCGCGTCGGCGCGGGGCGGGCGGGCTTCGCCGTGAATCGCCGTGACAACAAGGAGGCGGAGGTTCCGGGCCTGCTGGCCCGCGGCGAGCCGCTGCGGGGCGCCACCGACCACGCCGTGCCGGTGCTCACCGTCACGCGGCCCGACGGCTGTCTCGATGCCGTGCTCTTCGGCTACGCCTGCCATCCGACGACGCTCAACTTCAAGACCTACTGCGGTGACTATCCCGGCTTCGCGCAGCTGGCGATCGAGAAGTCGCACCCTGGCACGACGGCGCTCTTCGTGAATACGTGCGGCGCCGACCAGAACCCGCTGCCCCGCCGCAGCGTCGAGCTCTGCGAGCGGTACGGCCTGATGCTCGCGGCCGGCGTGGAGGAGGCGCTGCGGCAGCCGATGGAGCCGGTCTCCTGCCGCCTGCGGACGGCCTTCGAGATGGTGCATCTCGAGTACGAGCGGGTGGCAGACCGGGCGGAGCTCGAGGCGGCCGCCGCCGAGCCCGATGCGATCAAGGCCCGGTGGGCCCGGCGGATGCTCGCGAGGCTTGACGCCGGAGAGACGTTCCCGGCGTCGTATCCCTATCCCCTCCATGCCTGGCGGCTCGGCGATCGCACGCTCGTTGTCGGCATGGGTGGCGAGACCGTCGTCGACTACGCGCTGCGGTTCAAGAAGCAGTGGGGGCCGGGCACCTGGGTGCTCGGCTACACCGACGACATGGCGGCCTACATCCCGTCGCGCCGCGTCTGGGAGGAGGGGGGCTATGAAGGAGGCAGCCGGCTCTACGAGTACGGCCGCCACGGTGTCCGCTGGATGGGCACGGTCGAGGACACGATCGCCGCCGCCGTCGGACGGCTGGTCGACACGGTCGGGCCGCCGGTCGTCGGGCCACGGCCGGTTGAGTGACTGCGGCTGCCGAAGGGAAGGGACGGCGGGGAGCGCACCCTCGATGATGTGCCCCTCGCCGCTGCGGCCTCAACGCCCGGTGGCCGGGTGCGGGTCCACGGCCCTGCGGACAGCGTCGATGATTTTTTCTTCGACACTCTCCGCCCACGTCGCTGGGAGTCCGTAGTAGAGCATCGCCCCGGCCCCCTCGTAGCCGCCTTCGGCGAGGACGCGGCGGCTGGGAATATAGGCCATGACGTCGTTGGAATAGCCCGCGACCCAGGTCGTCTCACGGCCGAGCTCCGCCTTGAGCCGCAACGCGTAGTCGACCACCACCTCGCCACCGAGGAACACCCAGCACGGCCCGCCGTCGCCCAGCCGCCAGGCCTGCACGGGATACGCGGGATACGTGGTGTCGAGCCGGCCGTCGCGATCGAGCAGCGCGAGCAGGTGCCGCGCCCGTGTTTTCTCGAAAGTGTTTCCGTCGGCGACCGCCTTTTCCCAGGCCGGGCGGTCGGGAGGCGTGGCCAGGTCGAGCGGCAGTTCCTCGTATCGCGTCTCGATCCGGCCCGCGATCGGCCGCAACGCCCCCTCGTCGAGCACGGCATCGACCGCGTCGGCCAGCCGGGCGCCGTACGCCTCGGCCAGTTCGACCGTCCGCCGTGGCAGCGGATTCTGGTCGCCGCCGCAGCCCGCCCAGAAGCATGCCGTGGCGCCGGGGTGCCGCCGCTCCCACTCGAGGCAGGCGAATCCCGGGTAGTCGCCGCACCACTGGTAGAAGGAGAGCACCGTAGCGTGGCACGCGTACCCGAAGACCGCCGCGCGGACGTGGCCGGCCTCGTCGTGGATCGCCAGCACCGGCACGTCGTGGTCGAACGGGCCCCGGAGCGGCCGGCCAGCGGCGCGGATGGCAGGCACCTCGGCCTCCTTGTTCTCCCGGCGGTTGACCGCCACGCTGCAGGTGCCCTGGCCCCACGACACCCGCGCCGGCTTCCGGTCGGCGAGCGCCCTGCCGACGCAGTCGACGACCCGATCCTCGACCAGCCGCGTGTAGCGTGACCGCAGGTCGATTTCCTCCGGCGGCAGCGCGAACATCGTCACGAGCGTGGAGCCGATGATCGGGCCACAGTGCGTGTGCGAGCAGTTGATCGCCACGCGTTCCCTCGCGATCCCGTGCCGCTCGGCGAGCCGGTCGGTGATAAGGCGGGTCGTGTCGCGATCGATGCCGACGAGGTCGAGCGTGACGAGCACGACGGCCGGCTCGCCGATCGCGATCGCCTTCACGAACAGCTCATGCACCTTCCCCTCGGCGCGGTGGTCGCGGGAGCCGTAGCCGGCCATCCACATCGGCTGCTCGGGTGTGATGATCCCGCGGGCGATGCCCACGGGAATCGAAGCTGTCGCGACGACGCCATCCGCGGCCGGCCGGGAAGACGTCGCGGGCTCACCGCGGGCGGGTCCCGCGCACAGTGCCGCGACGCAGGCCAGTGCGAGCCAGGGACCGGCCGCCTGCCGGAGGACGGGGCTGCGGACCTGCGGGCTGGGCATGGCGTTGGGTTCCGGGGCAGAGGGGAGTGGTGGCGCTCGCGACGCGACCGTCGGAATCGCCAGCCGTAGGGGTATCGCCGCCGCCACGCAGTGTCAACGTGCGGCCGGAGCCGATGGCCGTCGTTTGGCACCCGTGGGCGAGGGCACTACCTTGGTGTCTGACAGTGATGCACGACGATGCACCACGCCCACGGACCTCCTCCACGGCTATCGTCTCGTGCCCGAGCACCGTCGCCGCGCTGCCTTCCCAGGAGCCACGCATGCCTCGCGTCCCCCTCCTTGCCTCGTGTGCCGGCACGCTGCTCACCAGCCTGCTCGGCATCGCGACAGCTTCGGCCACCGCGCTGTCCGATGCCGCGGCCCGGTCTCCCGGCAGGATCGTGTTTCTCGTCACCGCCGAGCCCGACAACTACGCGGCCGACCGGACGATTCCCCGATTGGCCGACTCGCTGCGGGCGAAGCGGGGCCACGAGTGCACCGTGATCCAGGGGAGGCTGCCGCTCGAGAAGCTGCATTTTCCGGGGCTCGAGGCTGTCGAGAAGGCCGACCTGCTGGTCGTGTTCTTCCGCCGCGGCGCGCTGGCGACCGACCAGCTCGGCATCATCCGCCGCCACCTCGCCGCCGGAAAGCCGCTGGTCGGCATCCGCACCGCCAACCACGCGTTCTCGGTGAAGGCCGAGCCGGCCGCGGGACACGAGAAGTGGTTTGAGTTCGTGCCCGACGTGCTCGGCTGCGAGAATCGCGGCTACGGGAAGACCGAGGACGGCGTCGACGTCGCTGCCGTTCCGGAGCAGGCAGGCCACCCGATCCTCGAGGGTGTCGCGCCGCTGCCCTGGCACTCCCAGGGCCCGCTCTACCTCGTCAAGCCGCTGGTCGACGAGAAGGCGACGGTGCTGCTGCTCGGCAGCGGCCCGGCGTCCTCCGGTGAGCCAATCGCCTGGACGCGGATGGCCGGAAACAGCCGCGTGTTCTACACGTCGCTCGGCTATCCCACCGACTTCGACCTGCCGCAGTACCAGCGGCTGCTCGAGAACGGCATCGAGTGGGCGCTCGGTCGCTTCGAGTCGCGGCCGGCGCAGGCGGCTGCGGGATCGCCCCGGCTCGCGACGTTTTCCTGCGACGTCACGCCGCCGCCGGGGCAGCCGCTGTTCAGCGGCGACCCGCTCCAGAAGGTCGCCCTGCCGCTGTTGGCCAAGGGCGTCGTCATCGAGTCGGGTGGCGAACGATCGGTGCTCTGCGCGCTCGACTGGTGCATGGTGTGCAACGGCACGCACGACTCGATGCGCAGAAGGATCGCCGCGGCTGTGGGCACGACGCCCGACCGGGTGGCCGTGCAGACAGTCCACCAGCACAACGCGCCGATGGGCGACCGCGACGGCCAGCGGCTCCTGGCCCAGCAGGGCGACGCGACGGCCTACCTCGCGCCGGAAGTGCTCGAGGCCGTCGAGGTCCGCATGGCGGCGGCCGCCGCCGAGAGCATCGGCCGCCTGACGGCGTTCGACCGCGTCGGCACCGGGCAGGGGCTGGTCGACCGCGTGGCGTCGAACCGGCGGATCCGCGACGGCCGGGGCCGCATCGTGGGGCGGACGAGCTTCGCGGCCGAACCCCTGCGGGAGCTTCCCGAGGGCCGGATCGATCCGTTCGTGAAGACGATCACGCTGGCGGCGGGGGAGAAGCCGCTCGCGCGGCTGCACTACTACGCCTGCCACCCGCAGGTGAGGTATGGCGACGGCGTCGCCACGAGCGACTTCGTGGGAATGGCGCGGGAGCGGCTCCAGGAGCGGGAGGGCGTGTTCCAGATCCACTTCAACGGCTGCGGCGGCGACGTGACCGTGGGCAAGTACAACGACGGCACCGACGCGGGCCGCGAGGCGCTCGCCGACAGGCTGCTGGCCGGCATCAACGCCGCGATCGCCGCCACGGCCTTCGAGCCTGCGGCGCCGGTCGTCTGGCGGTCGCATCCGGTGGTTCTCCCGCGGCGCACCGACGGCGAGTTTTCCGCGGAATCGTGCCTGTCGCGGATGCACGACCCGAAGTCCGGGCCCGTGCCGAAGACCTACCGCGGCGGCTCGCGGCTGGCCTCGCTGCGACGTGCCGAAGTGCCGTTCGTGCTCTCGGGGCTCCACCTTGGCAGTGCGGTGATCGTGAACCTGCCGGGCGAGCCGATCGTCGACTACCAGATCTTCGCGCAGTCACTGCTGCCCGGCGGATTCGTCGCCGTCGCCGGCTACGGCGACAACGGCACGGGCTACATCTGCACCGCGCGGGAGTACGCGGCCGGTGGCTACGAGGCGAGCGTGTCGAATTGCACGCCCGAGATCGAGCCGCTGCTCGAGAAGGGCATCGCGGCCGTGGTGAAGCCCGAGACGAGCACGGCCGGCACGGCGACCGGTGTCGAGATCGAGCGGCTGCCGCGGATCCCGCCGCGGGAGCCCGCCGCCGCGTTGGCGGGCTTCCAGGTCGCGGCCGGATTCCGCATCGATCAGGTGGCGGCCGAGCCCCTGGTGCACTCGCCCGTCGCGGTCGACTTCGACGCCCGCGGCCGCTGCTACGTCGTCGAGATGATCGACTACTCGGAGCAGGCCGATGAGCATCTCGGCGCCGTCCGCATCCTCGAGGACGTGGACGGCGACGGGCGGATGGACAGGAGCACCCTCTTCGCCAAGGGGCTCTCGTGGCCGACGGGCGTGCTCGCCTACGACGGCGGCGCGTTCGTCTGCGCCGCACCCGACATCCTCTACCTCAAGGACACCGACGGCGACGGCGTGGCCGACGTCCGCCGCGTGGTCTTCACCGGCTTCGGCCGGTCCAACGTGCAGGGGCTCGTGAACAGCCTGCGGTGGGGCCTCGACTGCCGTGTGCACGGGGCCACGAGCTCCTCAGGCGCACCGCAGGTGACGCGGCCGGACGAACCGTCTTTCAGGCCGGTCAGCCTCAACGGCCGTGACTTCTCCTTCGATCCCCGGAGGCTCGACCTCCGCCCGGAGACCGGCACGCTGCAGCACGGCATGACGTTCGACGACTGGGGCCGCAAGTTCGTCAGCGGCAACAGCGCGCCGCTCGAGATGGTCTTCTTCGACGACCGCTACGCCGCCCGGAACCCGGCCTGCGCCATGCCTCCGTCTCGTAGTTCGATCGCCAAGGACGGCGGCGCCGACGCGGTCTACCGCTCGAGCTCGGTGGAGCCGTGGCGGATCCTGCGGACGAAGATGCGGCTCGCCAATCCCGCGCTCGGCGTCGTGGAGGGGGGCGGCCGGCCGGCCGGCTACTTCACCGGCGCCAGCGGCATCACGGCCTACCGTGGTGACGCCCTGCCGGCGGAGATGCGGGAATGCCTCATCGTCGGCGACGTGGGAAGCAACCTGGTGCACCGCGAGCGGCTCACGGCGGCCGGCCCGTTCCTCGAGGCACGGCGGATCGACAAGGACTCCGAATATGTCCGCTCCGACGACATCTGGTTTCGTCCCGCCCAGTTCGCCAACGCCCCGGACGGCGGGCTCTACGTCATCGACGTCTACCGCGAGGTGATCGAGCATCCGCGGTCGCTTCCGCCCGAGATCAAGACACAGCTCGATCTGACCAGCGGTGCCGACCGGGGCCGGCTCTATCGCGTGGTACCGGAATCGTTCGCGAACCGTCCGCGGCCCGACCTCGAGGCGGCGTCGACGGCCGAACTGGTGAAGACGCTCGCGCACCGCAATGGCTGGCATCGCGACACGGCGGCCCGCCTGATCTACGAGCGGCAGGATGCGTCCGCCGTACCGCTGCTGGAAACGCTGTCGCGGGACGCGTCGCTCCCCGAGGGCCGCATGCACGCGCTCTACGCGCTCGAATCGCTCGGCAGGCTCGGGGCTGGCACGCTGCTCGCTGCGCTCGCGGACCCGCATCCGCGGGTCCGCGAGCATGCCGTGCGGCTGGCGGATCGCCGGCCGGCGGAGGCGTCGCTCGTGGCGCGGCTGTGCCGCATGACCGACGACGACGACGCCCGGGTGCGGTATCAGCTGGCGTTTTCGCTCGGGGAGTTTCCGTCGGGCGCCGACCGCAACGCGGCGCTTGCGCGGCTGGCGGTGCGCGACGGCGACGGCACCTACCCGAAGGCGGCCATCTTCAGCTCGCTGGGCCAGGGGGCCGGAGCGGTGCTCGCCGATCTGGCGGGCCGGGCCGACTACGCCGCCTCGCCGGCCGGCGAGGCGATGCTCGAGTCGCTCGCCGCGATCGTGGGGCAGCAGCTCGTCGCCGCCGACGTGCAGTCGCTGGAAAAGGCGGTCGATGCCTGCGCCCGCGCCGGATCCCCGGCGGGGCCGCGTCTGGTGGCCGGATACCTCGCCGGCCGCATCAAGGCGCCGGCGTCCCGTCGGGAGGCGATTCCCGTCGCCCCGGTGCTGACGGCCGCCCGGGACGACCTGCTCGTGCGGTCGCGTGCGGTGGCCGGCGACGCCGGAGAGGCGGAGGCCCGGCGGGTGGCGGCGATCGGGCGGTTGGCACTGGGATCGTTCGCGGACTCGGCAGACACGTTCGCGGCCCTGCTCGACGTCGGCCAGCCGCAGGGGGTGCAACTCGCCACCGTGAAAGCGATCGAGGCGACCGGGGCTCCGGAGGCCGGCGGCTGGCTGCTCGCCCGGTGGCCGCAGCTGGGCCCCAAGGTCCGTGGGCCGGCTGCCACGGCGCTCTTCAGCCGGCACGAATGGGTGCGGGCCTTCCTCGCCGCCGTCGAATCGGGCGGCGTCCCGCTCTCGGAATTCGACCCGGCGCAGGTGCGGCTCCTCGAGTCCTACAAGGATCCCGCGATCCGGGCGGGCTACGAGAAGCTGGCGGCTCGCGTGAAGGCCAGTCCGCGCGAGGAGGTGCTCGAGTCCTACCGTCCGGCGCTCGAACTGGCGGGCGACGCCGCCCGGGGCCGCGGACATTTCGCCCGCGTCTGCGCCCAGTGTCACAAGGCGGAAGGTGTGGGGCACGAGATCGGCCCGAACCTGGCCGCCTTCAAGAGCCGCGGGCCGGAGGCGATCCTCACCAACCTGCTCGATCCCAACCGCGAGGTGAACCCGCTGTACGTCAATTATGTGGCGCAGCTGGAGGACGGCCGGACGGTGACGGGCATGATCGCCGACGAGTCGGCGGGCAGCATCACCTTCAGGCGGGCCGAGAACGCCACCGACACGGTGCCGCGTGGCGAGATCGAGCTGCTCAAGAGCACTGGCCAGTCGATCATGCCGGAGGGGCTCGAGAAGCAGCTCGATCGACAGGCGGTCGCGGACCTGCTCGCCTATCTCGGCTCGCTGCCCTGACGTGCTGCCCTGAGGGGGCTCACCGATTCACGGGTGCGTGGCCACGCGCAATGGTGAGACATCCCTGTTTCGGTGAATCCGCGTTTCGAGGCGGGATTCTGCGGGCTGCAAGCGGCTGCCGGGCATCGGCTGAGCCTTCGGCGGCGTCATTCATGCTGTGAAGCCTCACCGGAACGGTGAGGATCTTTCCGTTGTCTCCATGGAGGGTCATGCGCCGCGGAAGGCTGTTTTTCAGGCCTTTATGCAGATTCTCGTGGCCGTGGCGCGATTGGCACGGCCGTTGCTTTTCATTCTCCGCGGTCCGCTGTGGACCACGCCCGGGAAGGAGCGTGGCCGGGCGGCGACATATCACGAGGTGCATGATGATGGTTTCGGCGGTTGGAATAACGTCCGATGGGCTGTGGGCCAGCCCGTACTCGGAGCGGCGGTCCCGTGGCGGGCTGCCGGCGGCATCCTGCCTGGTGGTCACCGGTGACGCAACGCTGCGGAGCCGTTTGCGGATGGTCGCGGAGATGACCGACTGGACCGTCTGCGACGCCCCTGCGGACGCCGATGGGATCCGGGCGTCGGCCGACCGGGAATACGATCTCGTGATCGTCGACATCGCGCACCCGTGCGGTGATCGCGTCACCGACTCCGTGGCGCTCGCCGAAGACGTTGCGCGGCGGCCCGGCACGTTGTTGGCGGTCTGCAGTTCCGGCGAGAGCCTCGACGAGGAGCTCTGGGCGCGGCAACTGGGTGTGTGGGCCTACCTGCCGGAGATGTCGACGGGTGATGCGCTCGTGTCGCTCTTCCAGGAGGCGGGCAGGACGTCAGCTCGGTGGATGGCGCAGCTCACCCGGGGCGTTCACCGATCGAGGCCCCTCGCGGGTGTGTGATCGGTCGTCGGTGGTGTGGTCGGTGTTTTTTCGTTGGTTCAAGAGCGGTTCGGCCAGGGATGGCAGACAGTTTGACAGTCCGTGAGTCCCTGGTTCCCGGTCCCTTTCGTGTGACAATGCCATGACGATGCTCAAGCCCAACGATATTCGCGTGCTCCGGCCCCGCCTCACCGGGCTCCTCGTTGCCGTGCTGGCGACGCTGCTCGTGCCGGCCATTGGCCAGGCCCAGTCGACCGCCACGTGGACGGGCAACGGCGGCAGCGGCGACTGGTTCGACACGTTGAATTGGACGCCCGGCAAGCCGACGACGTCCGGCTCGTGGGCGCTCGTCTTCGGTGGCAACACCCAGACGACCGGCACCAACACCATCGGCACGATCACGGTCAACTCCCTGTCGTTCACGAACGACGGCACGACCAACAAGACCTCCCTGTTCACGCTGAGCGGCTCCACGCTCGCCTTTTCGTCGGCCTCGATCACGACCTCGGCGACCACCGGCGGCTCGCTGGGAAGCATTGGTGGTGACGTGGTCGGCAACAGTGCGACGCTCGCGGGCGTGAACACGGTGTCGCTCGGAGCGGGTCATAACCTCACGCTGTCGGGTGGAATTTCCGGTGGTGGTTCGCTGGTGATGCAGGGAGGAGCCGCGAGCCAGCTCTTCCTCTCGGGAAACAACAGCTTCTCCGGCGGGGTCACGATCTCCGCCGGCGCTATCCAGAACGGTCTTCAGAATTCGACGACCGACTTCAGCAGCACAGCGTTCGGCACCGGCAACGTCACGGTGAATGCGGGTGGATCAGCTATCGTCCGCAACGGCTCCCAGATCGCGAACAACTTCACCATCAGCGGCACCGGATCAGCCAGCGGCGCCGACTACGGAGCGATCCGTGGCTCGTTCGGGACATCGGGCACGGCGGCGACGATCGCAGGCACGGTAACGCTCGCCGGCAACGCGACCGTCACGACCGCCGGCAGTGGCGGCGTGTCAGGCAGCAAACTCGTGCTCGCAGGCGCGGTGGACTTGGGATCAAACGCCCTGACGCTCAATCCGAAGACGTCTGGTGCCAATCCGTTGCCGATCGAGATCACCGGCACGATCTCGGGTGCCGGATCGGTGGTCGTCAACGGCGTCTCCACATCGAGCGTCCTGCTCAGCGCGGCCAATCAGTATTTGGGCGGAACGACGATCCAGTCCGGCACGCTACGGGCTGGCAATTCGACGGCACTCGGCTCCGGAACCGTGGCGGTCAACAGTGGCACGCTCGATCTCAACGGCCAAGCGCTCTCGATCGGGACGCTCAGCGGCAGTAGCGGCGGGCTGATCACGACACTGGTGTCGGGCAGCGCATCGCTGACGACCAACTCCAACGTCAACTCCACCTACGCCGGCACCATCACCAACGGTTCGGGGACGGTGGGGCTAGTGAAGACCGGCACAGGCGGCCTCTTTCTGACGAGCAGTAATGGCTACTCGGGCGGCACACGCATCAGCGGAGGCATCGTGCAGAACGGCCTGCAGAGCTCGGCAAGCGATTTCAACAGCAACGCATTCGGCACGGGCGACGTGACCGTCGATGCCGGAGCGTCGGCCGTCATCCGCAACGGCTCCACGATCGCAAACAACTTCACCATCAGCGGCACCGGCGCCGGCAACGGTGCCAACTATGGCGCTATCCGCGGGTCTTTCGGCGTGTCCGGCACGGCGACGATCTCCGGCACGGTGACGCTCGCCGGGAATGCCACCATCACCTCCGCGGCCCCCGGTGGCGTGACGAACAGCCAGTTTGTCCTGGCCGGCCCGATCCACCTCGCCGGGAACACGCTCACCCTCAACCCCAAGGAAAGCTCGGGCAGCCCCATTCCGATCGTTGTCGAGGGCGCGATCGACGGTTCCGGGTCGGTCGTGATCAACGGCGTCAGCACGGCGTATCTCAACGCCATCAACAGCTACACCGGGCCGACGACTGTGCAGTCGGGCACGCTCGGCGGAGATGGCTCCGTGACGGGGCTCGTGACGGTGAACTCTGGTGCGGCGATCAGCCCGGGCAGCGCGTTGGACACCTACGGCACGTTCGGCGTCGGCTCGCTGCAGCTGGATGCGGGCGCCATCGCGGCCCTCGCGATCGGGGGGACATCGGCTTCGCTCTATGACCAGATCGTCGCGACGAGCTCGGTGACGTATGGCGGCTCTCTGAACATCGACTTCGACACGAATGGCTTCCTGCGAGGCGACCACTGGCAGCTCTTCACCGCGCCGAGCTCCAGCGGAAACTTCGCGTCGATCAGTGCATCCGGCGCGTATGGAAACCTGGTGTTCAGCTACGCCGGAAACGGGGCGTGGGTCGCCGAGGGTGGTTCGCTGGGGGCGGGTGATAGCCTGTTGTTCTTCACGGCCGACGTGTACGGCTTCAAGAGTGGCGAACTGGTGATGGTGCCGGAGCCCTCGGCCATCGCGATCGCCGGCGTGGGGATCGTGCTCGTCGGAGTCAGGTACTCCCGTCGTCGCAAGACGGCGTGATCATCGGGGCTGACGGCCTTCGAGACGGCGGCGTGCGTCAAGGGCCGGCCGCAGGGCGACGCAGATCTTCAGCGAGCCGCACCACCTCGAGATCCTCGCGATTCGCGCCCGAGATGCCGAGCCGTCGAAACGTCGTGAGCGGCTCGCCACCGGTCAGCCTGTAAAGCAACGACGCGAACAACTCCTCGTGGTCG
>Ga0114972_10002725_pt1 | contig 13334 bp, 11 predicted proteins | sample M_140807_EF_Meta_FD_87354 | JGI IMG/M metagenome (GOLD analysis project Ga0114972, IMG submission 87354) | Freshwater microbial communities from Lake Montjoie, Canada to study carbon cycling - M_140807_EF_MetaG | ecosystem: Environmental > Aquatic > Freshwater > Lake | place: Lake Montjoie... | reverse complement strand
GACACCGGTGCCATCGAAATGGCCATGTGGTCACTGCTCGGGCCCAAAGGCGTCGATGTGCTGGAGTGGGAGTCGTTCAGCGCCGGATGGGTGACCGACATCGTCAAGCAGCTCAAGCTGCCGCAGGTCAATGTCATCAGATCCGAATACGGCGACCTGCCCGACCTCTCGAGCGTCGACTTCAACAACGATGTGGTGTTCGTCTGGAACGGGACCACCTCCGGCGTGCGGGTGCCTGATGGCAACTGGATTCCGGCCGATCGCGCCGGATTGACGCTGTGCGACGCCACCTCGGCAGTCTTCGCGATGGAGATGCCCTGGGACAAACTCGACGTGGTGACCTACTCCTGGCAGAAGGTGCTTGGCGGCGAAGGCGGCCACGGCATGCTGATTCTCAGTCCTCGCGCTGTAGCCAGGCTCGAAAGCTACAACCCGCCGTGGCCCATGCCCAAGGTCTTTCGCATGAAGTCGGGCGGCAAGATAACCGAGGGCCTCTTCAAGGGCGAAACCATCAACACCCCTTCGATGCTGTGCGTGGCCGATTATCTCGATGCCCTGCAATGGGTTGACCGCCTCGGCGGCGTCAAGGCCACCATTGCACGCAGTGAAGCAAACCTGAAGGTGATCGCCGATTTCGTTGCGGCAAATGACTGGATCTCCTTTCTGGCGAAAGACCCGGCAACGCGCTCCAACACCAGCGTGTGCCTGAGCGTCGCGCTGCCGGCGGACAAGGTGGGCGCCATGGTCAAGCTGCTAGAGGCACAAGGCGTCGCCTACGACATCGGTGCCTACAAGGACGCGCCGGCAGGTCTGCGGATCTGGTGTGGCGCGACGGTCGAGGCGTCCGATCTCAAGGCGCTGATGCCCTGGCTGACCTGGGCATACCAGCAGGTTCAACAAACGGCCTCAGCCTGAGCAGCGCCATGTACAGAGTCCGAACCTACAACAAGATTGCGGTCAAGGGCCTCAACTGCTTCGATCGGCAGACCTATGAGGTAGGCAGTGATATCGGCCATCCCGAGGCATTCCTGATCCGCAGCCAGAAGCTTCAGGATGTCGCGTTTCCCGAGACGCTACTGGCCATTGCGCGCGCAGGGGCCGGTGTCAACAACGTGCCGGTTGCGCAATGCAGCGCGGCCGGCATTGTGGTCTTCAACACACCGGGCGCAAACGCCAATGCGGTCAAAGAACTGGTGCTCGCCGGCATGCTGCTGTCTGCGCGTGGAATCCTGCCTGGCATCGAGTATGTCAACAGCCTTAGCGCCATCACCGATGCCGGCGAGATGTCCGCCCTGCTCGAAAAGGAAAAGGCCCGTTTTGCGGGCTTCGAACTCAGGGGCAAGACGCTTGGCATCGTCGGGCTGGGTGCCATCGGGTCGATGGTGGCCGACGTGGCGCTGGCCATGGACATGAAGGTCCTGGGTTTCGATCCGGCCCTGTCGGTCGATGCCGCGTGGCGGCTGTCCAACGCGGTGACGCGCATGGAAAACCTGCAGGCGCTGCTGGCGCGAGCCGACGTCATCTCGCTGCATGTGCCGGCAATCGAGGCAACCCATCATCTGATCAATGACGACGCCCTGAAACTGGTCAAGCCCGGCACCGTGATCCTGAATTTCGCGCGCGAAACCATCGTTGATGCCGCTGCAATCAAGCGAAGCCTGGATGCCGGCAAGCTCGGTCGCTATGTCTGCGATTTTCCTGAGCCATTGCTGCTGAATCATCCCGGGGTGATCGCCATGCCTCATATCGGCGCGAGCACCGAGGAGTCGGAAGAAAACTGCGCGGTCATGGCGGCCAACCAGATCGTCGACTATCTCGAAAACGGTAATGTCACGAACTCGGTGAATTTTCCGGCAGTTCGACTCGAACGTGCGTCGGGCGCGACCCGCATCACCGTGCTCAATGACAATGTCTCTGGGGTGCTCGGGCAGGTGCTGTCAGTGCTTGCCGAGCACCGCATCAACGTTCTCGACATGGTCAACAAAAGCCGCGGCGACCTGGGTATCAACATCATCGATGCCGAAAGCCGCATCAGCGATGAGGCGGTCGCCGCCATCGAAGCGGTGCCGCATGTGATCCGCGTGAGAGTGCTGCCGCCTGCTGCAGCGCTTTGATGAAACAGGCTGCCAACGACTAATCGCCACCACGCAGACTCGCCCCGCCATCCACCGGCAAGGCAACGCCGGTAATGAACCTGGCCTCGTCGCTCGCCAGGAACAGGCAGGCATGGGCAGTATCCCAGCCGGAGCCCATCTTTCGACCGAGGGGCACCCGCGCATCACGCATCGCGGCAATCTCGCTGCGCGGCCGATTCAGCTCACGCGCTCGGGTGTCGACCGCCATGGGGGTATCCATCAGACCCGGCAAGACGGCGTTCGCACGAATGCCGAATTCGGCATTCAGGCGAGCGACCTGCTCGGTGAACGCGATCATGCCCGCCTTGCTGGTTTTATAGGCCACCATCGGGTAAGTCGATGACCAGGCGGCAACCGATGAAATCGCAAGGATCACGCCCGAGCGCTGTGCCTGCATCACCGGCAGCACATGCTTGACCGCCATCACATAGCCGCGCAGGTTGATCGCCATCACATGGTCGAAGGCGGTCTCGGTCAAATCCTGCACTTTGCGGTCGCCGCCCGACAAACTCACGCCAACGTTGTAGTGCAGCACGTCGATGCGACCCCATAAAGCCTGAGTCCGTGCGGCCACAGCCGCCATATCGGCCTCATTGCGAACATCACCCTCGAAAGCCTCGCACTGGCCGCCCGCGTCCAACACCGCAGCGGCGGTCTCTTGCGCCGACGCGAGATTCGAGTCGACCGCCAGCACCCGCGCGCCTTCTCGCGCATAGAGCAGCGCCGATGCGCGCCCATTGCCAATGCCTTCGCCCGGGCTCTGGCCGGCGCCGATGACGATCACCGCCTTGTTCTGCATTCTCATCAGAATTGACTCCATTCGTGGACCTGTTGCCTGCACGCAGGCATGATCGCCTGAAAAATCAGGAGACAGTCACTTGTCGATGACCTTTGCATATCGGCGACCACCGCCGTTTGCCGGCGATGTCGTGGCCTTCACGCAGCCCGCAGCCCGGATCGACGGATCCGACGCCCGATGAGCGACGTCGCCGCACTGGCGCCCTTTCGCACCCGAAGCTTCCGTTTCCAGTGGCCAGCCGATCTTTGCACGGCGTCTGCCATGGAAATGGAAACCCTGATACTGGGTTGGTATGTCCTGGTCGAAAGCGGATCGGTCACCCTGCTCACCATCTTCGGTGCCTTGCAGTTTGTGGGCACCTTGCTCTCTCCGCTGATCGGCGTGATCGGCGATCGACTCGGCGCGAGCAAGGTGCTCTGCGCAATGCGCTTTTGCTACGCGATCTTCGCGGGCGCCATCCTCTTTCTGGCCACGACCAAGCAGCTCAGCCCGATCGCCGTCCTGGTGATCGCCGCCTTGGCAGGGCTGATCCGGCCAACCGATATCGGTCTGCGCAGCGCACTGGTCGGCGCCACCGTACCGGCGTCTCATCTGGTGGCTGCGATGGGCATCTCGCGCACCACCATGGACTCGGCCAAGATCGGCGGCGCCCTGCTCGGAACTGGCTTTATGGCGCTCTTCGGCATGGCACCGGCCTACCTGGTGATCACCGTCATCTATCTCGCGGGGGCGTTGCTGACGCTGTTCACTGACGGCAAACCGATCGCAGGTCCGGCGCTTGCTGACGCAGGCATGGCCGCCCCGAAACCGTCGCCATGGCTCGATCTCAAGGAAGGCATGGCCTATATCTGGCGCACGCCCCGAATGCTGGCCTCGATGAGCGTCGCCGCGCTGGTCAATCTGACAGCCTATCCGCTGACGCTGGGCCTGATGCCCTACATCGCACGCAATGTCTTTCATCTTGACCAGCAGGGCCTGGGCCAACTGGTTGCCAGCTTTTCGTTTGGTGCGCTGATCGGATCGATTGCGATCAGCGTACTGGGGCCCTACTTGCGACCGGCGCGCACAATGGTGATCGCCTGCGCCATCTGGTTCGTCTTTCTGCTCGGGTTCGCACTGTCGAGCGATGTCCGGTTAGCGATGGGACTGCTGCTGTGCGCCGGCGTCATGCAAAGCCTCAGCATGCTGACACTGACCGTCATCCTGCTGCGGACATCGGATCAGCGTTTTCGAAGCCGGATCATGGGCGTGCGGATGCTGGCCATCTATCCCCTGCCGCTCGGGCTGCTGATTGCCGGGGCGTTGATCCCCCGAATCGGCTATCAGGAAACAGCCATCAGCATGGTGATCTGCGGCTTGCTTCTGACGCTCGCGCTGGCGATCACCTGGCGTCGGGACATTGTGCCGAGCGACGCTCCCGGTAACCGGATCTGACCGGATTTGCATCGATGGGGACTGCCACCGACGCGATCGCCTGCTCAGGTCACAACGGAATAGCCTTCGTCTTGAATCGCCTCGGCAATGCGTTCACGGGCGAGCGTCGAGTCGACCACCACCTTGCCTGAATCGAGTTCGACCGCGACCACTGCTGCCTGGTCGAGAAGCTGGATGGCCTGGGTCACCGCCTTCACACAATGACCGCAAGTCATGCCTTGCACCTTGAATACCTGCTGCATGGGTTCACTCCTTCGCGTCAACTTCAACCACCATGCCGCTTGATAACACAGGTGCAGTGTGGGAGTGGCACGCGCCAGGAAGACCAGCCCAGGCAAACGGCGTTCCGCCGACCATCGGTTAACATCCCTCCGAGTCCACTGCATCCTGAGCAGGGCCCACAACAAGGAGATAAGAATGTTCAGTCATGTGATGGTCGGCGTTAACGATCTTGAGGTCTCAAAGAAGTTTTACGACGCGCTGCTCGGCACGATCGGTATCGGCCCCGGCGTCGCCAACAACAATCGCTATTTCTATCGCAGCCCCTCCGGCACCTTCGCGATCACCACGCCGATCAACGGGCAGCCCGCGACATTCGGCAATGGCAGCACGCTCGGCTTCCTGCTGGAGTCGCCCGAACAAGGCGCTGCCTTTCATGCGGCCGGAATCGCCAACGGCGGCACGACCTGCGAAGACCCGCCCGGCTTTCGTGAAGGCCCGGCAGGCAAGCTCTATCTGGCCTATCTGCGCGACCCGGACGGCAACAAGCTGTGCGGTCTGCATCGCCCGCCCAAGAAATAAGGCGCCACGCCATCATGAAAGCGGCAGTCTTTCACGGTCCACGCGATATCCGATTCGAGGACGTACCCAGGCCCGAATTGAACGAGGGCGAGGCACTGATGCGAATCAGGGCCTGCGGGATCTGCGGATCCGACCTGCACACCTATCGTGAAGGCCTGTTTCTGCAGCTCGGGCTGCCGATCGAGCAAGGCCGAATCCTCGGCCACGAGTTCAGCGGCGAGATCGTGGAGATTCGCGGAGAGATGCCCTCTGTGAAGATCGGCGGGCGTTACACCACGGTCAGCATGGGCGGAAATGCCGAATTTTTACGAATCACGCCGCAAATCGCGAGTCGCATGATTCCGATTCCGGATGACATCAGCTTCGAGGAAGCCGCGACCAACGAGCCGCTGGCCACTTCGATCCATGCCGTCAATCTGGCTGATCCGAAGGACGATCAGGTGCTGGTGATCATGGGCGCCGGCATCATCGGGCTCGGTGTCCTCCAGTGCATCAAGGCTCGTTGCAAGGCCCGTACGATCGTGGTCGACCTCTCGCCGCGGCGCCTGGCACTGGCCACAGAGCTCGGCGCTGATCTCACCATCAATGCCTCGCAGGAAGATGCGGTGGCCCGCCTCAAGGCCCTGCACGGCACGACCGACCTGAGCCTGCTCGAATCCGCCGAGAGCAATATCGACACCGTTTTCGACTGCGCAGGTGCAACCGCCCACTTCAAGGGCACCACGGTGCTTGAGCAATCGATCGGACTGGTTCGCCAGAACGGCAAGGTCATCGTGGTCGCGGTCTTCGAGCGCAAGATCGAGCTGGACGTCAACGTGCTGGTGCGAAAGGGCATCCAACTGGTCGGGTCCTGGGCCTGGACACCAGCCGATTTTGTCCAGGCCATGGCACTCATCAGCACGCGAAAAATCGATCGCAAGCCGCTGATCACCCACCGGTTTGCACTGGAAGACGCCTCGCAGGCCTATGAAACACAGATCCAGGCCAATGAAGCCGTCAAGGTGGTCCTGACCCCCTGAGGCTTTCCCGGCGACAGGCCCGCAGCAATGCGGGCTTTTTTTATTGCAGACCGAAGTCCGGCAAAGACCATTCAAAAACGACCCCAGGAGACGCGATATGAACCCAAGCTCGCACCCTTACACCACGACCAACACCCGCATCCTGCTTGCCAAGCGGCCAACAGGCTGGCCGGATGAGTCCTGCTTTCAGATCGAGGCCTGCGCCGAGCCCGAATGCGGCCCGCAAGACGTCACCGTGCAGGCGGTCTGGCTATCGCTTGACCCCTATCTGCGTGGCCGCATGGACGCCGGGCAATCGTATGCCCCCGGTTTTGCGCTCGGCAAGCCGATGGTGTCGCGGGTGGTCGGACGCGTGATCGAGTCGCGCAACGAGCGCTTTCGCGAAGGTGATTTCGTCTGGGGCTTTCTGGATTGGGCGCTGCGTACCGTGGTCGCGCGAGGCGAAGGCCTGCACAAGATCGGGCCGGAACTGGGGCGACCGAGTCTGGCAATTTCGGCGCTCGGCATGCCGGGGCTGACCGCCTGGGTCGGTGCAATCGAGCTAGGCAAGCCCAGCCCGGGCGACACAGTCTATATCTCGTCGGCGGCCGGCACCATCGGGCAACTCGCCGGGCAATTCGCCAAGCGCGCCGGCGCGCGCGTGGTCGGTTCGGTGGGCAGCGACGACAAGGTCGACTTCGTGCTCAAGCATTGCGGCTACGACGCCGCCTTCAACTACAAGACCCGTGACATGGACGACGCCCTGAGCGAGTTGTGCCCCAAGGGCATAGACGTCTATCTGGACAATGTCGGTGGCACAACGCTTGAAGCCGCGCTGCGGCATGCGAATGTCGCAGCGCGCTTTCCGCTGTGCGGCATGATCTCGCGCTACAACGAGGTCAAAGATCCTGGCATTCGCGGCATGCAGCTGATGGTGTCCAAGCGCATCGAGATGACCGGCTACATCGTCTATGACCATGTCCACAAACTGCCGGCCTATCAGCTGCGCGCTGCGCCCTGGTTCAATGCCGGCGAGATGAGGTTTCACGAAGACATCGTCCACGGCATCGAACAGGCCCCCACGGCCTTGCTCGGAATGCTCAAGGGCGATGCACTGGGCAAAAAGCTGGTTCAGGTCTGCGCTGCCTGAACGAACCACACGGAGACCTCTGACATGACCACACGCAATGACCTGGCGGCCAGCTTCGCGCCGGATGACTCGGCAACGAGCCTTGGACCGCAAGGCCAGCGCGCACACCGGCAGGCCATCGAGCAGGCGGGCCGCATTGCCGAGCGCTTCGAGGAGATTCGCGAGGGCGTCTGGAGTTTTGTGGGCAACGGCCTGTCGAACCAGACATTCGTTCAAGGGCCACTCGGCGTGATCGCGATCGACACCGGCGAGTCGATCCAGGAAATGCAGTGCGCGATCGACCGTCTGCGCGAAAAGACCGACGCACCGATCGTGGCCGTGATCTACACGCACTTTCACTATGTGGCAGGCACCACCGCCATACCGGGCAGCGAGTCGATGCCGATCTGGTCACACGCCAGGGTTGTGCCCAATCGGCAGCGCACCGGTGGTGAAATCGCCCCGATGTACCAGCGCGGCCTGGTCCAGCAATTCGGCATCCGGATGCCGCTCGATGGCCCCGACGGGGTGGTCAGCGTGGGCCTGGGGCCCTTTTTTCGCAATCCGGCGCATGCGCCCTTCACCACCGGCTTCGTTGCGCCGACGAATGTCTTCGATACCCCCACCTCCGCCACGATCGCAGGCCTTCAGGTTGAATTCATGCCGGCGCCGTCAGACGCCGACGACTCGGTGACGATCTGGTTTCCGCAGCTCGGTTTGGCGGTCAACAACCTGGTGTGGCCGACACTCTTCAATGTGTTTGCGATTCGGGGTGAGGAATACCGAGATCCGAGAGTGCTCCTTGCCGGCCTGGATCATCTGAACTCACTCAATGCCGAGCATCTGGTCGGCGCGCATGGCCCGGCATTGTCGGGGGCGGAGCAGATCAAGGCCGTGGTGACCGACTACCGCGATGCGATCCAGTTCCTGTGGGACCAGACCGTACGCGGACTCAACAAAGGCCTGTCGGCCGATGAGCTCACGCAGTTCGTGCAGTTGCCCGAACGTTTCAACCGTACCTATTTCACACAGCAGTTCTATGGCCTGGTCGAGCACCATGTGCGCCAGATCCAGACCGGACTGATCGGCTGGTTCGATGGTGTCGAGTCCTCGCTCTTTCCGGTGCCGCCGCTTGAGCGAGCCAATCGACTGATCGCGGGCTTCGGCGGGCGAGATGCGGTTCGACAGCAGTCGATCGACGCGCTCGCCGCCAACGATGTTCGCTGGGCACTTGAGCTTGCGACCTGGCTGGTCAGATCGCAGCCCGGAGCGCACGGTCGGGCCGATGGCGGCTCGTCTGAGGAGCGCGCTCAACTGGCGGCCGTGTTGCGCACGATCGCTCAGCGTACGACCTCGGCAAACATCAGAAACTGGTGCGCGACCCGCGCCCTGGAACTGGAGGGCCGGCTTGAGTTTGCACGCCTGAGGGGGCACAGCTTTCGGGCACCTGAGGTGACGGCTGCGCCCGAAAATTCGATCAGGGTCCTGCGTGTTCTGCTCGACCCCGAACTGGCAATGCACATCGATCATGAATTCAGCGTCGACTTCGGTGGCGCCAGTCGGGTCGGGCTTCACATTCGCCGTGGTGTCGCGGTGCCGACATCAGGCAACGAGGCGCAAAGTGCATGGTGCATCTCGCCGCAGGATTGGGGCCAGGTGATGGCTGGCAAGTCAACGATCGATGACGCCTTTGGCGCGGGCAAGATCACTGTCGCCCGGGGCCACTGGCACGAGGTCAGGGCTGCGCTGGCCTGCTTCGATCATCCTTCGCTCAGTCGCTGAAGCCGACAAAGACCGCCGCTTCATCGACCGATTTGCGCTGCGAGACCACCGCGTTGGCCGGAAAGCTGTCGTCAGGCCAGCCCATTGCAACGCAGGTCTGGATGACCTGATCGTCAGGGATTTGGGCTTCGGCCCGCACGACCGGTGACTGCATGATGCCCTGGCTGTTGATGACGCAACCCAGTCCTCGCGACCAGGCAGCATTCACCAGGGCATTGACCACACCGCCGCAATCGAAGGGCGCGATGTCGCTGCCATGAATCGAGCGGTCGTAGGTCACCACGATCGAGACCGGCGCATCAAACTGGCGAAAGCCCCGCAGCACCCAGTCCTGGCGCTTTTCCTTGTTGTCGCGCTCGATCCCCATCGCGGCGAAAAGCTGCTTGGCGATGCCGATCTGGCGCTCGCGGTGAACACCGTCATAGCCCGGACCCATTCGAAATTCGCGCGAATCGGGCACACCGGCAAGGTTGCGCTCGACGTTGCCCTTGCGAATTCGGTCGAGGACATCGCCGGTGACCACATAGAAATTCCAGGGCTGGGTATTGAGCGAGGTTGGCGCCCGCATCGCAATTTCGAGCACTTCGCGAATCAGCGACTTAGGCACCGGCTTTTTGAGATAGCCCCGGATACTGCGGCGGCCCTGAACGACGTCATCGAATTTCATTGCTGTCTCCAACTGTTTTGATCGGCCGCATCGGTCGGGCCATGGCTGATCGGAAGGGATGATCAGAGTCTGTTTCTGACCGCGATGCGCAATACTATCGCGGCACGCTCATTCGCCTGCCAGTCAGCGGTGAGTCACCCGCCCCCTGTGGGCAGGCCGAGGACCCGGCCTTTGCCAGTGAGACGAACATGCCCACCACGACTTTCAACGGCGGTCGAATCAGGAAGGCCGACTACGACAGCGGCGCGCGACAACTCGATCTGCATTGGGATAACAAGACGGTCACGGCCTACAAAAATGTGCCCGAGGAGGTCTATCGGCGCTTGTGCAGTTCACCCAATCCGGCGAGCTACTGGGAAGACCGGATCGCGGATGAATACCCGCAAGCGACTGCAAAGACGTCCGCCCCTGATGGTGAGGCTGTCAGAAAACTCGACGACCTGTTTGGCAGCGACTAAGGCCCGGATTGACGAACCGGTCAAGGCTCAGGGTGTTGCCAGCTTCGGGTGCTTTGGCGCTGCGCCACTTCCATTCGCAACTGACGCTCAAGCTCCTCCCGGCTACGCCGAACTCTGTCGATGTATTCCTTGCGATCGGTCGGCGGCCCAAGATTTGCCATGGCTTTCAACTGATCATTGTTGGCCTGGCGAAACCGAGCAGCCAACTCACCCGCTTCATCAGCGTCGCAGCCCAGCATTTCCAGTACCGATCGGCCAGCCAGCAGTGAGCTTTCAAACAGCTCACGATGCACCACGTGGGCCCCCTCGCGAATCAGCTCATAGGCATGGGGCACATCCACCGCTCGGGCCAGAATCTGCAAGTCAGGAAAATGTTTTCGGGCCAGCACCGTGATGCGCGTGATCGCCTCCTTGTCGTCAACCGCCACCACCAGCACGCGAGCCTTTTCGGCACCCGCCACTTCGAGCAGATCAAGCCTGCCGGCATCGCCGTAGTAGACCTTGAACCCGAACTGACGCATGTTGGCGATGTGCTCTGAGTCATGGTCCAGAACGGTCGCTCGCACCCCATTCATCAGCAACAAGCGCCCGACAATCTGTCCGTAACGGCCAAAGCCGGCAATGATGACCGGATTGTGGTCCATCTCGGTGTCCATCGATCCATTGCTCGCCGAGCGTGCAAGAAAGCGCGCTGCGTAAGCATCCTGCGCCTTCATGAGCAAAGGCGACGCGGCAACCGAGAGTGCAATCACCAGATTGATCCAGCCGCCCTGCTCGGCGGTGAGCATGGCTCCCGCGACCGCAAGGCCGATGATCACAAAGCCGAACTCGCCGCCTTGTCCCAGCAGGGTGGCGAAAGCAATCCGCTCCCGTCGGTGCATGCGCAAGCCCCATGCCTGCAGGTAGAGCACCACAAACTTGAGCGCCATGAAGACCACAAGCAGCGCGGCAATGGCAGCGAAATGTTGAACCAGCAGACCAAGGTTGATGCCGGCGCCGATGGTGATGAAAAACAGGCCCAGAAACAGGCCCTTGAGCGGCTCGAGGTCGGCCTCGAGCTCGTGGCGGTATTCGGAGCTGGCCAACAGCACGCCGGCGATGAAAGCGCCCAATCCTGACGAGACACCGACCAGACTCATCAGCTCCATGACAGCGATGACCAGCAGCAGGGCCGCGCCAACGAACAACTCTCGCGAGCCGTTGCTTGCAATCCAGCGCAAGGCCCCGCCAATCAGGAAGCGCCCGGCCAGAATCAGCCCCACCACCGCGCCAAGCGCAAGGAGGGGCTTGAATTGAGGAGCCCCTGCACTCGGATACAGGACGCTGGTGGCAATCAGAAGGGGGATCGCAGCCATATCCTGAAACAGCAAAATGCCAAAGGCTGACTTGCCGGTTGAGGTCCCCATGAGATTGCGGTCGTTCAGCAATTGCACCGACACCGCAGTCGATGACAACGCAAGCGTCAGACCGACGATGAGCGCCGGCACCGCCGACAGACCGAAGGCCATGACGCCGATGGCCAGCGCCAGACCGCACACAAGCATCTGCAAGATCCCCAACGCAAACACCTGATTGCGCATGGCCCAGAGCTTCTTGAGATCGAGCTCAAGCCCGATGGTGAACAACATCAGCACGACGCCAAGCTCGGCCAGGAGCGAAATGCTCGCGCTTTCACCGGTCAGCTCAAGGCCATAAGGGCCGATCGCCACACCCGCCAGCAGATAGCCCACCACCACACCCAGTCCAAAACGCTTGGCGAGCGGCACAACCACCACCATGGCTGCCAGATAGATCAGGATGTAGACCAGCACATTGACATCAGCGTGCATCTGGCACCTCCAGCCCTGATTCATTGCGAACCTGAACCGATGGCAGGCTTTCAGTCGCTGACGCAAGCGCGCGCCCCGCGCGCGAAGGCATCGGCAAGGTTTGCGCCTCATTGATGGTGATCATCGGCATCCTCAAAATCGAATCGGCGCACATCAGCGGCGTCGACCACAGGGCGGGCCCACAATAAGCCCGAGCGCCAAAGTGATGCTGGCTCGACAGCAGCTTCCCACATTGACGCGCTTTGACAATCAAGCAGGGTCCAGGAACTGCCCTTCTCGCATCAGCAAGCGGCCGGGCTATCATCGCCCAACACGACTGCCATGCCCCCCAAGGTCACCATGCTCGAAGGAATCAAGGTTCTCGATCTGTCGCGCGTCATCGCGGGACCTTATTGCGGAATGCTGCTCGCCGATCTCGGCGCCGACGTCATCAAGGTCGAGCGGCCGGGGGCCGGCGACGATATGCGCCATATCGGCGGCAAGGACGGCATCAGCCCGGCGTTTGCAGCGGTGAACCGCAACAAGCGCGGCATCGCCATCGACCTGAAAAAGCCCGAGGGCCGGGATCTCGCGCTGATCCTCGCGGCGCGCGCCGATGTGGTCATCGAAAACTTCCTGCCGGGCACGGCCGCCGAGATGGGTCTGGGTTACGAGGCAGTGCGTGCACTCAATCCGGCGATCATCTATGCGTCGGTCTCAGGCTTCGGGCAGGATGGCCCGAAGGGTCACAAGCCGGGCTACAACGGCGTGGCACTCGGCATGAGCGGCATCAGTGCGCTGACTGGCATGCCAGGCGGGCCGCCGCTGCGCCCGGGAGGATCGATGGCCGATGCGGCCAGCTCCTATATGGCTTTCGCGATGATCAACGCCGCGCTGGTCCACCGTCTGCGGACCGGCGAGGGTCAGCATATCGACGTCAACCTGCTGTCGTCGGCGCTGGGCCTGCTGCCCGACCCGGCCGCCAATTTTCTGACAGGCGGCGTTGTGCCGGCGCGCGCAGGCAATCGCAACGCGGTGGTCTGTCCGGCTGAGGTGTTCGAGACGAAGGACGGCCTGATCAGCATCACGCTGCTCAATCCTGCGCAATGGGGCCGCTTTTGCGATGCACTCGGCGACTCGCCGCTTGGCCTTGACCCGGCCTTTGCGAGCAATGCCGGGCGCATTGCCAATCACCCTGCCCTTCGCGCGCGCATCGACCCGATCTTCCGCTCGCGTGCGACCGACGATTGGGTCGATCGCATGGAAGCCGCATCAATCGCGGCCGGTCCGGTGTACGAGTTCCCGCAAGTCTTTGAAGACGAT
>Ga0114972_10002723_pt1 | contig 13334 bp, 12 predicted proteins | sample M_140807_EF_Meta_FD_87354 | JGI IMG/M metagenome (GOLD analysis project Ga0114972, IMG submission 87354) | Freshwater microbial communities from Lake Montjoie, Canada to study carbon cycling - M_140807_EF_MetaG | ecosystem: Environmental > Aquatic > Freshwater > Lake | place: Lake Montjoie... | reverse complement strand
TATTGCAAGTCAAAATCAAGTTTAACACGTAAAAACGTGCTAAACTGAGATACGGCGATTCAAAATCACAGTAAAAATGAGATAAAATGTCTAGTTTCTTTGCGTAAAGTGACTGGTGTAGCTGAACTTTCGCTATTTTTTCTCAGTTTAAGCCGTATAAAAAAGTACATTTAAGGTTCCAAGAAACAACCCAGCAGTTGCCTGGCTGGATTTTCGATGTTGAGTGGCTGTAGCTCGGAGCTTCAGCCACTCAACATCAAAAATGCTGCGACTCAGGCAGCGATATCTAGTTCTTCTAATCTAATCCAAGTTCTGATCTGTAGCACAAAGTTATCCAAATTCAATATAAACAATGAGTACTCGGCAGGCAGCAGCAAAGCTATCAAAGAAAACCGATTCGTCAAAGGTTTTATCGTTTTCCTCTGATGATGTGTCTTCGATCGATGACAACGGTAAGGAACTTGACGAGATCACGCCCGCAACTTTGCAGAACGATTGGGATGTAGGCAATACGACGTTGACAGCGAAGTCCCAAACTAAGCGTAAGCGCCTTAAACGGCCCCATTCGTCAAAATTCTCGGACCCAGACTCGATACATTTTAAGCATAAACTGCCACCGGACGATACTTCTCATCTCAGTCCATCATTTCAGCGCGGCTCAGATGAAAAGAAGATTGAGAAGATGCATCAATTAGGTCTGGCGAGTCAAGAATCTCTCGCGAGCGACATCGACGATGATATTGGGGACTCCGAAATGGAAAGTATATGTGAGGCCCATGGTCTGGGTAAAATGATGAGATCTCCAACACCAGTACAATTTCCCCTCGAGGAGGATGATTCTGAGTTGCTAAAGTGGGCAGACAAAAAGATATCACGTGACAAACTTCAAGCCGAGTAAGAAAGCCACTTAAAATAAACTTCCAAACATTAGGTCTTAAAAATTCCATGTTTGTAGGCTGGAAGACGAAAAAGTCCAAACATCTCTCTTTTCAACTTTGGCTAAGATAAAAGAAGAGGTCGCTGCCCGTATTCCTGACAAAATGAGCTCGACTTCAACAAGCTCATCTCAGGATATGCCTTTTGCTTTCATCAAAGAAGAGGTCATTGTCGCGGTTCCTGAGAAAACGAAGTCGAAGTTGAAAAGGTCATCTCAGGCCAAAACTTTAGCTGCCATCAAAGAAGAGGCCGTTGCCTCTATTCCTGTCGAAGTCAAGTCGACGTCGACAAGTTCATCAGAAGAGGTTATTGCCTCTACTCCTGACGAAACGAATTCGACATCGGCGAGGTCATCTCAGGATACAAAAGCTTTGCTGATCCCACCAGGTATACACACGATTGAAGAATATGTCATCTTCCCAATCAAGACACACCTCAAATTTACATCAGCAGATTTTGATGCATTCAAAGATATTACAAAACCCCTTCCGATACCAAAATTCAAAATTTTAGGGCTAGCTGAGTTAGACTCACTGAGGTCCGAACCAACATTACCATCGGCAACAACTGGGAAAGCAAGGTGTGGTCAGTATCACGATGATCGTTATGAGATGGATGGCGCTGTTAAGAATGACCGCCAGGATACTGCTATGAAAAACTGGCTGACACTTGAAGATCCTAAGGAAGGTTTGTAATTTGCTTTTCTGTAATATTATTATCTGCTTTTTCATCATTTAACTTGTGCAAATATGTAGGAAGGTATATCGCCATGGATCCTGCGAGACAACGCACTTCTACCGTTGTAAAACCGGGCTATCTGGCGATCTGCAAAAATGTTCCAGGTCGTCGCTCGCTGCGCTGTATCGTTAGAGTAGATGCAGTCTTCGAGCAATGCTGGTCGAAAGATGGAAGAAAAGCATCGGATGGACCGGATTTAGTCTTCACGTTTGCCTCCCTGAAACCTGTTCCCAAAGATGGCTGGGAACAGCTCCGTATCAGCTGTTGCATAGCTGACAAGAGGAGCCACTTCTCCATCGAGAAATTTATGTTCAACGGTCCCGCCTCAGACAGAATGAGATATGGGCCTACGTTCTTGGAGGCCGTCTGCAACTTTCTGCGTGATCATTATCATTGCCCAGAGTATCTGCCACCAACGCAAATTAGATGGGATTTGCAAACTCTGGAGAGCGCTGAGTGCCACTTCGAGCAGATTGAAGAGGTAAAGCGCGAGGTCGCTAACAACTCTGAGGTACTGAAGTTCCTTTCCAACACCTTTGAAGAGGCTGGCAATGGATCCTTTGTTAGGCGATTGTATATTGAGTAGATAGGACTAAATCCAGCAGTCATCAAGGTTCAAATATTAGTAGGGGAAATTTTTCCTATTCAGTGTGAACTTGACTAGTATAAGTAATACAAAGTGTTGAGTTTGAGCTTTTGTGTGACTCATCAATGAAGGGTTAAAATTGGGTGGTCTGCGCGACTGGATTGAGCACGGCTACCCTTTAAAGGGAAGATTGCTTTTAGTACACCCATATGATTTTCTACTGTACTTGTATGGATGTAATCTTAACCCAATTCATCTTTTGAAAACGTAAATTTCATGTTGTTCAATTAAAAAATAGACGTACTATAATAGCTAAAAGCTACTCGACTCGCCAATTTCTTTGAGACTAACCATATTGACACTTTTTTACAGCATTTGCAGCCCCTCTACGATCGATAATTTGAAACGCTTCATTGTCCATCTTCTACATCAGTGGGTCAGCGAAGGCCTCGAACAAGTTCCGCGGATACGCCATTTTTCTCTGCAAATCAGTATACCAATCAGCGATCCCTTCTGGAAGACCCTCAAATTTATCCCAGAAGCCATCAAGCTGCAATTCCTGCAGCTGTGAGAGGTTCACGATATGTTCAAAGCCACCTGAGATGAGAAGAAATCATAAATGATAAGTAGCTGCCAAGCCGGCTCAGTAACAATGGCCCCGCAAAACTTCTTACCACTAAATTCATTACCATCCTCCCTTATATAATCTCTGTGGAGTACCAGCGAAAGCTCAGTAAGATTTGATAGTTGACTTATACTCCCCGGGATCTCGCCTGTATTATGGTGACAGCAACAGTAAAAGGTACACAACATGAAAAACAAAACAAAAATACCAAATTAACAAAAAGGAAAACAGAAAAGAAATTGGCCGCATCAGAACATGTCAGATAGGTAGCTACAGCTTACCGGTCAACATGTTACGCTCAAGAGCAAGGTGAGTCAGATTTGAGAGCTGGCCCAGCGCCGCTGGGATCTCACCTACATCGAGGCCACATCAAACCGATCCAAAAGCATGCAAAACGTTAGCACAAAAAACAAAGTGAGAAGAAATATTGGTTAATGAAACAAATAAATCAAGCAAGTGAGCGACGATCGATTGTTACTTGCCGCTCAAAACATTATTATCGAGACAAAGACTTGTCAGATTGATGAGCTCTCCTAGACTCGCCGGGATGCCGCCTACGTTCCGGTCAAATCACAGTCACACAAAGGCTCACAACGCTATTAGGTACACGTTGATGCAAACAGAAAACCTGCACATAAGCCAGTCTCATTGTGCCTATTGAAAGGCCAGTTGAACATTTACCGCAGCTTACCACAAAGACACCAATTCCTAGAAAGATCCAGCTTTTGAAGCGCGGTGAGCTTGGATAGACTCTCCGGGATGTTGCCTAGATCATAATATTCACCGGAAACAAGCGAAAAATAGACAGACACAAAGCAAGAAAGCGACGAGACGCCAAAATGAACATAATCTCAATTTAACGTCGGGTGCAATAAAAGGTTATAAACTGCTTATCCTTACAGACCTGTCAGGCGGCAACTTCTTAAGTCCAGCACAGTAATTGATGGTTCGAGGTCAATGTCACCGATGTTAGCAGGCAGTGAAAAGCCGCGTCCTAATTCAATAAATGACCCAGATTGATTCATCCGAGACAGCAGGCCCAACACTGGCAAATACAGATCACCTACATGAAATGATTAAATGAAGGCAAACAAGACCAGTAATCCATCTCCCGGTTGACTTACAGTACAAGCTCAATCAGAACAATGTGGTTTATTCAGATCGTCACAACAAGGGAGTAACAAACGTGATATGCGTTGCATCTGCCTTACAGCTCAACAAGTGATCTCAAAGAGCAAGTTAACAAAGCAGAGTAAAGTGTGCCCAATTCGCAGGGATATAGCTATCTCGGCTATATTCTGTCTATATTTCAGTGACAAAGTGGTGCACATACCATGGAGTGAGCACCCAATGCATCGTACCGGTCAGCTGATTCCCATTAAGGTTAAGATGAGTGAGATTTCCGAGGCAGCTAAAAGTCTCCGGGATGTTACCTATATCATGACCACGCACGCAAATCACGAAGACAGCGACGCACACGTATGCATAAGCATACTCAAATCAGTGTGATGCATATATTACAAGAACAAAGCCGGGTAAGCTAAGTGATCATATGCTGCATCTTACCGCTTAGATTATTATCTTCAAGATCAAGCTTCGAAAGGTTAGTAAGCTGGCCTATGCTCGCAGGGATCTCGCCTTTATAATAACGAACACATGTCTGTAAGAGAATGATAGAGACAGACAAAAAGTGTGAGAGAAGAAGCGAAAACAACCTGTCAAGTGACAGGATGATAACTCCAGTGTGGTTATGGCTGGGCTCAAATCTCCAATATTACAAGGCAGTGTAAAGCCCGCCGGACCAGCAACGATTAGATCAATTTTGAAACCATGACCCCAATTCTTCTTCGCTTCACACTTCAAAGATGAGAGCAAGCGCATCACTGGCAGAGGCAGATGCAGATGATTCTCGCCGAGGTTCCGCGAAGGAAAATTGAGTCGAGTGAGATGACTAAGCATGCTCAAACACGGGGAAATAGTTCCTAATAAGCAATAATGAAAAAAACATTATAGCTAAACAGAAAAGATCGCTGTTACGGAAAAAACAAACCAGCGAGGCCGTTTTCCGGGGGACAAATTTCGACAATGAATCCACGTGAATTCACAATGATTCCTATGAAATTCGTTGTCGGATAGCAAACCCATATTTTTGTTAATCCAAAGAACTCGTTCTGAAACTCACACCCTCCCGAGTTTAATTCTCTGACAGGAACACCCCCAAATTTGTATCTCGCTTTTTCAAACGCCATCTTCCGCCTATATGAATCTGAGGTGCGATTCATTTTCAATTCGAAGAATCTTTCAGTATTCTCGATCTTCTGTCGCTTTTCTGAATGACGAGTAGAATTTTCTGAATCCATTTTAGTTCTTTGCTTGCTATAAAAGGACTAGACGATAAAGGTTGATTTGATATCAAATAAATGAATAAACGATAGTATTTTTTTTGCGGCTTGGATTTCAAAGACTACAGTGGAGCTGCTGCTGCCTGGAACTTCGCTGGAAGATGTCTGCAACAAAAGGGCTATGCGCCCACAACTGTTGCCGTATTTGAATTCAAATTCCTAGTAGGGGGTAGGCCGAACCCTAGCATTACAGAGAGAGATCTCGAGATCCGGATCTTCTTGCCAGCAGAGCGATCTCCCTGTGACGGCTACAGTTTCGAGCACATAGCCCTTTTGCAGAGATCTGCCAGCTTTGTACACATCTGCTGCTAGCCAGATGATGCGACAGCAGCAGGCCAGCAGGCCCGGGGGGGTACTTCTTCTGCAACTTCCAACTCTCGAGAACTTCCAACAACTTCAAGTTCTTTTTAAATAATAATGAATGGCTTTAGTACGTGTGCGCCTATACTGCTCTCCACCAACAGCAGCAGGTACACGAAGGTGACGTCTTCGCTTATCAAATCAATCTAATCTAATCAAACAAGATTTTATCATTTGATCAGTACTGAAATAGTAATTGGCTTATTTCGAATCATGGATAACATTGCCGCCTTAGGGTCTTCTTTCGAAAGCAATAACGACGTAAAGATTACAATAGGAAATACGTTAGACAATCATGAAAGTTTGTTTTTATACTGTCCATTTAAGGGGAAAAAACCGCTTTGCAAAGAATTAAGCGAAAAAATGATTAAAAAGATCGAAAAAAAAGAACGCCAACCATTTTATTTGTATTTGAGAATATATAATACGAGTCAAAAGTTATTCGACTCGGAATATGAAGTACAAGTCGACGGAGATTGCACGATTGATGAGATAACAAGAATGTGTTTTAATGAAGAAGTAGCTTCTAAGATTCATGTAAGACATTGAACAATATCTCTTCCCTCCTATATAACAATTTCCCCCTCTGTCTTTCCTTAGTTCCGCAGCGTGTACGGCATAAACGAGAGTTTGGAGAGCACAAGACAATTGAGATCTTACAGTGTCAAGGATTTGCCGAACAGTGCGGTGATATTACGCCCAGAGAGCTTCGGCTCTCTGCCTGCGATCGTAGCGCAACGTTCTTTCGACGAAGACTTGGAAGTACAGGAGAAACATTTTAAGAAAAGCCTGGACGCACATCTCCAAATAATGTGAGTGAGCTTGCAAATTATCTAGTAGTCGATTTACTCTTATTACGCCCTTTTAATGCCGCATTCTTCAACCGTCAAAATTAATGGTCGAACCTTGTGAATACGTATGTACTGCTATTATGATATTGAAGTTGTTGTTTCTGCCCTTCCCGTTTATCTCTTCCAGGGATTCGGCTAAGGAATCACGATTTAGCGAAGAGGAAGACGACAGCGAAGAGGAAGACGAGAGCGATGATGAAGATGAGAGCGATGATGAAGACGAGGGAGATCAAGACGAAGGGGCAGTTGACGCAAATCATACTGCTGGGGGGAAAAGGCCTGCTTCGCGTGTGACTCCTGTACGATCAAAAAAATTAACGTTGGTAGCGCGACCTACTCAGCCATCTACTCAGCCTGTAAGTAGCGCGTAAGTGCTTAAGACAGAGAAATCCAAGACTGATGTTTGATCCAAGAGGGCGGCTGCAGAGGCAGATAGATGATGCTATTGTCCATCACGATCTTGCAGCGTCTAATCGTTTTTTATATCTCTGCATGCTATGTTCCACAACCTCGCTCTACAATGATAAGCAACCTTGCTTGCCATACACTGCTCGCTCAACAACAGTCTTTAATTGTAGAGGCTTTTCAAATGACCCCTGTGTTAAATAACGTAATGAACGTACTGACATTAATCGTAAAATCATTTCAATATTGCCATCGGGTCGGGTGTTCACGGACTGGTGTATACTGAATAAGTGGAACTGGGTGGTCAGTTCGGCACTTATAGGGGGAGTGACAGTGATATCATAGTAGTGATTTTTCTGCAGGCAGATTACAGTGAGTCATCTGTGGTACATTCGGCGTAATGAGTGACAGGCCCTCTTTAGGGGCTCTACTGTATTTTCCTAGGTATCCTTTGGGCGCGCTATAGCGCATATGGAAAAATGATTTGCTCCCTATACCGGTCTTAAGCATAAATATTGCCATGAAAGAAACGTTTTAAATACCCAAATTATATACAAACACAACCATTAAACAAACACTCTACTCCACAGCAAAGCTATTCAATTCAAACGACGCCTTCTTGTAGTAGTAGGAATTCGAAGAGTTGGATTCGCCGTCGCATATATGTCCAACGCTTCAAGCTCGTGCACTCCTGAAAATGGCTCAAACGAATCGTGGCTGCTATCGAAACCCAACCAAGACACTAGGAACTCTAGCTCGTGATTAGAATCGTATCTATGACCGATGATCGCTCTCACAATAAACTGAGTCTCTTCAGCGGAATCGTATTCGTCAGGAGTGCATAAACTGGCAAACGAAGCAGCAGCAGGGTCGTTCGTGGCTTTTTGAAGGCGCGGCGAATCAGCAGCCCCAGCAGCAGCAGCAGCAGCAGCTTCAAGATTCAGCGCATCTTTTTTCTCGGCCGCTTTAAGGCGTTCCAACATGAAACAATCAAGTGGGTGACGGTGTTCAACAAAATTATCGTCTACGCCGTTGTCCTCAACCAGTCCTGCATCTGCTTTGTCACCGATAGAAACAGCAAAAAGATACGGGTAATTAGTGTGAGGACTAGGATGCTTAGAAAGCCTTCCACCAGGCACACATTCAGACAGCTTCATGCTGTCAAGATACCAGCCAAACTGAACCACGACTTCATCTTTGTACCGATATGAATCGCGAAACCCAACTTCGACAGCCCGGACCCCAGCAGCAATTGCGACTAGGTCTTTGAACTGACCGACTGTGGAATCGGTTTTTATTTTTATAACCAAAGTCTTCCTGTAAGGAAATCTTGCCGTAAGCTTGTTTGTGGTTTTGAACTCTGCGTTCCGCAGAGGGTTGGGTTCATCGTGATCCCAAATTCGGTCGTCGTCATCCAAATCCAGCGTGGGATCTAACGTTGGAAAAGTCCGCGAAGACTCCTCCTCATTCCAGTAGACATAGACTATCACTGGAATGATTCCTCGGAAAAAGGAATCTGGAGTAGTACCAATCCAACCTTTAAGGGCAAAAGGTCTGATCCGATTGACGTATCCAATTGCTTCAACTATTGCGCCATCCGGACGCTTTCTTTCGTCGGACTGAAGCATCCCGATAATGCTCTCAGGGTTGAAGTCATGATCAAGTTCAGTAAGAACTGTCTTTTGTGCAAAATGTACGTCCAAACCTGTAGTGGTACCTTCCATGGCTAAATTTAGCATTGGGAGTTTTGTTAACGGCTCGCCAGGGAGGACTAAAGCAAAACTGCTTACGACAAAATGTCCGCATATTTGCTCCGTAGTCTCTTCCTCAGTAAGAGAATCCGTATAGAGCTTTACTATCGAAGGCAGAGAAAGCATAACTTTAGGTAAAAGACTACGTCCATTTGTCATCGTATTTGCTGTATTTATTTTCCGCATTTTTAAATAATTGAAAAGTGACTTACCCACAATATAAAGAAATGGTCAAAATGTTGCTTTTTATACTACACGCAACAGAGGAGATCGCTCATACTTCCTCACCTCAGCTTTTTTGCTCCAACGGCTTGGCTGAAGCCCAACAAGCCTGCCTTGTTGTCTCAAATATACCTTAAACTTAAATCGAGTTTGTTGTCTTAAATGTGATTTTGATCAAATTTTGAATGGTTACCCAGGTATTCCGGTTCGTGCCCGGCCGGCGGTACGTACTTCCTAGCTACTGTAGCTACTACTACCTGCTGACGAGCGAGAGAAAATACCCCAGGGGATCACAGGATAGCACGCATATCTCCTTTAGAAGCCATCTGCCATTACACGGTAACCTCTCATTTCACCGACTGCTATGTGCCCAAACTGTAACGGTAACTGTAAGCCGATTTCATTCCATACGACTAAAGGGCTACTACATTATTATTATTGTTGTGTACCGGGGGGAGTACTTACAGTTACAGTCAGCCACTCGCCACTCGTCTCTCCGTATCTGTCCAACAACAATCCACATCAATAAATAGATCAATAGTAGTATTACATTATTAGTAGAGCCAGTTGCTTTCGAATTTGTTCAGATCTTTCTTGGTTTCTTTTCGCTCGTCGTCATGCAAAGCAAGGCAGAGTGGAGAATAGAACGTTGTGACTGGGATCATAATGCTCCTGATGAACAAGTGTTTTCAGAAGATGAAAATCAAATCTTACCATTGCCACTTTCCTCGCATGAGTTGATTGGTGATGCATTTATGAATCACAAGTTAGTGGGAATATATGAGTACATGGGGGAATTCTTTATGTTGTTTTTACTCGACCAGGATTTAGAAGGCTGGCAAAAAACGCCGTACTGGCGCCTTTCCTTGTTGAAGATGGAACTAAAGATTCATAATGCTGCTGAAATCGATCGTATCCCTGAAGTTGTTATTGACCTTACTAGTGGGTTTTTGGTAGCTGCGCATATCGTTGATAATCAACGCCATTTATATAATGAGATTTACGTAGTACACGAGAGCTACTTCTTGAGTCGTGAGATTATATACCAGGAAGGTTGGCAGCAAATATACTTGATCAGAAGCGCTAGGGTATCAGGAGATCAAACGATCAAGTTCAGGGGGTATCCTTTTGATTTCCCTCCTATTTCTGATGCTTGGGCGCATTATGTTGAGACAGAAAAAATCATAACGGTCAAGTATAACAGAAGGTCTCGGGATCGATCGTTTATTGATGGAATGGATAGCAATTTGTTCCAAAACAGAATGAGATCTTTCTATCAAGTGCGAAGTTTTTTTGCAAATGGATTTCGGAGATGTTTCAAAAACGTCGCGTCAATGATTAGTTCAGGGACAATAAACTGGGATGAAAATAATACCATCAGCTTTCAATTTGTGTGCTCGCTCGAACAAGCACGTTGGGTATTTGAGAACAAAACCTTGTTTGCGGGCTGTTTTGATACCGTTCGAGGCGATCGTCGAGGTGCTTTAGACTATCGTAGGGAATGTTACATTGTTTCTCGTGACGGTTGTTCATCTTCAACCATTGAATTTCCACAAGCGCGGTTTCTCCAAAAGACTGTAATTGATATCGAACAATTTGTTCCCATGGCTGGATCATTCTATTTTTGCGAGCCAATTCGAACGGAGATAGATGGTCATCGTTTTACACACGTTTCTTTGATACGCTCCAACCCCAATTTGCTTCTTCGATATGATATTCTGGAAGGAAATTTCATTGTTGAAGCGCCAATTGAGATGTGTGACGATGTCCTGGGCTCAGTTGGTTCCAAGGTGGCAACTGGCCCCGTTCTTGGCCGTAAATTGGAGGAGTACGCAAAGTCTCTGCATGAGACATCACTAACGCTTGAAAGAAGATTAGCAGATGGCACTGAACAAGTCAAGGTGTTGCATGTTGAAGTTTTGTATATGGACGCCACAACCCCAAAAATAGTTGTTTGGACTCGTTTTATAAGGGACGAATATTGCGTTGAATTTTGGGATGATCAAGATAAAGGTTTTTCTTACTTGTATGGCCAATGCTGGGATCTAGAAGACATTAATATAGTTTCAATGAGGATTAATAATACTAAGACCAGGTATCGCAGTGCACTTGAAGAACTGGGTGGAGTGCTGCCGTCTGAGTCACAGTCAGAGTTGAGGCGAGTACACAACTATATGGGGCGGTTGTGAGTATGTGAAAGCAGCTTTAGTTAACAGATAACTAGTATGAATGCCTTTGCAGCAAGTTTCTTTTTCTTATTTTCTTTTTTCCGAATAAATTACATAGTTAACAAATGAGAAAAAGGTTTTGTTCCAAAAACTACTATGACTTCATAGCTAGTTGGGGATTCAAAAGGGCGTATGACAGCAGTCTTTGCTAGATAGGGTAGAGAAATTTAACTAAGATTCAAAACAAATTCCATGCTTGATACAAAAGGCGCGACGAGGAACATCTTTTAGGCACTTCGCCATAAAATAGAGTTCATCTGATTTACAATATTGAAGATCATCTGCACACGTGATGCCATGCTCCATAAGATATGCTTTAAGGGGAGCTTTGAAACCATTCAAAATTCTTTTTTCATCCATCAAATAATGCCACTTGAATGTTTTCTGTTTCGGACGCAGTTTATGGAGAATGGAAATCGTCCAGATTTTTAGACAGTGGTGTTCTTTATCGACCTGACAATAATGACGTATAAGCAATTTGCATCAATATCAATAGATGAAATTCGATAAAAGCCTTGATGTTTTATTACCAGAATGCAATACGATTTGAATTCCCACTCCGCTGTTCTGCTCTGCAGGTACAAATCAAATGACGAGCGATGGACACATGATTCTTGTTTGTTGCAATGAAACGATTGTCTAGTGCCAAGATCCGTTTCCATTTCATCCTCCGATTCAGGGCATTGAATCAACGTATCAATATCTTTGATTCTAATCGAGTCGATACATTCTCTGTATCGATCCGTGTAAGCAGTTAGTCTTCCTAACTCAGCCGCCTTGCAGTCAAGTTTATTAATCAAGATATCCATTTCAGTCCTATGCTTATCACATTGCCGTTTTAAATTTTCCTCGTTTGTAAGGCAAGGACAAGGACAAGATGCATCATAATTAGATGTCATGCTATAGAATGGCCCACTTGTATTTCCTTTCAAAACTCCGTCTACTATGGCGATAGGACCAAGCTCAAAGTCGCCAGGCAATGATGGGGTTGCATACATTGTGATTGTAGTCAGAGATAGTTGTTGTAATCAAATATTAAAAGTCAAAACACGAATACTGCATAGCAATGTCAATCCTAGCATCCTAGCTAGCAGATTCGCATGGAATAATCGTGCACAAATATTCTTTTTTGGAGTTTTAATTCTCAATCAGAGAAGCCAGAACCCATGATGGCCCATGGGTATTCAAAAACTCAAAAACTACTGGCTACTGACTAGAGACCTATGAAAATGGGCTATGCGCCCAAAACGGTATACGTAACTGTAACCCTGCAGGCTGTGTAGCTAGAGTGTACTACTTATTATTAGTACTGTAGTAGTACAATGTAGCAGGAGAAAGGGCTATGCGCTCAAAAATGTTATGTAACTTTGACTGTAAAATCTTTGTGCGACAAGATAGCACGAATATCTCCTTTACACTATGCTAAGAGGATCACATCGAACTTACAGAAATCTTATCATACAGTGTAGCTAGGAACTTTCCTAGTCCCAAAAAAGACCCCAAAGATGATCAAATTAGACTCCAAAAAGGAGACCCCCAAAAGGACTTTGATAATTTTACACTCAACCTTAGTGAAGCGAAAATGAAAATAGCGTATCCACAAAAGGAAAACAGCGTACCCAGGGCAGCCTCTGAGAATATGCTGTTGCTGTGCTGTGGGATCTCACTGCTGCTGGGAGCGTCTCCCAACAAGAGAGAGTACCGGTACAATTGTAGTCCCAAAAAACCCCAAAGATGCTCAATCTAGACTCCAAAGGAGACCCCCAAAAGGACTTTGACAATTTTACACTCAACCTTAGTGAAGCGAAAATGAAAATAGCGTATCCACAAAATGAAAACAGCGTATCATATCGTGCAGAAAATATTTGTTGGGCCTTCCTCAAAATTTATGTAGTCATGTAGTACAAAGTAATGCGAAATGACAACACATAAAGACCCGTATGAAAATTATTTTTTGACTACAGCTGAAAAACAGATTCTGCTAAATAAATATGAAGAAGTGAAATCAAATGAGAAATTTCTTGAATGCTTACAACAATTTGTTTTTAAACTATGTCAGAAACAAGTTTCGTTGGGCTATGTTAAAAGACTTGTAGGCGTGTCAAGAAAACGCAACCGCAAGGCAATCATTTTACGGGAAATTACCAATGCTAGGAAGTCAATTATTTTTGTGAGGACTGACACTTTCAAAAGTCAATGCCAGTTGTGTATTGAATTAAGTCCAATTCTA
>Ga0114972_10002722_pt1 | contig 13334 bp, 10 predicted proteins | sample M_140807_EF_Meta_FD_87354 | JGI IMG/M metagenome (GOLD analysis project Ga0114972, IMG submission 87354) | Freshwater microbial communities from Lake Montjoie, Canada to study carbon cycling - M_140807_EF_MetaG | ecosystem: Environmental > Aquatic > Freshwater > Lake | place: Lake Montjoie... | reverse complement strand
CGTCGTTGCGCATGTCGCGATTGAGCAGAACTTCCTGGCCGGCATTGACGATGCCCTGGGTGTCGAGCACGGTGACCGTGCGCCGCATGATCAGTTCGCTTTCCGGGATCAGATCGCTCTCGGCCTCATCGCGCAGGCGCCAGCGTACCCGCAGTCTCAGCAGATACTCGCGCGGGCGGCCGCTGGTCGAGAAGGCCGAAATCTCGCTTTCGGGCAGCTCGGCGAGAATGTCGACACGGGCCTGCGCCTCCTTGCGCACTTCAGTGGTCGCGGCGCCGTTGGCCCGTATGGATCGGCGCAGATCGCCACCGATCACCGAATTCGGAGGCGTCGAGACGAAATAGACCTTGTAGGGCAGATCGGCTGCACCGCGCAGCTGAAACCCGCAGCCGGTCTGCATTGCGGCCAGCCCGCCAACAATGCCCAGGGCGAGCGCGCGACGCCGCGAGTGGCCGGTCGGTGTCATGGTGCGCGCTCAGACCACCAGGTTGACCAGCCGGCCGGGCACGACCACGACCTTTTTCGGCGCACGCCCTTCGGACAGGCGCACGAAGGCATCGCTCGCGATCGCGGCGGCCTCGATCGTGGCCCGATCGGCACTGGCCGCGACCCGCAGCGCGCCGCGGACCTTGCCATTGATCTGAAGGACCAGCTCGAGTTCGTCCTGCACCAGTGCCGACTCATCGACCTGCGGCCAAGGTGCATTAAGGAGTTCGCCGAACTCGCGGTCGTAGCCCAGCGCGCCCCAGGCCTCGGTGGTGATGTGGGGCACGACCGGATAGAGCGCGCGCAGGGCAATGCCGAGCACCTCGCGCAGCACCGCCGCGTCGGCTGCGCTCGTGTCGAGTCTGGCCGACTCGAGCGCATTGAGCATCTTCATGGTTGCCGAGACGACGGTGTTGTACTGCTTGCGCTCGTAGTCGTAGTGGGCCTGTCTGAGAATCAGGTGAATGTCGCGGCGCAGCGTTTTGGCAGCCTGCGACGGCTCGCCGCTTTTCGCAAGTGACCCCGCGCCGGTCACCACGCCACGCGAGGCATGGCAAAAGGCCCAGAATCGCCGCAAAAACCGGCTTGCACCCTCGACGCCGCTGTCCGACCACTCGAGCGTCTGCTCGGGCGGACTGGCAAACATCACGAAAAGCCGCGCGGTATCGGCGCCATAGCGGTCGATCAGCAACTGCGGGTCGACGCCATTGTTCTTCGACTTCGACATCGTGCCCACGCCTTCATACTCGACGCGCGAGCCATCGGACTTGAGCACCGCATGGGTGATGCGGCCATCGGGGCCATGCACGTCGGTCACGTCTTCCGGCCAGAAGTACTCGATGCCGCCCCGCTCGTTCTTGCGCGAATAGAGATGGTTGAGCACCATGCCCTGACACAGCAGGCGGGTGAAGGGCTCGTCGAAGGTCACCAGGCCGCGGGCCGGGTCGGCAGCCACCGTGCCCTTGACATCGCGCATCACGCGGGTCCAGAAGCGCGCATAGAGCAGATGCAGCACCGCATGCTCGATGCCGCCGATGTACTGGTCCATCGGCATCCAGTAATCGGCGCGTTCGTCGACCATCGCCGAGTCGTTGCCCGGCGAGCAGTAGCGCATGTAGTACCAGGCCGAATCGACGAAGGTGTCCATGGTGTCGGTTTCGCGGCGTGCGGGCTTGCCGCAGGACGGGCAGACACACTTGAGGAAGCGCTCGTCCTTGGCCAGCGGATTGCCGCTGCCGTCTGGCACCAGATCGTCGGGCAGCACCACCGGCAACTGGTCATCCGGCACCGGGACCGGACCGCAGTCGGTGCAGTGGATGATCGGGATCGGCGTGCCCCAGTAGCGCTGGCGCGAGATGCCCCAGTCGCGCAGCCGGTACTGGATGCGCTTGCTGCCCAGGCCCCGGGCGGCCAGATCGGCGGCGACCGCATCGATGGCCGCCTCGTAGCCCAGCCCGTCGAGAGCGCCCGAATTGACGCACACGACATTCGACTTGTCCTCGTACCAGGCTTGCCAGTGCTGGTCGGTAAAGGCGTCTTCGCCCGCCCGAGGTCCGCCGCTTCGCGCCACCACCTGACGGATCGGCAGGCCGTACTTGCGGGCAAAGGCGAAGTCGCGCTCGTCGTGTGCCGGCACACCCATGACCGCGCCGTCGCCATAGCTCATCAGCACATAGTTGCCGACCCAGACTTCGAGCGGCTCGTCGGTGATCGGATGATTCACGAAGAGCCCGGTGGCGATGCCCTTTTTTTCCATCGTGGCCAGGTCGGCTTCCATCACCGAGCCCTGACGCGCGGTCTCGACGAAGGCGGCAACCGCCTCGTTGGCGGCAGCGGCAAGACTTGCCAGCGGATGCTCGGGTGCCACCGCGACGAAGGTAACCCCCATGATCGTGTCGGCGCGAGTGGTAAAGACATGCAGCTTGCCGTCGCCGACCGGCTCGCCCCGGCTGTCGCGCAGGGTATGCGGAAAGGCAAAGCGAACCCCGATCGAGCGGCCGATCCAGTTGGCCTGCATGATCTTGACCCGCTCGGGCCAGCCGTCGAGATCGTTCTCGACCTGATCGAGCAACTCGTGGGCATAGTCGGTGATCTTGAGGTAATAGCCCGGGATTTCTCGCTTTTCGACCACCGCGCCGGTGCGCCAGCCGCGCCCGTCGATGACCTGCTCGTTGGCCAGCACCGTCTGATCGACCGGATCCCAGTTGACGGTCTGCGTCTTGCGATAGGCGATGCCGCGCTCGAGCATGCGCAGGAACAGCCACTGGTTCCACTTGTAATAGGCCGGATCGCAGGCGGCCATCTCGCGCGACCAGTCGATCGCCAGGCCCATCGCCTGCATCTGCTTCTTCATGTGGGCGATGTTGTCCCAGGTCCAGGCGGCCGGCGCCACGCGGTTTTTCATCGCCGCGTTCTCGGCCGGCAGGCCAAAGGCATCCCAGCCCATCGGCATCAGGACGTTGTAGCCATTCATGCGCAGGTGGCGATACAGGACGTCGTTGATTGTGTAATTGCGCACATGACCCATGTGCAGCTTGCCGGAGGGGTAGGGCAGCATCGAACAGGCGTAGTACTTGCCCTTCGGAAAGCGCGGATCGTGCTCGATGGCGCGGTAGGCGTCGATGGCCGACCAGTGCTGCTGCACCGAGGCTTCGATCTCGGCGGGAAGGTAACGTTCTTGCATGCTCGCGGCGTCTTGAGGCGCGCACCAGGGCGCGCGGGGTCATGGGACAAAAGGTCAACCCCGCATTATCCGCTACACCGCGTCAGGCACGCTCGGGACGCCAGGCGACAGCGCTTCCATCATTGACGCAGGGTGCTGGCAAGTGGGCTGTCACGGCTTGCGCCGCACCAAAATTTCAATTTCGCTTAAAATGATTTTCGAACTAGTCGGTAACCCATAAATCGGAGCGGGCGCTGAGCCCCCAGCCGATGAGCGATGGAGACATCCAGCATGACAATTGTGGAAGAAGCCCAGACCGATATCCCGGCGGGTTCGGCAGTACTGCGAGCCATTCGAATCCTCGAAGTCCTGTCTGAACACGAGCGCCCGCCCCAGTTGGCCGAGATTGCTCATTCGGTCGGATTACCCAAGCCGACCGTGCTGCGCATCCTCGGCACCCTTGAGCATGCCGGCATCGTCGCCCGCGAGCCCGACACCAAACGTTATGGATTCGCCGAGCGACTGAACCGCTTTGCCGGTCAGGTGCTGCTCGGATCGCCCAGCCGTTCGAGCCGCCGGGCCATTCTCGAGGAACTGGTCGAAGAGGTCGGCGAGACCTGCAATCTCACGATTCCCAACGGCAACACCGTGCTCTACCTCGACCGGGTCGAAACCGCCTGGCCGCTGCGGGTGCAGTTCGGGGCGGGTTCACGCGTGCCGCTCTATGCCTCGGCAAGCGGCAAGCTCTTCCTGTCGGCGATGCCCAAGCGAAGCCGCGACCGTTTTCTCGCCCAGACGCCATTGATCGCGCATACCGCCCAGACCCTCACCGATGCCAAGCGACTGAATGCCGAGTTCAATGCCATCCGCGAGCGCGGCTATTCGATCGACAACGAGGAGTACCTGCCCGGCATCTGCTGCATTGCGGTGCCGGTGCGCAATGCCGATGGCAAGGTGGTCGCGGGCCTCGCTGTCCAGGCGCCGACAACCCGCATGAGGCCCGAACAGGGTCTGGAATATCTGCCGGCCCTGCGCCAGGCCGCTGAAGCCATCACCACCACGATAGACTGGTGACTGCAAACCTTCGTTGACGACTGGAGTCATTCATGGGCCATGCCGACCCCCTCCTTGAAGTTGATGCACGCCAGAACTTCTGGATGCCCTTTTCGCCGAACAAGGAGTTCAAGCAGGAGCCGCGCATGTTCGTGCGCGCCGAAGGCGTCTGGCTCTACAAGCCAAATGGCGATCAGGTGATTGATGCCTCATCGGGTCTGTTTTGTGTCGCGGCGGGCCATTGCCGCCCCGAGATCGCCAAGGCGGTCTACGAGCAGCTCACCACGCTCGACTACTCGATGCCCTTCACCCGCGCACAGCCCAAGGCCTTCGAACTCGCCCAGCGCATCACCAACTTCACGCCGGCTGGCATGAACCGGGTCTTTTTCGTGGGTTCCGGGTCGGAGTCGGTCGATACCGCCATGAAGATGGCGCTGGCCTTTCATCGCATCCGCGGTCAGGGGCATCGCCAGCTCTTCGTGTCGCGAGAGCGCGCTTATCACGGCGTCAACATGGGTGGCGTGGCGCTCTCGGGCATGGTCAACAACCGGCGCACCTTCGGCGTCGGTCTGCCCGGCGTGCATTTCATGCGCCACACCGCGCTGCCCGAAAACAAATTCGTGCGCGGCCAGCCCGAGACCGGTGCCGACCTCGCCGATGATCTTGCCCGCATCTGCACGATGGTTGGCGGCGACAACATCGCGGCGGTCTTCGTTGAACCCACCGCCGGCAGCTTCGGTTGCCTGCCGCCGCCCAAGGGCTATCTCGAGAGGCTTCGCGCGATCTGCGATCAGCACGGCATTTTGCTGGTCTTCGATGAAGTCATTACCGGCTGGGGACGGATGGGCGCGCCCTTCGGCGCACAGGCCTTCGGCGTAACCCCCGACCTGATGACCATGGCCAAGGCGATCACCAACGGCGCGCAGCCGATGGGCGCGGTGGCGGCTCGACAGGACATCTACGACACCATCACCGAGGCCGGACCGGCCCAGGGCATCGAATTTTTTCACGGCTACACCTATTCGGCGCATCCGGCCGCCTGTGCGGCCGGCCTGGCCATGATGGACATCTTCGAGCGCGAAGACCTCATCGGCCGTGCGGCTGCCATGTCGCCCTATTTTCTGGACGCGGTCTATTCGCTGCGCGATCTGCCCTGCGTGGTCGACATCCGCGGCGTCGGGATGATGGCAGCCGTCGAACTCTCGACCGCCGGCAAAGCGCCGGGAGCACGTGGTCATGAGGCTCAGAAGGCGCTCTTTGATGCCAACCTCAACCTCAAATCCACCGGCGACTCGCTGATTCTCGCGCCCCCCTTCATCGCCGAAAAGCACCACATCGACCAGATCGTCGGCACGCTGCGCAAAGTGCTCGCGGCTTTCTGATCGACCCATCGACCTAAAGGAGACAGTCAATGAAGATCGCCTTTCTCGGAACCGGCCTGATGGGCACGGGCTTCGTTCGCCGGATGATGTCAGTCGGCCACACCGTCAATGTCTGGAACCGGACTGCAGCGCGCACTGCGACCCTCAAATCCGAGGGCGCCAACGCCTTCGTCGATGCCGCCGATGCGGTCCGCGGCGTCGATCGCATTCACCTGTCGCTGTCGGATGACGCCTCGGTCGATGGGGTGCTCGAGCCGCTGGCTGGCCTGATTGCGCCCTCGACCTGGATCATCGATCACACCACGACCGCTACCACGCCCACCGCCGAGCGTGCCGCACGCTGGGCCGCGCGCGGCCGGCACTTCGTGCATGCGCCGGTCTTCATGGCGCCGGTCAATTGCCAGGAAGGCACCGGCCTGATGCTGGTGTCGGGTGACAAGGCAGCGTGCGCCGAGATCACGCCGATGCTCGAGCGCATGACCGGCAAGGTGGTCTGGATGGGCGAGGCACCCGAGCGAGCCGCTTCGTTCAAGCTCTTCGGCAATCTGACCCTGATCGGCATGTCGGGCGTGCTCGGCGATGTGGCCCGGCTGGCCCACTCGGTCGGCATTGCGCCGGCTGAAGCCATGCAACTCTTTGCCAGCTTCAACCCGGGCGCCATGCTGCCGGCGCGCGCCGCGCGCATCGTCAACGGCGACTACAGCAAGCCGTCGTTCGAGGTGGCCATGGCTCGCAAGGACGCCTGGCTGATGGTCGAGGAAGCCAAACGCCATGGCGTTGACCTGGCCGTCATGCCGGCAGTCATCGCGCTCTTCGATGCCGCCATCGCACGAGGCGAAGGCGCGCTCGACGCGAGCGCGGCGGTGCGTTTCCCGCTGTCCTGATCGACCCTTGATCGACACCTGAGCGGCGCTCCCTTGCCATTCAAGGGAGCAGCCGGCAAGGCTTTATCGGGCGGTCATGCCGCCGTCGATGACCAGCTCCGATCCGGTCATGAACGACGAGTCATCCGAGGCGAGATAGAGGATGCCGCGGGCGATATCCTCGGCTTGCGCCATGCGGTTGAGCGGATGCGCACCGGCCATCGCCTGTTTGATCGATGCCTCCGGCACGCCGCGTTCGCGCATCGCCCGGGCCACGCCCTGGGCCATGTCGGTATCGACGATACCGGGATGCACTGAATTCACCCGGATGTTGTAGCCGAGCTGCGCAGCTTCCATGGCGCAGGCCTTGGTAAAGAGGCGCACCCCGCCCTTGCTCAGGCAATAGAGCGTCGAGTTGGGCGAGCCGATCAGGCCGGCCACCGACGAGAGGTTCACGATCGCGGCCGGCGTCGCATCCTTGGGGCGCTGCTTCATCGCCCGGTAGGCATGCTGGGTGCCGAGCACCACGCTCTTCAGGTTGACGTCAAACATTTCCTGGATGGCCGACGCGTCGGCATCCTCGGTGCGGCCGTGCCGGAAGATGCCGGCATTATTGACCAGCACATCGACCTGCCCGAAAGCACTGATCGCCTGGGCGAAGACGGCCGCCCATTGGGCGTCATCGGTCACGTCGTGCCTGATGAAGCGCGCTTTGCCGCCCTTGGCGGTGATGTCCTCGACCAGCGTCTTGCCGTCTGCGTCGCGCAGGTCTGTCGCGATCACGGTGGCACCGGCTGCGGCCAGCAGTCGGCAGGTGGCTGAGCCGATGCCGCCGGCGGCGCCGGTGACGATGGCGACTTTGTTGTCGGCACGATTCATGGGGGTCTCCTGATTATGTTGGGATGTGCCGCGCTATCGGGGTGAGGCTTCTGCGCGACCTTGTCGTGATGCTAGCCGATGGTGGCCGCCAGCTCGTAGTCTGGCTTGCCGTTGTCGCTCACCCGGTGGCAGGCGATCCGGTGACCGGGCAGCACCTCGCGCAGCAGCGGGGCGTCGGTGTGGCAGCGTGCCTGGGCCACCGGACATCGGCCGGCGAATCGGCAGCCGGGCGGGATATCGATCGGGCTTGGCGGATCGCCCTGCAGCCGGATGCGCTGGGCCCGGCCGCGCGCAGCCGGATCGAAGGAGGGTGCGGCCGACCACAGCGCCAGCGTGTAGGGATGAAGCGGACGCGCGAAGAGCGATTCGCGATCAGCCTGCTCGACGATCACACCCAGGTACATCACCGCCACCTGATCGCACATATGGCGAATGACGCCGAGGTCGTGCGAGATGAAAAGATAGGTCAGGCCGAGCGCCTTCTGGAGACGCTGCATCAGGTTGAGGATCTGAGCCTGGATGGCCACATCGAGCGCCGACACCGGCTCGTCGCACACCAGGAGTTCGGGGTTGGCGGCGAGCGCCCGGGCAAGCACGATGCGCTGGCGCTGGCCGCCCGAGAACTGGTGCGGAAAGAGCCTCTGCTGTTCGGGGCGCAGGCCGCACTGGGCAAAGAGCTCGGCCACTCGGGCCGGTCGCGCCTGCGGCTCACCATAGGCCATCAGGTCGAGCGCCTCGCGTACCGCGTCGCCGGCGCGTTTGCGCGGATTAAGCGAGGCATAAGGATCCTGGAAGACCATCTGAAACCGGCGTCGCGCCTGGCGCAGGGCATCGCCTTCAAGTGTGCCGATGTCGTCGTCGTCGAGCCGGATCGATCCGCCGGTGTGTCTGACAAGCCGCATGACCGCGAGTGCGGTGGTGCTCTTGCCCGAGCCGCTCTCACCCACGATGCCGAAGGTGGTGCCACGCGGCACTGAAAAGCTCACCCCGTCGACCGCGCGCACCCAGGCGCGGGGCTTGCCGATCAGTCCGCCCCCGATCGGAAAATGCACGCGCAGGTCCTGAACCTCGAGCAGCGGCTTGTTCATGAGGCCCCGCCTGCGCCAGGCACGCTCGCGTCTGCATGCAGCCAGCACAGCACCCGCCGCTTGCCTTGCGCCAGACGCGTTTCGGCCGGCAGACCGAGGCGGCATTTCGGCATCACCTCGCGGCAGCGATCGGCAAAGGCGCAACCCGCGCCCCGCTCGAGCAGCGAGGGCACGGTGCCGCTGATCTCTTCGAGCGGCTCGCCATGGGCCGCGGTGCGTCGACCGGGTGCGCAGGCGATCAGGCCGCGCGTGTAGGGGTGCAGGGGATTGGCGAGCACATCGGCGGTGCTGCCTTCTTCGACGATGCGCCCGGCGTACATCACTGCCACGCGATCGGCCATTTCGGCGATTGCGCCCATGTCGTGCGTGATCAGGATGACCGCGGTGCCGGTGCGGCTGCGCAGGTCCGAGATCAGATCGAAGATCTGGGCCTGCACGGTGACGTCGAGCGCGGTGGTCGGTTCGTCGGCAATCAGCACTGAAGGATTGCAGGCGAGCGCCATCGCGATCATGACCCGCTGTCGCATGCCACCCGAGAACTGGTGCGGATAGTCGTCGACCCGTTTGCGGGCGGCCGGAATCCCGACCGCTTCGAGCATCTCGATCGCCCGCTCGCGCGCGGCGCGCCGGTCGAGTCGCTGGTGCAGGCGCACCGCTTCGGCAATCTGCTCGCCCACGTTGAAGACCGGATTGAGCGAGGTCATCGGCTCCTGGAAGATCATCGACACCCGGTTGCCGCGAACCTCACGCATGGCAGCATCGCTGAGCCCGAGCAGGTCGATCCCTTCGAAGCGCATCTGGCCGGCGACGATACGTCCGGGCGGCTGCGGAATCAGGCGCATCAGCGCGAGTGCGGTCATGCTCTTGCCGCAGCCCGACTCGCCGACCACCCCGAGGGTCTGGCCGCGCGCAAGCGAAAACGAGATCGACTCGAGCACGCGCGCAACGCCATCGCGGGTCTGGAATTCGACCGACAGCCCGTCGACCTCCAGCAGTGGTGATTCCTGGCTTGTGCCCGGCATCGGGTCGCGTGCGGTCATCGCTGATGCAGCCTGGGGTTGAGTGCATCGTTCAGGCCGTCGCCCACCAGACTGACCGCCAGGACCGTGAGAAAGATCGCCAGCCCGGGGAAGGTCACCGCCCACCACGCGTCAAGCACGTATTTGCGGTTCGAGCCGATCATCAGCCCCCAACTCATCACATTGGGATCAGACAGGCCGAGATAGCTCAGGCCAGCCTCAAACAGGATCGCCACGCCGATGATCAGGGTGGCCGAGACGATCAGCGGCGGCGCGGCATTCGGCAGGATTTCGCGCACCATCAGCCGCACCGGCCCGGCGCCCATGGCGCGTGCGGCGTTCACATAGTCGAGCTTGCGAAGACGCATGAATTCGGCGCGTGCCAATCGCGCGGTCGAGGTCCAGGTGACCATGCCGATGGCAATGATCGCGGTGGTGAGCGAGGGATCGAAGAGCGTCATCAGCACCATCGCAAAGAGCAGCGAGGGCATCACCTGGAAGATCTCGGCAATTCGCGACAGCAGCTCGTCGACCCATCCGCCGAAATAGCCGGCCAGGGCGCCGACCGTCAGGCCGATGCTCACCGTGATGGCGGCTGCGGCCAGACCGACCGCCAGCGTGGCACGGCCGCCGACCACCATGCCGGCGAGGATGTCGCGCCCCAGATAGTCCGAGCCCAGCGGCAGCGAGGCAACCTCGAAAGGGCCGGTGAAGGGCTTGCCCGAGATGTCGAAGGCCGGCACCGGATAGAGCGAGGGGCCAAGCAGCATCGTGAGGATAACCAGCCCCAGCAGGATCAGCCCCAGCATCGCGGCCTTGTTGCGCCGAAACACCCGCCAGGCCTCTTTTGACGGCGACAGCACGGTTGCAGCCGACCCTGCCGGCGCGGTCGGGCTTGGCGTGGATGGCGCTGATTGGCGGGTGTCTGACATCGTGATCAGCGGTTTCGCAATCGGGGGTCGATCAGCCGGTAGGCGAAATCAGTCATCAGATTGGCCGCAATCACCAGCACCGACGAAAAGAACAGAACCCCCAGCAAAGTCGGGTAGTCGCGCCCGAGAATCGATTCGAAGGCCAGCGTGCCCAGTCCGGGCCAGGAGAAGACCGTCTCGACCAGCACCGCGCCCGAGATCAGATTGCCGAACTGCAGCCCGGCGATGGTGACCACCGGCATCAGCGCATTGCGCAGGGCATGCTTCCAGATGACCAGCCCCTCGGAGAGCCCCTTGGCGCGGGCAGTGCGGATGTAATCGGCACTCAGCACCTCCAGCATGCTGGCGCGCGACAGCCGGCTGTATTGCGCCATGTAGACGATGGCGAGCGTGAAGGCCGGCAGCACGAGGTGATGCAGTACGTCGAGGCTGGTGACCCACCATCCGCCATAGATGCGGACATCGCGCATGCCGGAGATCGGCAAGATCGGAATGACCTTGCCAAAGAGCAGAACCAGCAGGATGCCGGTCCAGAAGGTGGGCATTGAATAACCCACCAGCGACATCACGGTGACCGCGCCGCTGCCCAGGCTCTGAGGTCGGCGCGAGGCCCAGACGCCAGCGAGTGTGCCGATGACGATGGCGGTGAGCAGCGCGGTGATCACCAGCAGGACGGTGGCCGGCAACCTCTGCAGGATGAGCTTGATGACCGGCTGGTTGTAGATGTAGGACTGGCCGAGATCGCCGCTCAGGGCGCGCCCGATGTAGGTGGTGTACTGCTCGACGATCGGCTTGTCCAGGCCGTAGGCAACGCGGATCTGGTCGAGCGTGGCCTGGTCGGCGCCGCCCATTTCGCCTGCGATCACCATGGCGGGGTCGCCGGGCGCAGCATGGATCAGCACGAAATTGACCGTCAGCACTGCGAAGATCAGCGCAAGGGCATAGGCGAATCGTTTGGCGACGCTTGCAAGGGTGGACATGGCACCGGCAGTGTAACGGTCTGGCTCAGTGGGGCTGCTCAGTGGAAGGACTCAGTGGAACGACTCAGTGCCCGCGTCGCGCATTCCCGAGCAGCGCTTCGATCTGCCCGGCATCGAGCGTGTCGCGCAGACCGATGACGACCAGGCGGGCGGGTTGCCCTGCACCAATCAGCCCGCCGGCAGCAGGACTCACCCGCGAACGTGCACCCACGGTCTGGATCAGCAGGGCCTGGCCGTCGAGTCCGTGCACCAGGCCCTTGGCCCGCAGCACCCCTTTCGCCGGATCGCACAGGGCGGCGGCCAGCGCCTGGGCATCGAGCCGCCCGGCGATGTGAAAGCTGAAGGTCTCGAATCGATCGCCAGCCGCCATGGACCGGGTCGGCCGCAGACGTCGCTCGCCGCTGCCCGGATCGAATGCCGACGCAGCATCGTCGGGCACGGGCTGTGATGTTGCGGTGAGCGACGACTGCGACGACTGCGTCGACCACGTCAACCGCGTCGACCGCAACCGCGAGGCCTCGCTCTCATCGGCCAAGCCCAGGATCAGTTCGGCCGGTAGGCCGGCTTCGACCGACTCGATGAGTCGTGCGTGTGGGGCGATACCCGCCAGCCAGTGACGAGTCGCATCGAGCGCTGGCTTGTCGACCAGGTCGATCTTGTTCAGCACCAGCAGGTCGGCCTCGGCCAGTTGCTGCATGACGGTATCGCCGACATGACGATCGTTCGCGCGGAGGCGAATGGTCTCGGCATCGACCAGCACCACCACGGCGTCGATCTCGATGCCCGGTGCCAGGCGTGCGCCGCGCGCGACCGACCCCGGCAGCGCCACGCCACTGGTTTCGATCAGCACCAGGTCGGGTGGCGGGACGCGCTGCGGCAGGGTCATCAGGGCTGCCACCAGATCGCTGCCGACGCTGCAGCAGATGCATCCGCCCGACAGGTTCATCACCTCGCCATCGGTCGATTCGATCAGATCGGCATCGATACCGATGTCGCCGAAGTCATTGACCATGACCGCGATGCGCCGACCCTGCGCATGGCGCAGCAAATGATTGAGCAGGGTGGTCTTGCCGGCGCCGAGATAGCCGCCGAGCACGATCGTCGAAAGCGGCATGACCGGCAATCACCGTAGGAAACAAGCCCTTCACTTTAGTCCAACCGGGATGCAGCACGCCGTCCCGAAAGGATAAAACGACATGAGTGTCGGGGCTGTCGGGGCGAATCCGCAGCGCGGGCGTGTAGCATCCTGCGCATGCCATTGCCCGACCTCCAAGACCTTCAGGCCGCCGCGGCGCGCCTTGCCGGCGTCGCCCATCGAACCCCGGTCCTGAGCTCGCGAACGGCCGATGCCGCCAGCGGCGCTCAGCTGTTTTTCAAGTGCGAGAACCTGCAGCGCGGCGGCGCTTTCAAGTTTCGCGGCGCCTATAACGCGATTGCGGCATTACCGCCGGCCAGCCGTGCGGCCGGCGTGGTGACCTATTCCTCGGGCAATCATGCCCAGGCGATTGCCTTGTCCGCGTCGCTGCTGGGTGTGCCCGCCTGCATCGTGATGCCGTCCGATGCACCTGCGGCCAAGCTCGCCGCCACGCGAGGGTATGGCGGCGACGTGGTGCTCTATGACCGGTTTCGGGATGATCGCGAGGCGATCGGCAGGCAACTCGCCCAGGAGCGCGGCCTCACCCTGATCCCGCCCTATGACCATGCCGACGTGATCGCAGGGGCCGGCACGGCAGCCCTCGAACTCTTCGAGGAGGTCGGCGAGCTCGATCTGCTGCTGGTGTGTCTGGGTGGTGGCGGTCTGACCGCAGGATCTGCACTGGCGGCCGCTGCACTGTCGCCGCGCTGTGCGGTCTGGGGTGTCGAGCCCGAGGCCGGCAACGATGGCCAGCAGTCGCTGGCTGCCGGTCGCGTCGTCAAGATCGACGTGCCCCAGACGATTGCCGATGGTGCCCAGACCCAGCGCCTGGGCGATCTCAACTTCGAGGTGATT
>Ga0114972_10002714_pt1 | contig 13347 bp, 6 predicted proteins | sample M_140807_EF_Meta_FD_87354 | JGI IMG/M metagenome (GOLD analysis project Ga0114972, IMG submission 87354) | Freshwater microbial communities from Lake Montjoie, Canada to study carbon cycling - M_140807_EF_MetaG | ecosystem: Environmental > Aquatic > Freshwater > Lake | place: Lake Montjoie... | reverse complement strand
CCCCACCCTTGCCCCCGCGGCCACCCCCTCATCTAGCTAATACTACGCCCTCCCTCGACCCGTCTGGCAGCAGCGCAGCTCACAAAGAGGAAGAAAACAGCGAATTTTCCGTCCCCCCTGAAAAACGAGCCTCCTTTCTTAAGACATTGGCCTTCACTGGGCGTTTCGTTAGTCGTGTTATGGAGCCAGGCACGCAGCGGTTGCTTGGACTCTCCTCACCTGTTCTTCCTCGCAGGACCCCCCCCCTACCTCCCCGCTCACAAGATTCACCAAAATTAAATTAAGTTTTCTTTCTTTTACGGTATTAAAATAATTAATGGGGGATATGCCCGCCAGGTCCACTTACGTGTTTATCGTGTTGGAGACCGTGCACGTGGAAGAGAATCAACCAGCCCGTGCCCAAATGTAAGAGGGCTATCCACACAAGAAATATCAGTCGAACTGTAGGACGCTTAAGAAGCGATCGGGCGGACCAGGAAGTGAACAAATCCAATGCATTAGCCACACCCGCTAGGTTTTTATTTTGGGAGAAAGCATTGATTCGAGACATGGGAGTGAGCTGCATATTCACAGGTTTTGAGGCCCGTCTCAATCTTTGACTCGTTGAGGAAGCTGCACTTTCCGCCACACCCCCTCTAGAAACCACCTCCTCTCTGCTCCCTGCCCCTCTCCCACCCAATAATCCCACCTCAGGGTCCATGTCCTCGTCTAGACCTTCAGCCTCTCTGGCTTTCAGCTCAACTAACTCTGCAGCTGCTGCGGCAGACGCCACCCGCTCACCCTCCAGTTGACCCCTCAGGGCAGAGCACTCTGCACTCAAACGGGCTCTACTTTCCTCAGACGCAGCCAATCGACCTGTGACACTCCGAAGCTGCTCCTTTGTGGTAGGGAGGGTCACTTCAAAGTTCCTCAGCCGCTCCCGCAGTTCCTTCACCTCTCCCTCCAGGGTCGCTACAGTATCGCTACTCCTATGGCGAAGTGAGGTTATTTCTCGCGCACTGGACTCTGCCGCCTCCCTCCACTTAGTTGAATGACGCTGTGCTGCCTCCAGTGCTGCCTGAGATTCTGCCAACCGTCTACCCTCCGCAGCCAGTTGCGCAGTACAAATGCTCGCAGCATTTCGAGCTTCTGCGAGCTGAGCAGTTAATGCGCTCTCCCTCTTCCCAATCCCACTTGCCTCGCGCTCTCCCTCCCCCTTGGCTTCCACAGCAGCTTGGGCTGCCGCAAGAGCGGCCCCCAAACGGGCGTTCTCTGCTAAAAGCTCCTCCATTGTCCTTGTAGAGGACACCCTGAGGGTCATGGCCTCCACGAGGCCTGCCTCCAGCGCAGCCTCAGCGCGGGCCACTTCCGCACGGGAAGCACTCAGGGCTGCTGCGTGTGACACTCGGGCATTTTCATAGTCTGCCTCAAGAGCTTGTAACCGACGATTCGATAGCTGAAGCTCACCCTCGAGGTCCTCCACACGCCCGTCCCCCGCTGAACTCAAGCGAGCCCGTAGATTATCCACGAGGGCCCTACTCTCCCGAAGTTCCTCATAAAGATCCGTTACCTGGGCCTCTAGAGCTTTTTCACGGTGACGTGAACGGTCATATTCTGTTCGGGTTGGGGGAAGGGTCGAAACACTAGAAACTTGTGGGGTGCTAGGAATTTTTGGAGACTCCGTAGTAGCCGGGACTTCGACTGTTTCTGAAGCTTTCTCCGCTTGAGCATCCACTGTCTCCAGTGCTGAGATAACTGTATTTTTCAAGGCTTTCACGCCTTTTATAAAGGATGCCATGGGGGTCAACGGAGCGGATTTTTGATTTTCTCGCCAGGCCGGTGCCACAACAGGGCGCCGTTTTTCCCACAACAGCGCTTCAAAAAGAGAAGTTGACAATGCCGAACTTTTTGCTATTTATTGCCTTGATATATTTCGCCGATTCGATTGCACCAGGTTCTGACGCGCGTTTTCTAGTGCTTCCTCCTCCGAGAACCATTTCAGCGAAAGGTGTAAGAAGACCATTAACCCCTGATTTTTTTCTGCGTTCCATAGGCGCTGATTCAAGAATTTTGGAGTCCGCTATGGAACGCGAGAAAGTCCATTTAAACAGGTTTAGTGTATCTTTGCCTCCTGGTTCCTCATCTCCACTTTTGGGGGCCTATTTGAACGTGTCTTCCTCGTCTGAAACTCTTTCCGCTTCAACCGACGTATCGTACACACTGGACGCCTCCCCAACATCCGATTACGTGACGATTGCTTCAAAAACTGTGTTTGGTGCAATGATGGGACTCACAAGTCTGCGCCAGCTCGTGGCTCGTGGTGGTGGATTCTCAGTGCCTCACGACGAACTGCACATTTCGGATGCTCCTGATTGGCCTCATAGAGGGATAATGATTGACTCTGGACGACGCTTTTTCCCCGTCCCTTTGGTAAAGAATCTTATCGACACAATGTCGCTACTCAAGATGAGTCTGTTGCATCTTCATGTTAGTGATGAGTGTCGCTTTGGAATAGAGTCAAAGCTGTTTCCGAACCTTACATCGCGCCTTGTGGGTGACTATGGTGGATTCTACACACAGGACGACATTCGTGCGCTGGTAGCCTACGGACTTGCGCGGGGGATAAGAATAATGCTTGAAATGGATATTCCTGGACACTCCCGTGGTCTGCTTCCTTTGGCAGGATACGGTGCAGTTTTCTGTGATCCTACCGACGCAACTTGCTCCCAGATGTATGGCGATCCACAGAATAAAACGTACGATGTACTCACTGCACTGCTAGGGGAAATCGTCCCTCTCTTTCCCGAAGCCGTTGTGCATATTGGTGCTGATGAAACTGGTGTAGTAGGGGTGTGTACCACTGAGAGCACCTTTGCCGTGGAGAGACTTGTATTGGATTACCTTCAAAACACGCTTGGAAAAACCCCAGCCGGTTGGGAGGAAGTCTTATTTGATGCTAATGCCGCCACTCCCCAAACCGTGATTTATTCCTGGTCTCGACATGCCCCCGTCTCTGTCGCCTCAAGGGGATACTCAGTAGTGAATAACAATGCCACACACTTTTATACCACACAGGCTGGTGGCGTGTACCCAGACAGTTGGGAGCGCTTTTATTTTGATATAGCTCAGGATCTTAACTCTACTGAACGTGCCCTTCTCCAGGGCGGTGAAATCTCTCAATGGACCGACACGGTTGAGTGCTGATTTTTTTTTCGGATCAGCTCAACTTCCTGCCTTTTCTCACAACAAAACCAATAACACACGCTCACCCCAACAAACTACAACCATTTATCGCAGTACTGTATAACGTCCCAGTGTGGTGCATCCCAAGGCGCTGTGCCCTATGGCTCCGAACTCTTCCCCCCCTCTCAGGATGCAAATTTTGCGACTAGCATCGGTGGCATGCTATTTCCTAGGGGCATAGTGGCCGCCTCTGCCTTTTGGTCATTCAATTCCAGTCTCTCTCCATCGGACCCTGACTTTGTGGCCGCCGTGTGGGCTGTAAATGACCAAATCACCGCCTCCGGGGGAGTAACGTGCCCTTCTCACTGTGTGTGCGACCAGCTCAATCAGTGTGGAAAGCCGCTCATTCCACCTCGGCCTCCCACTGTCAATATGTCAGTGGGTTTGATGCCATGTAACCTTCCACTGGGGCCCCTTCAGACTTTTTTCCTCAGCTCAGCCGGAGTCATCATGACCCAAGCTGATCCCAACACTCGACTTTGCGTCGCGAATCCCGTGGGAGGCAGTGGGGACCCCACGTACCCCCTAAAGCTTGCAGCAGAGGGGGCTGCTGACTGTGTTACTTGGGCACATGGCTCTGGCGGGGTCGCAGTCGCTGGGAGGCTCGTGGATGGTGCCTCTGGTGGTTGCCTGGACGCAGGGAGCGAGAGCGCGGGGATTTATGAGTGTGGTTCGGGGTCTGGTTTGTTCCAGCTCAATCAAGCGTGGGCTGTAGATTCTGCCCTAGGCGGCATTGTCAATTTGAAAGAAGGGCTTTGTCTCTCGGCTGCGGCGTAGGACAACCCTTTCCATGTGTACACTACCCGAAATAAAAAAAAATATATCTCTTTGGGAAATTAATCTTTTTTTACGGGTCACCACCCACCTTTAGCGCCTTCTCTTTTTGTCACCATGGACAAGGTGCTTTCTGTAGGGCGCACTCTTTGAGAGCGCCTTTTTATCCCTCTGCGAGAGTTGCTGAATTTGAAGCATCCAAGGGGGCACCTCACAACCACTGAGCTTCATAACATTAGCGATACTCCGAAGCAGTGGTATATCTTCCTCTGTGAAAAATGTCACGGCCTCGCCCTCCCTGCCGGCCCTACCGGTTCGGCCCACCCTGTGAACGTACGCCACGGCAGACTGTGGGAGATCAAAGTTAAGCACCAGGTTCACGCCCTTGAAATCCAATCCTCTCCCTAACACGTCCGTGGTGACGAGGAACAGGGTGTCCCCCCTCCTAAACCTAAGAATCGCCTCCTCTCTCTGCGCCATACTTCGATCTGCATGAATTACCCCGACACGCACGCCCTCCAGCTCAAGAACTTTACTAACCTGTTCCGCCCGTTCCTTGCTTTGCACGAAAATGAGCACGGGTGGCCGAACGCCCTCTGACAACATACCCTTGAGCGCCATCACCTTACCTGCCTCCTTACCTACAAACAGTAGGCGCTGCGAAACAGGGGTGGCGGTGGCCCCCGCTTTTCCAGCCAAAATTCGCACTGGATTTTTTAGGGCTGTTATGGCGAGCTCCTCTATCCCTGACGGGAGGGTGGCAGTGAACATTCCGATTTGCACACTGCAGGAGGGAGCGGCGGCACGAAAGAGGGCAGCCTTGTCAAGCTCCTGAGACGCAAGAGCAAGGCGGAGAAGGAGGGGAGGGGTAGGAAGTGCCGCAAAAATTTCATCCACCTGGTTCACAAATCCTGCCTCAAGCAGGCTGTCCACTTCATCCAGAATGAGGTGGCGCAGGGAGGGAATAATGGCCCTATAGCTAACGTCACTCTTAACGGTGGGGGTTGCAGAGCGGAGCACGGAGGCCAATAAGAGTGGGGTGCTCACTAAAATATCCCCACGAGGCAGGGGTGGCACGACTACCGTAGCATCATTATTATCGTGATCTTCTTTTCGGGGTACCGAGGGGCCCAGGTCAGAACAATCCTCATCTTCCTCCCCTCCCTCACTAGAACCACCCAGGTCTTCACCACCACTCAATATATCACTTCTCCGCCTTTTCCTTCTAACTAAGTCCCCTGCATCTGACGCAGAAATACGGCGGCCAGCGGTCCCTGATACGTTCTCCCTCGTGAGGCACACAGAGTGCAAGCCCAAACCGGCGCCCAGTCGATTCGCCTCCCTCACTATTTGAGAAGCAAGCTCGCGCGTGGGCACAATAATGAGCGCCCTGGGTCCGGCGCCGGAGCAAGCACACTTTGAGTTTTGAAGTAAGAGTAGAAGGGGTATGAGAAATGCGGCCGTTTTCCCGGAGCCTGTGGGTGCGCAGGCAAGAACATCCCTGCCCTCCAGCAGTGCAGGAATCGCTTGCATTTGCACAGCGGTGGGCTCCTTGTAATAAGAAACCTCTATAGATGACATAATGGCCTCTCGGGTGGACTCAAGCCTCGCAGACAGTCTCGCCCCAGAACCCGAACCACAAGCCAGCCAATTGAGAACCTCTTTAGAAAAGGTCTTGGGAATAGAGGAAAAGGTTACCATAGGTGATGGAGGGGAAAGGCCAGACACTTTGAGTCCCAACTGACGGCGAAGAGCCTTATCTTCATTCTGCAGGATGGAGCTCTTGTCCTCCGTAGCATGCCGCGCTACCCTCGTTACTCCTCCAGAGTTTTGAAACAACTGCAATGTTTCCGCGTCATTTCCCACTGTCGCGTTTAAAATAACGCCATCTGTTTCTCCAAAACCATCCGCCTTTTTCAAGGAAACCACCCCTTTCTTTAGATTTCTTATCTTATTCCCAGATGTCTTCGCATCTGCTTCTATTTTACCTTTCACCTCGAAAAAATCGAGGGAAGGCCCCTGCGGCAGCTTCTTCTCTGAAACACTTATGCTAGGTTCTACGCATACTTGTGGCTTGCGCTTCAAGGCTATCCCGGCAGTTAAACTACGAAAATCCATTATGCACGCGGTTAATATTTTGGTGTTCTCGGGGTGTTTGTTCAAAAAGTGGAAAAAAAATAAAAAAAGAGAAGAAATCTCCTCTTCTCTCCTACGATTTCAACTACACGATCCTCCCCAATGAGTCCCCCTTCACCGAGAGAGCGGAGACAAAAAATTAATCCCTTAAGCTCTTCTGAAGGAACTGTTTAACAGCTGACTGTATTTTCATCCTTACACTTGCTGGCAATGCAGTCCCACCGACCCCAACCCCCTCGGCCATTGTTTCCATACAAGCTAAATCCACGGCGGCAACGAGACTGGGTTCCCCCTTTTGGGCCCCAGCAAGAATAGATTTAAGTACTTTCCATAGCTCCTCTATAGCGTCGTCCCCCATTAGGGAAAAATTGAGCCCCTGAGCAAAGGGTAAAAATGCCTCCTCAAGCATGGGCAAAGCCCATGGCTCCCTGAAAAACGAAATAAGGTCACCGGTTGGAAAACCTGCCTCTACGTGGCCCTTCTCGTGTGCATCTCCCCTCCGTAGTAACCCATTGAGAAAGGAGGAGGGAAGTCCAAGTAAAAGGCTTAGATTTAAACTTTCTACCGTGTCAGTGCCAGTGTAGCAAAGCTCTGCCAGTCTGCCGAAACGGTCCACGACGGCTCGACTGTTTAAGTATGGGGGGCGGGGGTTAGTGTAAATTTGTGGGGGTAAGGGATAAGGGAGGGGGGGTTGTTCACAAGGAGAAAAGAAAAAAAACTGACGTGTGACGAAAATCCCCATTATCACTGAGAAAGTGCGTAACGACCTCTTTCCCAGAGCCTCCCATTTCGTAGTGGGCCAAGGTAGCCCAGAAGAAAATAAACCCTCCCGGGAGCATGCATCTCACGATGCGAGGTTTAATAAAATTTTGGGGAAGGGCCGCGACAGGGGCAGACTCCACAATCTTTTGTAGCGCACGATCCCTGATAACCTCGTCCATGTGATCAAGCTCGTACTCAATGTCGTTGTCATGATCATGGCTATGCTGTACTTCCAAACCCAGTAGAACACTTTTGCCCACCAAAGTCCCTACCTCAGCCTTGCTGTGAGCTAAGAGGGGCACTGGGTGGCCAAGTTTCCTGGAAAACTTTGTAGCGGGACCACCCCCATATATTTTGTCATCCATGGTTCTAAAATTGTGGTCCAACACTAGAAACTGGTCAAAGACAAGGCTACTATTGTTACAGGCCGCAAAAAAACCAGGATCGACATCAGGGGTGTCAGCACAAAGGAGGAGAGAGGCCTGGACATTCCATTGAAAAACATGCCCCGCCTGCGACTGGAGTTCAATGCCAACCATCAGTTCATCACCATGTTCGCTGATTTCAGAAATGGTCGCACCCCTAACCACTCGTACACCACTGGAGGAGAGGACCCGTGAGACAGTGAGGGCGGGGAAAAGTGCGTGGGGTGAGGGAGATTTCATGGGAAGCAATCCCGACATTAAATCCCCAGCCCAAATTTTATGTTCCGTTTTCCCATCTAAACCAGCAGCTGCCACCCCCATATCTACTAACTCCTGGCTAATGTTTGGCGCACTTTGCGCAGTGGGAGGGAGAAGGAGGACGATAAAATCGGCTGGTACACCCCTGTCCAAAAGTCCGGCGAGGGTTTCCACGGCCTGCACTGTGTTCCCGTACACCAAAACACTGTGGGAATGCGGTGGCTGTGGTGAGTGTCGGTGGTGCCCACGGTGGTGGGCTTCCGGGTGGTTTGGGTTGGCAAGTGAATCATGTTGCCCTTGAGTAGCGTCTAGCGAGCTGAGCATGTGGGCAGTGAGGGCCACCATCTCCTCCAGTGCGGCCTCATTCAGAGTGCAGTCCATGAAAAAACAGCCCTTTGGCGGATGGCGGGATACAACATCCAGCCTAAATTTTGTGGGCTCCTTGAGCTCGGGAAGAAGCACTAGCCGGTCATACTTGATCTTGCCCCCCCCCCCAATGCTTACTTGATTACTGCCCCTTTCTATGCTCACAATGTCACTTTGAATGAATGAAAAATGAGCCGTGATGGGCAGGCGACTGAGTTGGAAAGATGAGAACTCCCTGCCTATAGAAAAGGGGGCGGGGGAGGAAAAGGGCTCACAAGGTGTAGCAAGGCCAGTTTCACCGCAGAGGACTGAAACGTGGGGGAGCAAAGGGTTGGCGTGATCAATGAGCGAGACCAGAAATCCAACGACTGTATCTGAATTACCCTGAACAAGGATCCTTTCATTACGCACGGTACGGCGATGCGTAGAAAGAAAGGGCGTAAAAATGTACAAGGCATGTGCGTGACTCCTTTGATCCGCTAGATCACTCTCACACAATCCCTGGGCCACAAAAAAAGGAGACAAGGAGACTGGGTCACTCTGGAAGGGAAGAGAAGAGTCGACGTTTGGCTGCGGCACCGCTGCCACCTTGGCTTGGTCTGAGGGTGGTAGCTCCGGAAGGTGACGGGGTGAGACGAAACGAAAGGCGTTGAAAATGGACTGGGGAAGAAAACCAGCGATGTGTGTGGAGGAGGGGGACAGTGGCGGAAGCCTGTAAAGGAGGGACGTTTTACAGCCGTACAGCGCGAGGCATTCCCGGTGAAAATAGGGGGAGGAATTGAGGAAAGGAAAATCGAGGTAAGAAAAAAGAAGGGAGGCCACGCCCTCCTTCCCTTGGAAAGAAAACCCATCCATGCACTCCTCTAATTTGAAGGACAGGGCAGTGGCTTTGAGACTTGCGGGAGAGCACCCCACACTTCCCACCACTATGGCGCCAACAATTTTCCCTTTAATCTCCGCCACAAATGTCGCCACCCTGGGAGGGGTGGGGAAAAGGGGAATGTGTTCCCTTGCTTCGCTCGCAACCACGGCAGCCATGAAATCCCGCTCTCCACCACCCCCAGGATTCCTGCTGCACAGAGCGTACAGCTGCTGCCTATCTGTCGTCTTGGCCCTCCTTACAACAAGGTCCCGAGGGCAGTGCAGCGCCTCCCGTGGGCACACATAGAGTGTAGAGTTAAGAGTGGAGGTGTCTCGATTGGGGATCTGAAGGAACTTACTGAGGGTGGCCTCCCCATAAGGTGAAGTGAAGGGTTGGGTGAGGGCTATGAAGCTCATGGAAGGGAATTCTGAAAAGACGGCGTGGAGAAGGTCACTTATGCGCGCCTCGCAGTCGTGACGCATGCAAAACATATTCACCACTGCAGTGGCAGAGTCGGGCGTGGGGGAGGGGGGGCACAGGGGGGGTGCCAAGCTGTCCTTCGCCACTAGGGTTAAACTTTGCTCCAGTAGCACACCCTCCACATCCTCCCGTATCAGCTCCTCCAACGTAAACCCGCTCAAATCCACCGAGTTAGGCCCCGACACCAGAAAAGACGCACGTTTATTAATGAGGGAGGTGCTCTCTGCACAAACACGACGAACAACATCTCCCAAGAGACCAGAGCAGGGCGCTTCCGATAATCGGTCGAGGGGGGGGGGGGCCAAGGACTCCCTTCTCTTCCTTGCAGTCCCTCCTAGGAAAACCTCCTCTTTGCTTTGTCTGGTGGGGCTCACAGCTCGGGTCTCTGCGTGCAAATGAAGAGTGGGGGGGTGACCTGCCTGCAAAAGTGCTTCGGAAAGTCGTTGGCAGGCCGATGAGTCGTACACGGGTATTCCTGATAGCACCATCCCCTTGCTGACATCAATATCACCGCTTTTTATATAGGCCACCAGTGCAGAGAGGGGGTCAGTGAAAGCATCACTGAATTTAGCAAGGCGGGAGGCGGCCTGCTGGGGAGTCGGGGAAGGCGGTAAGAGAGGAGCAGCAGCCTTGGGAGGGGGGGGTCCACCCTTTTCCTTCGCTGCAGCTGCTTCGTCCTCAAGTTTTTTTCGCTTCTCTTCGTACACTGCATATTTACTCTGTGCATCAGCTAAGTCTGCGGAAGCCGTACTGTGGGCTTTGGCTGCAGCGGTCATGAGGTTTGGGAGGAAAAGAACGGGTGCCCCCAGCAGTTTTCCTGCTGCAGATGCAAGGGCTGCTTCGCCCGCGTCCTGCGTGTGTAGGGTACCCGGGGGAGGCACGCAGATTGGGAAGCCCTCCCCTTTGGTGCTTGTCACAAACACGACGGGATGTAGGCAGCGGGAGAGCCTCGTTCGCTCCCAGACTTCCAACAGGGACGAAAGGTCCAGCGAGGAAAGTTCTAACTTTGACTGAGATGAAAACTCAGCCAGAAAATCATCTGTGGGGCAGTCACCACACACTACACTGGCCCCACCCCCTTCCTTGCTATTGCGGGATATAAAATGCAAAAGATCCTCTAGAGAAATGAGAAGCGGGTTTGAAAGCTCGCTCTGCGCCGTCTCCATGGCTTTAACGCAAGCCTCCGAACGGGCTTCAGCAGCTGCTCGAGCCTCTCGAGCAGCAATCACAGCCGGGGTCCCTGGGACAGGGAGCGTGGCTACATTGACAGGTTTCTGGCCCTTAGAGGGTTTAACATCCCCACGCTCCTTTTCGTAGGCCTCCTTGGCAGCTGCCTCACAGACGTTCCGCTCTGAGAGAGCCGCCATTTCCGCAAACTTGATCGCTGCAGAGGTTTCCAACTGGAGAGTCTTTAGTCTTTCCTTTCTGTCAACATCCAGACAAGCAGTAGCTCGCTCCCAAGCACCCATTAACATGCTGTATCCCCTTCTGGGGGCGTCCGGGGGGGAGTACCAGGAAGTGATCCTTGCAAGGAGGGCCGAAGAGGCGCGGCGCCGCGCGTGCTCTGTCAGACTCTCCTCTAAAGCCCCCAAATGAATCACACAGTCCTGCTGCTCTGCCCCCCTCCCCCAAGGGGCAAGCTTTCCCAGATCTACAAGCATCATTGTCCCCATTTTAGTTTCGCATGGGCCTCCATACCCCCAGGCATCTCCCATGGTGTTTAGTAGGTCAAGGAGGTCGGTGATAAGCACCCCCTCAAAAGCCCCACCACAGATATTTCCGAACCAGGAGCCGTTCCCAGGAGCAGATAAGGTGCCCTCTGGGATTGGAACTCGCTGGAGCGTGGTGATAAGGCCAGGGATTTCTTGGATGTTGCTTTCAAGCACAGCGAGCCAGTCGGAACGGTGTCTGGCCTGAAAGGATGACAGCCTCTGCGTCTCTGTGACCATGTCTGGACTGGGTCTGACGAGGTTGTTCACACATTCCGTGTGAAAATTGTCCTGCATAATTTTCACGGGAATGGAGGCAGTGACGGCTAGGAGGCCCACGGCCCGCCCGTTCCGAACACCCACGAGCACTTTTTTGGACGGGTCATGCTCCGCTGCTTCAATGACCTCCGCCAAGTAGTACTCCCCAAATGATGACTTCACGACCTCGCTCTGTGACTCAAATATTGCTTGAAGGTCGTCAAAATCCTCGACAGCAGCCTCCCTGACAAGCAATGGTCTCAAGGGGCTTGGAAGGAGGTAAAGGGCCATGCACCCGTCCACCTCTATGGGTGTCCTTACACAACCCAACGGTCCTAAAAGAGAGCTTTCAAGTTCTTCACTATAGTCACCAAGACCAGAAGATGGAGGAGACAATATTATAAGGTGCTCTGTGTCATGCAGGGGCTTCATGGCATGTTCCAGGAGCTCTGCTGTCAATTCGTTAGGCAAGTCCGCACTAGGTGACACAGACAAGCAAGTCAGTGAGGCTACATTCCCCGCATAGAGCCCCCCCCCTTCAACAATGTCATTTACAGAGCTTATAATATCGGCAAAGGAAATCCCCGGGAAACTCGTTGCCAGGCTCACAAAACCCAATATGCTTCCTGATTCATTCACAGCGACGGTAGTGCTCACACCTAACTCGATTAATTTTTCAGTGGGTATCGAAGCATCAAACAAAAATTCTAGACCACCACAGCTTTTACGCAGAGTGTCGATTTCATAAATGTCGCTCGATTTAGCAAATCGAAACTCCATTGCGTGTTTTGCAAAACGCCTAACCATCGCCTAACATTATATTTCTCTTTTTTTTCCTTTTTTTGTTGAGGGAAGTGGGCAAAAAAGTGGGATTTGACCGAGATGTTTGAGGTTTTGTTTTGATTTGATTGAATGCGTCCGTTGGTGAAAAAGACCTCAAGGAGTTCCTCATGTTATTTTCTTTCTTTTCAAATACTTTTGTTTTCCCTGGTGTCTATGTGGCTTGGTTTTATGGGTGGCGTGGCAAGCGATCGGTTATTGAGCGTAAAAAGCATTAGCAGTGCATCCCCAGCGAATTCTAAAAGCCTTCGGGTAAATCAATTGACCGCTGGGGGTATCCAAAAGAGCGCTCGAGTGAACCCAGTACTGGAATTGCTGAAAAACAGCGCAGCCCTTTCCCCTCTGCCGCACGAGCGCATCCCGCTCGTCTTTCATACAGCACAGCTCACTGGGCACCCCCCTTTGGTATCTAGGAGTGATACGACACCCAACGGTGACCCTGATATGGATAACTTTGGGGCACCGGCCGAGTTTGGTATCCCTCCCTCCTTTTTTATGGTGAATCCTTGGGAGGGTGTGGCAAACCCATGGGAAAGACTAGAAAAGGCTGGTGAGCCGCCTAACTGGCTCACTAGGGCCAAATCTATAAACGACAACCCTTTTCGCTACGTTGTGCGCAGCGAAGACTCGATAAGGGACATAACTATGGCCATGCTCTCGTCTCCTGGAAAAAAGCGGGAGAGCCTCACAGCAGTGGCGAAGTCAATTCCCTACCTTCAAAACCCCGAGGATTTAAGAAAGGTACCCACTTGTAGAGCTAGCTCCGTTACTATTCCTTTTGCATGTATGGCCTATCTTCGGGAGACACTCCCCCGTCTTTTTCTCCCGGATGGTACTCCCCTGCCGGCCAGCCTGGGCGGCCCCCTGGTGCTTGACATAGGATTCACCTCATCGGGATACTTTGCTCTGCTGGCTGCCTCACAGGGTGTGAGTAGTATGGCCATAGATACGCAGCCTCACTGCTCCCTTTGGTCGCAGCTTGCGGCAAAGGCTAGTGTGCACTCTGTGGGTAACAGGACCACCTTTTACTCCGCCTTGCCTTTCGTGCCCTCAACTGGCTATGAAGGAAGAGCATCCTTGAAAGCCAGGGTAAGGACTGGCTGCGTGGGCACCTGGACTAACGACGAACACGTTAAATATGAGGATGTGAAGGCCTATTACGACGACACAAAAAAGGTTATCCACGGTCACGTTTCTGAGTCGGGAGAAGAGGTGGAGGATGGTGGTCGGTCATTTGCAGAGCAATCCCGGGCCT
>Ga0114972_10002713_pt1 | contig 13348 bp, 20 predicted proteins | sample M_140807_EF_Meta_FD_87354 | JGI IMG/M metagenome (GOLD analysis project Ga0114972, IMG submission 87354) | Freshwater microbial communities from Lake Montjoie, Canada to study carbon cycling - M_140807_EF_MetaG | ecosystem: Environmental > Aquatic > Freshwater > Lake | place: Lake Montjoie... | reverse complement strand
GATCGCGGCGTGACCTTGACTGAGTAAGGCTCCTGCTTTTTTGGCTCCTTCGGTAATCAGGATAGGGATAGGTTGCTCAATTACCCATTGCCAAAAGCCGAGGGCTTCTCCTGTTGAATCTACGATGATGTTTTCAGGGAGGGGGATATGGTGGCGATCTGCGATCGCTTGCCAAGTTGTCAGGGGAACTCGCAGGCAGAATAATTCGGTGGGGGTTTTAAAGGGATGTTCATATTTAATGATTTTCTCTTTGACTTCTTCGCCAAAGCCTTTTCGTTCCACTTGGATATAGGGTTGGTCTGGTTTGAGACAGCCCCAGTCACTTGCTTGCCCTGTGAGGGGGTCAATGCCAGAGCAGAACCAGCCGCCTGCTTCTAAATGACCGTAGCGGTGGAGAATGCCGTCGGTAATGCGCCCATCGTTGCGGCGGGGGATGTCATCGCTGTAGAGGATACGGTTAAAAGCTTCGGTTGCTTCTAAACTCTCAACGTTGAGGTTAATAATTTCAGGATTTACAGCACTGTCTAGCCATTCTTGAAAATGCTCAGGTTTGACCTTAGTGTATGGAGCAATAGCAGAATTAGCAAAATTTGTAGTAAAATCGGGGGAGCAGCTTTGGATAGTCATTGATTTGATGTGTCCTTGATTGTGGATAAACAATTGAAGATATTCGTTAAATTGATTTGTCCTGTTTGGGATAAGCAATTGAAGGGTGTCATTTGATTTGTTTATTTAGGGATGAACATGAAAGTGTGAAATCCTTGTTTGTTCAGGAATAAACATGAAAATGTGAAATCCTAAATGTCTTAACTGGCTTTAAGAGTTTTCAATCGAACAAGGTAATTCCGAAAGGAGTGAACTTATTGAAGAAAAATCCTCTTAATGTCTTGGTAATAAAGGGTTTAAGTACCCAATGAGAGGGTTATATGAACCCAAACCACAGAAGCAGATGCTTCGATCTTTATCCCCTCGTCCTTTGCGTGTTTTCCAGACAGTTAGAAAGGCGGGGGTTTTAATTTTTGTATATGTACTAAATCATACTTGTTAAAGCTTGAGTAAAGCGTGTGATTAACAGAAAAAGCATATCAGACTTTCAGGCTTCCCAGGCAGCAAAAAGAGACAGGTAACACTTCTTTACAGGGTTACACAAAGTAAGAATTTGACGACACAATATTAACCTCCATTATTCTTGAAAGTCTATTTCAGGAATTTTTTTTTATTTCCTAATGATATAATTAAGAAAAAGTATTTCTTCTCTTAGTTATGGTGAGTCATTTTTCTAATCCTAATAAGCCTGGGTTTAAATCTTCTCCTAATTTCAACAATAGCCAATCCTTAAAACGTCGTCTAAAAGGAACAGGAAGTGGCTCGATTCAGCGTCATTTTGTGCAGCGTCGCTTACATAATCAATATCGTACCTATGAGCAATATTGGTATCATTATGAGCTTTGGCAAGAAGGCAAGTGTATAGAGAAAAGCTCAGTCTATATTCCTAAGCAAAAGCTACAACAGATTCAAGTAATGAACGAAAATAAAGAACCTGTAAAAGCGATTCTTAAGGAATTAGGTAAAACAGTCTAGTATTTTCTCCATGTTGTATAATAAAGAAAGTATTTTATTTGCAATAGAATCATGTTTGAAGAATTTGATTTTGATAGAATTACTCAATTAATTGGTGAAAGTGAAGAAATTCTAGAAATTAAGACAACACCTGCACGTTTATTAGTGTTGCTCTCTTGGTTACAGCTAGGCTTAAGATATCCCCATGAATCCGCTAGTAAGCCTATTGCTGAAGAGATAGCTCGTAGATTAGCCGAGATACTTTGCTCTGCTTTACCAGAGGCTAGACCGTTAATAGAAATGGGTTTTAATCCTGCTTTTGATATAACACCTGAGTATTTTAGACAAGAATTTGACGATGAAAGTTAGTCGTTATCCTCGCAATTGGCAAGCAATTACTGAAGAAAAAAAACGATTGGCAAACTGGACTTGTGAACGCTGTGGGTTAGATGGTTGTCCTGCTTGGTATGCTAAACTACTCGGCTATTCTTTTGGCAAACAAAAGCAATTAGAGCTATCGGTTCACCACTGCGATTACAATCCAGAAAATAATGCCCCAGAAAATCTCATCGTTCTCTGTTCTGCCTGTCATCTTTATTACCATCAAAGACGTAAGGGGAATCTAACTCAAGGCCAGTTACCGATACCTGGACTTATCCCCTAGCAAAAATTCTGGAAGTGCCTTTAAAATCAACGGTAAAAAATGAAATAAAGGCAGAACAAATAGACTCTAAATCAATTATTGCTGAGTGACTTTCTAATGCTGAAATAGCGTTAAATTAATCAGAATAACTTTTAGCAAATAGAAAATTGAGTTGAAAATTGACTGGATAAATTAGCAGTTAAGGAGACTTACTCTGCTTGTCTCCTTTAAATGACGAAACGAAAATTAAGCTGTCGTGCATTCAAATTGCATAGTGATTTTTCTGGAAGCCTTGTAACAAGGGGCTTAAGCCCCTTGCCCGTATGCAGTTTAGATGATTAAGGCTCTTCCCTTAACTGTGTGGAAAGTGTATAATAGATTATACAGAAGAAGGAGGTGGAGTATGTGGATAAACTTAGATGAGCTACTGGATTTGCCAAAGGTAACAGTCGTAAATTATCGAGAAATAGATGGTGTTTTATTCTTAAAATTAAAAATGAAAAACGAAGTAATGGAATGCCCAAATTGTCATGAAAATTTAGAAGACATAAATCAAATAGAATATAATCTAGTTCGGGACTTATCCATAGTGGGAAAGACGGTATATCTAGAAGTACCCCGCCGTCAGTTTTATTGTAAAAAATGTCAGAAATACATAACAGAAAGACTAGGCTTTATGCGGCTAAGAAAACATTATACAATCCGTTATGAAGAAATGATTTATGAGCAAGTAAAAAAGAAAAATGTAGAGGAGGTAAAGCAAGAAGAAGAAATAAGTTGGGGAACATTGGAATCAATATTTGAAGAGTATGCAAAGCAGGCAGAAAAGAAAGAATGGGAATTACCGGAAAAGATAAGTTTAGACGAGTTTAGCAATAGAAAAGGGAAGAAAGATTTTATTACAACAGTGATAGATATAGATAATAAAAAATTATTAGATGTAATAAAAGGACACAAAAAAGAAGAGATAGTAGAAGCCCTAAAGGTACAGCCAGCAAGGATTAGAGAGAATGTAAAGGAGGTAAGTGTGGATATGTGGGAGGGATTTACATCAGCAATCAAAGAGCTGTTCGTAAATGCTAAAATTGTCTATGACAGATTTCATGTGATGAAAAATATAAACAAAGAATTGAATGAGCTGAGAAAGAAGATGAATGTTCATGAACAGGGTTTAAGTTATCTTTTATGGAAAAATAAAGAAGACTTAAAAGAAGATAAAAAAGAAAAGTTAGAAGCAATATTAAAAATGTATCCTTGTTTAGGAATAGCGTATGAAATGAAGGAAGAGATTAGATATATTTATGAGCATTCAAGAACAGCAAATGGTGCAATGAGAAAATTTGAAAAATGGATTAGAACAGCAGGCATATTCTATCAAAAAAGCTCGGGTATGCTAGAAAGTCATTTGACAGGCATATGCAATTATTTTGAAAACCATACAACTAACGGATTAACGGAAGGAATGAATACAAAAATTAAATTAATAAAAAGGAAAAGTTATGGATTTGCTAATTTTGAGCATCTACGGCTTAAGTTGTTAGCTTGCTTTAACTCGTAACATAACATTACACACAGACAAGGGGAGAGCCTGATTAACAGCTTATCCAGTCTAAGGTGATTAGGCAACCGCGAGAGAGTTAATCATACTTTCGTATTGTTTCAGCCGTTGAATCCAATGCGGGCCAAAGCTGGCAACAGGAGCCGTGAAGACCTGGGTACGTTGGGGGCTGAAGATGTAGATGTGAATTTCATCGGGGAGCTTGGAGACCAGACCCGATTCAAGAGCGGCGATCGCGTAGGCGGCCCCTTGAATAAAATAATCTTGAATCCATTCCCGTTTCTTGTATTTTCCAGAGGTTTTCCAATCAATAATCACTAAAGCATTATTTAATAAAGCTAAACCATCTAAATGACCAATGTAGTGCCAACGTTGACTAATCACTTCTTGTTCTAAATAAAGAAAACTTGCTTTGAGAGAATCAAGATAAGGTAAAGCAAAACGCCAACGAGTAAATTCAATCAGTCCTGCTTGTTTACCACAGGTCAAAAGACTAGCAAAATAAGGTTCTTCTGCCAACTTGAGATAGTTAAAAATGGCAGTGTGGAACGCAGTACCAATATCCTTAGCCTGTTGAGAGAGCAGTTCAGGGTCAATTCCCTGAGCATAACAGCGTTGTCGCCAGCCTTCAAGTTTTGCCTTGGCTTCTTCCGACTGAGTTAATTCCAGAATTTCTGTAACACGGGGATAGTTATTCATAATAATTTCAGCAATTATAATAAACTCTTGATTTTCTTTATTCCTGCTATTAATTATAACAAATTACTTTAAAAAATAGAGTCAATTTTTAATAAATTGTTAAAATAATAAAGTCTATTCAAATAATTATAAAATGACAGCTTTGGTGATTAAGATAACCCATCAAGGTAACTCTCTTTTTAGGCTTTAAAGTGGCAATTAATCAAGCTAGGATAAGGTTTCAATCGGTTGTGAGGAGATGAACCATGAGTGACGATTGGCAAGATTATGTAGATACCTGGTCGGATGAGCTACCTTCTCAAGTGAAAAGCAAGAGTAATCATCAGGCGATCGCCGCCCTGGGGGATGAACTACGATCATTGCGAATTGAGTTCAATGATGCCCGTCGGGAATGTGTGCGTTCAGAGGAAAGAATCGGCGGCTTGGCCAATCGAGTGATGGCTTTAGAGAAAGATGTCACCCAGGGAACCAATGCTATCAAGACTCGCGTAGCCCTTTTAGAAAGACAAGATGAAACTTTTAAAGTCTTTCGAGATGAAGATAAAAAAGAGTTAGAAGAGATAAAAAGTTTGATTAAACTGATCCGTTCTTTTCCATTAGGAATGAAAGGGTTAGTTAGCTTTATAATTATCTGTAACTTAACCGCTTCATTCTCGATAGATTTATTCATTCGTAACTATGGAGCAGCTAAGTTAACCGAGCAATTACAGAAAACCTTTTTAGGAGACTAAATGACAGCAATTTCCTTACATATTGGACTGAATCAAATTTCCCCTGCTATCTATGGCACAGACGGGAAACTTAATGGCTGTATTAATGATGCTAATGGGATGAATGCTTTAGCCTTAAAATTAGGCTATAAGCCGACAATCTTAACAGATAAACAGGCAACGGTAAAGGCAATCTCTGACAGTATTCACACCACAGCCAAGCAGTTACTCCCTGGGGACATCTTTCTGCTAACCTACTCAGGGCATGGTTCCCAGCTACAGGATACCAACGGTGACGAGCCTGATGGTTTAGATGAAACTTGGTGTCTCTACGATGGTCAATTAGTAGATGATGAGATTTTTAAGCTATTCTCAAAATTCCGAGAAAATGTGAGAATTATCGTTGTTTCAGATTCCTGTCATAGTGGCAGTGTAACTCGTTCCTTTGGAGGTCAAACCAAAGTAGAAAACATCATCAATAAAAGCCTAAATTGTTTAGCATCAGGCATTCTTTTATCAGGTTGCCGTGATAGTCAGGTGTCCTATGATGGGCCGAAAAATGGCTTATTTACAGCAACTTTACTCAAGGTCTGGAACGAAGGTAAATTTGAAGGAACTTACAAACAATTTCATCAGGGAATCTCCGCTAATATTGGGAATAAAAACCAAAGTCCCTGTTACTTTACCTTTGGCAAAAAGAATCTCAAGTTCTCGCGCCAGAAACCCTTTATGGTGTAAATGACGGACTTGAAAGGAAAAAAAAGCCCTCCTTCTGGAGAGCGTTAAGGCAAGTAAAATTTAAGCGCGTCGAATTTAGGTTTGAATTAACGTACTGGTAGCGTAAATCGTCGTTAAGTCTTCACCCGTTCCCCATTCGCCACTGATAATCAAGGTCACAACCGCTTCACCAGAGACCGAAACCTCAGTGATGACAGGATTAGTCAAGGTTTTAAATCCTCCGTATAACTGCACCAAGAATTCCAACGCTTCCGCACTCATTTCTAAGCCTGGGAAGGTGATTGGGTCGTTGTCATAGTTTTCTTTAGCCGCCTCTAAATTGGCGATCGCCCCTTGAATGAGGTCATTAAAAGTGTCAGTGAAAGACTTGGTAATAACAGAGCGGTTGGTTGGCAACTGATAGCCAGTGACAGACTCATTAGCTTGGCGACGGAGAACAGCATCCAGTTTGAGAAGAATGTCCTGGGAAAAGGAACCATCGAAATAACGGATTTTGAGAGGGCTATCGGACTCACTGCTAGGCCAATAGTTGTAATCTTTCAGGATATTGCGGAGATAGGGCAGCAGTTTCCAGGGCGTGCGGGGAATCATCATAGGACAGAAAAAAGAAAGCCCCCAGGGGGGCAAAGGACGGCAAACGAAAAATTAGCTGTAAATCACACTGGCATGGGCAATGAGAGTAATCGTGGGGTCAAGAGTAGAACCTGCGCCTGTTTCCCCCGTAATCACCAAGGTTTTAGGAATTTCGCTGGTAGTAGAAACCTCAACCACCTTGGTATTGTTCAGAGCCTTAAAGTGACCGTAGAGTTGCACAACATACTCCAGATTTTCCGTCGCCACCTCCAGGGCAGGGAAAGTAGCAGCATCCGCTAAATAATCGCTATTAGCTGTAGTGACTGTGGCCATAGCGGAAGTAATCAAGGGATTGAAAACCTCAGCCAGGGTTTGGGGAGGACTGACAATACGAGTAGGCAATTGGTAGGTAGCATTGCCCGTATTCGCCAAACGACGGTAAGCAGCATCGAGGGAGAGGTACTTTTTCTCGTCAATCGCGCCCTTGAACGTCGAAATTTTGAGGGGACTGTCACTGGCCGTCCCAGGAAAATCGTTAATATCTTTGAGAGACTGACGAATAGCCGAAGCAATTTGAGAAGCAGTAGGCATAAAGCAAAATTAAAAATCAGGATTATGGTTAATAATACTATAAGTATTGGTATCTTTAACCATTAAAAAACTTAAAGATAAAAAAGACCTCAAAAGCAGTCAACATACAGGCTTGATTCACTTTTGCTAGGGGATAAAAATGACGGACTTGGTAGTTAAGTAGCTGGTTGTAATTAAATAGAAGATAGATTTTTCACTCGATTCTCCCTGCCCCCTCAAAAAGGCTACTGTGTACACACATCTCCTTATACGCCTAGAAGTTTGATCCCCCTGCCTACGGCATCCCCCGTTCGGCTGAGCTCACGGCCGAAGCCTTAAAAAGGGGGACTCTTGTCACCAACAAGAATATAGCCCCCCTTATCAAGGGGGGTTGGGGGGATCGAAACTTAAAAACTTAGACAGAAAAACTTGTGTGTGTACAGTAGCTAAAAAAGGGGGGTTTTGATAGGCAGGCAAAGGGGTCTTACAGTTTTCAATACCTAGCTACTTAGGCAAGATGTTAGTCATAAAAAAAGACTCCCGAAGGAGTCAAAATGACGGACTTGATAGATTTTTCTAGGGGATGAGAGGGATTGGTTCGGATTTAAACCAAGGCTTTCTGAGTTGGGGATGGATAAGGTTAACAACCTGGGCAAGCATTTCATTCCAACAAAGATTTTTGGTAATTTGTCCATTGTAAATTACCTCGTAGTAGTTTCCGTTAATAGCAACAGTTACAGTGTTTTGATGAAGGTCATTAAGCAAAATTTCCATTGTTAATTCATTAAGATTCATGGTGGCAATCACTCCCAAAACTTCATCCCAAGTGAGGGATAGAATCGTGTTTTGATAAGTGATCAGTTTGTAGAGATTAGTTCCGATAGGTGTAATAGTTACAGTCATGTTTCCTCTAAAAAAAGACCCTAACCAAAGGCTAGAGTCTATCATCTATTATTTATTTACTGGGAGCTAAGGATTTCCGTTTGCCATTCTTAGCAGGATTAACAAGTTTGAGGTCAGTATCAACCGTTTCAGTGTTAACAGTTTGACTGAGACATTGAGCTTCATTATCCAGTAAGCGGAGGTCAGTACAAACCCCTTCACCATTAAGTTGCATTTGGTAGATTTGACGAGCAGCATTGAGAGCAGCCAATTCAAAGGGAGTGGTAGCCACTTTCTTGCTCACTTGGACATAGAAATAAGGGCCATAATCACTTTCCGTTTGCACAAATTCAAAACGAAAGATAGAACCAAGATACAAATCTTTCATTTTGCTAAGAGCATAGTCTTCAGGGTCGCCAGGCATCCCTTCATTAACCCATTGAATAAAGGCATCACGGCTAAAACTCTCTACCAGATGTTGCAATTTATCCTTAGATTGACGGTGTAAGAGAAAAGTAGATAATTCACTACACTTATCGCCAAACTGTTCCTTCATTTCGCCAGCAGTGGGAATCCCCCAAATTTCTTGGAAAGGTTCGTTAATGTAGTTAGGTTTGAAGGTAAGAATACGGTTATCCGTCCAGCACAGAGCCATTTCGACAAACTGACCTTTCATTAAGCCTGCTTCTTTGACTTGTAGGGCAGTCATTTTAGCCGTTTCACCATGAACAAATTGACCATATTCCTTAGCACAATTAGCCCGATAGCGACTAGGCACATTAGGAATACGAATGGCTAAGTCATCAACTCGAATTACTTGCATGATTCAGTCTCCGTTTCAGTTAAAATTAAAGAAAGAGACCCCTTTAATCACTTAAAGAGGTCAAAAGTAAAAGGCGATAGCATTTTGATAAGTTCAAAATTCAAAATGAACTTTAGGGAAGAAAAACATTTAGGGTAGGCTTAAAGTAGGAAGCTGCCTCCTGTTCCTTTTTAAAGCGAGATTGGAGAGTAATAATGCGTTTATTAGTTAACAACTCTTCCCGTCGCTTTTCCAGTTCGTTAATCTGACTTTGGAGAGTGATAATCTGTAGATTAATGTCAGCTAATTCCTGATTCTTGGAAAAAGCTAACTTTTCCTTAGTCCCTTGAATTTGTTCATGGATACGCTCAAGGGCTTGACATTCCTTAAGAGTTGGCAATTTCCTCACCAAAGTTAAGGTAATTTTATTGTCACCCTCACGATAAACAACACGATTCTTTTCCTCAGTACCAAGAACAGTCAAAGCTTCATGGATAGCATCAGGCATAATGCCCTGAATTTCAAGGTCACTGCGTTTGATTTGTTGTCGAAGTTTCAGCAGCATAGATAAGTATTCCATGATAAATTACCCCAGAAAAAGATTAGTTAAGGTTTCTTCATCAAAGCTGAGTAAACTTTCCATACCCTGTTTCCATTTGACAAACTTATCAATGGCATACTGAGAGGGAACAAAACCGCATTTATCGCAGAATTGTTCATAGGTGAGATTACAGTAAACGGTTCGCATCGTCGCTAATAATTCGTTCATGGTTGCAATTTCTATTCATTGAAAAGAACGCCATAATCAGGCGATAGCATTACTGATATTCAAAGGCGATCACTGTTAAATAAGGGTAGAGAAATGATATAATTAAAAAATGTTCAACGGCAGCAATTCGTTAAACCTGAGCTAATCAGGACAATTTTAAGGAGTGAACTTATGAAAGAATCAGCACAGCAGGAATTATCTCAATCTTGATTAAAAAAAGACCCCAGTATTGCTACTGAGGTCAAAGTTAACTAAATTAAGGGCTTAAAACCTTTGGCTTCATTCAATTTCCAAAAGTTAATTCCAAATCGGATTTCGGATTGGATTTCTACTAAGCTATGGAGATGTTTGCAATCAAATTGGATAATGTCACCATCGTTCAACTGGAAATTTCTCTTATCTCCACCTTGCCGATTCAGGTCATAACCAAATATCGCTTGACCTAAATTGATGGTAAAGGCTGGACTCATCGCATAAGAATGATCACGATGATAGGAAATTAATCCAGTCGAATCTAAAGATTTACCACCGTAACTCATTAAGCCAATATCGCAACCGAAACGCTGGGCTAAATTCCATAATCTTTCGTTGAAATAACCTGTTGTGACTTCAGAGGTTTTCAAATTAATTTCATGGAAAAGCCAAATTCTTTTACGGCCTCTAGCATAATTGCTATGATCATGTTCCATTAAAGGCATGATAGAGGTTGCTAATTCTCTTAAATCTTCTAAGGTATCAGAACTGATTTTACCAATTTTCTTAATCATTAGGTTAACTCCTAAGTTAAAACTCATGCTCTTTTGCCGATAGGCTAGACATTAAAAAAGACCCCATTACTGAGGTCTTAAACGGAATTAAACTCGAATGATTTTAGTCTTGGGAACTCGTTCAATATTTGCCATTGTTCCGCGACTTTTACCATCCCAAATAGCTAAACCATAATCGGCGATCGCACACATTGCTTTATCTCTGTCTGTATAATTGCCATAGATACCAACAATATTTTCAAAAAGACTATTTCTAGGCTTACCATTGCCCTTAAATAGAGAATAGAAAACTTTAACCTTTTTATAGTTTTTTAAAATTAGATATTCTTGAACTAAATAATCAACACCACAGGCATCGCCTATTAGGATTTCAAAATTGAGATCAATAATTTTATCTAAACTTTCGATTGCAGATTTAGGCAACTCAGTGATAGAGCGACTGCCAGAAATAAGTACAGTAGTCATAAATTCTCCTAAAATGAAAAAATAAAAGCCCCAACTAACAGGAAGTCAGGGCAAAGAACTATAACAATTTATAATCCCAATAATCTTTAGCAGGTTTATCTTTAAAATATTCCCATTCTTGTACTCCAATTTCAACATCAATTTCATAACTAATGTAGTCAGCTAATAGCCAAATTAGGAGTAAACTAAAAGTCATATTAATCGGCATATAAATCACCTTAAAAACATCACTCTCTTTTGCCGATAGGCTATGAAAAGGTGATCGCCTAATATTCTGAATAAAAAAAGCCCTAATCTCACAGAGAGACTAGAGCTTATAAACCCAACTAACTAAACTTAATAGGGAATTTCTTCATCAACAGCAGATTGCTTGATATTGGCTTTGATAGTAGCGGTAATGCCACGACGAGCCTCATAATATTCTTTACGAACTTGATTAACATCAACCTCAGAATATTCAAGACTTTTGATGAAACTACGAATAGCAACTAAATCCATAGACTGGACAGAATGCTGTTTCCATTGCTCATCAAATACTGCATAGAGTTCATAATTGGTAGGATATTGTTTACCTTCACCAACCAACTCTTTATACTGAGATTTGAATTGAGTCCAGAACATAACCCGCAATCCATCGCGTAATTGAGTTAACGCTTTCTGGGATTTAGTAGGTAAGTTGAGAGCAAATTCAACAGTAGGAGCAGTAGATTTAGCCATGAGAGTGAACCTCAAAAAGAACACACTCTTTTGCCGATAGGCTCCCTCACCAACCAAGCTAAAATAGATAAAATAGATCTAGTTCCGCAGAAGTTTGTGGCGAGAAGAAAGTAGAGGACGACGACCATTGAGAGAAGACGCAATCAGGAGATTACGAAGCCAATCGTCATGGTAACGAAAACCATTAAGGCTCTCAAAAGGACAGAGTTGTCCCTGTTTACGCGCACGGGTCTTACGGCAGTAAGGACGAAAATTCCATAATAAAGCCAGAGAACGAACCGTTAATCTCGCTGAGGTTAAATTTCCGTGGAAATATTGCATCGCATAAAGCACACGGTCAAAGTAATTCATCGGACGGTCAACTTGATTACTTGTCCGATAAGCAGTCGGAAAGTCCAAGGCAGTTTGGAAGAGATGGGATTTGAGATGAATTCGCCTGACCTTCGAGATTAGGACTTCTGATAGTTTTTGCGCTTTTACCCATTCAAGAAAACGTCTCAGGCGTTGAGCAAATTCTCTCTTGGTATTACCCTGATAAACCTTCCAGAGTTTTTGGCATAGATTCTGACACTGTTCGGGTTTGGAGCGACACACTTCACGGATTTTCAGCACTTCATGAAGAAAACACAGGATGAGAGTTATGCCCCCAAATAGTTCTTTCCATGCACTGCTGGTTGCCTCCCAACCATCCGTTGTTACGGTTTGCGGTTGATAATTGGGCGCTATTTCTCTGACCTCCTGCTTGAATTCTCCATAGGCTTTTCCTAAACCTTCTTTGCTTACTGTTTCACTTAGCCCCGCTCCCCATACACAACCTTGCCCTGCCGTTAGGGCGATATAGACTTTTTTCCTTTGTCTTCACTGTGTTTTTCATCCGCTACCAGATGGGGCGGCAGTTTCTCTTCACTTTTTGCTGTACTTCCTACTATGCTTATTCTCCCTAAACTTTGGCAGACACTATACCAATGCTTTTCATTTTTTCCTAGCACCACGGCTATCCCTTCGTAAGATAACCCCTTACTTCTCAAATAAAGGGCTTTTTCTGCCAGTTCTACCCTTTCACTCATATACGGTAGTATAAAATCGGGGCGGATTTGATAGGCTTCTTCATTGGCCTTTAATCTTATGCGTCTGGTTATCAGCTTCTGACGCTTTGAGGTCACCAAACCCTGTAATTTATAGCCTTTTTCCATTTCTTCAGGAAATATTTCTGGATATTTCTCCCTCATTTTATCTAGGTAGGCTCGATACTCTTTCGGCTTTTGTACCAAGTCTTCATACTCTACTCCTTCCTCTATCGGAAGACAGATTGTTTTGTCTCCTGCTATCCCTCTTGCCTTTCTTGGTGACATTCTTGCTGCTCTCCATTTCTCTTTTCCTTTATTTTACCTTCGACACAAACTTTTGCGGAATCAGAAATAGATAAAATAATAAAAAATCTAAGCATAGCAACCTCTTTAAAAAAAGTCTATTAATTTAAACTTAAAGAAAAGCGATCGCCCACAGTAGCATAAAAAAGACCCCTCACAAAGAGGAGTCTAAAATTCTAATTCCAATCGGCTAGTAACTTATATTCTTGTTCTTGCCAAAAGGAATGATATTTGGCTTCATACAACGCATCAACCGTTGCAAAGAGAATAACTTTAGTGATAAAATGAAAAAGAATGATATTCATGGCAAAAGACAAAAAATAAAAAAAGAACACACTCTTTTGCCGATAGGCTGCCCCACAGGTAGCCTACAAATTAATAGCTTAACTATGGCGATCGCTAAATAATTTGAATAAAAAAAAGCCCTAATCTCACAGGGAGACTAGAGCTAAAAACCAAACTAAACTTAGCTGAAGGGAATTTCATCTACTTTGACAGTAGCAGAGAATCCACGACGAGCTTCAT
>Ga0114972_10002709_pt1 | contig 13360 bp, 12 predicted proteins | sample M_140807_EF_Meta_FD_87354 | JGI IMG/M metagenome (GOLD analysis project Ga0114972, IMG submission 87354) | Freshwater microbial communities from Lake Montjoie, Canada to study carbon cycling - M_140807_EF_MetaG | ecosystem: Environmental > Aquatic > Freshwater > Lake | place: Lake Montjoie... | reverse complement strand
AGGTTTGCCGGTGCGATCTTTTCCGCGCTAACCTCGCGGAGTGGACGACCAACCGCGCCTCCCGGTCGTTGATTCCTGCCCTTCCTGCGGAGGACAGATCGACGTCACGGACGAATTGCCCTTCGCCCTGATCTACTGCCCTCACTGCGGCGAATCGATGCGTGCGCGCCGCATCTTTAACAATTTCGAACTGGTCGAGATGATCGGCGAGGGGGGGATGGGCTCGGTCTTCAAGGCCTACGACCATACCCTCGGCCGCATGGTGGCGCTCAAGGTCTTGCGGCGCGAAATGAGCGCGCACGAGGACGAGCGGACCAAACTCGAGCAGGAGGCGCGCATCACCGCATCGGTCAACCACCCGCACGTCGTGCGGGTGTATTCGTTCGGCGAAGCGGACGGGCAGTTTTACCTCGCCATGGAGCTCGTGGAAAAAGGTTCGCTCGACGATCTGATGGGCATCCAGACGCGCGTTTCCGAGGCTCAGGTGCTCGATGTCGGCGCGCAGGTCGCGCAGGGGCTGGAGGCCGCGGCGGAGAGGGGCCTGATTCACCGCGATGTGAAACCGGGAAACATTCTCTTCGCCGATGCGCACACCGCGAAAATCGTCGACTTCGGTCTGGCCCGCGTACTCGAGGACGAAGCCGAGGCCCGCGGCGACATCTGGGGCACGCCGTATTACATCGCACCCGAGCGGCTCAACTATGAACCGGAGGATTTTCGCAGCGACATCTACAGCCTCGGGGGAACGCTTTTCCACGCTATCGCGGGACGACCACCCTTCGAAGCTGAGAATGCCAGTCTGGTCGCCCTCAAGCAGATCAAGAGCCAGCCCGTCAGCCTCGAGGCATTCGCCCCGGACGTGGCGCCGGAAACCGCCTACGTGATCAACCGCATGCTGGAGAAAAACCCCGACGACCGCTATGCGGACTACGGCGAGTTGGTCGAGCATCTCGAATTCGCACGGTCCAAAGTCCTCGAGCGCGCCGGTCGCCCGCCGGCGGGAAGGCAGCGCGAGGTGGTCAAAGTCGAAACGAACCGTACGAAGCTCTACATCGCCCTCATCACCCTCTGCGCCGCCCTCCTGCTGCTCGGGACGGGCGCGTGGCTTTTTCTCACCAGCGAACGTGCGGACATCAAATCCCTGCGCGAGCAATTGTCCGGTGCCGGCCGGTCCGGGAAAGATCCGCTGTCGTCCGGCTACAAGGCGCTGGCCGCGGGGCAGTGGGGCGAGGCGCGCGGGTTTTTCCAGGATGCCGCGCGGGCGGCCGAGCCGGGCAGCGAGGCCGAGCAGTGGGCCAAGGTCAACGTCGCTGTCTCGCTCGTCCTCGAAGGCCGCCGCGATCAGGCGAGGGAACAGTGGCTGCAGTTGGATCGCGGCGGGCTCTACTCCGACCGCGAAGAGAATCTCGCCCGGGCGAATTTGTTCCTCGACGCCTCGGCGCTCGGCTTGCGCGGATCGCCCGGAAAAATCGAGGATCTTTCCAAGTATCCGCAGAATGGCATCGGTGCGTTGGTTTACTTCTTCGCGGGCGTGTCCGCGTACGGCGCTGGCGACCAAGGGAACGCCAAGGCGTTCTTCGAAAAATTCCTCACCATTTCCCCTGACAACCGTGTGCCGTCCTGGGTCGCCTACCGCGAGGCCGCCCAAAAATTGTCCGCGCCGCAGTAGATTTGCGCGCCGGGTCGGACGGCGTAGTATGGGCGGATGAGCGAGACGAGTTTTCCCGGGCCGGAGGAACTGCAAAAGCGGATCCAGTCGTTCCTGCAGTCCTCCTTCCCCCAAGGCGCGCGCCCTGCGCCGGCTCCGGCGGAGAGCGAACCCATGGAGGCCGGCCACGCGGCGCGGCCTTTCGATTTCCGCCTGACGCCGCGCGAGATCAAGGCGCACCTAGATCGCTTCGTCATCAAGCAGGAGGAAGCGAAGAAGGTCCTCTCCATCGCGGTCTGCGATCACTACAACCACGCCCGCTACCTGCAGGAGCGCGCGGCCCGTGGCGAATCGGGTCCGGTCGAATACGCCAAGCAAAACGTCATCGTCACCGGACCGACCGGCGTCGGGAAAACCTACCTTGTGCGCTCCATCGCCGAATTGATCGGCGTTCCTTTCGTCAAAGCCGATGCGACGAAGTTCAGCGAAACCGGCTACGTGGGCGGCGACGTCGAGGATCTGGTGCGCGAACTCGTGCAAAAAGCCGGCGGCGATATCGCGCTGGCCGAACACGGCATCGTCTACATCGACGAGATCGACAAGATCGCCACCTCGGGGAACATGATCGGCCGCGATGTCAGCGGGCGCGGCGTGCAGACGGCGCTGCTCAAACTCATGGAGGAAACCGAGGTCTCCCTGCGCAATCCGATGGACCTCGCCGGACAAATGCAGGCCGTGATGGAATTGCAGCGCGGCGGCAAAGCGGGTCGACAGGCGGTCAACACGCGCAGCATCCTCTTCATCGTGAGCGGTGCCTTCCCCCGCCTGCGCGAAATCGTCGAGAAACGGCGCAGCAAGGCGCAGATAGGTTTTGCCGCGCCGGCTCCGGGTGAGGGCGAGCGGCCTTGGCATCACGACACAAGCACCACGGATTTCCTTGAATACGGTATGGAGGCGGAATTCGTCGGGCGCCTTCCGGTGCGCGTGGCCTGCGAGGAACTGGACGCCTCCGACCTGCGCAGGATCCTCACCGAATCCGAGGGAAGTGTTCTCCGCCAATACGAAAGGTCGTTCCTTGCCTACGGCATCGAAGCCGCGTTCGAGGACGATGCGCTCGACCACATCGCGGGATCGGCCGCGGCGGAAGGAACGGGTGCACGCGGACTCCTCACCGTGTGCGAACGCATTCTGCGCGACTTCAAGTTCGAGTTACCCGGCTCCGGAGTGACCGCCCTGCGTATCGACGCGTCTCTCATCGAGCAGCCCGATGTCCGGTTGGCCGAACTCCGTGCCGGCGGACAACGCGACCGCGATCTCGCGCTCCGCCGCGCGGCATCCGATTTTATCGTCCGTTTGGGCGACTCGCACGGCGTGCCGCTGCAGTTCTCCGACGAGGCCCTTGATTTGCTCGTGGAGAAGGCCGTCTCGCGCCAGCAGCCCGTGCGCGAGCTTTGCGCGGAACTGTTCAAGAACTACGAATTCGGACTCCGCCTCCTCCGTGGATCCGGCGGCCAAAACCCGCTCGTTCTCGGCCCCCAAGCGGTGGACGCGCCGGACAAGTTCTTGAGTGAACTGGTGGTGGGATCCTATCGTCATGGTTTGAAAGATGAAACGTCCGCTGACTCTGCATCTTAAGGCCGCGTTGATTTGCGCCCTGCTGGCCATCACGGTGGCTTTGCCGCTGCTTTGGGCGCCTTTGCTGCCGGGTTGGCAGGGATGGCGTCCGCCCGTGGTCGACCCTCGAGCCGAGGCGGTCATCGCGTTCATCATGGCATTCTGGGTCGCGTGGTGCGTGATCGATATTCCGCGCCGCGGACTGAAAGTCCTCGTTTGGATCGCTACGCTCTGGCTGCTCGGCAGCGGCATTTGGATTGCCGGTCTTTACGGCCATGTGACCAGCTCGCTGGTTCCCGTCACGGTTTCGATTCTGGCCGGGATCTGCGGCCTTTCCTTTTCCTTCACCCCGCTTGGTTCCCGCCGCGCGCGATGGCAGTCGTTGGTCGGCCCGCGCGTCGCGCCGCAATTTCTGCGCGCACGAATCGACGAAAGCCGCCTGCAGGGTGCTCCGGCAACCGAAGTCCTCGCTGTTGTCGAGGTCCTCTGGCCCGGGGCGGAAGCGGACGAGCATATCGCCTGGTCCGGCTTGGCCGATCGCGCCGGAAAGGCGGTGCGGCATTTCCAGCAAGCCGGCGGATACCTCGAGCGCTGCGATGCGGAGGGCGCGCGTTTCGTCTTCGGTATGTGGGGTCAGGATTGTCCGCCTTCCGAGCTCGTCGCCTTGCTATGGCAGTGGGTGAAACAGTCGGGTGGCTGCGTCGCTTTGACCCGCGGCGCGTGCGTTTCCGGCGTGGGCAACCTGCCGGTCGAGCCGCGCTGGACGGTCGGCGGTGCGCCGCTGCGACGGGCTGCGCGTATGGCCGCCGCCGCGCGCGGTTATGCCGCGGGTCTGATCGTCGAGGACGGCATCGCGACCGAGATTGTCGAGGGATGGCATTTTCGCCGTCTCGCGTGGTGGGACTTCGAGGGGAGCCGCTTTCTCCTGCACGAGGTGACCGGGCCGGAGCAGGATGCGCCCGCGGGTGCAGCCGACGACCTGAGGCGCTGGGAATTCGCGTGGGAGGCCTTCTGGAGCGGTGACTGGCTCTCGGCGGAAAACGGCTTTGCCGCTCTGGCGCGCGAGCGCGACGACGCCGCGGCACGCATCTTCGCCCTGCGCAGCCAGGCCGCCCGCCGCGCCGGTGCCACGACGTGAAGAGCGCGGATTACCCGGAGGCTTTCCGGAAACTTGTCGGCGAATTGCGGCGGCTTCCGGGAGTCGGCCCGCGCAGTGCCGAGCGCATGGCACTTTGGTTGCTGGAAGATCCCGGACGTCCGACCTTGCTTGCCGAGGCGCTGGGGGGCGCGCGTGATGGTGTGAAGCGTTGCCGCGAATGCGGGTTTTTCAGCGAGACGGAGTTGTGCGGGGTCTGCGATGACTCCGGGCGGGAGCCGATCCTCTGCGTGGTGGAGCGTGCGACGGACATTCTGCCCATCGAACGCTCTGGTGCTTTCCGCGGGCACTATCACGTTCTCGGCGGGCGCCTCGCGCCGCTCGAACATATCGGCCCCGAGGATCTGCGGCTCGGCGAATTGACGGCGCGGCTCGCGGTCCGCGGATATCGGGAGGTCATCCTCGCGCTGAGCACGGACGTGGAGGGTGAGGCGACGGCGAATTACCTCGCCGAACTGCTTGCACCGCGCGGTGTTCCCGTCACGAGATTGGCGCAGGGTATGCCGGCAGGCGGCGGGCTGGACAATGCCGACGAATTGACGTTGTCCCGTGCGTTGCACGGCCGCCGGCAGGCGCCGATGCCGTGAAGGCGCGCCTTGCCCTGACGCTTCTCGCGACGTCGCTCGCCACGGCATCGGCGGATTTGGGTGCGGCCGCTGCCTACTCCGCCGCGCGCGGCGAGAGGGCGCTGGTTGTTTGCGAGAACGGGCGCGTCGTGTTCGAACGCGGTCCCGCCTTGGAGCAAGCGCCACGCATTTTCAGCATCACCAAGAGCCTTGTCTCCATCGGCATTTTTCGCGATGCCTTGAAAGGCGGTATCTCGCTGGGGCGCTCTGTCTCCCGCGGCCCGGCGCTGGGTGTTTCTCTTGCCGACCTGATGAATCAAACGTCGGGTCTCGATCCGATGTCGGTTGAGTTCTATTCCACGGGGCTCGAGGACAAGGCGCGCGTATTCGCGGAGATGAAACGACCGCGGCGGTCGCAGGGCTTCGTCTATGGTGCCTCGCATTGGGAGGTGCTGGGGGAAGAAATTGTTCTCGTCAGCGGAACTCCCCTCGAAGCTTGGCTCAGGCAATTCGTCCCGGGCGTGCGTCCGGAGGTCATCGCGCGCTGGCGGCGCGATGACAAGGGGCGGATGTTCGTTTCCACCGGCGCGCGCATGTCGGCGCGTGATCTTCTGCCCGCCGCCCGCGAGGTTTTGGCCGGCATGGGGCGCGGGCATGGCAAATGGCCCGTCTCGGTGCGAAGTCTCCTTTCCTCGGGAACCGCACAGAATGGAATGTATGCCCTCGGATTCTGGCTCAACCGCGCCGCTTGCTCCGGAGCCGCGCGCGAGATCGATGTCGAGGACTCCCTCCACCCGCCGCCTAACGAGAAGTTCTGGCGCGACGGCTGCCTCTCGCGTGCCGCGCCGTCCGATCTGCTCGCCATGATCGGCACGGGAGGGCAGCGTGTTTACGTGGTGCCTTCGCGCCGCCTGATCTTCGTCCGCCTGGCGAGCGGAGGGGCGTTCTCCGATGCGGAATTTCTCGGACGCTATTTCGCCGCCCCTAATACGGCGCCAAGGGCGAAGGCGCCGCGGGGCTGAACGTGGGCAGAGCGCGCGGCGCATGGTGTGGAGGCAAGGCCAGCATCAACGTCGACTCCCCGCGCTGCCACCGGTAGCCGAAGCCGAAGGGCAGGGGAAAGGCCATGCCCGCGGCGTAAATTTCCCGCAAGGCCGGCTGCTCGTTCTTGGCGAAGATTTCGAGGGGCGCGGTGTAGTTGCCGAAACAAATGACGCGCCATCCGGCCGATTGGTATTCGGAGAGAGGGATCCCGGAGTCGTCCTGCACGATGGAAGAGCAGTTCTCGAGGAGGAAGTTCCGAACGCGGGAGAAACTGCCGGAATGCAGCAAATAGGAGGCAGCTTTGAGATATCCTGTGGCCGGGCCCCGCAGCCGGAGCCAATCGAGGATCGCCTGGTTCTTTTTCAGCGCGCCGTCCGACAGATCCGCCTGCACATAAACCGCCTCGGAAGGAGGAGCCAGCGGCGTCGGCTGGAAAACGATGCGCACGGCGGCTTGCCCGCCTTCTTTTTCGCCCGGCACAAGGGAGCCGTCCGGCATGAGGCTCAACCGCTCGGCCGAATTGATGCGGGTGTCGGTGAAAGAAAGAAAAACCAGCATGACGGGAAACACGCCTTGGAAAGCCGATGACTGCAGGTCGGTCTTCATGTCTTTCGTGATGAAATGGTTGAAGCTCATGATGACCTCGGTGGATTTGCGCAACGCGGCCAAGCTGGCGTGCAGCTGCTCCGGCGTCAGTTCGAGCGGATTCATCAGCTTGCCGACCGGTTCAAGTCCGCCCAGCACATAGCTGCCCGCTTCGGGGAACAGGGCGAGCGCGCTGATGAGATCCGGTCCGCCGAAAAGGTAGGTCACGCGGTGCGAAGGACCGGTCCGCATGACGAGCTCCGTTCCCGCCCATGCCCGCATCGGGGCGAAGTATCGGTCGTCATAGCGGAACCATTGCGCCGCGTAGAGGCGCGCGTGCTCCTTGTATTCGTCCGACTGCTGTAGCGGCGCGAGCGCGCTGTCCGGGGGCAGTTCGCGTCCGGCGAGAAACGCACCCAATTCGGTTGGAGAAACGGCATGGGCCGCGCCGGCGGCGGCCAGCACTAACGCGAGAATGACGGCCGGAGTTTTCATGATGCGGTATTCCGTTTGTGCCGAGCGGGAAGGTAGAGCAGCAGGCACAAAAGCATGGTTGCCGTCCCGCAGAGGGCTTCGAAAGGGCGCGAGAGTGCTGTGTAGATCATGGCGAACGCGCTGATCGCGAGGAACAAAACGGGTGGCAGCGGGTAGAGTGGAACGCGGAAAGGGCGCGGCAGCGAGGGCTCTCGCCACCGCAGGATCATGAGACCCAGGACCACGAGAAAGCCGCAGCCCAGCAGCGCGAGTTGCGTGTAGACCAACACTTGCTCGAACGTGACGGTGATCAGGAACAACAGCGTGAGCAAAGACTGCCCGACGACGGCGGCAACGGGGATTCCGGCCGTATTGCAATGGCGGAACAATCCGAAAAATCGCGGATGGTCCTCGGCGAGAACCATAGTCACGCGCGGTCCCGCCCAGATCATGGCGCTGAGAGCGGACACCAGTCCGGCCGAGATAATGGCGGCAACCAGCCTGCCGCCGGCGTCGCCGAGGACTGCGCTGGCGGCCACCTGCGCCACGTTGAGTTCTCCCTCCAGCAGCTGCGCGGGCGCGGCGCGCAGGAAAGCGTGGTTGAGCGCGATGTAGAGCACGGTGACCAAAACCGTCCCGGCGGCCAAAGCCCTCGGGATGATCTTGGCGGGTGCGCGCACCTCGCCGAGCACGTAGGTCGCCGCGTTCCACCCCGAGTATGCGTAGAGCGTGTACATGAGCGAGACGGCGAACGGCGTGGAGAAAACGTATCCGAACCAGGGCCCGGCGGGAGCGGGTTCGCTCGGGGGGCCGCCGAGCAACGCCACGGAGAGGTAGACGACCAGTGCGATCTTCAACCCCGTGAAGATGATCTGGAACGCGCTGCTTAGCGCCAGCGTGCGGAGGTGGAAGGCGGTCACCACGACCACAATGGCACAGGAGGCGGCGAGGGGAGAGACTCCGGAAAAGACTCCGTGCAGATAAGAACCGAAGGCCATGGCGGCCAGCGCGCAGGGTGCGGCGAAGCCGACGACCACCGAGACCAATCCGGCCATGAAACCGAGCGCCGGGTGGTAGATGCGCCCGAGGAAGTGGTATTCGCCCCCGGATCGCGGTAGCGCCGCGGAGAGTTCCGCGTAGCACAGCGCGCCGCAGAGCGCGAGCACGCCCCCGAGCAGCCAGAGGACCATGATGGCCGGCCGCGAGGGAATTTCCGCGAGTTGGAACCCGAGGCTGGTGAAGATCCCGGTGCCGACCATATTAGCCACGACCAGAGCCGCGCATGCGGCGAAGCCAATGCCCTGCTTCTCCCTCATCAATGGGGAGGCTGCAGCTTGGACTTGCTTACCCATGATGTGCACTCCTAGCATGGCAGGCCGCATGAGTGCCACCTTGCTCTTCCGCCGATTTCTGGCGGACCCCATGAAAATCGCCTACGTCGTGCCCAGTTCCAAGGGCATGGTGAAGCGCGTGCTCGGGCGCATGGATTTCGAGAAGTCCCGCGTTTTCGTCGAATTCGGTGGCGGCGAGGGGTGCTACACCCGGCAGATCGCGCGCCGCATGTTGCCGGATGCCAAGTTGCTGGTCTTCGAACTCGACCCGCATCTGGCCGAACATCTGCGCACGCAGTTCCGCGACGATCCCCGCGTTCTTATCTACGAATCGGACGCGGCCCACTTCCGCGATGAATTGCACAAGCTCAGCCTGAGTCACGCCGACTATGTCATCTCGGGTATCCCCTTCAGCTACATCGAGCCGAAAGCCAAAAAGGTGATCCTGCATTCCGTTCACGATGGCCTGACTCAAGACGGGTTGTTCATCGTTTACCAAGTCTCCATGGAGTTGAAGGGCCATGCCCGTATGTTTCCGGGGTGTGAGATCGAATACTTCCTCGCGAACATCCCTCCGATGTTCATCCTCGCCTTCCACAAATCGGAAATCACGCTGCGCAAAAAGCCGCGCCGCGCCAAACGCCCGCGTCAAGCGGAGGCCTTGGCCTGATTCACCCGGGCAGAAGGTCGGCCACCATCGCCTTCTCGTCCTTAAGTTCGTCGACGGTGCGGTCGATCCGCGCGCGTGCGAAATCGTTGACCGGCACGCCCTGCACGATGCTGGCGTGCCCGTTGTTGGTCGCCGTGGGGAAGCCGCAGATGAGGCCCTTCTCGATCCCGTAGGATCCGTCCGAGCAGAGGGCCACGCTGTGCCAATCGCCGGACGGCGTGTCGTTTGCCAGGCTGCGCACCGTCTCGATTGCGGCGTGCGCCGCGGAGAAAGCGGAGGAAAGACCGCGTGCTTTGATGATGGCCGCACCGCGTTCCTGCACGGTCTTGATGAAATCGCCCTCCAGCCACGCGGTATCCGTGATGACTTCAGGAGCGAGTTTGCCGCCGATGCGCGCGTTGCAAAAGTCGGGGAACTGGGTGTTTGAATGGTTTCCCCAGATCGTCATGTTCGTCACGTCGCGCCACGGCACACCGGCCTTCTGCGCGAGTTGCGACTTCGCGCGGTTTTCGTCGAGCCGCATCATGGCAAACCACCGGTTGGCCGGAACGGCCGGGGCGTTGTTCATCGCGATGAGGCAGTTCGTGTTGCAGGGGTTTCCGACGACCAGCACACGTATGTCGGAGGCGGCGTTTTTTTCGATCGCTTTCCCTTGCCCGATGAAAATTTTGCCGTTGATGCCGAGGAGGTCCTTTCGTTCCATGCCGGCCTTGCGCGGGACGCTGCCGATGAGGAGGGCCCAGTTCACGCCGTCGAAGCCCCGATCCAGGTCGCTCGTCGTCTCGATGCCCTCCAAGAGCGGGAAGGCGCCGTCCTGCAACTCCATCGCCACGCCTTGCAGTGCGGGCAAGGCCGGTTCGATCTCGATGAGGTGCAGGACCACGGGTTGGTCTGCGCCGAAGACTTGCCCGCTGGCGATGCGGGGGAGGATGGAATAGCCGATTTGTCCGGCGGCGCCGGTGACGGCCACGCGAATGGGATTTTTCATGCAGGTTGATCTTGCGCGAGTCTGGTGCCCCGACTCGACCAAAAAATCCCGCACAAAATAAGCAAACCCGTTGCGCGCGAGCGCAACGGGTTTGCTTGATGGGGGGGAAATCGTCTAGAGCTTGCTTTTCAGGTCCTTGCCCGCGCTGAACTTCACGGATTTGGAAGCTTTGATCTGGATGCGCTCGCCCGTTTTCGGGTTCACACCCAAGCGCGCCTTGCGGTTGACCACGCGGAAGGTCCCGAATCCGACAAGCTGCATGGATTTGCTTTTTTTGAGGTGGGACTTGATGCCCGCGATGACGGCGTTGACCGCGCGCTCGGCATCGGCCTTGCTGCTTTTGATGTCCTTCTGGACGGTCTCGATGAGTTTGCTTTTGTTCATGTTTCTCCGTTGCTGAGGTTGCGTGGCCCGGGAACTTCTGCGGCGCGGCGAGCTTTCTTCACCACGGGCAGGGGTGTCAATCGCCAAGCTGCTCGTCGCCGCATTTGGTGGTTTTCGGTTTGACACGGGGGGCGGGAAGGAGCCCGCTGGGGACATGAGCCGCCGGACTTTCGGATCTATGGAGAAGTTTGCCTCCACCATCGCGCGGAATATCCGGACGGTTCCGCGTATCGCCCCCGACGCCTACATCGCCTCCGACGCCACGTTGGTGGCCAATGTGGAAATCGGTCCCGAAGCGAGCGTATGGCACCAGGCGGTCCTCCGGGGCGACGTGGCCCCAATCCACCTCGGCGCGCAGTCCAATGTGCAGGACGGGGCCGTGGTGCACGTGGCCGACGAGCTGCCTGCCATCATCGGCCGTCTCGTCACCGTGGGGCACAAGGCGATCGTCCATGCCTGCACGATCGAGGACGAAGTCCTGATCGGCATGGGCGCCATTGTTCTCGATGGTGCGCGGGTCGGCACGCGTTCGATCATCGGCGCGAACGCCACCGTCAAGCAGGGGATGGACATTCCGCCCGGTTCGCTTGTCCTCGGCACGCCCGCCAAAATCGTGCGCACTCTCTCAGACGCGGAGCAGGAGGAGATCAAGGTGTGGGCCCTTCGTTACGTGCGTCTTTCGCGTGAATATCTCGCCGCCGCGAACGAGGTTTCCTAGACGCGACCATCCCCCGCGTGGTCTCCCTCGCATTCAAGGTGGGTGATGACGTGGGCGGCCGGACGAATTTTCAACTCCATCACATCCTCGATTTCGGTGGCCAGACGGTGCGCGTCTTTGAGCAGGGCATCCTGTGGAAAATCGAGGTGCAGTTCGATGAGATGCGCATCGCCCACGTTGCGATGGCGCAGGTTGTGGAAGGAAATGCCGCGTCTGGCGGTTTCTTCCTTCACGATTGATTCGATCAGCTGGTTCGCCTCGGGATCCGCCGCGTCCATCAATCCGCTCACGCTGCGGCGCATGAGGCGCACACCGGAGATCAGGATGTTGGCCGCGGCGATCGCCGCAAAAATCGGATCCCAGTAAAGCCATCCGGTCAGTTGGACCAAGCCCAGTGCGATGAGCACGCCCAGACTCGTCCAGCAATCGGTCAGCACGTGGTGCCCGTTGGCCTCGAGAATGATCGATCCTCGCCTCCGTCCTGTGCGCACGAGATGCCATCCAAGCGCCCCGTTGAGCAGCGCGGCGGTGGTCGTGAGGGCAAGTCCCACGGGAATATGGCTCAGCGCCGGTCCGAGCCAAGCCGATCTGGCCGCCTCGTAGAGAATGTAGACAGCGGCAATGGCGATCATCGCACCCTCGAACCCGGCGGAGAAAAAACCGATCTTGGCGTGGCCGTAGAGATGATTGTCGTCGGCGGGTTGCAGGCTCAGCCACAGGCTGTAGGCCGCAAAAGACACGGCGGCGAGATGCGCGATGCTTTCACCCAAATCGCTCAAGATGGCCGTCGATCCCGTATACCGCCACGCGGCGGCCTTCAGCACCAGCAGCAGCACGCCCGCCGCGAGGGACATGCCCATGGCCCGCAATTTCTCCGGCGCGTCCGTCGGTTTGGGAAGTTCCTCGCCCATGCAGCCATAACAACGTTTCGTCGGCGCGGACGTCAACCGTGGACGCCGACCCTCCTCGGCTTGCCTGCGGCGGCCGGTGGCATCAAACTTGCTTCTTTTGGCAAGAAATGAGCGATCAGCAATTGGAAAAAAACATCGGACGACTGCGCGGCATCCTCGGCGGGGGCGAGGACCCGGAGGCAATGAAGCGATTCATCTACTACGCGAACCTCAAATTGAGGGATCTCGGTCTTCCCATATTCCCGCTGCAATCGGATCCGGAGTTCGCCGATTTGGTCAGCGGTCTCATGGCGCTGAACCGCGAGCGGGACCGCCTTCTTGCCAAGCACCTATGTCCCGCAGACCAGCGGATCCAGAATTTCCTCTACGACTACCTGCAGGATGCCGTCGAGGTGCCGCGCTTGCCGGGCCAGACCTTCGTGCTCGACCGCCACGGGCTCGCGCGACTCCTCTCGCTGCCGCCCGATCGTGACGAGTTTTCCTCGGACATCATCCACTCCTATCGCGTGCGCCAGGGGGTGCTCCACAATCCGAAGAGCGACCGGCGCACGACCGAGGGCATTTTCCACGTCACCGAGGGCGGGCTGCCTGTTCCGGCGGACAAGAAAGCCGTTCCCAAAGCCGTATTCGGCCGCTTGCTCCGCGCCGCGCTCAATCCCCCGTCCGAATTGTCGCGACTACCCTTCACTTCGACGCAACCGCAATCCGCCGAGTGCTTCGTCACGCTTTTGCTGCGCCCGGTGGTGTGCCCCGAAGTTCCCGGTGTCACCCCGCAAAAAACCATGGAAATCCGTTTCTTCGTGCCGGGAGGACTGGTCTGCAATCTCGACTTTGTCGAAAGCATTTTCGGCAATGCCGGCGACCCCAATCTGCCGGAGAACGATGCGGGTTTGGATGCCGAGCACTGGACCGGGCACACGGGTTGCGTCGTTCTCGCCCCGCATCTCAACAAGTTGACCAAGTCCCAACTCGGTCTTCCGAAGTGGGAGGACGCCACGGAGCGCCAGCGGCGCGACGGCATGTGCTGGAAGTCGCCGGACGAACTCTACAACGACGGCGGTGCCTTCAAGATCACGGCGCGCGACGAGACGGGTGTCGTTGTCACCGTCATCTCCGACAACTACTTCGGTTATTGCAAAAAAGAGGTCAAAACCCAGATCAGCATGGCGGCCAATCTCTTCGGAAATGCGGAGGAGGAGCACGCGGGCGGTGCGCTTATTTTTCCCAGTTACGATCTTGCCGAGCAAATCGCTGCGCCGGACCTTCCTCTT
>Ga0114972_10002708_pt1 | contig 13365 bp, 11 predicted proteins | sample M_140807_EF_Meta_FD_87354 | JGI IMG/M metagenome (GOLD analysis project Ga0114972, IMG submission 87354) | Freshwater microbial communities from Lake Montjoie, Canada to study carbon cycling - M_140807_EF_MetaG | ecosystem: Environmental > Aquatic > Freshwater > Lake | place: Lake Montjoie... | reverse complement strand
CCATACAATCATCTCCAGAAAATAACCGGAGATGAATCTTTAGCACATCAAAAAAACGATAGATATTCGAACGTAAGATTGTTTTCGGTAGAACGCTAGATTGGATTTGGTGCGGTAGCCCTGGATGAAGATGCGGGTCAGTTGATGCTCGCGCTTGGTGGAAACATTTTCTGACCTAGAGTAGACTATCCACGACAAAGGTCCCCCTTCGAGAGATTCGTTGAAAGTTCGCCTCCGTGATAGAGCCCTTTTTTTTAGGGCAATCAACGGTGAACACGTCAGATAATGTGCGTTGAGATGATCTGTGATGAGTTGATGCGCACCGAGGGAGACCGTAATTACTCAGCAGCCGAAATTAGCCCTATGAGCAATTCCTCCTCCGAAACTCCCCTCGCACAATCAAAAAGCGTGCATTCTCTAATGTCAGGATCCCCTCTTTCCGGATCACTATGCGCTCTTGTTACTCCCTTTGATGAGAGCCCGGCTCAACGGTTTAACGCCCAGCTCTTTGAGACCCTTGCGGTCCAACAACGTGAAGGGGGCTCATCGGCACTTGTTCCCTGCGGGACCACGGGGGAATCGCCGACGATTGACGACGATGAGTTCGAGGAGATGATTCGGATATCAGTTGCAGTCGCACACGGCACTGACCTGAAGGTCATACCGGGAACTGGATCAAATAGTACCCGCGAGGCGTGTCGACTTACTGAGAGGGCCGCCTCTCTCGGGGCCCACGGTTGCCTTATTGTTACCCCCTACTACAACAAACCCTCGGCTGCTGGTGTTGTGAAACACTTTGAGGAGCTAAACAAGATTCAGGTCCCACTTATCATCTACAACATCCCAGGAAGGACCGGCATACAGATCCCCGCCGAAACCATACGAACTATCGCGGAGCGATGCCCCTACGTCGTAGCAGTAAAAGCGGCGAATGGCGACCTTGAGGATATCTCAGAATGTTGCGCTATTACAGCGAACTTACCTCAGCCCTTTTCAATTCTCTCAGGGGATGACGCGCTTACCCTTCCGATCCTCGCGGTTGGAGGAACAGGAGTTGTTTCCGTAATAGCAAATGCCCTTCCCCGCACATCTGCTGAAATGGTGCGTCGCTTTGCAGCTGGAGATCTTCTCGGAGCTCGAATTCTTTCACAGGCGATGTTCCCTCTTGCAAAGGCCCTCCTTCGTACTGGACCAAATCCGTGCCCGATAAAGGCGCTGCTAACACTTGGTGGCTACCCCGTTGGAGGCTGCCGCCTTCCCCTTGTTTCGCTCGAAAATGGCGCGATTGAGCAGCTTTTGAGTGCTGCACGACAAACACGAGCAGCACTTAGAGCGGTTGAATTTTCTTATGATGAACTGCTTGACCGGATTGGATAGGGGAAGGTTTGATAAGAGAGAGATTCGAATAGTGGAAAGCGGGTGTTGCCTTTTTACCAAGAGGAGCAAGGTCACAACAAAAGAGTTTTTTAAAAAACTCTTTTAAACGCCACCTTTCACCCGAAAAAGCCAAACTTCAACGTTCGCCCCCCTCTCCCGACCTTTCGAGGAATTCTTGAGTTATTCGCTCTGTTATTCGATGAATTGTGCGGTCCGCTGTTAGTGAGCTAACACCAGCTTCAGCTAGCTCCGCAGACACAATGGTGCGGACCTGATCGCGGAGCGATAGTAGGGTTGGCTCTTCCTCTACTCGTTTGAGCCACCGCTCAAATTGGTGGACTCCGTAATCGATGACGACCCCAGCCTCAAGAGCGGCTTCCTCACGGAGCGCGCGATTCTTGTCGGCGATCGATGCAAGATCATCGACTCCAGCGACATAAACACCAGAAACAGTCCGCACTGCTTCAGAGAAATTTCTCGGCACCCCGAGATCAATCAGGAAAAGTGGGCGGGTGCGGCGTGCATCCCGAATCGTTTTTGCCTCAAGGATCGGCCTATCGATCGTTATAGATCCAACGATAATATCAACATCTTTTACTAGTCGGGGAAGCTCGTCGAGAGGAACTGCTCTTCCACCGAAACGGGCCGCAAGCTCAGCGGCACGCGAGATCGTTCGATTTGAAACGATAATCTCGGAGCATCCCGCGGCTCCAAGATGAAGTGCTACCAGCTCTGCAACCTCACCACTACCTATAATTGCAACCCGACTTTCGCTCAAGGGACCAAACATCTGACGAGCAAGTTGCACCGCAACATAGCTAATGGATACTCCGTGATCAGCAACCTCGGTATGGGTTCGAACTTTTTTGGCAGTTGAAAAAGCCCCCTGGAAAAGATGATGGAGATATTTACGCACGATACCTAGTTCACGAGCGCGCTCGTATGAAGCCTTGACCTGCCCTAAAATCTGAGCTTCCCCAACCACCAAAGAATCAAGACTCGCTGCAACGCGATAGAGATGGCGAACGGCATCACGGTTCTGATAGCGGTAGAGGGTCGTATCGGGAACACGTTGCGATAGTTGGTGCGCGGCGTATTCAGACGCCCCTGCGCCAGCCACGATCACTTCAAATCGGTTGCACGTTGATACAAGAGCAGCCTCTGAGAACTCGCCGCCACGAACTGCCGATTGCAACCACGCCTCCGCAGCAGGACGCCACTGAGCGAGCTCTTCGCGACCCGCGATCGGAAGGGTTCGGTAGCTACACCCGATAACCCCTATCTCTTGTGGGTATCTCATACTCATCTGCCGGTGCGCTCCTCGTTCTTAATGCTCACGCTCTCTACGTTTTCTTTCATCAAAAATTTTTGATGAAAGATTTCTCCGCGTAAAATTACGAGCAAGATATACCCGATAAACAACACAGGAATCCCTATACTGACGATAGGTGCAACTCGGAGCAATGACAATCCTAGACCGCATCTGAGGTGAAGCAAAAGACCAAGTGACACCCAGGAGATAAGCGCAAAATAGAGAGTTGCATCTCCCTCAATCGGCGCGTGGCTTATGAGCGCCCATACTCCACCCGAGGCAGCCGAAACTGAAATCGCGGCAAATCCAATAATAAGAAGCCAACAATAGAGACCATCGAGCCGCACTAAACTCGGTTCCTCAACTCCGGGAAGCGGAAGCTGCATTCGGCGCAATCGCTTATCAGCGGCTACTGATGCAACCGCAACTATTGCTATAAGAGCAAGGCAGCCCTCAGCAATCACAGCCGAGATAACATGTAGGCCGAAGACCACGAGGGGAGCACCGCCGATAATGGGAGACAGAGGCTGCCGTGACACATGAGAAAGAGCGCTCATCGTAACTAACGCCGCAAGTCCTCCTGTGGAGAGCCACATCCTATCGCGGACAGAGCGTAAATTAGCGAGCCAGCTTCCCCCTTCGACAACAAGTAAAAATAGACTGTAGTAGAGAGCTGCTGTTTCGATTCCTGCGCGGCTTCCTACCATCGCCATACAAGAGAGAAAAAGGAGAGCCAGAACAGAGACTGCTCCACTTCCCTTAATCAGGAAGAACCCCCACCTACTCTGACCTCGCGCAAGAACAATTGCAGCAGATCCCGCCCCAATCAAATAACCGAGCACTGCAACTATGACGAGAATGTGAGCTACAACAATCACAAAAACAGCTTCCCCTAATATCGATATCCTCGCACTAATTCGACTATCTTTGCGACCGCCTCGACCGGAGTATGTGGTAAGAGACCGTGACCAAGATTCATGATATGAGGACGAGAAATAGTGGCTCCCTCATCAAGAATTCGGCACGTCTCTTCACGAATAACTGATAGCGGAGAAAAGAGAAGGACCGGATCGAGATTTCCCTGCAATGAAAAACGGTGCTGATAAGCAGCATCTGCGCTCGGCAGAGAGACACGCCAATCAACACTCACCGCATCAACTGGAAGTTCACGCACCGAATCGGCAAGCCCTGTTCCTCCAAGAGGAAAATACACAATTGGAACAGAGGTGGCTTTACGGACCCGAGTAACAAGCTCAAGAACCGATGGAAATACCGCGTGTCGATATGTGCTCGGTGCACACACTCCCACCCATGAATCAAATATCTGAACAGCTGAAACACCTGCTTCTACCTGCGCAGTCAGGTAAGTTGCTACCATCTCAACTAGTCGATCCATTAAGGTGTTCCACGCCTTGGGATGGTGATAGATCATATCCTTAATCGCCCGCCCGTGAGCGGTTTTTCCGGATTCGCCTAGCGCATACCACGCAAGGGTAAAGGGAGCTCCCGCAAATCCAAGCAGTGGTATTCCTCGTGGGGCAAGCTGTGACACGACTCGCTTTATAGCTTCAAGTGTGTAGCCCGTATTTTTCTCAGGATCGGGCACCAAAAGCTTTTCAATATCAGCGGGGCTTTTTATCGGATTAAATATCTTGGGGCCCTCTCCCTCGACAAAATCGAGCTCAATCCCCATCCCGATAAGGGGATTGAGAATATCGGCGAAAATAATCGCCCCATCGAGTGCAAATCGCTCGAGTGGTTGAAGGGTCACCTGTGCAGCAAGTTCCGGCGTGCGGATTACCTCAAGCATCGTGTGACGCTCTCGAACCGCTCGATACTCAGGAAGATATCGCCCCGCCTGTCTCATAAACCAGACAGGGGGCCGCTCCCCGCGCTCACCTTTAAGGGCTCTGATTAGAAGCGAATCCTCAACCATTAGTAACGCTCCACACCGATTCACCACCGAGATAAGGGCGCAACGCCGCTGGAACCCAAATTGAACCATCCTCTTGCTGATGATTTTCGAGGAGAGCAATAAGAATACGGGGAGATGCAACAAGAGTATTGTTCAGGGTATGAACGTAAGCATTTTTCCCATCACTATCCTTGTACCGAATCCCGAGTCGACGGCTCTGAAAATCGTAAAAGGTGGAGCAGCTGTGGGTTTCGCCGTACCCTTTGCGGGAAGGCATCCAGCTCTCGATGTCATTTTTGTATACCTGCCCCTTCCCCATATCTCCGGTGCACACTGCAACAACCCGATAAGGAAGCTCGAGAAGCTGTAATATTTCCTCTGCGTTTCCGAGCAACTCTGCGTGCATCCTTGCACTCTCTTCAGGATCTGCAAGACAGAGAATAACCTGCTCAACCTTATAAAATTGATGCACCCGATATAATCCGGCAGTATCTTTTCCGTAGGTACCTGCTTCACGCCGATAACAGGGCGAGTAGCCGGCGTATCGCTTCGGAAGCTCTTCTCTGCTAAGAAATTCACCCGCATGAAATGAACAAACAGCGACCTCAGAGGTGCCGATAAGGTAGCTCTGAGGATCGCGGTCGTCGAGCCGATATGCAGCATCTTCATCTCCCGGCAAATAGCCGGTCCCCATCATCGCGTCGTACTTCACGATATGCGGGGGATCCATTAGCAGATACCCTTTACGATGGAGAAGATCCATCGCAAGCGACATCACGGCGTGTTGTAAACGTACCCCATTCCCTGTGAGAAAATAGCTCCGACTTCCCGCGACCTGCACACCCCGCTCAATATCAAAAAGTCGATGCATTCGCCCGAGCTCAACGTGATCACGTGGGGTAAAGTGAAACTCAGGTCGCTCCCCCACCTCACGCATCAACACATTCTCTGCATCGGTGCGCCCCAAAGGTACGGAGTCTAGCGGTATCGATGGAATCCTTAGCTGAAATGCGCGCCACTCCTCCTCGACAACTCGAGCTTCCTCGGCGAGCTCCTTGACCCTTTGAGCAAGCTCCTTAACCTCAGCGAGTTTTAGATTTTTTTCCTCTCCTTTGAGAGAGCTCACCTCTTTGCTGAATGCGTTTTGTCGCGCCCGTTGTTGCTCAAATGCGGTAAGGGTCTCACGATATCTCGCATCTAGATCGAGAAATTCTTTTATTGATATCGCGATACCTTTTTTGTCTGCTGCTGTTTGGTAAGCCTCCGGTCGTTGTCGAAGATCTGCGAGATCGATCATAGGTCTAAGTCCCCTTTTTAACTTTTTTGATATTCGCTATATGAATTCACTCGGGTTAGTTTTATTAGTAAACGCAGCTAATCGCGTTCAAGCCTCACCAAAAAGCTCCATCATCGCTCCGAACACACCTGGAGCGGCAACGAGAAGCCCCGTGCCTCTTAAGGAAGGGGGCAGAGATAACGGATTTTCGTCACCGCACCAACCAACTTTTGCTCCCGCTTCCTGCGCTATGAGGAGTCCCGCAGCCATATCCCACGGTTGAACATCCTCAACGTAACCCTCAAATGTACCCTCAGCTACAAAGCACAAATCGAGAGACGCAGCACCGCAGCGGCGAAGGTCCTGACAGTGGGTCAATATCTTTCGCACCCGCGCAAGAAGCGGGTCGAGAGCGGTGCGCTCGTAGGGAAATCCGGTCGCGATGAGCGATGAAGAAAGCTCATCTCGAATACTCGCATTAAGGGGAATTCCGTTACAATATGCCCCCGCTGAGAGACCGCCTTCGTAAACAAGCCCAAGAAACGGAACAGCTACAATTCCGTAACGTACCTTGCCCGCATATCCCCACGCGAGTGAAATACCTACTAACGGTGACCCGTGCGCATAGTTCACCGTCCCGTCAATCGGGTCAAGCACCCATGAGCGTAGCTCAAGTGGCTTTTGGCTCGTTTCCCTTTGCTCAGCGGTCTGGTCAAGACCGAACGATTCTTCCGATATAAAAAGATCTTCAGGGAATGCCTCACCAATGATACCAAGCGCAATCCGCTCCGCTTCTAGATCGGCGCGCGTTACGATATCGCGGGGATTTTTTGAGCGCTCACCAAGCTCACCGCTCTCCCTTATCGCAACGATCGCTCGCGCTGCAGCAGCAACAGCTCGTCGAGCAACTCGGCGTATGGGCTGCAGCTCGTGTAGATCAGCTGTTGATGACAAACGCTCGGAGAAAAGATCGTCAGGTTCTTCAGGAAACATCACGGTACCTTCAGAGTAAATTGAAATAGCTCGGGAGCAGAGATTAGCACAGCTGGCGAAAGGCGCATACAGCGCCAAGAGAGACTAGAGAATTTCACTCGATGATGCGCTGAGGGAGCGCTAAAAGAGTCCTACAAAACGCCCCATTTCTTAATTAGTAAACCGGTCGTATTGCTTCCTCTGTAGCGGGGAGAGCCTCCTGGTCGGTCGTTCACAAAAAGACCCGAACCACCATCGAACTTCACGGCACTCTCAAACTTTAGAGAGAGCAGGTCATTCTGAATTTCACGCCCGTTTTTTTTGTGAGCAATCATTACAAAACAATAACCATCGCGGACGCCAAGAATAAGATGATGAGTTCGCCGCATCTGATTGGCATCGAGACCAAATCCACCTTGATTAAAACGCTGTCGCACCGTTAGGTCGAGCGATGAAACCGCCGTTCCCTGTTCGATTATAAGAGCGCCTCCACCCAAAAGAGAGTGTACCGATCGACCTGGGCGAAAAAAACGCTCCTGTATCGCGGAAAGATTGCCACCATTGGTGCGACCTAATGCGAAGGTTCCATCGTCATAAACAGCAATGCCGCCCCGATGAGACCCCTTTGCTACACCTTCAGTATCGAGCTTCCCATCTCGTAGTACTGGCCCTACCGACTGGATGTAATCGCCTGCAGTAAATGTACCACTAGTTACAAGTGTGCTTCGATCTCGTTTGAGAGAACTAATGGGTGAATCGGCATTCTTTGCGGTTGGATTTGAATAAAGAATCTGAACGCCATTGGGGCTAATCGCATAGGCGGTATACCCGCGTGTGCGAAGCTTAGACAAAAATGAGCTGTGAGAGATGTGACCTAGCTTTGCGGCGATAGCAATCTCGGGACTTTGCCTAACTCTCTGAGTAAGGATAGAAGGCGACGACGTAGAGGGTGTCGGAGGTTTTATATTTAAATTGTTGAGAATAGGCGCCGCGCACAAAAGTGCGGTGCTCAGCGCAATTGATGGTGCAACTAAAAGATCAGACCAATGTGGAGCGGAAGATTGCGAGTCGTGATGATGAGGGACTGCTGAACAGTGATCGCAATCGGGAAGAGCTCCATCTGCCTTATGTCGATTCTCTGACCGATGTGAATCACCGGACTCCGAGGGACTTTGGGGTGTGGGTGAGGGCATATTTTGGGGCCGAGGGTGCAGGAACGAAAAACTGGTGGGCGCTCGATCTTCTTTTAGCACGTTGTAAGAGCAGCGCAATAGTTTTTTGAGAGGGTAAGATGAGAGGTTCGGCGGAGCTATTGATTGCGCTTTAAGCTGTTTAGTGGCGGCAACCTACTTTTCACCGCATAAATCGGTGACTTTCGCGAAAACGGATATCGGTTCGATAGAGAAAGGCAAGAATCTCGGCTACTAAGCGGTACGCATCGGAGGGTATCGTGGTGCCTGGCTCTATTATTGAAAGAAGATCGGTAAGAAGTGTGTTTTTTACTGCAGGGATGCCGTGCTCGCGTGCAAGTGCCTCTATCCGCTCTGCGAGATACCCTGAACCGGAGGCGAGAATTTTTGGAGCAGCATCCTCCTCTCCGTACCTGAGCGCTACTGCCTTTTTTTCGGAATCAGTCATAGCACCAACCCGAACAGGTGCACATTCTTTTACTCTCTGAGCTCATCTTCAGAATCTGTTGAATCGTCATCATCTTCCCCCTCAAGATTTGGTAGGGTTGCTTCAGCGAGTAGCGCTCCAGCAGATGATAGAAGCTGAGAAACGGAGAGCGATTCAGCTTCGCCAAGCAGCTCTTTTGCTGGCCGCCAACCACCCGGACGTTGACCCGCTATCGATCCAAATAACAAAACATTAGAGCGCTCGTAATCGACGAGTGCATCGACAAACGAATCGGTAGATCGCTTTGCGTACTCAAGACGAAAAAATCGATGCGCACGCTGTGCATGGAGCAAAGCTCGTCGCAAATCGCGATCAACCGGTGGCGATCTATCACCATTCTCCAGAAAAACTATCTTAAACGCGAGAGCTAAATCTCGAGCCGTTGTCTCAACTCCCCAAACCATCCTCTCAATCTTTCGGTGAGCCCGAGACCGCTTGCCCTCCCTCAAAACAACAAAGCGAGCAACAAAAGCCGTACGCTCGGCTAATCTGTCCTCTAGTGTCCAACCTAAATAAGGAGATGAACACGCTTGATCATCTTTTTCTTCTAATCTCGCCATCTGACTTCGCTAAGATATTGAATTAGTTAGATCTATAACTGGATAAGCATTTTTCGAAATAGCTCAAAAAATATTGATGAAGCATCCCTTCTCTAAAACCTCTCAAATAAACCTCATTAGGATGGCCGATTATGACCATAGAATGAATGCCAATTCCCTTTGATTCCACCAAGGCTATCGACACAAAAATGGCGATACTCAACACTAATTTTGTTTTCGAAGTAGATGAAATTTTTGGCGGGTCAGTCAGACACGCTCCGAGATATCAAGATAAAAACCGAAAGAGCAGCTATAAATCCAGTCACTTAGAACATCGCCGAAGGTAATCCCAATCTTCACTCAAAAAAATTCTATTGCTGCGCCAAATTAAATTGATAAAGAAGTTCTTTTTCTATTGTTAGCCACCCCGATCTCTGCAAGAAAAAAGGTAGAGCGACTACTCCCTGAGGGGCGTTATGCAATCGGATGATCGGTTTTTTCACGAATTTGAAAAGCACTCTCTACCCACCCCCCTGAGGATTAATCTTCGGCCATCCTCTCATTTTTCCCACCAAAATCTACTTAAGGAGGTAGCTACTTTATGAGTACTGCGCAACAAACCCGTATCTGGTTATCACCTCCGCACATGAGTGGCGAAGAGAGCTCGTTTATCGATCGGGCGATTCAATCAAACTGGATCGCACCTCTTGGACCACACGTTGATAAACTAGAAGAAGAGATCGCAACGATCACTGGAGCGCCTCATGCTGTTTGCCTCTCGTCTGGAACAGCGGCGATTCATCTTGCGCTTATCCTGCTCGGAATAGAGCACAAAGATGAAGTAATCGTGCAATCGTTTACCTTTGCGGCAACAGCAAATCCAGCTCTTTATTTGGGAGCGCGACCGGTTTTTGTCGGAAGTGAGGAAAAAACTTGGAATATGAGTCCTACACTTCTTGAGGAGGCGATTATTGATCGGATACGAAAAACAGATAGCCTTCCAAAAGCTATTATTCCGGTTCATCTGTACGGTATGCCAGCTATGCTTCGAGAGCTCGTTGCAATAGCTGATCGTTACCAAATACCGCTCATTGAGGATGCAGCTGAATCTCTGGGCTCCTCGATCGAGGGGCGATCAACCGGAACAGTTGGGGATTTTGGTGTTCTCTCATTTAACGGGAATAAGATAATTACAACATCGGGGGGTGGTGCTCTTTTGACCCGAAATGAGCGGATGGCCGACCAAGCACGCTTTCTTGCTTCGCAGGCCCGAGACCCAGCTCCTCATTATGAGCACTCGACCCTCGGCTACAACTATCGACTCAGCAACATTTCTGCCGCAATTGGACGAGCGCAGCTTCGCGCCCTTAACAATCGTATCGCAGCGCGCCGAGCTATCTTCGATCGGTATAAAAGGGAGCTAACAAAAGAGCCTGGAATTTCATTTCTCGATGAGCCGCAGGGATATTTTTCAAACCGCTGGTTAACGACCGCGATATTTGATGAAGCGGTCTGGGGGATAGATGCCAAAGATCGTGTGCGTCTTGCACTGTCGCGTTTCGGGATTGAATCGCGTCCTCTATGGAAGCCGCTCCACATGCAACCACTCTTTGCGAGAGCACCTACTTACGAAAATGGAGTTAGCGAGAGGCTCTTTGCTCACGGGTTGTGTTTACCGTCAGGATCATCACTTACGGTAACAGAGCAAGAAGAGATAATCGATCGAGTTATCAAGGCACTTAAAAGTAAATCAGATTGAGGGTTTGTTCTTTAGAAAAAGGGATATTTGTTATTTACGCGAAAAGCGCACGGACACGCAGTACAAGGGAAAAGGGTTAATTCAATCGAGGAGGAAACACTATGAAGCTCGAGCAGGTAGGCTCCCTTACTCCACATAACCATCACCGACTAGCTCTTGTGGCTACCGCCCTGATAACGGTTGCTGCGCTTACCACAAGTCTATATCTGCGTTTCGAAAGGTATCCCTTTTCACTCTTAACCCGAGAAGTTGCGATGACCCTTTTGCTGCTATTGATTACACGAGCTCTCACCTACCGATGGTATGAGCTCTTCCACACTCGATGGCGTTATACATCTCCTCCGGAAGCTATTGCTATCTCAAAAGCGCATATCATGTCTTCGTTACCGCTAGTTCTCCCACTTCCTTTTGGCGTACTTCCGATACTTCCGCACTCCGTTGTTCTCGGTGAATGTCTTCTTTCAATTCTGTTTGTCTTTGGTAGTCGATTATCGATACGAGCACTTAGCGAGCACCTATTCTCCTCGACTTCACCACAGCAGGCTGCTCGACGGGAGGTGCTAGTTATCGGGGCGGGTGTTTCTGGGCATCTCTTTGTTCGGACAATTCTATCTCAGCCACGGCTTAACTTCGTACCGATCGGATTTCTCGACGATTCTCCCTCTCTCTCTCGGTGCAAAGTACATCAGATTCCAGTTATTGGCCCGCTCTCTTTGCTTGATTCGGTGCTTCGCCAGCACCCTCAGATTGCCGCTGTAATAATCGCTATTCCCGGTCTCTCCTCTCTAAAGCTCGAGGAGCTAAAAGAGACCTGTGATGCACACCACATCCCTCTCAAACAGCTTCAATCTTATGAGGAAATTGCGTGTTCTGATCCATTCGAGCCCAAAACAAAGCTTACCGTTGAGGAGGTATTAGATCGGGATATTCGAGTAACTTACGATCCTCTAATATTTGCCGAGATTCATGACAAAACAGTGCTTATAACGGGTGCTGGTGGATCTATCGGCTCTGAATTAGTACGGCAAGTTCTTTCATGTTCACCTGCTAGGCTTATACTTCTCGATAAAAGTGAGTACAACCTCTACGCGATCGATCAGGAAATAAAGCGTGTTGCACCAGAGGTTGAAAAGATAATGGTGCTAGGTACCGTTGTTGATGCTAAGCGTCTAGATAAAACTTTCGCGCTCTACCAGCCCGATATCGTTTTTCATGCTGCCGCCTATAAACATGTACCTCTCCTTGAAACAAACTGTTACGAGGCGTTTATCAACAATATTATCGGAACACGAAATCTGGTGCGGTGCGCGAAACGGTGGGGCGCCGAGAGATTTATTCTTATTTCAAGTGATAAAGCGGTCGATCCGTCGAGTGTGATGGGAGCGACGAAACGAATTAAGGAGCTGATGATTAAAGAGGCAAATGAGCGGTATCATGGAAAGGGTCAGAGGTCGCCCCATCTTCACACCGCAGTCGTACGATTCGGGAATGTCATCAATAGCTCAGGAAGTGTAATTCCTCTTTTTAAGCAGCAGATCCTTTCTGGCCAACCACTCACGGTGACTCACCCCGATATGGATCGATACTTCATGTCGATTCGTGAAGCGGTGCAGCTAGTTCTTACTGCGGGGATTCTTGGCCATGATGGGGAGATATTCCTTCTCGATATGGGTAAACCACTTAAAATTGTCGAGGTTGCAAAACGGCTCCGTGCCCTTTACGGAAGGCGCGATCTGCCGATAATTTTCACAGGACTAAGGGAGGGTGAAAAACTCTCCGAGGTTCTCTACTCAACCGCTGAGACTCGCCAGCCAACAGAATTTGGCAAAGTGTTTTCGGTCCACTCCGACTATCACACTTCTCAAAATGTCTATGACTGGGTTGAATATATATCAGAAAAAATTGATGACATGTCCGATGAAGAAATAGGCGTCGCAATTCACCAATTTGTAACCGATGTAAACTCCGAACTAAGCCGCCCACGAATTCAGTATCTTCCTGCAATCCGGGATGAGCGGTTGCAGATGGTGCATTAGAGGGGTGAGGAGTTCTGATTAAGTGAGTTAGTTTCTTTGGCAACTGGGAGATTGGTTATGGCTCTGTTTAAAATTTAAGCCGTTGCTACTTTGGAGGCTCCCTACCGCGATCGAATATCGGATGAAGTTACACCACCGAAGCGCTTGGAATGCCGAGCACTTCGGTGACTCGATTTGTGGCTATTACGAGCTGGATAGCTTGTAAGGGAAGACTCACTCCGAACCTACTAAAAAGTTGAGCGCAAGTCCCGCGGAGAAAAATGCGTCTAGCATCGGGAGCGTTGCAATTGAGAAAAACTCAAAGCCCTTGGGCTCTTTGGCTCAGCGGTGTAGATGTCTAGAGTTCAGGCGGATTAGGTCATATTTCTCGCCATTAATTACCCTTTCACCCCTTTTTCTGAATCGTCAAAAATACATCCGCCGCATGTAGCCCGAACTTTGTGAGTTCTGAGTGATTCATGATGACTGAATCGGTGACAAGGTAGAGCCAATCATCGACATG
>Ga0114972_10002704_pt1 | contig 13369 bp, 11 predicted proteins | sample M_140807_EF_Meta_FD_87354 | JGI IMG/M metagenome (GOLD analysis project Ga0114972, IMG submission 87354) | Freshwater microbial communities from Lake Montjoie, Canada to study carbon cycling - M_140807_EF_MetaG | ecosystem: Environmental > Aquatic > Freshwater > Lake | place: Lake Montjoie... | reverse complement strand
TCGTTGGCAGGCTTTGAAAATCGCTATCAAAACTTCATTAGTCAAGAAGTCATCGGTGGCGGTGGCCGACCCTCAAATCCCACGATTTATCAATACGTCAATTTAACCAAGGCCAAGATTCAAGGGGTTGTCGCTCAGTTTGAACTGAAAGTTGGACAAAGATGGACAGTCCGAACGGGCGCCGCGTACTTGAAAGGGGATAGCCAAATCAATGGAGTCAGCGCCCCAATCAATTCAGTGCAGCCCTTCAAAGCAATGTTCGGTTTGCAGTACGACGCAGGAGAGTGGGGTGGTCAAGCGACCGTGCTTTATAGCGCGGCAAAAGATCCCAGTCGTATTGCACCAGGCAGAACCTCTCAGTTTGCTTCGCCTGATTACACAGTGCTTGACCTTGGTGTGTACTGGAAACCGTCAACCAATCTGACCCTGAATGCCAACTTGAATAACGCCCTAGATACGAAGTACTGGCGTTGGTCAGATGTTAGCGGCCTGACTGAAAACAGCCGTATTGCCGATGCGTATACCGCTGCTGGGCGCACAGTTCAAGTATCCCTGCGCTACGACTTCTAAAATTTTTGACTTCCCGGAGACTCTTATGCAAGGTCCTGTTCAAACGATCCCTCAGGCTTTTTCTCGTTTAAAAAATCAAGGGTTCATCCGTCAACTCGATGCGGCGCAACGGCTCAATTTGTCAGAGGGTGAATTGATCGCAGCGCATATCAATCATGATGTTTTTTTGCGTGCGTTTAGCCAACCCGACCTCAGCGCTGTTGATCTAAATGGCCCTCAGACAAAGAGTGAGTGTGCTGAAACATTCGCGGCGGATGAGCTGAGTGCGTTACGTCTACGTCCAGACTGGCACGCGCTGATGGCATCACTAGAACCGATCGGCGAGGTGATGGCACTGACCCGAAACGCTTCTTGCGTACACGAAAAAATTGGCGTGTATCAAAACGCCACCATCACAGAACGGGTGGGCGTTGTAGCGTCTGGCAATATTGATTTACGCGCTTTTTATTCTAAGTGGGCGCACGGATTCGCTGTAACTGAAATGACCAGTCGAGGCCGTCAGCATAGCCTTCAATTTTTTGATATCTCAGGCGTCGCAATTCATAAAATTTATTTGCGTGAAAATAGTGACGTCAAAGCTTATCAATGCCTGACGAAGCAATTTGCAGATGACTCACAACAATCCGGTCTCTATACCGAAAATCCTGTACCTAAATCACCTGAGCAAGCCGACCAGCAAATCGATCTTCAGGCGCTGCATCAAGCGTGGGCCGCTCTACGTGACACGCACGATTTCTTTTCGCTGTTAAAGGCTCATGGTGTCTCGCGTGTTCAGGCCTTACGACTTGCGCAGCCTAAGTTCGTTCAGCAGGTTCATTGCGCAGAAGTTCTTAGGGTATTGACGGCTGCTGCCGCCCGTGAAATCCCGCTCATGGCTTTTGTGGGTAACCACGGCATGCTTCAGATTCACTCGGGGCCCATTCACAAGGTCTGGTATGCAAAGCCATGGCTAAATGTGCTGGATGACAGCTTCAATCTTCACCTTCGAATGGATCACATCGATACCGCTTGGGTTGTGAAGAAGCCGACAGTTGATGGCTTGGTCACCTCTTTTGAGATATTCGATGCGCAGGGTGATGCGATCGCGATGTTGTTTGGTTTACGTAAACCAGGGCAGCAAGAGCTCTCTGCGTGGCGAGATCTTTTAGACGAGATTCAAGAAACCCAACAAGCTTGCGCGGCGTAGTGGCATGATCTCGAACGCTTCGCAATGTTCAGGTCTGTTGTCGCGCCGTCAGGCTCTAGGCTATCTTGCTGGGTGCGCCGTAGCTGTTATCTCGGCGTGCCCGTCAATAGTGCGCGCGTCGCCGCGTAAACGAGTGGTATCTATCGGGGGCGCATTAACCGAAATTTTGTTTACGCTTGAAGCGGACAACGATCTGGTAGGTGTTGACTCAACTTCAATTTATCCACCTCGCGCCCTAGGCTATCCAAACGTGGGCTACGCGCGACAATTGTCAGCTGAGGGTGTTTTGTCGTTGAGGCCTTCGCATATTCTCGCAACAGAAGAAGCGGGGCCCCCGGCGGTGCTTAAGCAAATCGCTGCTGCGGGGCTGCGTATTACGACGCTGCCGGCTAAGCATCGATACGTTGGCTTGCGGCAGCGGGTGCTTGGCGTTGCTCGATTAGTCGAGCGAAACGAGACGGCTCAGCTCGTGCTTGAGCAGCTTGATACGACTTGGCAACTCGTACGCCGGCAAGTTAACGCGCAAACGGCTCACTCTCTAGCAAGGCCTGTGCGCGTCATGTTTGTCTTGGCTCATTCGCCCGCTCAAATGTTGGTGGCGGGGGCTATGACTGCGGCACAGGCAATGTTGTCTTACGCAGGTGCAACCAATGCCGTGCAAGGCTTCAAGGGGTACAAGCCCTTAACACCCGAGGGATTGATCGCAGCACAGCCCGATTGCCTGTTGGTGACTGAGCAGGGCTTACAAGCTGCTGGCGGCCTTGAGGCGCTATTCAAACTGCCAGGGCTCGAGCACACGCCAGCGGGTCGTTCGCGGGCCGTGATCGCGATGGACGCTTTACGTTTGTTGGGCTTTGGCCCACGTATGCCCGAGGCAGTGCTTGCACTGCATCAAGCCTTGTACGCGGTATGAGCATTGTTCGTGCTGTGCTCAGAGTACAACCCAGTTGGTGGCTTGGCGTTTCGCTTTTAATGATGCTTGCACTGGCCGTGCAGGTTGGCGCGGTGCCTGTACATACGTCGGATTGGCTTGCGATGCCTAAATTGTTCGAGTGGTCTGCAGTTGGCGATTCTATTCAGACACCTTCTGCGGGTTCCCATGTGTTGTTTAATCTTCGTTTGCCACGCCTGTTGCTCTCGGTGTTGGTGGGCGCTAGTCTTGGCCTCAGCGGTGCTCTGACTCAAAGTCTATTTCGTAATCCACTTGCTGAGCCGGGTTTGCTTGGCGTGAGCGCGGGTGCTGCCTGCGCTGCCGCACTGACCATTGTGATGCTTGGTGACTTGGCAGCAGCTATCCACCCGCAAGCGCGCGCCTGGTTGCTACCGCTTGCGGCTTTTATCGGAGCGCTTGCAGTGTGTTTCTCGCTTGAGAATATGGCTCGCCGGATTGCACCGGGGTCAATTGCCGCGTTACTGCTCACGGGCATTGCCATGAACGCCTTGGCCGGTGCGGTGATCGGTCTCTGTACCTATATGGCTGACGACGAACAACTGCGAAGCCTGTCATTTTGGACACTTGGTTCGTTGGCGGGAGCGCAGTGGTTGTGGGTTGGGTTATTTGCCGGCGTACTTGCCACAGGATATTGCCGTCTAAGGCGTTCGATGCAAACGTTAAATGCGCTGGCGCTAGGCGAAGCTGCAGCCCGGCACATTGGGGTTGACGTGCATGTCTTACGAAAGCAAATCATCGTTTGGGTGGCGTTACTGGCAGGGCTGGCGGTCGCGTTTTGCGGCATGATCAGTTTTGTCGGCTTAATCGCTCCGCATTTAGTCAGGTTGTGGGTTGGCCCCGATCAACGTCAGGTTTTGCCTTTGGCTACGCTGTTGGGCGGGTTGTTATTACTTGTGGCAGACACCCTTGCGCGTACGGTTGCGGTGCCTGCTGAGATTCCTGTTGGGATTTTCACAGCGTTGGTGGGCGGGCCATTCTTTTTTCTGCTTGTGCGCCAAGCGCGCGGTCAGACCGCTTAGGCCAAGAACACATGAGTACCGAACTCACACCAACCTTGTTAGAACTTAATCATGTTCATCTAAGTCACGGTTCAGTTCGCGAAGCGTCGCAACTGCCTGAACCCTTTACTCTGTGTTTGTCAGCTGGCGAGCGCTTGGCCATCTTAGGCCCAAGTGGTGCCGGCAAAACTACACTCTTGCGCCTGATGGCACTAGACTCAAATCCCGCGAAGGGTGAGGTGCAGTTCAAGGGACGCGCGGGGCCGAGTTGGTCGCATGTCGAACTGAGTCAGCAGCGGGCGGTGATGCCACAGAACTGCCAAGTTGCCTTTGGCTTAGAGGTTAAGTTGGTGATCGCGCTTGGGCGCGTTGCCCGCAGGCGCGATCCCTTTGTCTCTGAGATTGTCTTGCACGCTGCTCGGCTGGCGCGCGCCGAGCACCTGTTGGCACGCCGTTGTGACACTTTATCAGGCGGCGAATATGCGCGTGTTCATTTGGCACGGGTTTTTGCTCAACTGTGGGATGTTAGAGAAGGCTTGATTCTGGTCGATGAGCCTTTTGCGGCACTTGATTTAGGCTTACAAGAGCATATTTTGCAAGCGCTCGACGCCTTTGCCACTGAGCGTCAGCATGCAGTCGTGGCTGTCTTACATGATGTGAATCATGCCTTGAGGGCGTTTGATCGTTTAGTTTTGATTAAAGAGAGTCAGCTCTTTGCAGACGTTGCGAGCAATCAGCAAGCGGTGCCAGTCATTGAGGCGCTGTATGGCTTGGCACTAGAGTGCTTGCAGGCAACAGACAATGCCTTTGTTGTATCCCCGGTCTCTAGACGGTGCCTGCCAGCATGAGTTCGTTCAAGCGCACTAGCAAACCACTACCAAGGCAATGGCTACAGTCAGCCTTATTGCATGGTGTCTTGCTCATGTGTGTCGTGTTGTATCACTTGCATAGTCATGGCTCGTTTTACTTGAATGCCGATAGCTTGGATCAGACAGCTCCTGGTGCGACTACGAGTGGGACTCATCACGGCATTGACTATCTCGAGCTGTCATTTGAGCAATATGCCATGACCGAGTTACAACAGGCGGATGCAACCCCGTCAGAAATTGTTCGAGAGAGCGTAGAAACAGAGTCCGCGCGAACCAAGTCAACAGTGCAGCGCGTTGGGTCGGTGCGGCCGAATCGAACCTCTACGCAGCCAGCAGTGCGCTCGGTATCTGCGACGCATCAGGTCGCTGCCCAACCGCTACAAACTGCGCGCCCCGACCATGCATATAGCCCAAAGCCTGCTTACCCCTTAGCCTTGCGCGATCTTGGCGTGTCTGGGGTTGTATGGTTAAGAGTCTGGGTTGACGATTCTGGGCGGCCACAAGAGATCGAACTGGCAAAAGGCAGTGGTTATCGTCTTTTTGATGAAGCCGCTTTGCGTGCAGTGCAACAATGGCGGTTTATCCCTGCAAAAAACGAACAACAAAGCTTAGCCAGTTGGGTTGAATTTGCCGTACGTTTTGAGATCAATGGCTGAAATACAAACACTTGACTAGCCAAAACCATTCGTAGACAGCCACAGTGAACTAAGCTACGCTGCCTTGTCGTAACGGATCTTCGCAGCAGCATCATGTACTCGACAGTAAACAGCAGTCACTGTCATGTGATATTCAAAAAATTAATTTATAGAAAAAATTTTTGAAAACGTAGCAAACGTCTTAGACACGGAGAGATATCATGTCAAAAAAATTAATAGTTAACGTGCTTGCAGTGCTCAGTGCGTTCATCATTGCACCGGCCTCGGCACAAGTTTCAACCTATCCAAACAAACCGATTGCGCTGGTGGTGCCGTATGCACCGGGTGGCAGCACCGATATTACTGCTAGGCTGATTGCAGAACACCTTTCGAAGCGGCTGGGACAACAAGTTGTAGTCGAAAATCGCGCAGGTGCGGGTGGCAACATCGGTGCTAATGTGGTGGCACAGTCTGCCCCGGATGGCTATACGCTGTTGATGGCACCTAGTAGCTTGGTGGCGAATATTTCGTTGTACAAATCGCTTCCGTATGATCTGCGCAAAGATTTAGAGCCGATTTCACGTATCGCCATGATTCCAAATGTTTTGGTGATTGGTGCGGATTCTAAAATCAATACTTTTGCCGAATTTATCGCAGCGGCCAAAGCAGCTAAACCACCGCTGAACTATGGCTCTGCAGGTAGCGGCTCAAGCCAGCACCTGGCGGGTGCCCTATTTGCCAATTCGATAAAAATTGAAATGGGGCATATTCCTTATAAGGGTGGTGCGCCAGCGCTGGTCGATTTGATGGGAGGGCGCCTAGATGCCGTGTTTGCACCGCTTGTTGAGGTCTTGCCTTTTATTCAGGGCAAAAAGTTAAAGGCGTTAGCGGTGACGACTCCTGCGCGTTCGTTTGCGTTACCCGACGTACCAACGGTGGCAGAGACCTTTCCTGGTTTTGATATCACGCTGTGGAACAGCATCATGACGCGCAGTGGTACACCGTCTGAGGTTATTGTAAAACTTAACCAAGCGATTCAGAGTGTGTTGGCGCAACCCGAGGTGCTACAAACCTTGCGTACACAAGGTTCAAATCCTTCTGGAAACACCATAGATGACTTCAAGAAGTTGATCGCGCAAGAAGTTCCTAAATGGGCTGAAATCATCAAGCTTTCAGGGGCTGAAACGCAATAGGACCACCACGAAGGCTGTAAGCAACCTAAACCCCACGGCATATTTTTGCTGTGGTAATTAGGCGAAGCTAGCCTTGCATCCAAAGCATTAAGCCGTCAACCCATGATTTCGCTGGAAGTTTCAGTTGTTGTTCAACGTGCACAGCTCGTGCATACAGTTGATCGAAATCGATCGAGGGTGCTTGCTTAAAGGCGATGGCAACGATATTGCTATCGTGAACCTCGGGTAACCAAGCGACGGCGCCAAAAGACTGTTCAATCGCCTCTAGATTGTGACTGTGATTGTCTCGATCACAGAAAATATTGACGGTCATGATGCCGTTGGCTGTCAGGCAATCGGCGCAAGCTGCATAAAACTCTGGTGAATTCAGTGTGGGCTCAATTGCTTGAGCATCATATAAGTCGACTTGCAGAACGTCGCAAGAAGAATGATTTGACGGGTCGTTGACGTAATCCCAAGCATCCATGACGCGTACTGACAGTCGTTGATTGTTCAACGGCAGCTCAAAGTGAGTGCGACACTCAGTGATGACAGCAGGGTCTAGCTCGATGGCTGTTGTAAGCGCAGCAGGGTAGTGGTGGTGGCAAAACTTCGTGAGCGCCCCAGCACCCAACCCTAACTGAACAATATGCTCTGGTCGTTCAATGAATAGCGTCCAAAGCATCATTTGCTGAATATACTCAAACTCAAGCGCAAGCTGATCATCTAGCCGCATTGCACCTTGAATCACGGGAGTGCCAAAATGCAAGTTTCGAACGCCGTCATGCTCTGAAATATTAGGTTTACTCATCAAAGCATCTTACGATATTTCTTTTGAAGGGCTGAGCGTGGTGATTGTCGTTCATTTGCGACTTGGCGGCTCAAGCTTAAAAAGTCGCAGCGCATTTTTATACGCCACTTGTTCGAGTGTGGCTGGAGTCAAATAGGCAAGCAGTTGCTCGCGCTGCTCTTGAATAATTTCGTCATAGCGTCTTTCTAGGCCACAACAGGTGTCAGAGCCCAGCATCACCTGAGTCGGAAACTCTTCAATGAGATTTCTCCAAGCGGGTTTGAGCCCATTTGGAGTGTAGATTTTTCCGTCGCCTAAGTTTGTGCTCGTGCTTGCGTGCACTGGTCCACCGGCTGAGAGCTCACACATGATGTTCTTACGTTGTTGAAATAAATTTCTTAAATCATCAGGTCGGGCGAGCGGCAGGCAATGAGACAAGATGGTCGTGACCTGTGGAAACTCACTCGACAGGAGTAACAAGTCGTCTTTGAATGTCTCGTTCATCCCAGAATGAATTTGTATGAATGCGCCATAGCGATTGGCGAGTTCGTACGCTTGTCGCATCATCGGGTTGTCAAGTCTAAAACGCCGTCTAAATTCTGGTCTTGGTGAAGAGAAATAATTGTCAGTGTGAAGCTCGCCAAAACCCTTGAGGCTCCCGTCTTTAAAACCGTCCTCTGCTTTTTTAAAAAGACGCTTAAAAATCCATTGATCTGGGTCCGTGAAGCTACGACCCTCGCGCAGTATATCAACGAGTTCGCGTTGTCCGATCGCAGCGATATAACGATCTTTCAAGACCGCACGCATATCGTCGTTCAGATATCCCACGGCACCTGCCCACTGCACGTTATTACGATCCATCAACTCTTTGAAAGAGCCGGCAGAGTATGCCTCGTAATTATGCAAGTGCACGTCGGCAATTGGCACGGTTTTGGCTAACTGGATTGAAGCAGGCAGTGGCTGCGCTTGTACAAGTGGCACGCAGCAAAACAGAGCTGCGAAAGTGATCTTGCAAAGCGCATCAAAAGTTGTTTTCAAAAGAGCTACCGGCATACGTTACCAAAACAATAACATGTTAAGTCTGAGCCATTTTACGTAAGTCCGTCACGTTTGGATGTTCAGACCCAACACATCAAAACATTAGTTCAGTTTTAAATTGAACTTGTCAATTGCTTCTTGAAAGGACTTGGCTTCGGCTTTAAACGCTGGTTGCATTTTGTCTACGGTCATATTCCAAGGCTCAGATCCTGTCGGTTTCATCGCCTCTTGAAATGAGGGGTCTGCAATCACTTCGGCAGAGGCCTTTCTTAATATTTCAACAATCTCTTTGGGCGTTTGAGCTTTGGTATACAGTGCGGCCCACACATCCGTGTACAGGTCTGGGTAGCCAGCCTCTATAAACGTTTTCAGTTCTGGCATTCTTGCACTCTTTTCACGCGCCACCGCACCAATGGCTTTGATCTTCCCGTCTTTTAAATGAGGGCCAGCGATACTGTAGGTGGTGGCCATGATTTGGATGTCGTCTGCCAGAAGGGCACGAATCATTTCGGGCGAGCTGCGGTAACTAATTTCTTGGTAGGGATCGCCCCCCGCAGTGACAGACATTTTTTTTGCCAAAATTAAGCCTAAATATGAGGTGCCCAAAACCCCGTGGTTCATGGATTTGCCGCGTTCTTTAAGCTCTTTCATGAAAGAAGGGATATCTGTCGCTTTGACCGAAGCGCTTGCAAACAGAATGTAAGGTGCGTGACCGAGTGGCGCGATCGGGGTGAAATCATCAAGGGTATAGCCAGCATCTTTAATCACAATCGGGGTCGTTGCCAAACCGTTAGAGGTATAAAACAACGTATAACCATCGGCCGGAGCATTCAAAACTTTTTTGGTGGCAACCATGGCCTGGCCACCGGTTGCGTTTTCGAGCACTACGCTTGTCTTTAAGATTTTACCCAGCCGATCTGCAAAGAGTCGGCCAAGCAAATCAAAAGGTGAGCCTGCACCAAAGGGCGTCACGAGCGTGATGGTTTTGTTGGGATAGTTGTTCGTTTGCGCAAGCGCGGGCGCGGTGGTCGTTGCGACGCCTGCCAGCACAAAAAGAAATATATTCCAGCTGCGTATTGAGATGATTGACATGTTTGCCCCGTCTGTGAATTTTGAGTTCTATTTTTACAGAGGAATTACTACTTTAATTCACTGAGATTGGTTTTTGTATTGTTTATGTATCGTTCAATCAAGCAAATTACCCTCGCAACAATCATAAACTAAAAATAGTCGTTTCTTTGCAATACGATCAAACAAAGAATGCTGCGAGGGCCAACAAAGCTGTTAGGTTTTTTGAACTCAAGAGCGGGCCTGACCGCTCGAGTTACTCCGCTTTAATATTGGCCGCCTTAATGATCGGCGCATACATCTTTAACTCGGCTTGAATAAATTTGGCAAATTCATTTCCGGAAATCGGTCGTGGCGTCAATCCCTGATCCTCAAGTGCTTTGATGACGCCGGGGTCATTGAGTGCGGCGGTCACGTCTTTGGTGATGTTTTCAAGCACAGCTGTGGGTAAGTTTTTGGGTCCAAATAGTCCAAACCAATTGGTGAGCTGGATATTTGGATAGCCCAACTCTACGAAGGTAGGCACCTCAGGAAGTAGTTTTTCGCGTTTGCTACCAGCCACAGCCAACGGAGTGACTTTGCCCGCCCTGATTTGACCTAACAAGGGAGGCGTCGTCGCAAAGAAGATGTCAATTTGTCCGCCCACCAACGCGGCTACCGCCGGGCCCGTTCCCTTATAGGGGATGTGTGTCATGGGTAGTTTGGTCGCGATACTTAACATCTCACCCGCCATGTGTTGTTGTCCTCCCACACCTGGTGATCCGTATGTTAGGGGGACTGACGTCTGAGCCTGCGCGAGCAGGTCTTTTAAAGACTTAGCTTGAACTTTAGGCCCCGCTGCTAGCACGAGCGGCGCTTCTGCGGCCAGCGCGATCGCGGTGAGATCAGTGATTGGATCGTAGCGCATCGTCTCAAAAACGAGTTTGTTGATCGATACCTCGGGGGTATAACCAAGCAGCAACGTGTAGCCATCAGGGGTAGAGCGCACGACTTCGAGTGCGGCGATCATTCCACTGGCACCTGGCTTGTTTTCTACAACGACAGCTTGGCCCCACTTGTCGGTTAAATATTTTGAAAGTAAGCGCGCGATAATGTCAGTGGCGCCGCCTGGTCCATAGCCCACAAGAAGCTTAACTGGTTTGTCTGGATACGCAGCCAAGCTTGGCAGTGCTAAAGCCGATATAGTGATAAAAAAAGTTTTTGCAACAAGTGAGCGTAACGACATGTTGAAGCCTCTTGGTTAATGTGCGACTTTGTTGTTTGCGTAAAGGCGCAAAGAGATCGAGGATGCGGCGGTTTTGTGATCAAGATTTGCGTGACTGGCTTTGGGTGCGTGTTCAATATCTGTGTGATATTCAGCACAGAGGTCTGTATGCAGACGCAGTGTTCCGCTGTAATCATCAGCTTGCCCTTCAGTACTCTGCTCAGCAAAGACCAATTTATGTGGGATGCCATCCGCTGAAAAGGTGATCTGTGCTCGACTGTGTGACTGGCTTAAGTCGATGCTGATTTGCTTATAACCAGACAGAATCGAATTGAGCTGTCCAAATACGCTTGCTGCAAGCCTTGGGTTGAACTGCCGGTCGATAAAGGCTCGACGCGGGTAATAGCCACGGTCAACATCCATAAACGTATCAAAAATATATTGAACGCGTGACGAGCTTTTTGAAAATAGTAATGCACAACAAATTTTGTGCAATAAGCCGACTTCATCATCGTTTGATTCGGCGATACTAGGCCCGTTTAATTTCAACGATGCCAACACTTGACAGTTGTTTTGTTCGGCGAAGTGCATTAACACAGGAGCCACCTCAAGTAGGTCTTGGTCTGCCTCTACACGAACGGTAATGCCATCAATTTCGTTACGTTGAACGGCTTGTTGAATAAGTTCGCTTTGATATTGCAGATCTTCGAGAGTGAAGCCAGATTTAACGAAGTGACTAAAGTGTTGGCCGTCATAATGAGATTCGTCATACATGTGAAGCTTACATAAAAAGACTTCAAGTGCTGTGTCTTTTTTGAAGGTTTTTATGCGTTCGCGATGCTTCTCAAAACCGGCTAAGGTTACGTTGACCTCAATGCTACTAACGCCAGCTTGTTGTAGACCGTGATTCTGAAGATCGCGCTTTGGCGCGCCAAGGGACGTCAACATAAAGCGATGCCCCATCTTTGACAACAGATGCATGCGTCGGTGAGTGTTGGGGTCAAGCACATCTTGGTCGGTGACTTTTGAGAGGCGCGCGCCCATTTCCCAAAGTGCTAGCAACGGATAATCGTTTCGGGCCAGTTTACGGCCGAACTCTTGAACACCACCCGTTGCCGGTATTTGAGCGACCTCGGTCCAAGTATGTCTAAGTTCGACGCCCACGCGTGAAAAGGTTGACGTACTCGGGTGGGTTAGGCGCTGTGATTTGTCACGCAAGGTGTGATCGGCTAACGCGCTGCGTCCGCCCATTGTTCTGACGGGGTAGGCGATATGGCCTTTTTCAAAGACGTCAACAATGAAATAACCAAATTTCGCGACATCACCGCGACCAAACTCGACTGTCGGTTTGACGCGGTAAAACTCAGAGTAGTCATGCCTTAAAAATGCGGTAGATGGCAGCATGTAAAAGTCAGCGTGATCGAGTTGCTCGTACCAAAAATTATGTACGTGACCGGCAAACGAAGCCTCTACGTTTTTGTTTTTCATGAGGCCTAACAGCCAACTGCGACCGGGTTCATCCAGGTTGTCGTAGCTGCCGCGTTCGGTTTCGCTGTAGACAAACGGTGGGTAGTGCATAAACAGGAAGACGCGTTTGCCAGCGGCGCTTGCTATTTGTTCTTCGAGCCAGGTCTTTTGCTCTTGCTCAGCACTTAAGCCAGAGTTAATCAAGAGCGAGTTAATCAGGGCGCACCGAATATTTTTGGTGTCAAAGCTGTAATAGTCTTTGCCGAAGGCGTTTCGATAGGCTTGCAGATGCGCGTCGCAAACCTGGTCGGCTGGCATCCAGTCGATTTTCTTGTCTCCCACGTCATGATTACCTGGCAACACGTGCAAGGGTGCTTTTAGAGGGGCGCTGATTGCCTTGAATTGTTCAACCGCTTGCATGAAGGTCGGTAAAGCAGGCATTGGGTGAACGATATCGCCTAGATGAACGACAAACTCTGGTGCGGGATTCATCGCGGCGATGTCTTGAAACACAAAGCGCGCGCGCTCGTTGGCCAAATGATTGGTCTCGAATGGTGAGCTTGAGACATTGTCGCTTTCGTTGACATGCGTGTCGGCGACGACAACGAAAGAGAAGAGGGGTGTCGGTGAGCCGCTAGGTCGAATTTTAAAGCGCATGAAATAATTAATTCCAAATAATGAAATTGAAAACCGAATATCGGTTATAAATTATGTTGTTGATTCTATTAAATGTCAATTTTTTTTCAGTGAACCACCTGCCATTTATAAAGTGAATAAAGTCATGCGACTTGCCAGAGATGCTTTAGAGAGTGCTGACCCAGGATTTTTAGACTATGACTCATTGCAGCGCCAGCCTCAGTTTGCGTCGACTCTTGCTAACGGCTTAGCGCTGCTGGGGTGTTTTGGGCAACGCGCGGAGTTATGGAGCAACAAAGAGCTGTCAGAGCAGCTGCAGCTTACGAAGCCCACGATCACAAGACTGACTTTTACTTTAATGGGTCTAGGTTATCTTCGACGCGACAAAGCCTCTGGGCGCTACGCTTTGGGGCCCGCAGTGCTGTCGCTTGGTTATCCGTTACTGTCCCAAATGGCGATCAGACAAATCGCGGCGCCCGAGATGTTGGCACTCACTCAATATGCAAAAGGACCCGTTTCAATAGGGATGCGCGATCGTCTACAAGTGGTTTACGTCGAGACAGTTACCGGGCAAGATAGTAATTTCACTAAGCCGGGTATCGGCTCGACTCGGCCATTGTTACGCACTGCAATGGGACGCTCACTGCTATATCAACATACCGAGCAAGAGCAACGACATATTTATAAGGGTTTGAGGGCTGCGCAGCAAGAAGAGTTCGATAAGTTTTTAAAGCCTACTGAGCGGGCGTATGAACAAATAAAGCAACAAGGCTTTTGCTCTGTG
>Ga0114972_10002702_pt1 | contig 13378 bp, 6 predicted proteins | sample M_140807_EF_Meta_FD_87354 | JGI IMG/M metagenome (GOLD analysis project Ga0114972, IMG submission 87354) | Freshwater microbial communities from Lake Montjoie, Canada to study carbon cycling - M_140807_EF_MetaG | ecosystem: Environmental > Aquatic > Freshwater > Lake | place: Lake Montjoie... | reverse complement strand
TGGGTGCGGCGTTTGCTCATGGGTGGGAACCCCCTTCTCAGGGGCGGTGCCCCGCCTCAAGGTTAACGATGGGACCTGTACAGAAAAACCAGACCACCTCACTCATCAATTATTATCTTTGGTGCACAGCTTGGCTTGGAATCACAGGGATCGTAACTGGGCTTGCAGGAATCTGGCTTTGGATTGCAATTCTCTTCCTTTGGCTTGTAATTATCATTTTTAGGCTTGCAATCGTCTTGAATAGAGCCACGGGGTTTAATTAAACCTTCATCAGATTTACTGCCACCAAGTTTCTTATCATCATAGGAATCATCCTTGGAAATATTAATAACGGCCGCCTCTGGCTTCTTCTCCTCTGATTTTTTCACCGGCCCTGCCAAGGCAGCTGGCTTTGCCAACACATTTGCCTTTGGCAATGGCAAGGGAAGCACAACAAAACCATTTGGAGCATCAGAGCCTTTGAGGACAGACATACAACCTCTGTAATAAAAAAGGTGAAAAAATTAATCCAACAAAGTGCTCTGACATGGCGAATGAAACGAACGCCACTCAATGCACTGCCAATTTTCTAAGGGCATTGAAGATAGATAACGTGAAATAGGCCATCAATGTGCCGTATGCGAGGCACTAACGCGGCACAGCTACTTAAAAACACCTAAGAGGTAGACACTAAGCAGTGACCAGCAAGCCAAAGATGAGTTCAGGAGATCTGACGAAAACCCAGTGGCACATATGGCGCCAAGCAATATCACAAAGAAAGCATCACTGACAAGCCGCAAATCTGCATCAATACAGCTTTAGATATGAATGCTGAGCATTAGCAAACAAGCCTAGCCTTTCAAAGGCAGGCCAAATCATCAATTGGTTCAGTTCAAACTGGCCTTGCATCAAATCACTCTCCTCCACCAATCTCCTTACAACTAATGACTGCTACAAACATTCAAACCACAATTGGAGTTGATAACTCCACCCTTGAGGTTCTTCAAAACGCTGAAATCAATGCTGATGCCGGCACCCAAGCAACCCCCAGTAGCTATGGGGCCAGCGACACGGTTGTAAGCGGCAACGCCAAAGCCTTGGCCAAGACCCTGGCCCAAGCGGCAATCCTGAACTCTCCAATAACTGTTGGCTTGGCAGGAATTCTCAATGCCACCGAAGCAGATGTTCTGGCTGCTGCTGCCACCACAGTGAGCGGCAATGCCAAGGCAACCGCCGTGAACGACGGCCCCACTGGCGGTATTCTCGACTACAAGAATAAACAGGGTGACATCTCAATTGGCACTGCTGGCACAATTAAAGTTGTAGTAGATAATCTCTCCACAGCCACAGCTACAGCCACCGGTGGCAATGCAACTTCCTATGCAGACGTGGGCCAAAAGACCGGCCTTTACAACATTGATGTAGCCGCTGGCACAGGCAGCAGCCTTAATGCCCAAGTAAACGTCTCACTCAAGGCTGTCTCCAATACCGTAGGGCTACCTGGGGTTGATCCAGGCAACGCCAGCGCCACAGCTGGAGCCCTAGATCATAATTACCACAGCAGCCGCTCAGAAGACTCCGATGGAAAATCAAGCGGTACTCGGATTGTAGGGATCTACAACTCCGGTGAGGGCCCCAATGGTGACCCACTTAATGTGAGCTTTGGTGATAGTGCCACCATCACCGCCAGAGCGGGGTCGCCAGCATCAGTTAATGGCAATGTGACTACACCAGCCAGACCTATTGTTATTTCCTCCGCCGCAGGGACTGTCTCTGGAGATGCAAAAGCTAACAGCTTTGCCGAAATTGTTGCAGGTATTTCCAGCGATAACCTGGGGGACAAGCATTCAGGCAATTCAGATTCAGAGGGTGGTGAGGAAGATAAGAAACCTAAAATCAAGCCCAATAGCCTTAATATCGCCATCGGCAACAACGGCACGCTGAATGCCTCTGCTCTTCTGAGTACTGATGCAACTTCAAGGGCTGTTACCGGTGACTCAGACGCCACCATCAAAATTGGTACAACCGCCGGCATCGCCGATGAACGGGTACTGCGTGGCAAACAACATGACGGAGACAATAGTGAAGAAGACAAAAATGGTTCTTCCCATATTGATGGCTCCGTTGTAAGCATCGGCAACAATGGCACAGTGCTGGCATCAGCCGCAGCCACCAATGTAGCCATAGCCACCTCAATCACTGCGCCTGAATTCTGCGAAGTTAAAGCAGAAATCAACAACGAATATGTTGTAGGTATTGCGGTAGAGAAATTGGCCATTGGTAACGATGCGCTTATTAACTCAACTGCCAACAGCACTCAAAGTGCTACTGCCAGCAGCATCAGCAGCGGTGCCGATCCGATCGCCAAGGTGGCCAATGGTGACCATGTACTCGGTATCTCCAATACCGAAATTCATGCCGGCAACAATCTGCTCGGCTTGAACGCAGCCGCCACCCTGGTGGGAATTGCCAATGCCGATAGCGTCAGCGCCACCGCTGGCACCACCGCTGAAGCCGGTAAGGGCTCCAGCGTGGCAGGCATCAACCATGGCTCCGTTGATGTGGGTGGATTTGTACTTAATGGCTCCTCCCTCATCGGCACCATCACTGCCAATGCCGGCGCCACCCTTGGCGCAACCGCCTCTGCGGTGACAGGTCCAGTATCTGCCACCGCTGGAGGTGGGGATGAATGTGATTCCGCCACAGTTATCGGCCTTAACTCCGCTCCTGTTGCAATCGGCTTAGCAGGCAATGTGGCTGCCTCTGGCAATGCTGCCCTGCTCGCCCAAGCAACCACCAACAGCGGTGATGCCGAAGCCCACGCCCAGGAGCTAGGCCGGGGAATCAGCAACAGCAAGATCGCCATTGGCACCAATGGCTCAGTGCAAGGCACTTCAGCCCTTAGCGGGTCCAGCTTCAGCCAGGCCATTACCGGCGATGCTGAAAGCAAGCTCAAACTCGATGCCGCTGGCATTGCCCAAGAAGGTCAAAAAATCAGCATCGGCAATAACGGCAACGTTTTTGGCCGCTCTGATGTATCCGCCTACCCCTCCAGCGTTATCGGCGGCCCCAGTGGCTCCACCGCCGCCACCACCACTGGCGAAGCAGAAGCCAAAGCGATTATCTCCAGCAAAGGTATCGTTATCGGAGCTCAGGATTACAGCCTGCAAAGGGATGGTGGCGATGGTGAAGGTGGTAATGGTGATGGTGGCCATAGCAAGAAGCCAGACATTGCTGTTGGTAACATCGGCAATGTGACAGGCATTGGCATCATCGGAAACCTAGACATTGAGGGCGTTCTAAACGGCCCCTTGAATGTAACCGCCACAAATACCACCGGTGATAGCGAAGCCTTCGGCAAATTCGATGCCGCCGGTATCGAAGGTAGTGCAGGTCGTCATGGAAGTGATGATGAAAGAGGGGGTTCCCACAACTCCACCTTGATTCAAGCGGGCCCTAACGGTGGCAACATCGTTGGCCAGGCAGCTAGCTATGGCAACGTGCTCGCCACCACTGTCACAGGCGAAGCGGAAGCCAAAACCAAGTCCTTGGTAACCGGCATCTCCAATGCCGATCTTCAAGCTGGTTTGGTAATTCCTGCCGGGGGCGTTCCCAACGTGATCACTGGCACGGCTGTGGGCCAATACACCACCACCAGCGCAAGCACCACTGGTGATTCAGAGGCTAAGAGCCATGCCGATATCTTCGGCTTGCTCGGTGATCACAACAGCCTCACCGTTAACGGTGATCTGAATGCGATCGCCCAATTGACCAACACCGTTACCGCCACCTCGGTGACCGGCAACGCCTCTGCGGAGGCCTGCGGCTCCGTGGTGGGAATCTCCGGCTACGACGTGCACATCCTCGGCAGCGGCAGCATCACTGCCTCGGCAATTAACAACACAACTGCCACTGCCTCCACCGTTTCTGCATAGAACAAGGCCTAGGCCCAGTTCTATTAGCTGCTAGGGGCAGGAATTAAGACCTGCCCCACTTTTTTTTTCCAAACAACCGACTTTTTTGCCGGCCCTAAGTTCCCCTAGTCATCTCCCATGGCGCTCCCCCCCGTATTAGCCCTAGCCCGCACTATTGCAGCCCGCTTTGCTGCCGATAGTGAGTTCTGGGCAGGCAGCAGCCTGAATCTCACCACTTCTCCCGCTGCTACCGCCACCGCCCGTGGTGTGGAACTGACTGATCCAATTAACGCCACTGCCTGGGCGTTTGGTCTCGGCACCGGCAACAGCAGTTATTACGCTGACCCAGAAAACCAAGACTATTTCAATAGCCCTAACCTCTCGATCTACTCCGGCGGAGGGATAATTGATGGTACGGCCGCTGCCAAGGCATTTGCCACTGGCCGAGGGGATACCAACGCCGATGCCCAGGCGATAAATGTGGGCCTAGCAAATGTTGCCTACCTCGCCCGCTTCGATGGTGCCCTGCAGATCGGCACCAGTGGCAATCGCCTGCGGGCCAGCGCCACCGCTGGCACCGGCTCCCTGCTAGACCCGCTCACCACAATTCCAACTCCCACCACCACCCTCAATGCCGCAGCCACCGTGCGCGGCCTTGAGGGCAGCGGTGCAGATATAACTCCGGTTTTTTACGGTCAACCCAATGCTGCAGTGCTGGCTGATGCCACTCTTAGCTTTGACACCTGGGCCCTACCCACCTATGCCACCGCTACGGCCGATGCCAAGGGTTTAGATGGCTACACAGTGCAAGCCGTACCTGGGGGCAATGGCAACGGCAAAGCATCCATTAGTGGTGATGCCATTGCCCGGCTGGCGGTGCAAGGTAAACCAAATAAATCAACTATCAAGCAACTTGAGCTGAATGGCAATGCCATTGGCATTGATAACAACAAAATCTTTGGGGCACCAGCCTTAGACACCGACATATTTGGCAGGGGCCTTGCATACTTTGATGGCAGCGGCAGTGATCTAACCCCAAATGATGTGCAGCTAAACAGCTTGCAGGGGATAGGCATCCGCCAAAGTGAAATAAAAACAAGCGCTGGCAACGACAGCGTAATTGGCTATGGCGGTTATGCCGATCGAGGCTTCAACCAAGGTAGTCCTGGCACAAGAGATGCGGCTGGTATCGACAATTCAATCGTCAATACTGGCCAAGGCAATGACACCGTCTACGGGGCAATTCTTACAGAAGCAGACACAGGCCTAGACAGCAATAATGATGGAATTTTATCAGCAGATGTTTTCCTAGATGGCGGAGCCGGAGGCTATGATGGCATTCGCAATAGCACGGTAAATACAGGGCTAGGAAATGATGGAATCTATGGTTATAGCAATAACAGCCTCTTCGATGCCTCCCTTGGCAATGATGTAATCTCCCTAAATAAATCTAAGAACTCAACACTGGCCGGGGGTCTTGGCAACGATCAAATCAGCATCAACAATGGGGGGCTTGACAACAAATTACTAGGCGGATTTGGCAATGACAATATATCAGTTAATTCTGGAGATAACAACAAGCTAGATGGGGGCTTTGGCCAGGATCTAAGCACTGGTGGTAACGGCCGTGATCAGTTTATTCAATCAGATGCAGGCGTTGCCTATACAGCTGCCAGCAGCCAGAGCTTTGCTGAACGACTTACAGATAGCAGCTTCTGGGCTGGCCTGAGTAGCCAACAAAAATCAGATCTGTGGGAAACTGGGCAGCTAGTTAACGGCAGCCAAATCGTTGGAAACGTGGACACCATGAGTAACTTTAAAAGCGGCGGCGGGGGAGACAGCATGGAAATCAACGGCTCCCTTGCGTCAATAACCCAAGCCCTTTGGGACACAGATGCCACTGCCCTATTAGATGTGGTAGGTGGTCAACTTCATGTACTAGAGGGCGGTGCAAATACAAAGCTTGGCATAGTTGTAGACAGCCTTGCAGACATAAAGAGCCTCGGCATGGGCGCCCCATCTATTGCCTACGCCACGGATACCCATCAGTTGATGTTTGATGCCGATGGAGACTGGAAGCAGGGTTCTATCAGCCTCGGCACAATAAACATTGACAACGCAGCTGATCTGAAAAAGAGTAATTTTAGCTTTACTTAAATTACATCCTAACCAGGGTTCATTCTTTATTCGATAACTTGCCATGCTACCCACCACCCAACTGGAAGACGATCTAAACACTGCATTAGCTGAACTGGCCCAACAACCGCTGGCGGCCTTGCTTAATCAGCAGGGCATTCTGCGGGGGCTAGCCCGAGACTTACTTTTACGGCGGTTACTCCAGACAGTGCAGTTCAGCAATGATGAGCAAGATCAGATTCTTAAACACCTCTGGGAAGGACAGACGGAATCAGCTCCAACGAGCCTCTCTGGTAACTGGCTAGGGGAATTAGCAGAGGATCTTCAAGGACCAATGCAACTACGTTGGAATCAGCTGTGTCTACAGAAATTGATGGAAGAACGTTACAGCGAACGGGTTGAACCATACATGCTCGAACGCCGTGACGCCCTTGAACAGGTGGTCTTTGGCATGATCCGAGTGCGTAACCAGGGCACCGCAGAGGAGCTTTACCTACGCTTAATTGATGATAATGCTGACTTCAGCCAACTGGCCAAGCAGTTTTCGATCGGCGAGGAACGACTCACCCATGGCCTAGTGGGGCCGTTGGCGATCTCCCAAGCACACCCAAAAATCCAAACAGCGATCAATAGCCTCACCGTCGGTGATATACATCCGCCGCTACTACTTGACCAAACCTTCCTAATCCTGCGCCTGGAACACCGCAAACCAGCAGCCCTCACCGATGCCACCCGTTCGCAACTGCTGAACGAACTTTTCCAACAGGATCTCAACACCACCCTCGATGCCCAGCTCGGTTCCGTGTATCCCCAGCTCATGCAGGTGAAATAGCCGATGGTGGAATCCCCCCAGGTATTGGAGCTACTCGGTTGCTTCCCGTTGCTAGCAGATCTACCCCCAGAGCTGTTGCAGCAACTGGCCAGCCAGGGGCAACTGTTGCGCTTCAAGTTGGGTCAACCGATCAGCCGCTGTGATCAGGCACCCAATCAACTCTTTTTTCTGATTCAGGGCTCAGTGCGATCGGTGGTGATGGCCAGTCGTCTGCCCCGAGGGGTGGCAACCCTGGAACGGCTGGAGGCCGGGGCGCTGCTCAACTGGACACCATTGAGCTGCGGCCGTTGCTGGGAATCACTGATCGCCTCCACAGATCTGGTGGTCGTTGCCGTGCCACTTGGCGCCATTCAGCAGGTAATGCTTGCCTATCCCCCGCTAGCAAAACGATTAACCAGCAGCGTGCATCCGGCGGAATTATTTGCGGTGCTTGATGCGCAGCTGCAGGACTACCCCCGAGCCAGGGCCGAGCAACTGCTGGCCGCCGCCACTGAACTCGCCCCCACCAGTGGCGCCACCACCGTTGCCATTGCTGAGCTAGATGAGCTGAGCCTGAATCCTGAGCAGCTAGCGCTAGTGGCCTCAGGGCCCCTGCCGCTCGGCACGGCCCTGCCTAACACCCAACCATTTACAAGCGAGCAACCTCTGCGGCTGATCTGGCTCAACCGGGGCAACCTGGCCCAACTGCTAGAGCCAGAAGATAGCTTCAAGCCCAGCAACGGCAGCAATGGCAATGGCTCCAGCAACGGTTGGCATGGCCGACTGCTGGACCGCTGGCAGACCCAGCAAGAGCAAAGGCCAGGGGCAGAGATTCCTGAAGCCCCCCACTTAGCCAACTTCGAACCGGAAGAACCCACCGATCCCGAAGCTCTAGCCCCCCAGGATTTTCCCTGGCACCGCGGGGAAGGGGCTCTGGAATCTCCGATCGCTGCCTTTCGGATGCTCAGCGATCACCTCAACTTGCCATTCCGTCGGGAATTATTACGACGGGTTTTTAATGATCAAGTAAACCGCCATGGGGAAGCTTCCCTAGCCTTGGCTGGGGCCGTGGCGGAATCGATCGGCCTACAAACCCAACTGCTAGAAATCAAAGCTGAGGCAATTGTGCGCCTTAGTGGTCCACTAATGCTGCGCTGGGGCAATGGCCTGGCGATCATCTACCGCTGTAATAACCGAGAACTGGTGCTTGGAATCCCAGCCGTGGGCAACCAACTACTCAGCATCAGTGATTTTCGCGACCAATGGGGGGAGGAGGGGGAAGTGCTCACCCTACGGGTAAATCAACTCACCCCCCAGCGCAAATTTGGCTTCCGTTGGTTTGTACCGGCCTTGCAACAACACCGCACGGTGCTGATCGAGGTGCTACTGGCCAGTTTCTTTGTGCAATTGTTTGGCCTTGTAAATCCCCTGCTAATTCAACAGGTAATTGACAAGGTAATCATCAATAACAGCCCTGGAGCCCTAGGGGTGTTAGGCCTGTTGCTAGTGGTATTTGCTGTATTTGAAGGCCTATTGCTGTGCCTACGCACCTTCCTATTCATTGATACCACTAACCGCATCGATTTATCGCTTGGCACGCAAATCATTGATCACCTGCTGCGACTGCCACTTAGCTATTTCGACCGACGTTCAGTGGGGGAAGTAAGCAATCGGATCAGTGAGTTGGAAAAAGTAAGAGGATTTCTAACCGGCACTGCCCTCACCACAATCCTCGATGCTGTATTTGCCTTGCTCTACGTGGCGGTAATGCTCGTTTATAGCTGGCAGCTCACCCTGCTGACGCTGGCGGTAATCCCGATTCTCGTGGTACTTACCCTATCTGTATCACCTTTGGTACGCACCCAGTTACAGAGCCGTGCCGTAGCCAATGCCCGCACCCAGAGCCATCTGGTGGAAGTATTAAGCAGCATGATGACCGTTAAGGCCCAAAACATTGAGCTGCGCAGCCGCTGGAAATGGCAGGATCTATATACGGATTATGTGGCTGAAGGTTTTGACAATACTCTGCTCAGCACTACCGCAAATACAATCAGTGGCTTTCTAAATAAGCTCTCTGGCTTAGTGGTGATTTGGGGGGGGGCCGCCCTTGTGCTCCAGGGCCAGCTCAGCCTGGGGGAACTGATTGCCTTCCGAATCATTGCCGGATATGTAACAGGGCCACTCCTACGGATGACTTCTATATGGCAAACAGTTCAGGAAACCGCCCTATCCCTAGAGCGACTAAGTGATGTGATCGACCATCCCCAGGAGGCCCCAGAAGACAATGCCAGCAGAATTATAATGCCGCTTATAAAAGGGGAAATTGTTTTTCAAAATATTAATTTTCGCTATAAATCCTCGTCACCACTTCTGCTTACAGGCATAAACCTAAAAATTCCTTGCGGAAAGTTTGTAGCAATTGTGGGCACCAGTGGTTCTGGCAAAAGCACGATCACTAAATTACTGGCACGTCTCTATACAGCCGAACAAGGGGTGGTGCTAGTTGACGGAATTGATATCAACAAAGTTGAATTATATTCCCTACGCCGACAAATTGGCATTGTCCCCCAAGACACTGTTCTGTTTGATGGCTCCGTGGAAGAAAATATCACCCTAACCAACCCTGAGGCCAGCAGCGAAGAAATCATTCAAGCCGCCACCATCGCCGCGGCCCATAATTTTATTATGGAACTACCGGCAGGCTATTCAACCCAGGTGGGCGAACGCGGCAGCAATCTCTCCGGTGGCCAGCGACAACGCATAGCCATTGCGCGCACGATCCTGCAGAAACCAAGACTGCTGATCATGGATGAAGCCACATCCGCCCTAGACTATCAAACAGAGCGGGTGGTAAGTGAAAACTTAATGCAGGCCCTAAGGGGCTCAACCGTGCTATTTATCACCCACAGGCTATCCTCAATTGTGAATGCAGACATGATCGTTTGCATGGGCAATGGTGCTGTGCTTGAGGTGGGTAGCCACGCAGAATTAATGGCAGCCCGCGGCCCCTACTACGTGCTGTTCCGTCAGCAGGGTCGTTCCAGCTCTTCTTCACCAGCGCCCACGCCGGTACTGGTGACCACTGCTGCTGCTAATCCTCCAGTAATCGGTCTCTAAGCAGGTAACCCCATGAAACCTAACTACACCGGCAGCAACGGTTTTAGCTCCAACGGCAACGGGAATGGCAATGGTAATGGCAATGGCAACGGGAATGGAAAAGGCAAGAAAGCCAGCATCAGCAATTCCAGCATCATTACGGCCATAGGCACAGAAACAGCCACAGCAATTGCCACAGCAACCGCTCCATCAGCAGCCCTAGCCGTTCAAAAACCCCGGGGCCATCGGCTCCGCCGCACCACCCTGCCCCGCAGCACCCGCGGCTGGAGCCGCGGCATTGTGTGGAGTCTGATTGGGCTAACCGGCTTTGGAATTATTTATGGTTCAATCGCCCGGATAGATACTTCAGTAAATGCCAACGGCAAGTTACGGCCGATCGGTGGGGTTACCGAGATCAGTGCCTCACTAAATGGGCGGGTTAAGCGGGTGTTGGTAAAAGAAGGCCAACAGGTACAAGCAGGTCAAGTGTTAATACAGCTCGAAAATAATGCACTGTTGCATCAACGTAGCGACCTTCAGGCCATGCACAAATTATGGCAAAAGGAAGCCCAATTACTAGCGAAACAACTAGGACTTAGCAGCCAAATACCAAGTAATAGCGAGGTCCGCCGCGAACTAGCGGTTAAAACCAAGGAAACCTCCCTGCGGGAACAGACCGCAGATCAAGAGCGACTACGCACAGAAATCAATCTCAAGCAACAAATTGGCGACCTGGCCACCCTACGGAGTAAATACGCCATTAATGAAAGCATCAGTCGCCGCATGGAGGGATTGGTAAAGCAGGGGGCCATGGCCCAGCTGGAGCTGGACCGCCAAAATGAACGTCAACTGGAATTGCTAAGCACGATTCGGCGCACTGAGCAAGAAATCAATGCTGCCCGGCGCAAGGTAAGTGAAAGCAGCTTGAATCGCCAACAGGTGACTGCAGCCAATGGCAAACAACTTTATCCACAATATGACAACGTCCGCCAGCAACTTATCGATGGGAATAGTCGACTTGCAGAAATAAATGAAAGGATTAGGCTAAGCCAAGTGCTGGCACCAATAACAGGTCGAGTATTTGATCTTAATGTGAAGCCAGGGGAAACCACAAATACAGCAAGGCCATTCCTCAAATTAATCCCAGACCATGACCTGGAGGTTGAACTGGCCATCTCCAACCGGGATATTGGTTTTCTTGAACCAGGCATGCCTGTGGATGTACGTGTTACATCCTTTCCCTTTACAGACTATGGCTCCCTTAAGGGAACCTTGTTACGGGTAGGGGCCGATGCTCTCCCCGCTGATCCCCAAAATCCCCAGGAATATTTCCCAGCCAAAGTTCGCATTGATCGCAATGTCCTTGAGCGCCGTGGTCGTAGCTATAACCTTCGCCCCGGCATGGCCGTAACGGCATTGATCCAACTAGGTTCAAGACCTGTGATCTCACTTATTAGTGATCGTTTTGGTGCCTTTGTGGAATCCAGCCGCACAATTCGTTGATCAACTGCCTAGGGGGCTACTTGTTGTGCTGGTTGATTGAACACTCGACTGATTGAAGGATTGATGGAAACCTGGCATATCCGCCACCAACTGGCTACCCCCCTGGGGGTTAAGTAATAACAATTCAGCGCCATTGTCAGTGGTGCCAATGGCCAACTGGGCGCCAGTGAGCGGGCTGGGGCCCGTAATGCCTGCCAACAAATCAGCCAAAGGTGCAATTGGCAATAGCTTCACATCACCTAAGCCCTCCAAGCCGGAGGGGGTGAGTTGTTGCAGCACGTCCCGGCTGCTGCCATCGGCCAGCAACTCCTGGCGCACCCAGGCCAGCCGATCAGAAAGGCCAATGCCTCCTTTCTCCAGCTTGGTTTGTTCTAGATCCAGCAAGATGGGAATGCCGCTGTGCTTATCCCAACCCCCAGGGGCTGGTTGGCCTAAGCCGCTAAATACAAACAGATCGTTGCCAGCACCGCCAGAAAGCTTGAGCGCCTCCGTGGCTGGAGCTAACCAAGGACTCCATTGCAGATAAATACTGTCATCGCCCTCTCCAGCTAATAATTCTCCAGCCAGGCTAGCCTCCGCTTGAATCACAAGCTGGTCACTGCCCTCACCCATGTCTATGTTTTGAAAATTCCTGAAATTTATGCCATCCAACTTGCCTTGATCCTTACCTGTCAAAGTTAATAAGCTGGAGTTAGTGGCTGGATCGGTGCTGGCCAGCAGGCTATTAATTCCTCCATGGCCATCAAAATCTCCGGCGAGGGGAGCTGTTTCTAATTCAATCCAATCGTCACCAGCGCCGCCCTTAAGGGTAAGAAAAGAACCACCATCAAGCACTGCAGAATTATCGGTATCTGCCAAGGTTACTTGATTAATTGATCCCTCTCCCATCACAATTCTGCTGTCACGCAACTCAGCGTTAAATAGCACAGTATTAGTATCAGTTCCTAGGTCAACGGTGGAATTAAGCACAGGGGCTGTAACTTGCAAGTCATCATTGCCTGCCCCCAGATACACAGTGGAATTCAGGAGGCCGATCCGCTCCAGCTGAACAGTGGTGGAAGGATCATTCAGCGCCGCTCCCAGGTCACGCGGAAGGTGAGCATTTAGGTACGTATCGATCAGTACCTGATCATCACCGGCACCGCTATCGAGCACACTGTGATCAAGCCCCACGGAGCGAGCCTGGAGATTGAAATTCCAGCGCTGATCGTCGGGCAACAAAAGCCTGAGGGCATCAAGGGAGAAACCGAGATCTTTAATGCCACTAGAGACTAGAATCTTGTTATTACCAGGCCCCAATAATACAACACTATCCACCATTGCTTCATTAAGAAGCACAAAATTTAAATCAAGCTTCTCAGCCTGCCCACCATCGGTAAAAGTTAGCTGTTTACTTGCTTCCAGCTCAAACGAATCATCCCCCCCAGAATCACTAAACTGGCTAGATTGCATGCCCACCAGCCGTGAACTGACATCGGCAAAAAGTTCACCTGGGGCAAACAGGCCAAGCTTAAGTGATTCCAAAGTACGAATTACAGCTGAACCAGTAGTATCCCCCCGCAGCACAATAGAATTTAGCAAGCCAGTATTATCAGAATCGTGCTTAATCTCAGCACTATCAAATACAGAAAAAGCAAAAGACCTGAGCAACTGATCAGATTGCAATTGCCAGTCTGGATTGTCCGCTGCCCGCAGATCTAACAGATCATCTACAACCCCAGCTTGAGAAGCATGATGCGAAGTTTGGGCTAGACCATCCACTGAGCGGCTACTTACCTCTTGATTAAGCTGCACCAATACGAACATCGGTGTTGGAATTGATGCAGCTAAAGGCTCTGCCACAGAAGAAAGTTCATCATAGGGAAGATTCTCGGCCAGCGATATCCTGTTCTGCCCTAGCAATTCATCACTGGCGTAGGGCACGTCCCCAAAATTCGCA
>Ga0114972_10002701_pt1 | contig 13380 bp, 12 predicted proteins | sample M_140807_EF_Meta_FD_87354 | JGI IMG/M metagenome (GOLD analysis project Ga0114972, IMG submission 87354) | Freshwater microbial communities from Lake Montjoie, Canada to study carbon cycling - M_140807_EF_MetaG | ecosystem: Environmental > Aquatic > Freshwater > Lake | place: Lake Montjoie... | reverse complement strand
ATGACCATTTCCTTGCCGTCGGCCGACACGGTCGAGGACAAAGCCAGTTGCGGCACGATGTTGAGCTTGTCGTCGATATCGAACAGCTTGTCGCACAGGGAGGCGAACACGATTCGCCCGACATAGGAACGGGCAAGGCTGGGGTCGAGCACGTCGGGGTCTTCAGCCAGACCGATCTTGAAATGGGTCTGGGCCGAGGCCGCGCCCATGCCAAACAGGCCGGCGCCGGCGACAAGACATCCGGTGAGCAAAAGCGTTTTCCAATTTTGTGTCATGGTAACTCCTGTCCTTGTGGTCATTAGGCAATCGAAGAAGGGCTGTGAAAGGCTTGCATCAGGCGTTCGAGGCGCGGGTCGTAATCGACCTGCCCGCGCGCCTGATGGTCATCGGGGATCGCATGATGCTGCCAGCAGGCGACCGCATGCTGATCGGACTGCAAGGCCAAAGGCGGCCGCTCTTGCGAGCAACGGGCAACCACAAACGGACAGCGGGTCTGGAAATGGCATCCCGGCGGCGGGTTGAGCGGCGAGGGCACATCGCCTTCCAGCGGCACGGTCTCCTTGGTCTTGTGCGGTGTCGGCACCGGAATTGCATCCAGCAAAGCCCGTGTATAGGGGTGTCGCGGATGATCGAACACATCGGTGACCGGACCCGATTCCACAATCCGCCCCAGATACATCACCGCCACCCGATCCGCGATATGGCGCACCACCGACAGATCGTGGCTGATGAAAATATAGGACAGGCCGAGCTGGGCCTGCAGGTCTTTCAGCAGGTTCAGAACCTGCGCGCGGATCGACACATCGAGCGCCGAGACAGGCTCGTCGCAGACGATCAGTTGCGGCTCGACCGCAATGGCCCTTGCAATGGCGATGCGCTGGCGTTGCCCGCCGGAAAATTCATGCGGATAGCGGCCCGCATGTTCGGGTTTCAAACCGACCTGCTGCAACAATTGCCCGACCCGCGCGATGCGGTCGGACTCCGGCACGATCTTGTGCAGCATCAAAGGCTCGCTCAACAGATCGCCCACCGTCATGCGCGGATTGAGCGAGGCAAAGGGATCCTGAAAAATCAGCTGTGCCCAGCGGCGCATATCGCGCAGGCCTGCCGGGTCAAGCGCCAGCATATCTTGGTCAAGAAACCTGACTTGCCCCTGTGACGGCTCGATCAGCCTTAAAATCAACCGCCCGAGCGTTGATTTTCCGCAGCCCGATTCCCCGACAATCGCCAGCGTCTCGCCGGTTTTCAATTCGAGATCAACACCGTCGACCGCCCGCACGGTCGCGATGGGACGGCCGAAGAAGTTGCGCTTGGCGACAAAGGATTTGCCCAAGCCTTCCACCTTCAGCAAAGAGGACACTGGATGCTTTGTCATGCCACCAGCCTTTCGAGCGGGGCCTTGATGCAGCGGCTGGCGCGATTCGGGCCGATGGCTGTGAGCGCAGGATCTTGGGTCCGGCAGGCGCTGTCGACAAACGGGCAGCGGTCGGCAAAGCGGCAGCCTGTTTGGGGGCGGCTCATATCTGGCACAGCCCCGTCAATGGCGGCAAGCCGGTCGGCGCGGCGTTCCAGCCGAGGCAGCGAGCCGAGCAGGCCGATGGTGTAGGGGTGCTGCGGGAACGAGAAGATATCGGCCACCGGCGCCTGTTCGACAACCTGTCCGGCATACATCACCGCCACATCGTCGCAGACTTCGGCCACCACGCCAAGATCATGGGTAATCAGAACCACGGCGGTTTGCTGCTCCTGTTGCAAAGAGCGGATCAGGCGCAAAATCTGCGCTTGAATGGTCACATCCAGCGCGGTGGTCGGCTCGTCGGCAATCAGCAATTGCGGATCGAGTGCCAGTGCCATGGCAATCATCACCCGCTGGCGCATGCCGCCCGACAGCCGGTGCGGATAATCGAAAAACCGTTGTTCGGGGGTCGGAATCCGCACCTTGCGCAGCATCTCGACGGCCCGTGCATTGGCCTCGGCCTGGCTGACAGCGCGGTGTCGCAGGATCACTTCGGCAATCTGGTCGCCCACGGTATAGGCCGGATTGAGCGAGGTCATCGGCTCCTGAAATATCATCGCCATCTGGTTGCCGTTCAGATCGCGCTGGCGGTCGGCATCCCCGCCGAGCAGTTCCTCGCCCTTGAAGCGGATGCTTCCCGAGATGCGGGCATTGTCCTTGGGCAACAGGCCCATGACCGACAGCGAGGTCACGCTTTTGCCGCTGCCCGATTCCCCGACAATGCCGAGCGTCCTGCCCGATTGCACCGACAGGCTCACCCCGTCCACCGCCACCACGCGGCGGCCGTCGGCGCCGTCGAAAGCAACCGACAGGTCCGAAATCTGCAAGAGCGGGTCAGGGTTCGGGGCGCGCATGGTCTCGCTCACTGCTTCGCTTCTGCCGCCATGCTGGCTGCAATCAGGCTTTCCAGTTCCTGCCGGTCGATAATGCCGAAGGGGCTGGCTTTGGAGGGCATGAATTTGCGGTAATGCATATAGCGGCCGCGGCTTTTTTCCTCGACACGCATCAATTCGGCCAAGGGGTCGGCATGATCGTCGACGCGGATATCGAGATAGGCATAATCTTCCTGATCATGGATCAGCAAAGCCGCCGATTGCTTGCCGCGCTTGTCGCCGCCCGCATCCTCGCCCGCTTTGAGAGCCGATAACAGGCGTTGCGCGAAAGGCAATTCGTGATGGGCCGCATAGAAATCGGCGGTTGTTTCGATCACTTGCGGGCCTGCCAGCATATTGCCCGCCACCGAGTAAGTCTCGCGGATCAGATGGCCGCACCAATCGACGCAACCATCGCCCGTGAAGGCGGCAAAGCGGAACTGGTTATCCATGATATGGACCTGCCGCTGCGAGCGGCCCTCGTCGGCTCGGGTGATCGCGTCCACCGCCTCTTGCGCCGAGGCCCCCTGTTTGAGCAGGGCTAAAGCCTGCGGCCCGTAAAAAGGGTTCACGAAGGACTGGCTGGCGACCACACCGACACCGGTTTCGATTGAGGGCACCCGTGCCCCCACCGCAAATGCGCAGGTGGAGACGGCCAATCCGACCATTCCGGTTTTGACATCATGGGCGATGATGGACCACGTCATTTGAACATCCTTCTTACGCGTATTGTCACAGTTTAACGACCTGCCGCATAGGCTTGCATGCCGCGCGGATTGGCGGCGGCGCGACGGCGCACGCCCACCTTGGAGGCTGCCACCAGACGCCCTTCTGACCACGCATCACCGACTTCGACCTGATGGCCGCGCCGCTTCAGCTCGGCAATTGTGGCTTCAGGCATCCGCGATTCCACCACCAGCACACCCGGACGCGACATGCGAGGCCAGAACGAGCCGGGGAAATGTTCGGAATGCCAGGCCGGCGCATCAATCGATTCCTGCAAATTCATGCCGCAATGGACATGGCGCAGGAACAGCTGCGGGATCCACTGGTCCTGCTGGTCGCCGCCCGGCGATCCCCAAACCATGTAGGGCTCGCCGTCTTTATGGGCGAGCGTCGGGGTCAGGGTCGAGCGCGGACGCCGACCGGGAGCCAGAGCGGCCGGATGGCTCTCGTCGAGCCAGAACATCTGGGCGCGGGTGCCGAGGCAGAAACCGAGTTCGGGGATCACAGGCGAGGATTGCAGCCAGCCGCCCGACGGGGTGGCGGCCACCATATTGCCCTCTTTGTCGATGATGTCGAAATGGACGGTATCGCCCTTGCTTTCGCCCATGCGGCCGACAGTGGGTTCCCCCGCTCCTGTCGCACCCACGGCGGTGCGCGGTCCGGTGGAGATGCGGGCATCCACGCGTCCGCCCGCGCCTTCGATATGGCCGGGACGCAGTTCCATCGACGCCTGCATGGTGATCAGCTTGCGCCGCTCCTCGTTATAGGCATCCGACAGCAGGGTTTCGATCGGCACATGCACGAAATCGGGATCGCCGTAAAAGGCTTCGCGGTCGGCAAAGGCCAGTTTGGAGGCTTCGACAATCCAGTGGATGAAATCGGGATCGGTCGGCGACAGGCCGTCGAGCGGGAAGCCCTTGACCAGTGCCAATTGCTGCAATGCCGCCAGCCCCTGCGACCACGGACCGCATTTCATCACGCGGTAACGGCCGTAATCATAATGGATCGGCGCTTCGACATGGGCCTGCCAGCCCGCCATATCGGCCCCGTTGAGCACGCCGCGATGGGCACGGCCCGACACATCCATCACATCCTGTGTGCGGCAGAACCGGTCGATGGCTTCGGCGACAAAGCCGTGCGACCAGATTTTGCGGGCGCGCTCGATTACCGCCACGCGATCGCTGCCACCGGCTTCGGCCTCGTCGAGTATGCGCTGATAGGTTTGGGCCAGCACCGGATTGGTGAAGAGGTCACCGGTTTTCGGCACCTGTCCGTTGGGCAGATAGAGCGCGGCCGAGGTCGGCCAATGGGTGCGAAACAGCTCTTCGACCGTGCTGATGGTGGCGGTGATGCGCTCGACCAGCGGAAAGCCGTCTCGGGCATAGCCGATGGCCGGTGTCAGCACTTCACGAAGGCTCATGGTACCGTAATCGCGCAGCATCAGCATATAGGCATCGAAGGTGCCCGGAATACAGGCGGCCAACAGGCCGGTGCCGGGGATCAGGTCGAGACCCAAGCTCTTGTAATGCTCGATGGTCGCGCCCGCAGGCGCGGGACCCTGCCCGCAGATCACCTCGGACTTGCCGCGCTTCTGGTCATGCAGGATGATCGGCACATCGCCGCCCGGACCGTTCAGATGCGGCTCGACCACCTGCAAGGTGAAGGCGGTGGCCACACCCGCATCAAAGGCATTGCCGCCTTTTTCCAAAGTGGCCATGCCGACGGCGGTTGCGATCCAGTGGGTGGTCGCGACCACACCGAAGGTGCCTTCGATTTCGGGGCGGGTGGTAAAGGAATTGGGATTGATAAAACTCATAACGCCCCGACTTAATTTCATGCATTATATTAAGATTAGCGTGTCAGGGGCAGAATACCAGCCCGCATTTTGAAATTTTCTGGCCAATCTCTGATTTATTGCCGGATTTACAGGCATCAGTTTTCGGAAATTTTCATACCGATGCAGACCTGCATCCCGCCGCGGCCTCTTGTGTGATCTGTCAAGGAAGGTGACAGTGTAAACAATATCGATCAGGGCGCGGTTCTCATGTCTTTGACTGTTTTTTTGATGGCACTGGGCAGTGCGGTTTTGCATGCGGTCTGGAACACTCTGGCCCGCTCGCGACCCGATCCCGGCTTCGGCTTTGCCGCCATGGTGGTCAGCGCGGGCGTGATCGGCATTCCCTTGCTGGCCTATGCCGGATTGCCCGATTCCGAATCCTATTTCTGGCTGGGGTGCAGCTGCCTGTTCAATCTGGCGACCCTGCGTCTGACCATGATGGCCTATCGGCTGTTGCCGCTGTCGCTGGCCTATCCGATCTCGCGGGCGGCCGCGCCGCTGATTGTGACCTTCATCCAGATCATCGTGCTGGGGCAGGAGCATGGCGGTGTCGGCATTGTGCTGGGCATTGCGGTGATTTCCTTTGCGATCATGCTTTTGGCGGCTTCCGCGCGCACCGAGGATAAACTTGATCCGCGCGGCTTGATGTTCACGCTGGCCGCCGGTGTGTTTACCGCGATTGTGGTGGTGGTCGATTCCATCGGCGTGCGGTTGAGCGGCAACACGCTGGGCTATGCGGCGGTGGCGGCAATTGTGAATGCGGTGACCCTGCCGATCCTGCTGGCCTTTGAAGGTGTGCATCCGCGCCAGCTTCTCAAAGGCAACAAGCGGTTCGGCATGATGGGTGCCAGCGTGTCGATGGTGTCCTATCTGTTGATTTTGCTGGCCTATCAGAACGGGCCGGTTGCGCCCTCGTCGGCCATCCGCGAAACCAGCGTGGTGTTCGCTACCGCCTTTGCTGCGCTGTTGCTGGGCGAAACCATCGGCCGTCTGCGCTGGCTGGCAGTGGGGCTGACCTGTGTAGGCATGGTGATCATCCGGCTGGTCTGATCAGCGCGGGGTCTGCGTCAGCATTTTTGAAATGACCCGCGCGGTAAAATCGACCATCGGCACGATCCGCGCATAATTGAGCCGCGTCGGGCCGATCACCCCCAACACGCCGATGATTTTTTGCGAGCCATCGCGGAACGGCGCGGCAATCACCGAGGAGCCGGACAGCGAAAACAATTTGTTCTCCGATCCGATATAGATCCGCACCCCGTCGCCGGTTTCGGCGCGGCCGATCAGGTCGATCAGCTCTTTCTGGGTCTCGATATCGGCAAACAGCAGCCTGATCCGTTCCAGATCGCTCATCGCTGTCAGATCATCGAGCAGATGCGCCTGCCCGCGCACGATCAGCTGGCGCGAGCTGTCCTCGCCCGCCCAGACGGCCAATCCGGTTGAAACCAGCTTGGCTGTCAGCGTATCGAGCTGCTGTTCGGCACTGGTGCGCGAGGCCTCGATTTCCGAGCGCAGATCGATGAGGGTACGGCCGCGGATCTTTTCCGACAGATAATTGCTCGCCTGCATCATCGCCGAAGCGGGAAGTCCTGCGGGCAGGTCGATGATGCGGTTTTCCACCGATCCGTCCTCGCCGACCAGAATGGTCAGCGCGCGGCCGTGATCGAGCCGGACAAATTCGATATGGCGCAGGGTTGTCGTGACTTTCTGGGTCACCACCACTCCCGCACTGCGCGTCAGACCCGACAGCATCTGCGAAGCCTCGGTCAGCATGGTTTCGAGCGACCCGGCATTGCCGGTGGCGCGGATTTCGCTCTCGATGCGGGTGCGGTCGGCTTGCGAGACATCGCCGGTTTCCATCATCGCATCGACGAAAAACCGCAATCCCTGTTCGGTCGGCAGCCGTCCCGCGCTGGTATGGGGCGCATAAATCAGCCCCGCCGCTTCCAGATCCGACATGACATTGCGGATCGAGGCGGGGGACAGCGACAATTGCAGCAATTTCGACAGATGGCGGGATCCGACCGGCTCGCCCGAATCCAGATAGCTCTCGACAATCCGCTTGAATATATCGCGGGACCGCTGATTGAGATCAGACAGCTGGGCACTGGCAACGCCTGTCAAAGACGGATGAATCGGCAAGATGGTTCCCTCGCGTGCGGATGCACCTATCCAAGATGAGGATGGCGGGGGGAATAATCAAGCAGGCAATGATGGAAGGTAGATCAGTGCGCAATGAATTAAGGAAGGATATAAAATTGGAACTGCACGTCACATGCAATCAATCTGGTCTATTGCGCCGGTTTATTGGCAGGGCGAAACGCGCCGGACCTGTTGCTGTTTGGATTTATAATCCCGCATTCTTTCAAAAGATTCTGCACGAATCTGTTTGGAGCGGTCCGTCTCTCTGACCCTTTTGGCGCATTCTTTGTGGCGCTGCTCGGCATTGAGGATCAAATCCATTAATTGCTTACTGTCCATCTTAGTCTTACAGTGAATTTGATTCAAAGGTTTCGTTAAATTTAAATAGCCAGGAACTCACGCCTAAACTCAAATCCGATTGGTCAATTTAATATCCCGAATTTTCAAAAATCTCAATGATTTTAAGAAATTTGACCAGAGCTTTGGCCGGAAGCCTGAATTGACCTGTGATCAGAATGACTGATTTTGGGTTGCAGTGAAAAAGCAAAGTTTTGATGGCCTCCAGCAGAGTGTTTAAAATGATCTTGCGGTTCAGGGCCGACAGGAAACGGGTGTGTCGGCCATCCCGAAATTCTTCGATCATGCCATCACCTGTTTCGGACTCGATCCAGAACAACAATTCATCCCCTGCACCGGGCAGGATATCGAGTTTGACAATCAGCGAGTAAATGCGGTCTTCAGCCGGATCAAATCCAATGGGTAACTGGATTGTGCGCTTGGCACTCTCGTCTTGGAGTCCAAATTTTGTGTCCGAATGGTCAATATCAAGAATAAAAGTCACAGCCAGTTCCGCGGGGTCACGATGGAGGGGGAACGCAAACTGATCGAATCATATTCTTGCCAAGCCATTATCTCTTGTTGGGATTGAAAAGGGCAATGCTTGAGGACAGCCAAACCCTCTCCCCGCTTGCCGTCTTGCCGCACTCGGCCTAGAAAGGCTGATTGAAGCAAGAAAGGTTTTTTGATGCGCCCGTCCAAACGCAATGCCGACCAACTCCGCGATGTCACGCTCGAGCGCAATGTCGCGCGTTATGCCGAAGGGTCCTGCCTCGTGAAATTCGGCAATACGCATGTGCTGTGCTGTGCGACGCTGGAGGAGCGCGGGCCGTCATGGTTGCGCGGCACCGGCAAGGGCTGGGTGACCGCCGAATATGCGATGCTGCCGCGCGCCACGCTGGAGCGCACCCGCCGTGAGTCGACCGCAGGCCGTCCGACCGGCCGCACACAGGAGATCCAGCGTTTGATCGGCCGCAGCCTGCGCGCGGTGGTGGATCTGGGTGCCCTGGGCGAGCGCCAGATTGTGGTCGATTGCGATGTCTTGCAGGCCGATGGCGGCACCCGCACGGCAGCGATCACCGGTGCATGGGTGGCTTTGCGTGATTGCCTGACCTGGATGCACGGCCGGTCGATGATTGCCAAAATGCCGTTGCGCGATCATGTTGCTGCGATTTCATGCGGCATCAGCAATGGCACGGCGGTGCTCGATCTCGATTATGCCGAGGATTCGGGTGCCGAAACCGACGCCAATTTTGTGATGACCGGTTCGGGCGGCATTGTCGAAGTGCAGGGCACGGCCGAAGGCGCGCCGTTCTCCGAAGCGCAATTGCTGGAGATGATGGCACTGGCGCGCAAGGGCATTGTCGATCTGGTGGCTTTGCAAAAAGCGGCGATTGCCTGAGGATTGACGGTCATGGCGCAGCGTCGGCTTCACGGCAAAGTGGTGATTGCCACCCACAACAACGGCAAGCTGGTTGAAATGCGCGATCTGCTCGCGCCGTACGGGCTTCAGGCGGTGTCGGCGGCGGAATTGTCGCTGCCCGAGCCCGAGGAAACCGGCGTGAGTTTTGCCGAAAATGCTGCCATCAAAGCCCGTGCGGCCAGCGAGGCGACGGGTTTGCCGGCTTTTGCCGATGATTCCGGCATTTGCATCGAGGCACTGGGCGGCGAACCGGGCATCTATTCGGCCCGTTGGGCGGGGCCCGAAAAAGACTTCGACCGCGCGATGCGCCATATCGAGGAATTGTTGCAGGCCAAAGGCGCGGTGGCACCCGATCAGCGCAAAGCGTGGTTTGTCTCCGCCCTCACGGTGGCCTGGCCCGATGGACATCTGGCCGAGGTGGAAGGCCGTGTCGACGGCACCCTTGTCTGGCCTCCGCGCGGCCCCGCCGGCTTTGGCTATGATCCGATGTTTCTGCCCGAAGGCGAAACCCGCACTTTTGGTGAAATGAGTCGCGAGGAAAAGCACGGTCTGCCGCCTTTGGGCCGTGGCCTGTCGCATCGGGCACGCGCCTTTGTCGCGCTGGTCGATCAGGTTCTGACATGAAAACAACCGCGGCAGCGGTCCGCTCCGGCCCCGATGATCCCGGTTTCGGGGTCTATCTGCACTGGCCGTTTTGCCTGTCCAAATGCCCCTATTGCGATTTCAACAGCCATGTCCGCCATCATAAAATCGATGAAGAACGCTTTATCGCGGGCTTTGCGCGGGCGATAGCGCAGCAGGCGCAACTGGTGCCCGACCGGATCGTCACCAGTATTTTTCTGGGCGGCGGCACGCCCTCGCTGATGGCGCCTAAAACCGTCGCTGCTTTGCTGGATGCGGTCGGCCGCCATTGGGCGGTGGCCGGCAATGTCGAAGTGTCGATGGAGGCCAATCCGACCAGTGTCGAGGCGGGCCGTCTGGCCGATTACCGCGCCGCCGGTGTCAATCGCCTGTCGATCGGCGTGCAGGCGCTCAATGATACCGATCTGAAAGCCTTGGGACGCAAACATTCGGTGGCCGAAGCCCTTGATGCGGTGGCCAAAGCGGCTGCCGTGTTCGACCGCTATTCGTTCGATCTGATCTATGCCCGCCCCGACCAGTCCGAATCGGCATGGCGTGCGGAATTAAAGCAGGCGATTTCCCATGCGGCAGAACATCTTTCGCTCTATCAGCTCACGATCGAGCCGGGCACAATGTTCGAGCAGCGCGTCAGGGCGGGCCAATTGATCCCGCTGGATGCGGAGCGGGCGCGCGGCCTGTTCGATGTCACCCAGCAGGTTTGCGCGGATGCCGGATTGCCCGCCTACGAAATTTCCAACCATGCCCGTCCGGGAGCCGAGAGCCGTCATAATCTGATCTATTGGCGCTACGGCGAATATGCGGGTATCGGGCCGGGGGCGCATGGCCGTCTGGTGGTCGATGGCACCCGCCGCGTGCTGGTGTCGCAAAAGCATCCCGAACACTGGCTGGAGCAGGTTGAACAATCGGGCGCGGCCGTGGCGGAGGAAGAACGGCTGACGCGCGAGCAGGAAGGCGACGAAATGTTGCTGATGGGCCTGCGCCTGCGCGAAGGCATTGCGCCGCAACGCTATGCCGCCTTGTCGGGGCGCGAGCTTGATCCCGCCAGAATTGCCGATCTGGTGTCCGATGGCGTGCTTGAACGCCTGCCCGACGGCCGGTTGCGGGCCACCATTGCCGGTGTGCCGGTGCTGGATGCGGTGATTGCCGCTTTGAGCTGAGATGGCTTGCGGCTTTTTTTATGCCGGTTTCGGGCAAAAAAAAGCGGTGTTCGATCCATGCGCGGACAGGGATCGAACACCGCAACGGTTCTTCCGTCTGGGGTCGGAAGCGACCGATAAGGATGAGTAGGGCCGCTTGGCGGGTGTCGGAAGGACCAGTCAGGGCTTCATGACACAACGGAGGTTCTGGGGCCTCCCAAGTGGTCGTTACTCATTGATCCGACCATATGACAGCTTGATGATTTGCGGACCTGTCCGTTCTGACAGGGTCCCAATTTTTATTGCGGACGATCAAACCGAGCAATACCGCCTTGCTGACGCTTTCCATCGTGGTCTGGGTGCCGAGCTTGACGCGTATATTTTCGCGGTGGAACCGCACGGTACGCTCTGTGATTCCCATCAATCGGGCCGTTTCGGCTATGGATTTGCCCGCAGATGACCAGCTGATGCATTCGATCTCGCGCGCGCTCAGTCCGAGGTCTATATCCTGCGAGCGCAGCAACTGGTTGGCGCGGGCGTGGCAATGCATCGCCAGCAGGGTCAGCGAGGCCATGGTCGCCGAATAAGGTCCCCAATCATCGGTTTGCTGGTCGGCGGTAAAAGAAACCAGCCCGAAACTGCCATCGGGACTGCGTAACGGCACGCTGATGCCGGTTTTGCCGATGCCGAAATCGACAGCCTCGCCAACCAGATTACGTACTTCCCTGCTGGTGATGGGTACCGTATCCCAAAGAACGGGCAGCAGCGCATGCGAACAGGCATTGAGGACCGGATCAAGCTTGGCATAGGAGCGGGCGATATAACGGTTTTGCCATTCCCGCGGATAGGTGGTGGACACGACCCAATCCCGCGGGGCCAATACCGGCGAGCGCAGGGTCAGATAGGCAACATGGCGAAAGCCGAAATCCAGCAAATGCGCCTGACACAGACGGCTGATATGCTCGATGCTCTTGCATCGACCAAGCGCTTTGATCGCGGTTTCGTGTAAAAGCATGCTGAAAATTCTCGAAGAGAAAACGCTTGAAAAAATTCAACAACACGATTGTGTAAAACTATAATTCAAACAAAATACAAATCAATCACTGAAATGGTCAATTTGAATTTGTCATATTGGGCATATCAAAAATTCTGCTTGGCAGACTGGATCACTGTTGTCGCGTTGGACGAGACTTGAAAAATCGACAAGGGCCGCTCGGTGCCGCCACCGGCTTTGAACCGGAACAGTCCATCGGTGCCGATCATGCCGTCGGTGTTGAGCAGGGTCGATTCGGCAAAGGCCTGCTGGCCATATTGGTTGAGCAGGGCATTGACCAGAAACACCGCATCATAGCTCAAACTGGCCAGACGCGGCGGCTCTTCGCCATATTTGGCCTGATAACGCTTGGCAAAAGCGGCAAAGCCGTTGCGGTCGGGCGAGGCAAACCATCCGCCCTGAAAAGCGGGGGTTTTGGTCAGGCGGGGATCATCCCACGCGCTGGTGCCGAGCAACTGCCATTTTTTGGTTTCGATACCGGCGGCTTGCAGGGCCGCACCGGTACTGGCGGCACCATCGCCGTTTTCGGGCACGAACAGGGCATCGACCGGCACGGTGACGGCGGCAATCGCCTTGGCGGCCTGATCGGCGTTCGAGGCGTTGTAACGCTCAAGGGTCGCAATTCTCAAACCGCGGCGCGCACAGGCTTCCTGAAAGGCTGCGGCCACGACATTGCCATAGGCCCCTTCGGGGATCATGGCGGCAAAGGAGGTTTTACCCCTTGACGCAGCAAAGCCGATGATCTGGTCGACATCGTTATCGGGCAGGAAGCTCAGCAAATAGACCCCGCGCCCGCCCACGGTCTGGTCGGTGGAAAAGGCGATCATCGGCTTGCGGGCGCCGCGCGTCACTTCGCCAGCGGCTTTGACCGAGGAGGCGAGCAGCGGGCCGAGCACCACTTGCGCGCCTTCGGCCAGCGCATTGCGGGCCATATTGCGTGCGCCCTCGGGCGTGCCCAGATCATCCTTGATCACCAGCTTGATTCTGGCACCCTTATATTCGGATTGCGCCAATTCACCGGCATTGCGCAAGGCGGTTGCAACCGCGGCGGTATTGCCGCTTGCACCCAGCGGCAGCAACAGGGCCACGGTGATGCCGTCGGTACCGGCAAGCGTGCTGGCGGGTGCTGTTGCGGCGTCATTTGCCGGAGGCAGGTCGAGTGGTTGTTCGGTCACCGTCTCGACGGGAGCGGACAGAGTGGGGGCTGTCTCGCGGGGCGAACCGAAGCGGCTTGAACCCATGCAACCGGCCAGTGCGGACACCAGTGCCGCCGACATCAGCAGCGCAATGATCGCCCCGACACTCTTCCTGCCACCATGTCCTTGCATCCGCAGTTGGCCTCCCTGTTGCCTTGCCGTTTATTGTTAACGCGGCGGATGGAAAAAAAATAGAGCTGAAACAAGGAGAAAATAAGAAGAATTCTTCCAAAATACCGGAATTGGCCGATCCGAATCCGCTCGGTGCTTTTCGGCGGGTTCGGGCTGTGGCATGGTGGGGCATGACAACTTATTCATCCAATACGGGAAGCGGTGCGTCGCGTTCCACCTACAATCTGCTGGGGCTCGAGGCCGAAGCGGAGCCGATTGCCCCCGGCTTGCATGTGGTGGCGACACCGATCGGCAATCTGCGCGATATTTCCCTGCGTGCTTTGTCGACCCTGTCGGCGGCCGATCTGATTCTGGCGGAAGATACCCGT
>Ga0114972_10002699_pt1 | contig 13381 bp, 6 predicted proteins | sample M_140807_EF_Meta_FD_87354 | JGI IMG/M metagenome (GOLD analysis project Ga0114972, IMG submission 87354) | Freshwater microbial communities from Lake Montjoie, Canada to study carbon cycling - M_140807_EF_MetaG | ecosystem: Environmental > Aquatic > Freshwater > Lake | place: Lake Montjoie... | reverse complement strand
TGTGGATAATGGGCTAAGCGCAAAAAGTTACAGCCCATTTTTTTTATTAATTGTAAATCTTTTTCGTGATCTTCTTGTGTAAGGGCACTTCCTTTGCTCATCATATCTTGATGACGATTGGTGCCTTTTAAAATATATTTCTTACCATTTAAAAAGAAACCACTGTCTGATGTAAAGCGTATGGTTTTAAATGCAACAGGGTGTGTAAGTTGATCAATAACTTTTCCGTTTTCTAAAATTTGTGTTGTTAAAGAATAGAGATACGGATTTTCAGGCGACCACAAAACTGGATTCAAATTTTTCTCCAGTTGAGATTCAAAAGAAAAACTATTTTGATTTGGTTGTACAAAATATGAATTAGAAGAAGTAGACACAAGTTGATGAGCAGAGTCAAATAAACTGCATTTTATTTCTACTTGTTTTTTTTGAATTGTTTCATTCGACAGTTCTCCTTTTACTTTAACCTTGATCATATTATTAGTAAAAGATTGCGTAACAAACACTCCATTGGAGCCAAAATTATCCATTGAAAAATGAACTGAATCAGTAATGAGTAAATTTACATTTCTGTAGATGCCTCCATAGATTGTATAGCCAACATCCAAAGGAGCAATAAACATATCGGGAGCATTATTTACTTGCACAGCTAAGACATTATCGGAGCCGTCGGTTTTTACAAATGGAGTTATGTCAATAGTAAAAGCTGTGTAACCACCTTTATGTCTTCCTGCAAATGCACCATTTGCATACACATCAGCAATCTGATTTACCCCGTCAAATACAATGTATATTTTTTTGTTTTTGTAACTTGAATTGAGTTTTAATTTTTTTCTATACCAAGTTATGCCTCTATAATAATCATTGTTATCATCATAAGGATCTGTGTTATTATAGCAATGCGGAATATTTACATCTTCCCATTGACTATCTTCATAATCTGCACGAAATACATCAGCAACTGGCTTGCTAGTAAATTTCCACGATGTATTGATAGGGATGATTGTTCTATTGAAATTTTGTTGAGCAAAAGAAATTTGGGATGTCAAAAAAAGCATCACAAAAAACACAGGTAAAAATATTTTTACTCTTATTGAACTTAAAACATCAAATTGTTTTTTCATTGTAAATTTTTTAAACACCACTAAATACAGAGAAGCCGCCATCCACACCAATTTGTGTTCCCGTTACAAATTTGGATGCATCACTCAAAAGATAAACGAGTGCACCAATTAATTCATCAGGATGTCCAAAACGCTTAAACGGTGTTTTGCTGATGATTGAATTTCCTCTTTCTGTTAAACTGCCATCTGCATTGGTAAGTAATGTTCTATTTTGTTCTGTTAGGAAAAAACCTGGCATTAAAGCATTCATTCTAATTTTATCTCCAAAACGATTGGCCATTTCTACAGCAAACCATTGATTATAAGTATCAATTGCAGCCTTACCCATACTGTAACCTAATACTTTAGTAAGCGCACGTTTAGGGCTAACAGAAGAAATATTAACAATGCTTCCTCCACCATTTTGCGCCATAGCTCCACCAAATATTTGAGTGGGTATAACGGTACCCCATACATTTAGAATAAGTGCTTTTTTCATTCCTTCTATATTCAATGAAAATACATCCGCATCATTTTGTAACACACCTTCAGGAACATTACCGCCAGCCGCATTTACTAAACCATCTATTTTACCATAAGCAGCAATTATTTTTTCTTTTGCAGCTACCATTTCTTCTTCATTCAATACATCTGCAGAAATTGGCATGGATACACCACCTCTGCCAATGATTTCATTAGAAATATTGATTGCCTTTTCCATGTCTCTGCCTAATACTACAACTGTTCCTCCTGCATCAGCAATTCCATTTACAAAAGATTTGCCTAATACACCAGTGCCGCCAGTTACTACTATTACTTTTCCTCTCAATGAAAATAATTCACTCATCTTTATTTATTTTTTTTGTCAAATATTTTTATTAATTGATATTCTGTATCATTCAGTTCCTTCATTGCATTTACTAACGGTGTATAATAACGATAATTAATATCTATTATACCTTTATTGGAGTCTTTATTTGAATCATCCGCTTTTGAATCTGTAGGGTCATTGTCTTGATACCTAAACCAATGCCAGCCTACACAATTTTTAGATTGCAATAATTGCATACAAAAATTTTGATAGTAAACGCCTCTGTCTTTTTGAGTTCTTACAATCCATCCTGCGCCACTCATATTATTCATGCCAGATTCTTCAGCTTTTGTATAAAACTCTGTGATGAAGAAAGGCTTATCAGACCACTGTTCCCATTCTTTTATAAACTTGAGTTGTGGCTGCCAATCGCCATAATAATTAATTGAAATGATATCTACATAAGGATTAGCCGCCTTGAAAATGTAGGGATTGTTTTTTGCATTAGAATGAATCCTGCTACCAATATAAAGATGATTTTTGTCTATTGATTTAATTGCATTACTCACAATCATGTAATATTGATTTGCTAATGTGCCAATAAATTCTTGCTTCTGATCATTTGAGATATTGGCCTCATTAATACCTTTCTCTTTCAACCAATTTTGTAGAAAAGTATACAATAGATTAGAAGAATTTTTTTTATCCATAATGAGCTTGCATTCATTATTTGTAAATGGCAATTCATTATCTGAAAAATATCCAAATAAATTTTTGTCGGTTGACAAATAAGAAATCTTTTTTACTTGCTCTAAACAATATGTTTTAAAAGCTGGGTCCAAAATGAATGATAAGATTGATTCCTCTTTTCTTTCTTGATTTGATTTTTTTGATGATGATGCATACCCACTTAATAAATTTAATTGTACCGTATATGGAAATGGATTTTGATCATAATTTTTATTGTACTCGATAATAGAACCTGTATCACTCCAACATCCTGCTATGTTAAAACCATAGTTTCTTAATGAATCAATTGTTGCAGACATCCACATTTGTTTATTTGAATATAGGGTTGGTACTACATCAGTTTTAGATAATTTTATTGAATTAACTGCATTTATAATGATAGCATTCCCTTTCGGATCTATAACCGTCCAACGATCTTTTATTTTTTTTGTTGAAAAAAAACTTGGTGGTTCTACTTTTCCTAAACTTTTACTCTTTGAATTTTTTGACCAGCCAATAACATCGGCAACTCGTTTTGAAACATTTGATTTCCAATCGCTATAATGTACTTGCTTGTTTTCATCTTTACTCCACACTTTAGCTTCAACTGTTGTACTGTCTTTAAAAAAAGATGTTTGTGCAGTTAGCGTTTTTAAACTTACAATAAATAAGAAAAGGAATAAAATCGATTTTTTGTAGCTAACCATTTTTGATATTTATTTTAAATCGACATTTATTGTACGATAATGGTAAATTCTTTTACAAAAGTCTTCTCGTAATTTAATCTTTGATATGATGCCACAATTGATGCAGTATAAATACCTGGTTTACTATACTTATATTCAAAATTCTTTAACGGACTTTCTGTAATATTTTTTATAATTAGTGGCAAGTCTGGAGCAACTGCACTTGAATTAAGAGCTCTGGAGATATACCAATATTGTGCACCAATTGGAGCAACTAATGAGTTTGTACATTTTAAATAAGTAGAAGAAGTTGACCATTTAGAAACAGGATCATTAAATTGAACTGCTCCAAAACTACCAGAATTAATTTGTGTTGAGTCTATAACAGTAGCATTAGCCACACCGAAACTGCTAGGAAAAATATTATACATACCTAACTTAGCAATACTCCAAATAATATTTGTAGGTGCTTTGTAATCATATTTATAAGCTACATAAAATGGTTTGCCTGCAGTAGTAAAATTAGTGATATCTAAAAACTGACCGTCTGTTAATCCAGAAGGGTAAAAAATTCCCAAAGTAGCTGCGGGGTCAGGAAATTTAAAACTGTCTGTTAGTTTAGTCCAATGTGCATTGGCAACATTTGTAGAATCATAAATTCCAGAGAAGTCATTTGAAATCATAACATCAAGCGTATCCGCTGGAAGATTACTTACCCTGGTTTGAAACTTCATTTTTAAACTCCCCCCTTCGAGCACAGTTCTATTTCTGTTTTTATATTCATGACCAATTTCGCCTGAATAAAAAGTAATGATATCTGGATTTTCAGTCAATATAAATTTTGCAGAATCTCCAATAGTAATATTGCTCGAAGCTAATTGAGCATAGAAATAATCCGTATCAAACGTATTGCCCGGAATATCTTTCTTACAAGAAAGTAAAAACAATGCAACAATAATGTAGGATAAAAATAATTTTTGTTTCATATCTAAAATAATTTTCGCTTTGAATTTTCTTACCAACCTAGGTTTTGAGTAGCCATTGAATTAACCGATATTTCTGAACTTGGAATAGGTAAAAGTGTATCTCTATCTTTTACATTCAAATACCCTCCCAAAAATCTTGTTTTATTTGTAGAGGTGGCGGTACTGTTGGCAATTGCATTTTTTGTAAAATCCATTCTGCCCATAAAAATACCCCATCTAATTAAGTCGAATTTTCTCAACCCTTCAAAACACAATTCTCTTGCTCTTTCTTCTTGAATAAATTTTCTGAAAGATTCTTGAGTAGGTACTTTTGTTGAAAACAATTGTAAGGTTTTAGCTCTAGTTCTAACTTGATTTACATATCCTATTGCTGCTACAGTTGGGCCATTCACTTCATTTTCTGCTTCAGCTGCCATTAATAAAACATCAGCATATCTTAGTACAGGAAAATTAGTAGGTCCCCAATCTCTTTGTTTTGGAAAAAATACTTCATATTCTCTTTTCCATTTTCCACAATCTCTTTCAAATGTATAGGTGCCTGTTGTATATACTGTTGGAGAAATAGGATTGGTATTTCCATTATAAGTAAATTCTGGCATGTTCCAGTTTCTTCTCATGGTATCTGTTGTGGAAGAATAGGATGTATACATATTATACAACACGCCACTTGGAACATAAGAGCCATAACCATATATCGCATTTGGATCTGTTCCCGTATATCGCATTGCTAACTGACAAGCAAATCTACTGCCAGGGGCAACCGCACCTTGTGGTGTGTTATTGCCATAAAATTCTATTTCCCACATGCTTTCACGATATACGTTATCGTATTTATCAGCTGAATGATTAATAAATACTTGTCTATAACTTGGATTCAGATAGTGCAAACCAGAATTAATAACTTTTAGTGCATAGGTTTTTGCTGAATCAAAAGCTGGGACACCTAACATTAAGGGGTGGCCGCCCATTTTCATGTACACTCTTGCAATCATTCCTTCTACAACAGTTTTACATATCCTTGTTCCACAATTTATTTGTGATACGTCTTTTACCATACTATCAGCAGCCTTCATGTCGCTTAAGATTTGATTATATACTTCAATAGATGGTGTTCTTGGATTATTAAGGTTTGTTGATTGTAATGTAGGCTTTAAAACCAATGGCACATCACCAAAGCGAGATACCAGTTGAAAATAATTAAATGCTCTTAGGAAAAGGGCTTCGCCGTAAATGTTTTTTTTGATTGAATCAGCAACTTGTGTTGCATTATCTATTTTAGCTAATAAAAGATTGGCTCTTCCAATTCCTTGATATAACGCTATCCAACAATCGGAATAAATTTTAGTTGATGCTTGGCAATCATATAAACTAGGAACATTATTGTAATTGTTTCTATTGTTATAATGCGCTTCATCATTACCCATTTCCAATTCGATAGGAATATTTCTGCCATAGGTTCCATCTTGTGCTAATGAACTATAAATACCTGCAACGGCTGCATTTAAATCAGTTTCTGTTTTATAAAATTGGTCATAAGATAAAAAGTCATTCGGGCTAGTTTCCAAAACTTTCTTACATGAATCTAAACTCATGAGAAATAAAGTTGTAAAAACGAAAAATAGAAATTGCTTTTTCATATCATTAATATTAATAGAATTAAAAGTTAACATTAGCACCAAAAATAAAAGTCTTGGCTCTTGGATAAACAGAATAATCAAATCCTGGTGTTAATGCTGAATTGTATGCCGAAACCTCTGGATCTAAACCACTGTATTTAGTCCAAGTAAATAAATTTTGTGCTGAAACATAAAAACGAATGCTGTTAATTTTAACACGCTTCATTATATCATTTGGCAATTCATACCCTAATTGAATTGTTTTCAATCTGAGATAAGATCCATCTTCGATAACTCTTGATGAATATTGTCTGTCGCCATCACCTTTTGCAACAAACATAATATTGTTTTGATTGGTTGGAGTCCATCTGTCTAATACAGTTGTAAATTGATTTTGGAATGTTCTTCCTGAGTTTCCTTCAAACACTAACTTATTTGCATTTAAAATATCTCCTCCGTATGAAAATTGAAAAAAGATATTGAAATCAAAATTGTGAAATTTAAAATTATTAGTGAACCCACCAATAAAGTCAGGATTTGCATCTCCAATGATTGTTTTGTCATTGTCATTAATAATTCTGTCGCCATTTAAATCACGATATTTAATATGGCCTGGTTGAATTTTTGGATTGTAAACTGATGTATTAGAGGTAACGGTAGACTTTAAAGTATATACACCCGCACCACTTACATCAAAATCACTGTATTGATAATTTCCATCCCAAATCAATCCATAATATAAACCTAGAGGCTGACCAACTTTGGCAATATAAGCAGGTAATCCTCTCCATTGATTATCCCAATTGATTAATGAAACCAATGATTCTTGTCCTTCATTCAAAGCAAGTACTAGATTTCTATTGAATGAAATATTAAATGAAGTTGTCCAGTTGATTTGTTTTTGAGAAATGTTTTTTGAATTGATTGAAAATTCAAATCCTTTATTTTGAACTTTTCCAATGTTTTTATACCCTTGATTAAATCCAGAAGATGGAGGAAGTTGAGCATTCAATAATAAATTGGAAGTGATTTTTTGGTATACATCTGCTGTGAAACTAATTTTATCTTCCATCAAACTTACATCAAGTCCTAGATTTGATTGTGAGGTGGTTTCCCATTTTAAATTTGGATTGCCCAATGAATTAGGAATCACTGAATTAGTGGGTAATCCATTAAACGGATAGTAAAGCGTTAAATCAGAAGCTAATGTACTTAGATAGGCAAAATCAGAAACCCTATTGTTACCCGTTACTCCATAACTAAAACGGAGTTTTGCATCTTTTACAAATTTTAGTGGCTTCATAAAATCTTCTCTGCTCAATCTCCAAGCAATACTACCTGAAGGGAAATAGCTCCATTTGTTTTCTGAGGAGAATCTAGAAGATCCATCTGCTCTCATTGAAAATGTTACCAAGTATTTAGAGTCATAATTATAATTGGTTCTTGTTAAGAAGGAAACTAAATTATTATTCGTTTTGTAGGATGTTATTTTAGTAGGAGTCCCTTCATCTAATCCTGCAAAACCAAGTTGCTCGTTTGGTAATTTTGTTGCAGCTAATCCATAAATAAATTGTCTGTTTGCTTGAATGGTAGCACCTCCTAAAATATCAAAACTATTTTTCTTTCCTGCTTTAAAATTAAAATTCAAAGTATTTTCATTTGCATAATTATTCTTTGTATTAAAAAGAATTGATCCATTTACTCCATTAATTCTTCCAGATGATGTAAACGGACTACCGCCTCTTGTTTTGGTGCCGTTAAATTCTTCATTTCTATCTACTGTATTAATTACACCAAATGTTGATCTCCATACAAGATTTTTCTTTATTTGATAATCTAGATTCACATTACCGTTCAAAGCATTTGTATTTCTATTTCTTACTTCATACTGAACAGTTTCCAAAGGATTGAATCTTGCATCATTTCCACTTATCAAATCTGCTTCTAATTGTGGATCTACGCCAACAGTTAAATCAGTTGCGCTGTCACCAGAAACGGGTCTGTATCCCCAAACACTAAACATTAAATTACTTGTAGAAGAGCTTGAACCAGAGAGTGAAGAAGGAATGGTTCCATATGATTTTAAAGCACTATAGTTTACGTTGATTCCAACTTTTAATTTATCTGTTGCTTTTTGATCTAATTTAATTCTTCCTTGATATCTGTCATAACCAGAATATTTTACAATCCCTTCTTGTTTTAGGGTAGAACCAGAAATAGAAAAAATTGTTTTATCATTTCCACCTCTTAATGCTAATTCATGATTCACCATTTGAGAATTTCTAAATAACAAATCTTGCCAGTTAACGCCATTTGAATTTTTGTAACTATCAATGGTGCGTCCATTAGTTAAATAAGTCGATTTTGTGTTTATAGAATCATACTCATATTGATATCGAACAAATTCATACGGATCAAGTACATCCATCTTTTTAATGATTTGATTGATGCCGTAATACGTATTGTAATTTATTTCAGTTTTTCCAGATTTTCCTTTTTTAGTAGTTATGATAATAACACCATTAGCTGCCCTTGCTCCGTAAATAGCAGTAGCTGATGCATCTTTCAAAACTTCTATTGATTCAATTTCAGAAACATTAATTGCATTATTATTTGCTCCTTCAACTGGAAAACCATCAATAACATAAAGAGGAGAGTTATCCTGCGTAATAGAATTGTTTCCTCTGATTACAATTGAAACAGGAGAACCAGGTTGTCCATCGCTAGAAACCACCTGAACGCCAGCCGCTCTTCCACCTAAAGCTTCTTCAAAGCTTCTAACAGGTGCTTTAGCAATATCTTTTACATTTAGTTTTTCTACAGAGCCGGTCAAGTCTTTCTTTTTTGTTGTTCCATAACCAACAACTACAACAGCATCCATTGCATTTTGAATGGTCTTCATTTGAATGGTTGGAATTTTATTTTCTTTCGCAACTACTTCTTGTGTTTCATATCCAACAAATGAAAATTTCAAAATAGCTTTAACCTTATCAGGAGCACTAATGGAGAACTGACCATCATTATCTGAAACTTTAATTGTTTTAGTGTTTTTTAGTTGAACAGTAACACCAGACAATGGAGAGTTATCTTCGCCTACAATTTTTCCAGTTAGAAGTTTAGTTTGTGCAAATAATAATGGTTGAGCAACTAACAATATTGCAATTGAAAATAATATTCGTTTATACATAATATTTATATTCTTAAATAAATTATTTTATAAAAGTCAGCTCCTGTAATATTTTACCTGACAACTCATCAATGATGGAAATAAAATACATTCCCTTTGATAAATGATCAATATTAATTGAAGTGTTGACTTTATTTAATTGTATGTTTTTTATAACAGATTGGCCTGCTAAATTCTTTATTGTTGCTGAAGCAGCATACAGATTGTATGAAGGCAAGTTAATGGTTATTTCTTTTTGAGCAGGATTTGGAAAAACAGCTGCAGAAGAAATAGTTTCAAATTCAACTTTCTTTATTTCAGAGATTATATATTTCTCATCAACATCAACAGACTTAATTCTGTAATAATTAATTCCTTTTTGAGGAGTATAATCTGTGGTGAAGTAGTCTTTACTTCCGTTTGTTGAGGACCCTTTATATTGTGTTGCAATCGTTATAAAGTGAACTCCGTCATTGGATCTTTGAATTTCATATCTATGAAGATTCTGTTCATGTTGAACAGTCCATTGAATATTTACGTAGTTAAGTTGCTTAATCAAATTGAATTTTGTTAACAAAATAGGAACTGTACCAATTCCAATTCCTTCATAACAGCCTCTATTAGGTGCTGAAGTTGGAATGATGGATCCAAATAAATCGAAGCCGCCATTATTATTAATTATTCTTCCAGAACTTAAGGCTGGAGAACCAGCTTTTAATTTGTAACCACTTAAAGAATTAATACCATTGATGCCTGTTAAGGAGCCACTGCCGGGGTTTACCAGCATTGGATCTGTATTTATTTTGTTTGCATCAGCCGGTTCGGAGGAGGGGTGATTGCCATAAAATACATTATTTAGAATCGTTCTTGTTTGAACACCCGAACCGTTTCCAAATGCGTATGTTGTAGAGCCGCTTTGATTGTAAATAATGTTATTGTAAAAATTGTATTTATGACTATTACCATCGTTTTCTACAATAATTTGAGGACTTAAACCAGATTTGGTATAAAATACATTGTTATAAATTTCATTGCCAGCAGAAGAATAATTAAAGAAAATCAATCTTCCTTTATCGTTCTGACTAACGCAGTAGCGGAGGACACAGCCAGTGTCTTGAGGATCAGGAATTCCAGTTGTATTATTTGCAGACCCTTTAGTATTACAGCCCCAGTAAATTCCTTCTGAATTGTCATGGCTATAACTATACTGAAAAATAATTCCTATGCTTCCAAAATCAGGATCATACAAACTTCCATCAATAGAACCTGGATCTACATTTTGAGTGGTAGATCTATTATAATATCCTTCGTTATATTGAAAAACAGTACCTCTTGCTCTTGCTGTAAACATTGTGTTTCCTGTGGTCCCTACTGCTGTTTCATAGCAAACATTATGTTCTATTAAACCGGTTTCATCTGTACATCTTATTATCATTGCATTTTTTCCAATGTGATGAATTACATTGTTTGATACTTTGATATTTGAAAATCTTCGTGTATACCAATCAGTTAATTCGGATCCCCCAGGATAATAAACATTCCATTCGTTATCTAAGGCAATGCCTGTGTTTTCACAATAATTTATGTTACAACTATCAATCAATACATCATTAAACCTAGATTTTGAATTTGTTGTTTCAACATTTCCTAACACGCTAAAATAAATACCTCCTGTTCTTTTAGGGATTGCACCATTTACAGTTGTTGATCCATTCCCCAACTGACCTTTAATGTGATGAATATTTAAATTCTTCAAATAAAGATGATTGGCTGTGCCAAAATTATCAATAGCAATCATTACCCCTCTTCTGTCTGCTCCTAAAGGATTAGGATTAGTGCCAGTTGAACTATACAAACCAACAAAAAAGTCAGCGTTTACGGGTCCGTTAGGAGAATTGGTGATTTCAAGGTTTGATACTTCTATATATTGCTGATTGTACAAGTATACAACAGCTTCTCCAACGATTCCATTTCCTGCAAGTAAAGGTTGAGCTCCCTCTCCATAGCTAGTTACAATTATTGGAGAAGTAGCAGATCCGGATCCTTTAAATTTTAATTTTTGGCCTGTCCAAACACTGCCAGATTTTAAATAAATTTCTGTACCAGGAACCAATGTTAGGTTGTTAAGTTTACTTATGTTTTTCCAAGGGTTGTTTATTGAACCATTATTATTATCATCACCCAAATTTGCATCAATATAATATTGTATAGCAACAGTACTCGAGTTTGTAGTTCCATTTGTAGTAACAAAATCAGAATAATTAAATGCTTTGTCAGCAGCATAAATTCTGTAATAGTAAGTTGTATTATTTGTTAATCCTATGTCAGAAAAATTATTAGCTGTACCAATATAAGCAACATTTCCATTTCCGATTGTATTTCCCACTTGATAAATTCCATTAGCATTTGGATTCGGCTCACCAATAGGGTTAGTTGTATATCTTACAACAATGTAACCTCCTCCATCAATGTTAGAGGAAGCAGTCCAGCTTACATCTAGCTTTATTCCTGTTGGATTAGCAGTTGTTGCTATTCCAGGATTAGCCGGGGCAATAGTATCCAATTCTGTTCCAGGATAAACTACCCAGTCATCAATATCTAACCCAGCAAGATTATTTGTGGGAAAAGAAGTGGAAATACTTGATATTTTTAAAGCGCTAAATCCATTATTAGCAGAAGCGCTTGGTGAGGTTACAAAGATTCCATATTTAGTAAACTGATTGGGATTGCTATTAAAAGAAACAGTATCCCAAACAGCGGTAGTTCCTGTTGCTGAGGAGACGCCAGCAACTACAAGTGTGCTGGGAAAATTAACGCCATCTGTGGCTTTACAAAAAAACTGTATAACATAATTAGTGGAAGCAATAACAGGGGCCGCTGGTGAAAGATATGTCCTTGGACTATTAGTAGTTGTCTTGGTATTAATCGCTGTAAAAAATTTGGTGCCCGTTCTTGCGCCTGTACTGTTGATAGAGGGAGAACCAGATCCTGAAGTTCCTCCCCTAGCCCAAAAACTTGCATCAGGAGTACTACTAGAAGATGTTGAAATAAGGCTACCAACATTTTGTGATTCATAACCACCATCCATCTGTGATAAAATACCAATGTTTTGTTGAGCTTTAGCGCCAATTGAAAATAAAATTACTATCGAAAATAGTGTAGGAAATAAATTGGATTTCATTTTTTTGTTTTTAATACAAAATATTTCTTGCTAACAATTAATGAATTACATAGACTCTAAAACTATTTTACACTATAATTTTGTTTGACTATTTAATACTTAATCTAGTACAAATCTTGTTTCTTCATTAACACCATTACCAGTTAAAGTAATGATATAAACACCTTTATTGTTGGTGTTTTTTAAAGCAATTGATGGAATAGCTTTTGATGTTTCAGAAATACTTATTAGTTGTTGCTGAGTAAGTTGTCCATTTGAATTATATAGTTTCAATGAATATTTTCCATTAGGTAAATTATTACACTGAAGTGAAATTCTATTTTCGTGTATTGGATTGTTTAATACAACTAAATTAGTTTTTGGTGTATTTCTAATTAATACAATTTGACTGTATTCTGATTTGCCGTCATTATTTTGAATTTTAATTCTGTAATATGAAGTAGAAAGTGTCAAATTAGTTGTACTAAAACTATAATAATTTAATACCGTTGAATTATTTGCCATCACAACACCAATGTTTTTGAAATTTATCCCATCACTGCTTTCCTCTACTTCAAAATGACTAACATTTACTTCATTGGTAGTAGACCATGTCAATTGAACTTTATTATTTTGTAAGTTTCCTTTGAAAGATACTACGTTAAGTGGCAAACCAGAAGCGGTTTTTAAACCAAGTGTGAATTTACCAAATGTTGTTAGTAGAGTAGATTTTGCTGTTCCATCTAATAAAGTAGAAGGATTAATTGATAATGAAGTTCCAGTTGGTGCCCATAATGATTTCCAATTAGCTCCATTCAAGAAAGCAACTACCAACATTTTTCCTCCATCTGAATTTGGTATTGCAGTTACCCCATCTAATTTTAATGAAACTGAAGCGCTGGTTCCGCTAATTTTTGTAATATTCCAATAAGTTGTGTCAATTGCAACTAAAGAAGTATCAAATGTAGTCGTAGTATAAGCTGAATTGAAAAATTCTGCCTGATAAGTTGACGCTGTTGCAGCGCTTGGAGTAATGGTAACAGATCTATATAAGCCATTTTTGCCGGTAGGTAAAACAGCAGCTGATGTTGAGTTAGTGCTTTTTTTAACTGGTCCAAAAACATAAC